>Ga0302320_10002762_pt1 | contig 41019 bp, 30 predicted proteins | sample Bog_T0_3_FD_202130 | JGI IMG/M metagenome (GOLD analysis project Ga0302320, IMG submission 202130) | Peat permafrost microbial communities from Stordalen Mire near Abisko, Sweden - Bog_T0_3 | ecosystem: Environmental > Terrestrial > Soil > Wetlands > Peat | place: Sweden: Abisko, Stordalen Mire... | reverse complement strand
TCGACTTTCAACTCCTCCGCTCCGTTCGGTTTCGAGGCCGATACAGGGCGAAATCCTCACCAAAAGCCCGTTACCCGCGCCAATTTGCGGCGCTCTTGCAGTTTCCCCGGCATCCACTCCCCTTTGGGTCTCTTTACAAACCCTCCAGATCAAAGCGTTCGACCGGTTCCGCCACATGAAACTCGTCTCCCGAAACGCCCGTTGTCTCTTACCGAGGCTCAAGACTCGCTTCGCTTCGTTTGACTAATCGTTCCGTGAATCCTGGAACTGAGTCGATCATGAATCATCCACCGTGCTGCGGTCAAACAAAAAAACGCGGGTTTTCATACCTTTCCTCAGGATTTTTAAAGCTTATTTTTCAATTGCTTACAGCCTCACGGCGGTGGATTCCCTGTGCAAAAACCAGCATATCGAAGTTATGTTCAAAACATTTCGGTTCCGTGAAAGGGACAGATCGGAAATCTGCTCTCACCGGCTGAAAACCACCAGCCTGGTGGCTCCGCAGCCAACCTCTTCGCGAGGCGACTCCTTTATTTTCAGTGGTTTAGCTCTTGAAAAAGGTTGGCGCGCCACGTGCATACATCAGCACCATCATGGGCCAACGAACAGTTATTACCGCCATTTCTTATTTCTCACTTGGCCTGCTGAGTATAACTGGTGGGTTCACGCGGATTGGATTTGCGCAGAGCCCGGCAGACAACATTCAGCAGGATCAACAACCTCACGCCTGGCGACGCGCGGATGCGCTGCCGGACGATGCGGCGCAGCAAGCGCAGGCACCGCAACAGGAATCAGTCGCGCAGGATCAGGCGCCCAACCAGGCACCGCCGCCTCCTCCTCCCGACTTCTCGGCTAATCAGGCGCCAGTTCAGCAGAGCGCGCCTGCACCGAACGCTGGCCCTGAAGCTGGTCCGCAGGCCCCGGCCGGTGCGCAATCGATGCCGCCGCAGTATCCGCAACCGTATCCTCAGCAATATCCGACGCAGCAATATCCGACGCAGCAATATCCGACGCAGCAGTATCCGATGCAACAACAGCCGCCGCAGCAGCAGATGGATGTGCCCGCGCGTCTCACCATTAATCAGGGGACGTTTATCACGGTGCGCGTCAATCAATGGCTCTCTTCCGACCGCAACCAGCAGGGCGATTCGTTCTTCGGTACCTTAGCCGAACCGGTCATCGTTGATGGCGTCGTCGTAGCCCAGCGCGGACAGCCCGTGAGCGGTCGCGTTACGGAAGCACAAAAAGCCGGCCGCGTGGAAGGCACCTCGAAGCTTGGTTTGGAGTTGACCAGCCTTACGCTCGTGGATGGGCAGCAACTGTCGATTCAATCCCAAATGATTGCGCGCAATGGCGGTACTTCGGTTGGCCGTGACGTCGGCGCGGTGGCGGGCACAACTGCTCTCGGCGCTGCGGTAGGCGCGGCTGCCGATCTCGGCCGCGGAGCTGCAATCGGTGCGGGCGCGGGTGCTGCCGTCGGGCTTATTGGAGTCCTGCTCACTCGCGGACGCCCCACCATCATCTATCCCGAATCCACCCTGACTTTCAGAATGGCCGCGGCAGCTATAGTTCAGACTGACCACGCTCCGCAAGCCTTCCGTTACGTCAGTCAAAGAGATTACGGCAACGCCGGCTACGCACAACGTCCCGGCCCAGCGATGGCAGGAGGACCCGGTGCTGGCTATGGTGGTCCCGGTTACGGGGGTCCTGGCTATGCATATCCGCCGGTTGCCGTCGCACCTGCGCCTTATTACTACGGCCCCGCTTATTATCCCTATTATCCCTATTACTATGGGGGCCTCGGACTCTATTTCGGCCCGCGTTACTACGGTTACTACGGCGGCTTCGGCATCCGTGGTTACCGCCGGTAAAACTCCGAACTGGATTGTCCCTCACCGCGCTGCCTTCCCTCACAGGCAGCGCGGTTTTTATTTTGCGCGCCGGTTCACTCCGCTCCCTCGACCAGACTCGCCGCCCACGTGGCCAAACGGATATCCTCAGCCTGCGCCAGTCCGCTGACCGCGATGGCGCCGACCACTTCGCCGCCGCGCCACACCGGCACTCCCCCACCCCAGCCCACAAAACGATCGTCGCCGAAGTAAGCGATCTCAAATCCCTTTTCGGGATGGCGTGCCTTACGGCCGATCTCCTCGGTGGTCTTGCGCTCCCGCGCAGCGCTGTAGGCCTTATTCGCCGCGATGCGGATCGAAGACACCGGCGCGCCGTCCATGCGGGCGAAGGCGATCAGTTCGCCGCCGGGATCGGCCACTGCAATGACTCCGGCCCCGCCGGTTTTCGAAACCTCGGCAACAATGGCGTCGACGATCTGCCGGGCTTCCGCATACTCGATGATTTTGCATGATCGCATGGCTGTCTCGGTCCTTCAGCCTTACGATATCGCGCCCTCTGTTTTGCAGGCAAAACAAACGTTGTTAAGCTGCTATGGAAGGCGTGGCGACCTCCCTGCGGTGGTCCAGGCACGCCGCCCTGGCGCCGCAGAACTTCGATTTGGCGGCGCGGAAAAATGCGTAGTAGCTATCGATTAAATCATCGTTGCCCGTGGAAACCGATTCGGCAAGCATACGCGCGGCCTCAGCCAGTCCGGCGGCCGCGTTGTTCAGGTCGCGTCTGCATTCGCATCTGTATCCGCACGCGCGCATTTATTAACCAGTGTTAGCATAGGTAAACTGCATAAGGGCATAGCCTCGACAGGCTATTCGGCGTGCCAGGGCGGTCTTTCGGCCCGATGAAGAAGCGACAGCGCCTGTTCCACATCATTCCACGTTAAAATAAAAGTGAATCATTATGGTCGACGCACTACTAGCCAAAATCTTCGGCACCAAGAACGAGCGCGAGGTCAAGGCGATGCGTCCCACCATCGCGGCAATCAACGATCTCGAACCCTCCCTCCAACAACTGTCCGACATCGATCTCGCGGCTAAGACTATTGATTTCAAAGAGAGACTGGACCGCGGGGCGTCTCTCGACGACATTCTGATCGAAGCCTTCGCCACCGCGCGCGAAGGCAGCCGGCGCGTCCTCAACATGCGCCAGTTCGACGTCCAGCTCATTGGCGGCATGGTGCTTCATAAGGGCAAGATCGCCGAAATGAAGACCGGCGAAGGTAAAACACTGGTCGCCACGGCTCCCGTGTATCTGAATGCACTGGCGGGCAAGGGCGTCCATGTCGTCACGGTCAATGACTACCTCGCCAAACGTGATGCCGAGTGGATGGGTCGGCTTTACAAGTTCCTCGGTCTTACGGTCGGCATTATCGTGCACGATCTCGACGATGCCGAACGCAAGGAGTCTTACGGCTCCGACATCACCTACGGCACTAATAACGAATTCGGCTTCGATTATCTTCGCGACAACATGAAGTTCAACATCGCGAACTGCGTGCAGCGCGCCCACAACTACGCCATCGTCGACGAAGTGGATTCCATCCTCATCGACGAAGCGCGCACACCCCTCATCATCTCCGGGCCCAGCGAAGAGTCGACCGACAAATACTACAAGGCCAATAAGGTGATCCCGCATCTGATCCGCGGCGAAGTCATCGAAGGTAAGGAACCTGGTGAAAAATACACCACGGGCGATTTCACCGTCGACGAAAAACATCGCTCCTCGGCCCTCACCGAAGAAGGCGTGCTCAAGGTCGAACGCCTGCTCGGCATCGGCAACATGTATGAGCCGCAGAACGTCGAATGGAACCACCATATTCAGCAGGCCCTCAAGGCTCATATCGTCTTCCAGCGAGACAAGGATTACGTGGTCAAGGACGGTGAGGTGATCATCGTCGACGAATTTACCGGCCGCCTGATGCCGGGGCGCCGCTGGAGCGATGGCCTCCACCAGGCCGTCGAAGCCAAGGAAGGCGTCAAAATCGAGCGCGAGACACAGACTCTCGCCACCATCAGTTTCCAGAACTACTTCCGGCTTTACAAGAAGCTGGCCGGCATGACCGGTACGGCCGAAACCGAAGCCGCCGAATTCCAGAAGATCTATAAGCTCGACGTTACCGTGGTCCCGACCCACCGGCCCATGATCCGCAAGGAAAATCCCGACGTCGTCTACCGCACCGACGAAGAGAAATTCCGCAACGCGGCTAAAGAAATCAAGGAATTCCAGGAACGCGGGCAGCCGGTTCTGGTCGGCACCATCTCCGTCGAAAAGTCGGAACGGCTGGCGGCCATTCTGAAGAAGATGGGCGTCAGGCATGAGGTGCTGAACGCCAAGAATCACGAGCGCGAAGCCCACATTGTCGCCCAGGCCGGCCGTAAGGGCGCTGTCACCGTTTCCACCAACATGGCCGGACGCGGTACGGATATTCTGCTGGGCGGCAATCCCGAAGCCATGGCGCGCGACATCCTGGCGAAGCAGGGCAAGAGTCCCGACCGCGAGGAATTCAAAGCCGATTGGGAGCGCACTCTCGCGGAAGTCCGGGCTCAGTGCCAGAAGGATCACGATGAGGTAGTGACGCTTGGCGGCCTGCATATCGTTGGCACCGAGCGGCACGATTCGCGGCGCATCGATAATCAGCTGCGCGGACGCGCTGGCCGCCAGGGAGACCCCGGCAGTTCGCGCTTCTATCTCTCACTGCAGGACGATCTGCTGCGCATCTTCGGCGGCGACCGCATGCAGAACCTGATGCTGCGCCTCGGCATGGAAGAGGATGTGCCGATTGAATCCGGCCTGATCACCAAACGCATCGCGGCCGCTCAGAAAGCGGTCGAAGCGCAGAACTTCGAATCCCGCAAGCACCTGCTCGAGTACGACGACGTGATGAACAAGCAGCGCCAGGCCGTGTACGGCATGCGCCGCCAGCTGCTCGAAGGCGTCGAACAGAAGGAGCGCGTGATGGAGATGACGCGCGGTGTTATCGGCAGTGCCGTGGACCGCCGTTGCCCGGAAAATGCGCGCCCTGACGAGTGGGACCTCAATGGCCTTCAGACCGATCTGCTGACTCTCTTCGGCGCTCGCATCAACCCATCCGATCTGGGTGGACTGACTCCTGAGCAGATCGAGGAAGAGCTGTTCCATCGCGCCAAAAGCACCTACGAGGCGAAAGAAGATCTGGTCGGCCACGGCCTCATGCGCGAAGCCGAGCGCAATATCATGCTCCACGTCATCGACGATCAGTGGAAAGACCACCTGCTGTCGATGGATCACCTCAAGGAAGGCATCGGCCTGCGCGGCTACGGCCAGAAAGATCCGCTGGTCGAATACAAGAAGGAATCGTTCAAGCTCTTCCAGGACATGATGGACCGGATTGAAGACGAAACGGTTCGTTATCTCTATTTCCTGCGCTTCGAGCAGACCGCTCCGGCGCTGCCGTTCTCCATGGACGACAGTGAGTACGAAGAAGAGGACGACGAGGCCTCAGAGGAGCAGAAGCGCATCGAACAGTCGAAAGCCGCCGAAGAAGAGCAGCGCCGATCCGCCCAGAGCGCGGTGCAGGATATGACCCGCAATATCCAGCGCCAGCACGAGAAGGAATTGAAGGAACTGCAGTTCCTCGGAACCAACGGAGGCGGCACAGCGAGTAAAACTGTCGCCAACGGAGGCCCCAAGGTGGGCCGCAACGACCCGTGTCCCTGCGGCAGCGGAAAAAAATACAAGAAATGCCACGGAGTCAATTCCTAGTCTCCGACCTGGATGTGGGACAGGCGCTTCCGCCTGTCCATTCTAAAATACGGTTCAGGCAACCTTGCGCAGCGGCGGGACCAGACGAAAGCGTCTTAGGAACTTAGGCGACATCTCAAAGAGCTTCCGGTCGACTGTGGTCAACGATGTTCTGACCGATCCACCGAAATATTCATCCAGCGGATAGAGCGGATATGGCTTGAGCTCTTTGAATACTCGCCCCAGCTTCTGCTGCATCCGGTACACAATATGGAAAAAGTCGCCGCGATCCATCTTCATCTGCCGGCAGCAGAGCTTCCAATCCGCCCCCAGTAAAAAATGAAATCTGAATATCCGATGTTCCAGCGGAGTCAGATAGCGCTTGGCCACCAGGCAAAAATCCGCCATGAATTCTTCATCCTTCATGCCCCAGTTGTGGCGATTGTCCTTCCCATTCACCTGTTCGAGGCGAGCGTGGCTGATGTGCTTCTCCCCCGATGCACAATATCGAAAACGCGTGTAGCAGGCGCGGAATATCGCCCGGAATACACAATTGCAGGGTGTCTCTTCACCTTTTCCGCTCTTTCCACGCAATCCGAATCCCCGGCATTGCGTGCAATCTTCTTTGGCTAAAGCAAGTACGTTGGAGCGGTCCCACTTTGAATGCATGGAAATGTTCCTCCCAAGAATGTTGTGATTTAAATCACCAATACGAACACCACTTTCTAAGATTTCTCCTATTAAAGCAAGGACAATAAGTAGGATTTTTACTTGTCGTATCAGGCAAATCTTTGATAATTATGCGCATACTACTCATACCACTCGAAAGGGGAGGATAGAATTGTACTTTTATACACACACCTATTTCTCATGGAAATAATCGCGGTGCATATCGAGGGCCTGCATCGGAGGCTGATCGAAATCGCCCGGCAGCGGGTGCGTTCCGGGCAAATAACGGAAAGCGGGCTGGCGCGTCTTTGCGGGCTGTCCCAGCCGCATATGCACAATGTTTTGAAGGATATACGGACCCTTTCCACCAACTCGGCGGATCGTCTGATGCAGGCGCTCGAACTGAGCTTTGCGGGCCTCCTTTGGAGAATCCCGGAAGATATCGACGCGGGAGTGCGCGCTATTCCCGTCATCCGCAATTCCATTGGTCCGGGGATTGAGGCCATGTTTTCTGTCTTCCATGGCTTTATGCCGTTCTCTGTCAGTCTGGTGAAATCCCTTGTGCAGCCCATCGCAGCGCGGCTCGCGCCCGATCTGGTGTTGCCGAGATTGCTGGCCGCCAACGACATGGCATTGCTTGATCAGAATCCGGCCGTCCGTCGGCAGCCATCGGGAAATCAATATTGGGTAGTGGCGGACGGCTCCGGATTGCGTATAAGATACGTGAGGCTGAGGGGCGCCAAAGTTTATCTGGCCAATGAAGCCACCGTCGACGATCCAGGCAGCTGGCAAGCTGTTTCCCTGGCGGAGCGGGATATTCTGGATATAGTGAGGGCTCGAATTGTTTGGATTGGCCGGGAAATGGAAATGGCGCCGTCCGGACCCGTTCAGCCGCCTGGCGAAATCTATTGAAGCCATCGGTGAGCGCGACCGCGGCCTGATGGACGAACGCGCGCAGGTGGACCGGCTGCGGACTGACGGCGCACTGGCTTTACACGGTCTCTGCCGCCGTTTCGTCGATACGCTGAACGCTCGGCTTTCCGCCCCTGCCCTGCAGCTCGACCCGCCGGATTATTCCGCCGGATATTACCACGATAGCGGGATTAATCTGTTCCAGATCAACCTGCGCGGGCGCCTTCTGCAGATTGAATTCACCGCCACCGAAGAGCCTTATTCGACCGAGGAATTCCGCCTGCCTTACATCCTCGAGGGCGCTATTCGGTCTTATAGCCAACAATCCTTAGAGCGCGACACGCTCGACGAGCAAGCGATTTTCTGTTGTCCGCGCAACGGCGCACTCCCCTGGCATTTCTTCGATTACCGGACCTACGGCACCGGACTGGTCACGCCAGAGTTCTTCGCCGCGGAACTGCAACGCCTGATTTGATGGCAAGTTTTGAATCCCTGCCACAGCCTGCCTCAACGCGACGCGATCTTAACCTGCGCCGGCTTGAGCCCCTCGCGCGTCGCCGTCACTGTGATGGTTCCCGCGGTGGGAGTAGAGCGCACCGCCACGCGATTGATACCCAGCTCTGTATTCAGGTAAAGATTGTTGGTGGAATCGGTCTTGCCGCTGTTGTAGCCGCCGCGCCAGATGCCCGGTCCTTCAAATTTGAAATCAATGCGCGCGTCGTCGGTGGGAACGCGCTCACCCTTTGCGTCGAGCACCTCGACGTCGATGAGCGCAACATCGGCGCCATCGGCCCGCAGTCCACCCGGTCCCGTAATGGGCGTCAGTTTAATCTGCGCAGGCGCACCGGCGCTGGCGATCTCTTCCTGCAGCACCGGCTTGCCATCATTGCGCGCAATAGCCTTCAGGCTGCCCGAAGCGAACTCTACGTTCGGAAACGCGTAGATATAACCGTTCTCTGGTGTTGAATTCACCCCAGCGGACTTGCCGTTGATCAGAAGTTCCACCGACTGGACCTGGTTGGCCACCACATACACCGTTTTCGTGGTTCTGGCCGGATAGCTCCAGTGGCCGATTATATGCATGTCGGGCTTGTCGTTCTGCATAACGCGGTGAGCGAAATAAATTTCCTTGGGAAGCCGGACTGCATCCACCTTACCGCTTACGCGCGCTACTTCACTTGAATCCTGGCGCCCATCCGCATTCGCGTCCGAGAAGTAAATCGACGCATAGCCGGACCATTTGGAATGCGCCGCATCGGTATTCGAAATCCGGTTCTCCCAATAGGCCCAATAGCGTTTGGCGGCGGCTAACGCGAAACTCTCCGAAGTGAACTGCCAGGTGTCGTTGGGGCCTTTTTTGAAGCCGAAGTACGGCGGCGAATAATCGTCCCAGAAGCGGCGGGCCCCTTCCTCGCGGAAGTCCTCAGTTTCGATCATCGGCGCGCGGTCGCGGCGGTCGGCGCTGTAGCCGCGGAACATCGCGTCGTGACCGGAGAGCTGGTCTGTGCGGGGATCCTGCCCGATCATGATGCCAAAGAATTCGGCGATGGGTGTCGTCGCCGTGTTGGCCGCCACGTTGTCGTTGCCGCGCGCGCCCATCACGCGTCCACCCTCGGGATCCCATTGTTTGCGCAGCGCGATCATCTGCTGCAGATGGTCGACGGTGACCACCGTATTGCCCGCTTCCCAGAAAAGAATGCTCGGATTGTTGCGGAAATAGATGATCGTGTCGCGCATGACTTCGACGCGCTGATCCCAGCGGCGCCCCTCGGTATCGGCCTCCTTGTCGCCCGCCGGGCAAACCTGAATAATTCCGGCGCGGTCCATGGCATCGGCATCGACGGGCGTCGGCGCGATATGCATCCAGCGTATGTAATTGGCGTGGCTGTCGCGGATTAGTTTAGCGGTCAGATCGTGCATCCAGTCGGGATAAGCCGTTGAGAGCCCGGCCCATTCGTTGCTCGACCGCTGGGCGAAGCCTTTCAGATAAACGAACTTGTCGTTGATGAACACCCCGCCGGTGCCCACGCCACCCTTGAACTCAGCCTTGCGGAAGCCGGTCGAAAGCTTGTTGACGTCAACCCACTTGCCGTCGACGGTCAGAATGCTGTAGACATCGTAAAGATATGGGTCGTCCGGCCCCCAGAAGCGGGCGTCTTTGAGCGGCCCCGCAGCGGAGAGGACGGTCTTCTCGCCATCCACCATATCGACGGGCTCGCCCTCTAGCTTCGCGCGCACTTGTCCAGCCGCATCCACAATCGCCACCGTCAGACCCACCGTAGCGCGATCGCCCGAAGCGTTTTTCACCTCCGATTCCACAGTGACGTCGGCAGATTTCCCGGCAATATTGTAATTGGCGGCATGCACATACACACCGCTCGTCTCGAGGCCGTAGTAAAGGGGCAGCGTTTGATAAATCTTGCCGGTCGTGTACAGCCAGACGTGGCGCGTGATGCCGCCATGATCGGGATTGAAGTCGTTGGCATTCCACTGAAAGGTGGTGCCGGTAGCGCGCTCGGGATAAGTGGTGCGATTGTCCACCTTAACGGCGATCACGTTTTCTTCGTTGCCAAAATGAAGACCGGCACCCGAAAGATCGACGCCATACGCGGTGATGCCGTTCTCGTAAAGCCCCACTTCCTTGCCATTCAGGAAGATGTCGCCGGCCTGGCGCATACCTTCGAATTCGAGGAAGATCTTTTTTTGCGCGTCCGCGGCCGGGAGTTTGAAATGTTTCCGGTACCAGACCACGCCTTTGAACGTGCCGCGGTCGCCGCCACTATGATTGATGATTACGCGGAACGAATCGACGTCGTTGAAGCTGTGCGGCAGGGTGACGGCGGTCCATTTCGAGTCATCGAATGCAGGTGATTCAGCGCCTGCAACATCGTCATGGATGAATTTCCAGTTAAGGTCGAAGCTGGTGCGCGTGCGGGGCGAAGCCGGCGGCTGATAAGGCGCGGCGAACAGGCAGGCCGAAGCGAGCATGGTGAGGGCCGAAGCCCGCGGACAAAAGCGCATGAAGTTTATTTTATCGATTCTGGCACGGCATGCTTTCGAAGCCATGCATCGAGTGAATCGAATCGCATGCGGCCCGTCTCATAGAGGCCCATCAGGAATAAGTATGCGTCGGTATCTGTAAACTCCAGCCGGTATCCATTTACCTTTAAAAACGCCGCCGTAACGGTTATAGCGACCCGCTTGTTGCCATCTATGAACGGGTGATTCTGCGACAAGCTTTCCCAGAGCGCGGCGGCCTCTTCGATCAGGTCCCGATAGTATCCGGATTGAGGGCGAGCCAAGGCAGATTCAAGTCCACCGATGTCCCCGACGCCGTGCGAGCCGCCAAATCGTTGGATCAAAGTCCGGTGAATGGAAAGGACGTCGTCCTTGGTGGGATAAACAGTCACTGCGAAAGACGTTGCAGTAGCTCAGGATGTTCTGTAATGAACTGTTCCGCAGCCTGAAGAATCGATGCCGGGGCAGGGGCGTGCCGTCGCTCCAGATATTCGATAAACTGAATAACCGACGTCTGCTCCTCCGATGAAAGGGACTTCACCCTCTCGATCAACTCTTCGGTAGTCATGGCAACTTCATTATAGCTTCGCGCGGGAGTACCCTAATCTCCATGAACCCCGTCAACACCCTCAGCTGGCGCTTCGGCTGCCTCATCGGCGCGATGTGGATGGGGTTGATGCTCCTCGGCAATCTCGGCGGCACGTCCGTGTTTGGACACTTGCGCGAATTACACCCGGGCATCTACGCCCTGAATCGTCTCTTCTGGACAGGAGCGCTCGGATCTATCCTGTTCGCCGGAATCATCGCGTCGTACCGCATCGGCAGCATCCGCGAAGCGCTCAAGGTGGGCATTTTCGCAGGACTGATCAGCGGGGCCATCGTCTTCGCGACGCTGTTGGGCATGACATTCCTGTTCCACAACGCCATGATGCTCGACCCCTCGAACATCCATGAGTTTGCGCTGAGCGCCCACCGTGCGCCGACCCAGGCCGAACTATCGACGTTCATCTACACCGATGCGCTGGGCGGCGCGTTGAAGCGGCGCGTTGAATATGATGTGGATCTGCCCGCTCCTCGGCATCGCGCTGGGCGGACTCGGCGCCGTTGCCGGAAAGTTGATGCGCCTGTTGGATACTGCTCCGCAGCCCGCTACTTCTGCTTAGCGTCCTCGGAATACTGCGCCTGCGGCCGGTTCAGTTTGAACGTCACCGTCTGTTCCGGCTGATCCAGCTGAAAAACATCGCCGGCTGTCTGATAGTTCTGGGCGATGATCTGGATGGTTATCTCGCCCCGCGGAATAGCCGGGATGCTGGCATGGCCCTGCTGATCTGTCTTCGTCTCCCAATTGGTCAGGATCTTTCTCATATTGACGTTGCGGCCATGCCGGAAGTTGACGATCACGCTGGCCCGATCAATCGGTTTTCCGGTATCGGCGGAGTTTACCTGCACCGTCAGCTTAGTCATGTCAGCCGCCACCAGCGGAAGCCGGCAAAGAAGAATGAAGATCACCCAAATCGTACGCATTGGTTTTATTATGCGATATCCGGCAATAAAAATGCTTCGGGCCTGCCCGCCGCCGCACTCACCGCTTCAGCCGCCAGATATCCGCTGCGCACCGCGCCCTCCATGGTTGCCGGCCACCCCGACCGCGTCCAATCTCCCGCCAGGAAAAAATTCCGCAAATGGGTCGCGGCCACCGGGCGCAGCGCTTCCAACCCAGGTTTCGCCGAAAACGTCGCGCGCACCTCCTTAATAACCTGCGCTTTCTCCAGCCGCGCCTCCTTCACCAACGGGAAAAACTCGGCCAGTTCCCGCACCGCCATGTCGATGATTTCCTGCCTGGGCATGGCGGTCAGGCGGCGCGATGCGCTCACCACAAGCTGTACGTATCGGCCCTCGCTCTTATTGAAAAACCATTGAATAGTTCGGTCGAGCAAAACGGCATGCGGCAAGTCGGTAATGCTCCGGTCGAACCAAAGGTGAATACCGGTAATGGGCGAGTGCTCGAAGGCGCTCCACTCGACCGGCAGCGCGGGGAGCAGTCCCTGCAGACGTTCGAACGGCAGGCAGGACACGTAATAATCGGCCCGCACCGCTCCCGCCGGCGTTTGCATCGCCGAAACCTCGCCGTCCGCTTCTTCGATGCCGGTGACTCCCGTACGGTAATGAATCCGCACCCGGCCCGGCATGGCGCCCACGTCATAGAGATCGCGCAGCGGTACGGCGGGGATCCCCATCTCATAGGAATCGGCGCGCGCGATCATGCCCAGCCAGAAAACCTGGAACCCGTGAGCCGCGGCCATGCGATCAAGGTCCTCATTGATCGCGCTCACCAGCACCTGTCGCCAGTAGCGTTCTATGGCGCGCTCGGTCTGGCCCTTCTCCCGCAGCCAGTCGAGCATCGATATCCGGTCGAGATCTTTGCGTGTGCGCAGTTCGCCGGGAATGGCATGCATGGCGCGCGCGATAGCCAGTTTGTCGGCCCATCCCAGAAAGTTCAACGTCAGGAACGATCCCAGCATGTGCGCGGGAGCCGGCAGCACGCCGCGTTTCATCACCGAGCGGCATCCGCCGGGTTCGATAAAGCAGAACTCCGGATAGAAGCGGATCTTCTTCTCTACGCCCAGCCGCCGGTAAAGATCGAGCAGATTGACGCAGCAGCGCAGCAGCACGTGCTGACAGTTGTCGATCATTTCGGTTTCGTTTTCCGACGCGGTGCCGCCCCCCACCGGCCATGAAGTAGCACGGCCGCCGGGGAAGGCGCGCGTCTCATACAAGTCCACCTCAAAACCGGCACTTCCGAGAGCGGCAGCGGCGGCCAGACCTGCCAGTCCCCCGCCCATCACCGCGACCTGAGGCATTAAGAAAACACTATAGCGGAACACACACTGGAATGGCCCCAACAGGGCGCTCCAGCACTACGCCAGGCGTGTGCCACAATGGAAAAGTAACCCCCATGTCCAATTCCATTACGTCGCTTCGCGAGGAAGACGTACGCGAACAGGAAGGGCAGACTCCGCCTGAAGCGGAGAGTTCCTTCGGCGATATCCTCAACCAGTTCGAACAGAGCCATACCCATGAAGCCCCGGGCGAAAAGGGGGTCGAAGCCACCGTTGTCGCGGTCAAGGACGATAACGTGTTTTTCGACATCGGCCAAAAGATCGAAGGCGTGCTGGCGGCCTCTGAGTTGCGCGACGAAAAAGGACTGATCGAAGTCAAACCCGGCAACGTCGTGCTGGTCAGTGTCGCGGGCCGCAACGAAGAGGGCTACTACCAGCTTTCGCTGATTAAAGTCGAGCGGCCCAAAGACTGGTCCGGTCTGCAGAAAGCGTTTGAAGAAAAGCTCAATATCGCGGGCACGGTCACCGGCGTAATCAAGGGCGGGCTGTCTGTCGATGTAGGGATGCGGGCCTTCATGCCCGCTTCGCGCAGCGGCGCCCGCGACGTCCCTGAGATGCAAACCCTGGTCGGCCAGGAAATTTCCTGCCGGATCATCAAGCTCGATACCGAAAAGGAAGACATCGTCGTCGATCGCCGCGTGGTCCTCGAAGAAGAGCGCGCCAAGGCTAAAGAATCGCGCGTCGGCGAACTGCAGGCCGGTATGGTGGTGCAGGGCACGGTTCGAAGCTTGCTCGATTACGGGGCATTTGTCGATATCGGCGGCGTCGACGGCATGCTGCATGTGGCGGATATCTCGCACGGGCGCGTCAATAAACCGGCCGATGTCCTGTCGGTCGGCCAGCAGCTGGATGTCAAGATTCTGAAAGTCGACCCGGCGAAGAAGCGCATCTCGCTGGGTCTGAAGCAACTGCAGCCGGATCCCTGGACCACTGCGGCCGATAAGTACCACGTCGGCGAGCGCGTGAAAGGAACGGTGGCCCGCGTCACGGATTTCGGCGCGTTCGTGGAACTCGAGCCCGGCCTCGATGGCCTGATCCATTTGTCGGAAATGTCCTGGTCGAAGAAGGTGCGCAAGCCCTCCGACCTGTTGAAGCCCGGTGACTCGGTCGAGATCGTGATACTCGGCGTGAATCCGGCCGACAAGCGGATTTCGCTGGGTCTCAAGCAGGCCCTCGGCGATCCCTGGGATGAAGTGGAAAAGAAATATCCCATCGGCGCGGTGGTCGAGGGACCCGTTACGCAGCTCAAGCAGTTTGGCGCTTTTGTGCAGGTGACCGAAGACGTGGAAGGTATGATTCACGTCGGCGACATCGCGCATGAGAAGCGCATAAACCACCCTCAGGACGTGCTCAAGGTCGGGCAGGTGGTGCGTACTGTGGTGCTTGAGAACGATCGGGAAAAGCGCCGGCTCCGCCTCGGCCTGAAACAATTGCAGCCCACCGCGGTGGATGAATACATCGCCGAACATAAGGAAGGTGATGTGGTGACGGGCCGCGTGGCGGACGTTAAAGGCAATCGCGTCTCGGTGGAACTGGGCGAAGGTGTGCAGGCGCAGTTTACACTGGCCGCACCGGAGCAGAAGCAGGAGCAGCGCGCCTCTTCCGCCGACGTCTCCGCCCTATCGTCCATGCTCGCCAGCAAGTGGAAGGGCGCGCCGGGTTCGTCCGCACCGGCCGCCGGCGATTCCGCGCCAAAGCGCGACGTGCCGAAGCCCGGCCAGGTGCGCAGCTTCAAAATAACCAAGCTCGACGCGGAGAAGAAAAAAATCGAGATCGAACTGGCTTAGCACTTGGTTTCAAGAGTGGGCACACCTTAGGGGCGTGCAAGACGCCCCTATCGCTCAGCGTGACGTCTCAGAACACGCACCGCAATTCCGATAAAATGCGGCGTACTCGGCAGGAGTCCGGTTTAGCTTTAGCTTAGCGGATGTCCTGGAACGGGACTTCCTGAGCGCCTGGCCGAGTTGTGCCCATTCTCGGAGTGCCCGACGATCCAGCCGGAGCGCGGACGACACTTCCCGGACCGCCGTTTGAACTGCGAAGAGCGGCTCAACCGCGGGTTCTTGCAATTGTTCTGACGGCGAGCGAACGGCGGTTCAAAGCCATTAGAGCCTGCGGCCCTGCTAAAACGGCGTCATGGTAAACGTAGCGTTGAAGTTCGACTGCGTTTTATAGGAACCAGGGCCAGGGGCGATTAGCGCCTGGGTAGTCGCCTGAAATATATAAGTTCCCGGACCCAATACGCCATTGAGGGAGACGTTAGGGATCGGGGGCCCACCGGGCGGACCCGCATTGAGCATGCCGGCAGTCGAAATAGGGCACTCGGCGCCGCAAAGGATCAGGTTGTAAGCAAATTTCTCTTCCTCCGGATTGTTGTTGTCCAATGTGTAGTTCGCAGTGAGACTATACTGCACATTCTGGAAGAGCGTGAAATAAACCGTAGCCCCGACGGCACTGCCAACACTCCATGGATACTCCCCGGATTCCGGCGCGGATGTCGAAGTGGATGCGGTTCCGGTGCCGCTTGCGGATATTGAGTTGCTGCCCGCCGCCAGAATCACGTTGCCTGTGGCGCTTCCTGTTGTCGTGAAGGCCAGAGGTGAGGACACGGTGCACGCAACAGCGCTCTCTCGCAAGTAAGCTTCGATCGTGGAAGAGTCTATCGTCGTGGTCCGTGAGTCCATACTCGACAGCGAAACCGGCAACGTCACTGGCAGCGTGAGCGTCGGCCCATCGATGTAGCTTCCGCCGGGACCACCGCCATAGTGCTGGGCGGCCGACCCACAATCAGTAGATGGATTCAGATAGTACACCTGATCCAGCTGCGCCCCCCCAACGTTCAATAAATAACCATTCGTAACCGCGAAGAACGGTCCTGCCGTGGGCGAGGAAGGCAACTGTGAGACGCATTGGTATCCGTTTCCTGCGATCTTCGCTATGTTGTAGGTAAGCTTCAGAAGGCCGTACAGTGCGCCGGTCCCAGTTGCCGTCGCCAAGACGCTTTTAACGTAATTCTGGTACACGCCCTGTGCTTTCAATCCATTAGCGCAGGCGGATACTAGGGGCGAAGTTGCCACGATAAGGGCTCTGGCGCTGAAAAGAGAGAGGTCCGCGTACAGGCTGTTAAGCGCGATGTCCAGGATTCCACCCCAGCCGTCAGCTTCGGCTAGGGCAAGAACTCCTCCGGCGAACGGAGGTATCGCTAGAACTAAAGCAGCGCCTGCAGCCGAAAAGCTGATGAAATACAGGGCGTTCTGGGTCTGTTGCACGTTTGCGGTCAAGGCAGACTCAAGAAGGTTCGTGAGCGAAAGCGTGAGCTGCGCGAGAGTCGTCAGCGGCGATGTCGCCGCCGTTAGAGCTTGTTGTGCGGCAACCCGGATCGGATTCGACGCGCTACTCTGATCCTGTCTTTGGCGGATCGTCCGCGCCTGTGCCGGAGCGGCTAGAGCGCTTAGGTCAGGATCGGGGCCGGCCAGCGCACCAAGAAGCGCAAGCAGACTCTGATCGGCGAGCGCCAAGTCGCTGGAGCCAGCTGAGTAGGATACACCGTTGAACTGGCCCATTGTGAGACTCGAAGCCGAGCCGGCGACGACGGCCTGCAGCTGTGGGATCAAGCCAGCAAGAGCGGCGGTTTGTGAAGAAAGAGAGCTTTGTAGCTCGGCGGTGTTAAGGGAGGTCCCTGCGATTGCCGTCGTCAGATCCGACTGAACCTGTTGCGACGCCTGCAGGAAGGCCAGCGTAAGACTCCCCGAGGGTAGAGATGGCGGCGCGGGAAGCGCCAGAATTTGAAAGCCGCCGATTGTATTCGACGTGCTAGTGGTTCCGGCCGGTGAAGTTTGGCTGACGGTGACGCTCGACGTCCCGCTGGCGATGTTGCCGCTCCCATCAAAATAGGGCGGCACAGAAACGGCAACCGTCATCGTGGTGGCGATGAGGGCAGGCACGGTAAAGGAGTATCCGTGACTGTCCGAAAATGTGACCTGTATCTGGTAATCGGGATCAAAGCTCGATCCGTTGATAGTCATGGGCCCGAAAGGCTGAACCGAAGTCGTACTCAGCGATGTGATTGCCACATTGGCGGTGGACGACGTACTTCCTCGGATTGCCACGGTCACCGTGTTGGAGAAGGCTTGGCCGGAGCTGAGAACCAGAGGAATGGCGTCTCCAACAGGCACCTGCTGCGGAACCTGCACGTTGACTTGATACAGCCCCACGAGGCCCGGCGTTAAGCCTGAAAAGAGCGCTGGGGTCGCGATTCCGCCAATGCCGACCGCAGTGCCGGCGATCGTGGTGGCAAGCGGGCTGAAGGGGGCTTGCGCGCCGCTCGCCGGCTGGTTCTGCACCGCTCCCAGTCCCGTGCAGTAGACCGTCAGATATTCACCAACCACCGCGGGGTTCACGGCCGTCACTTGGGTTCCATTCGACGCGTGGGCAGCGACGAACACTCCGGGAGCGGTGCTGGTTAGTACTACTGATGCAACATTCGAGACGCCGTTCGACACGACTTGGACATCCAGGCTCAACGCACCGTTGACCTCCCATGGCACTTGAGCGTTGATCTGAAACGAGTCCACGTAAAACAATGGAGCGGCGATGCCATTGATGAGGACATGGGCTCCATTAAGGCTTTTGGGAAGCGGCGGCGGAGGGGCGGTCACGCCATTGTGCGTTGCACCCGGAACAAAATTGGTGCCGTAAATCGAGATGATCGATCCGGGTGCCACCGGACCAGGAGAACCCGCGGCGTTTACAATACCACTACCGGAGATTGTGGGCAGGTTTGGCCCGGTTTGTGCGCTAGATCATATTCGGTAAGCGCAATCATGGCGAGTAGGAGGAGGCGTCGCATCACCTTCAGTCTCCGAGTGCTTCAGCATACCAGATTCCAATAGAGTTGCTCGAAGGGAGCTGCGCGCCATTGCCCGTCAATCCGACGCTGCCCGCAGACAAACGATGGTGGCTTTCGCCGTTGGTCCCAGGGGGTCCAGGTCTGGGAAGCGCAGAGCCGCGCTCCGTCCGAATCGCGCCACTCGGAGAATGGGCTGGATTTTTGGAGGCTACGAAGGGTCGCTCCCAGGATTCGGCGATCTGGGAGATTACTCCCCAGGGAATCGGTAAGTGCCTTGCGGCTGCGGAATACGTGCGCGAGCTTCTGAAACCGAGCACTTAGCTACTTCTTCGGCGTCCCCGGTTCCCTCTTTTGGCGCTCCCATTCCGTGCGGAACTCCGCGTCCTTCGATGCCACATAATCCTTGTATCCCTGTGGATCGATGAACGCGTTTTTATCGCCCGCCTTGAACTTCTCATACTTGGCGAGAAGCCCGAAGTAAGCTCCGTGCGCCCCCAGAAACACGTCGCAGGGAAGGCTTTTGAGCACCGCAAAAGTCTTCACATAATCTTCCGCGATCTGCGGATAGTTCTTGTTACCGACCAGATAATAACCCGCATTCACGTTCGGGCTGCCGATGATTACTACATTCAGAGTGCGCCCGCCGTCCTGCACCTGCGCGGTCCAGGTGATGCAACCCGGGGTGTGTCCAGGGGTCAGGTGCGCGGTCCACTTCGAACCGCCCAGTTCCACCGTATCGCCATCGTGCAGCACGCGATCCACATGGGCGCCAGGACGCCCGCGTCCCGTGCTCTCCTCCGACGCCACGTCCTGCTGCATTACTTCGAGCTTCGCCCCGGTCTCACGCTTGATCAGACCGATAGCCGCATCGTGATCGCCATGCGCGTGGCTGATGAGCAGAATCTTCGTGTCTTCGTATTTGAAGCCCAGCCCGGCAATACTTTTCTTCAGCAGCGGCACATCCTGCTCGAAGTTCGAGTTGATCAGAATATTGCCCTGCGGAGTGGTGATCAGGTAGATAGCCAGGTCGGCGGTCCCGACGTAGTAAAGGTTCCCCGCAATGCGGAAAGCGGGAAATTCACGGTGCCAGTCGGGATTGGCTTGCGCCAGAAGTGCGGCCGAAACGGTCAGGAAAGCACACAGTAATCTTCGTGTCATACGTCGGTTGAACCAGATCCATCATCATATGACGAATCGTCCCCGCCCGTATCGTCGACATCGTCGTTGTAATCGGCGTCATCCTGCGGTAAGTCTCGATCGTCGCTCCGGTCGTCGGCTAGAGACAGGTCGGCATCGTCGCGCCCGCCCCGTTCCCGATCGTCCTCGTAATAGTTATTGATAATGGTTTCAGACCCGGGCGAGATCCCCCCGCCGCCGCCCAAAAACCCACCACCGCCGCCACCGTAGAAGCCTCCCTGATGCCCGCCGAATAGCGAAGACAATGCCGAGAAAGCGACCTCGCCCGCTACCACTCCCGCGGCAGTCTGCGCCGCATTATGCAGGAAGTTCGAGAAACGACCGCCCGAAGGCTGCGGCGCATATTGCGGATCGTATTGTGGATTGCCATACTGGGGCGATCCGTACTGTTGCGGCGGAGCAGCAGGCGGAGGAGGCGGCGCGTTACCGCCCTGATAGCTGCTGCCGAGAAAACTTGTGCCTGGCCGCGGCTGAACCGCATGCTGTCTTAAATCCTCAATCTGGGCTTTTGCCTGATTGAGCGCCATTTCCTGGATCAGCACGGTCTGCGTCAGAATGTAAAGGGCATCGGGCCGCGCTCCAATGCTGTGGCGTATCAGATCGTCCGCATCCCGGTCCACCTGCGGCGCGGGCGCACTCTGTATGCGGCGGGCCAGTTCTTCGATCATCTGCCGTTCCTGATCAGTCATTTCGTCTCCCCTCCTGAAATACGGTTTCGGTCTGTAATCCGTTCCCCATCTATGATGTTAAGGTGCCCGGACACAAAAATCATTCATGAAGACCGCGTTTCTCTTCCCCGGCCAGGGGTCTCAGTTTGCCGGCATGGGCCGCTCCCTCGCCGAGAACTTCCCCGCCGCGCGCGAACGCTTCGAACAGGCCGACGGCGCCCTGGGATTCTCCCTGTCGCGCCTGTGTTTCGAAGGACCTGAGGAAGATCTTAAGCTGACCGAGAACACGCAACCCGCCTTGGTAGCCGTGTCTGTCGCGGCCTGGACCGTATTGCGCGATGAGGTGGGTGAACCCGACTACGTGGCAGGCCACAGCCTGGGTGAATATTCGGCTTTGGTCGCGGCCGGCGCGCTCGATTTTGCCGACGCTCTGCGCCTCGTCCGTAAGCGGGGCCAATTCATGCAGGAGGCAGTCCCCCCCGGCGTGGGGGCCATGGCTGCTTTATTGCGACTACCGCCCGGCAAACTGGATGAAGTTCTGGCCGATGCCGCTCAGGGTGAAGTCGTGACGGCGGCGAACCTGAACTCCCCCGATCAGATCGTAATCGCGGGTAATCATGCCGCCGTGGAGCGCGCCATGGAACTGGCCAAAGCCGCCGGCGCCAAGCGCGCTGTGCCGTTGCACGTGAGCGCCCCCTTCCACTGTCCCTTGATGAAGCCGGCGCAGGAGCGTCTGCGCGCCGAACTCGATGCCACCAACTTTGTCGATCTGCGCATTCCCCTGATCAATAACTGGCGGGCTCACGAAGTGAGTACCGCAGCCGAAGCGCGCGAGGGACTTTACCAGCAGGTGCCGAATCCCGTGCGCTGGAACGAGTCGATCGAATACCTTGCCGCGGCCGGCGTCGAGCGCTGGTTCGAAGTCGGCGCGGGCGCGGTGCTTTCCGGGCTATTGCGCAATATCGTGCAAGGAGCCAGGTCCACCCCGTTTGGCGAAGCGCAGGATCTCGACAAGGTCCGCGCCTGTACGACTACGTAACGTGTTTGGGCACGGGGCCGGCGTGCAGACTGGGCTCCCGAGGAATTCGGCGTCGATCCGGAGCGCGAAATTTCAGGTCGCAGTCGCGGCAGCGATAGGTACGAAGCCCCGTGAAAAAGCTCCGAATCCGCTCGAGTCCCGTCTTCTGTTTGATCATGAGGTACTCGGATCTGCATTTTGGGCATTGCATACCCATGTATCGGCAGTCTCCGAAAAAAACTATAGCGCAACTATTTTTTGCCCCGCAGACCACTCCACTGTTCGCACAGCACGATCGAATTGGCCGGATTCCGCGGATCGTACTTAACCGAAGCCGGCCCCACCATCGACATCCGATCCGCCGGCAGCAACAAAGCCAGCTTCGAAACATCCTGCGAGGTCGTATATCCCACCCCGGCAACCTGGTATTCGTAAACAATGGCGGCGCCGTCGAAATCCACGATCTCCCCGTCGCCCAGCTTACCTTTATTGTGGATCACCTCACGCCTGCGGCGCTCCACCTCATCGGCATCCGGGCGTTTGCTGAGATATCGGCGCGCCAGAAATCCCGCTGCCGCCAGGATGGCCAAAACGCCGAGAACTTCGGCTGACAAGCCGTGCATCCGCAACCTAACGCAGCGGCGCCGCTTCCGGCGTAAAGACCTTGTGATAGTCCTTCATAAACTGGTCGAGACCCTTGTCCGTCAGCGGGTGGCTGAACAGCGCGTCCAGAATCCGGAACGGCATGGTGCCGATGTGCGCGCCCGCCAGCGCCGATTCGATCACGTGTTGGGTACCGCGCAGCGACGCCGCCAACACTTGCGTAGCGAAACCGAAATTTTCGTAGATTGCCACTGTTTGCCGGATCAATTCGATACCCGTCTGTCCAATGTCATCCAGTCGCCCGACAAATGGACTGACGAAGTATGCGCCGGCCTTTGCCGCCAGCAGGGCTTGCGCCGCCGAGAAGCACAGCGTCACATTAACCCGGATGCCCTCTTTGGTGAGCTCTGAACAAGCCTCGATTCCATCGCGCGTAAGCGGGCATTTCACCACTACGTTTTTGTTAATCTTCGCCAGTTCGCGTCCTTGCCGGATCATCCCCCGCGCTTCCAACTCCACCACCGCGGCGCTGACGGGGCCTTCCACGATCTCGCAGATGGCGGCAATTTGCTCGTGGAAATCGCGGCCTTCCTTGGCGATCAGCGTGGGGTTGGTGGTCACCCCGTCGATTATGCCCCAGCGCGAGGCCTGGCGAATCTCATCCAGATTCGCGGTGTCGAGGAAAAACTTCATGTATTAGTCCAGTATAGGCGGATTACCGGAGCACTGCGGTCTTATGGGATTGCGGCCTCCGCCGGCCCGGAGAGGGCGCTTTCATTACCAGCTGAATCCACCGCGCTTACCTGGTACCGGTAAGTTGTACCCGGCTTCACATCCTTATCGCTGTACGCTGGCGACCCGAGCATGTCCGCGATGCGCTTGCCGTCGCGGTACACGCTGTAGGAAGCGAAGTCCCGCTCGCCGTTCCTTTCCCACACCAGTTCGATGGTTCGCGTACCGGGCACCGCCGTAAGACCAATCGGTACGGCAGGAGGGAACTTGTCCTTCGGTGTAAACGTCACGCTGGTGGAATCTTCGCTCTCCGCGAATTTATCGCCCGTCTTTTCGATCGACTGCACGAAATACTGGTAGGTCTTTCCGTACTCGATCGTCGTATCCGAGTATGACGGTTTTTCACTCGTCCCGATCTGCGCCCAGTCCGTTTCGGCCGGCATCTTGCGATAGATCCTGAATAGCGGCGCGCCCGCGTGCCAATCGAGGCGTATGGAATCCTTGCCGTCCTGCGCTTCCAGCCCTTCGGGCCGCGGCAAAGCCTGCACCAGCTGCAGAATATCGAAGCGGCTCCATCCCACATCGCGGCCGCCCGGGCCATGCACACGGACTCCGATCCAAACCGTTTGCCCGTAATATCCAGCCGCATCCACCAGGGCGGAGGCGCTGCCGTTCGATACGCGAATATCGGACGGAGGCACACGTTCCGCAGTGCGCTCCCAGGCATGCACGTCGAAATGTTCGCCGGGTGGCCCGATGCGCAATTCGATATCCGGCGTGCCGCGAATCGGCAGTCCCTCGGTGGTGACCGTGGGCATGGTGAAATGCACGTTGATCTTCGACCCGTGTTCCACCGCCGAAAGATCGGTCGCCAGCACGGGCCGTTTCAAAGCGGGTGGCAGGGGTTCGCCAACATATCCGCACCCCGCGAGTACAATGGCGAACAAAAACAGTGACGCTGCGGGGCGCATCAGAGAATGTAACGGCTCAGATCCTGATCCTTCACAATGTCCGCCAGTTGTTTGCGCACATACGCCGCATCCACCTTCACATTCTTTCGCCGCAGGTCGGGGCCTTCGAAAGAAATCTCCTCGAGCAGCTTCTCCATGATCGTGTGCAGCCGCCGCGCCCCGATGTTCTCCGAGGATTCGTTCACCTGCGCGGCAAACTTCGCCACTTCAAGCAACGCATCGTCCGTCAAATTCAGCTTAATGCCTTCAGTCTCCATCAGCGCCGTGTATTGCTTGGCAAGCGCGTTTTTGGGCTCTTTGAGGATGCGAACGAAATCGTCCACCGTCAGGGATTTCAGCTCCACGCGAATCGGGAAACGGCCCTGCAGTTCGGGAATCAGGTCGCTGGGCTTCGAGACGTGAAACGCGCCAGCCGCAATAAACAGGATGTGATCAGTACGCACGAACCCATATCGGGTGTTGACCGTGGTGCCTTCCACAATCGGCAGAATATCCCGCTGCACGCCTTCGCGGCTCACATCGGGCCCGTGGCCGCCTTCCCGCCCCGCAATCTTATCGATCTCGTCCAGGAAGATGATCCCGCTCGATTCCACGCGGTCGAGTGCAATACGCGTCACCTGATCCATGTCGATGAGCTTCTGCTCTTCTTCCTGCACCAGATAATCCAGCGCTTCCGCCACACGCATGCTGCGTTTCTTCGAGCGGGATCCGAACATGGCGGGCAGCAACTCCTTGATGTTCATGCCCATCTCTTCCATGCTCGCGTTGGTGGCGATCTCGAACGTGGGGCCGCGATCCTTCACTTCCAGCTCCACCATGCGTTCGTCGAGTTTACCCTCGAGCAGCCGCTCCCGCAGCTTCTCCCGGGTCTTGGCGTTGTCGTCGGCGTTCTCCGGCGCCGGCGGGACGAGAAGATCCAGTAAACGGTTCTCCGCCGAAGACTCTGCGCGATCGCCGATCTCTTCCAACTTCTCCTCGCGCACCATGTCGATGGCGATGTCCACCAGATCGCGGATCATCGACTCCACATCGCGCCCCACGTAGCCGACTTCCGTGAACTTGCTCGCTTCCACCTTCATGAACGGCGAGTTGGCCAGCTTCGCCAGACGGCGCGCGAGTTCAGTCTTGCCGACACCCGTCGGGCCGATCATGAGGATGTTCTTGGGCATCACGTCCTCGGCCATTTCCGGGGGCAATTTCTGTCGGCGCAGGCGATTGCGCAGCGCAATGGCTACCGCCCGTTTAGCATCCGGCTGTCCGATAACGTACTTGTCTAATTCCCGCACAATTTCGCGCGGGGTCAATTCATCGAGAACGGGACCTTCTTCAACCGATTGACTCGGCAGGTAAATCACCATGTCAGCCCAGTTCCTCGTAGATGATGTTGTCGTTGGTGTAAATGCACGTTTTGGCAGCGATCTTCATCGCCTCTTCGCTGATTTGACGCGCCGACAGCTTCGTGTGACGCATCAGTGCAGTGGCGGCGGAAAGCGCAAACGGCCCGCCCGATCCGATCGCCGCCGCGTCTTCATCCGGCTCGATCACATCGCCGTTGCCGCTCAGAATGTATGTATTTTTAGCGTCGGCCACCAGCAGCAGCGCTTCCAGATGACGAAGAATTTTATCTGTTCGCCAATCTTTCGCTAATTCCACCACGGCCCGCGGCAGATTGCCGTTGAACTGCTCCAGCTTGGCCTCGAAGCGCGCGAACAACGAGAACGCATCCGCCGTCGAGCCCGCAAAACCCGCCAGAATCTTCTCGTTGTACAGCCGTCGCAGCTTACGCGCCTTGGATTTGAGCACTTCGCTTCCCAGCGTCACTTGGCCGTCGCCCGCCATCACAACCTTACCCTCGCGGCGTACCGACAGCACCGTCGTGGAACGAATTCTCTGCTTCATTTTGTAACGAAGTCTAAGTGTAACCCAGCGATTCCTGGCGACATCCTGACTATGGCTCGCGAATGAATGGCGAGGAACGCGCGCAACCGTGTACACTGCAATCGAAGGACGCAAAAAGATCGGCGCCGGATCGGTTAAACTGGTTCGGTTACGTAACGCACTTGAGGCAAGAGGAGATATGGCATACCTGGAAAATTCTGCAAGGGAATGGCAGTTGAGCCCCCCCAAGCGCAACCCGGACGACATGAGCTTTGACGACCTCGACGAGGACGTGGAAGAGGACGACCTCGATGAGGATGAGGACGAGGATGAAGACGAGATCGACGACATAGACGTTGACGAAGACGAAGACGATCTCGACGATGAGGACGAGGACGACGACCTCGACGAGGAAGACGAGGAAGATTTCGACGAAGACGAGATCGACGAAGATACCGAAGAGGACGAAGAAGAAGACTAGCCCCACGTGCACCGTTACACCGCGGCGGGACAGAGGAATTTGAGAATTTCCGCCCGCCGCGGCACTTTCCTGACGCGTGCACGAATACGACATTGCGCCTAAGAGCGTCATCCGGCGGCTCAGTGCGCCCGTGCTGGAAGCGCTGACCGGTTTCGCGATCGACCGCTGGCATAACGTCGAATTGCCGGAAGTCCGTAGTTTGCGGGCCGATATGATCGGCGAATCGAAAACCGGCGCCATCGTCCACATCGAACTGCAAAGCACCAATGACGCGGATATGGCCCTCCGCATGGCCGAATACGCCTTGACGCTGTACCGGCGCTTTCGACAATTTCCCCAACAGGTGGTTCTTTACGTAGGCGAAGCGCCGCTCCGCATGCGGGAAAGCATCGCCGGCTCAGCGATCTCGTTTCGCTGCCGCGTGGTGGACATTCGCCAACTCGATGGAGAACCGCTGCTCGACAGCGCGAATCTTGAAGATAATCTGCTTGCGGTTCTGATGCGGTTGACGGACGAGCGCGAGGCGGTGAGAAAAATTCTGCACCGAATCGCCGGGAGCGACCCATCGCGCCGGGACGTTGCAGTGCGCGAACTGACAATTCTCGCAGGATTGCGGCACCTCGGGGCGATAATAAAAAGGGAGACAAAGACCATGCCGATTCTCGACGACATCATGGATCATGACCTTCTGGGTCCCATACTCCGGCGTGGACGGCAGGAAGGGGAACAGACCATCGTAATGCGTCTGATCGAAAAGCGCTTCGGTCCGGTTCCCGCGTGGGCGCGGCAGCGTCTCGAAGCTATGTCCGCCCCCGAGCTCGAAGAAACTGGTCTGCGCCTGCTCGACGCCCGCGGTCTCGAAGAACTTCTCTGCAACTGACAAAGATCGCCGACTCAAAGAGCGTGCCGGTTCTGGATGACATCATGGATCATGACCTTCTGGGGCCCATACTTCCGGGGGGGCGGCATGAAGCGGCAGGGAGCATCGTCACGCTTATGCTCGAAAAGCCCTCGGCGCAGTCCAGCTTCATGCCACCAGGACGGCGTCCTCTCTGACCTTTTCAGAACTACCCCGCAGAGCACTGCGCAGCCAGATCGTAATTCGGTGCTCACCGCCATCATCCAACAACTGAATCGGTCCGGTCTCCTCGCCCTCACCCCTGCGCACGCCAATCTCGTAAACCGTCGAGCCGAATCGGTACGTCAGCTCGAAGCTCGGCCAATCGTCCGGCAGCACCGGATCGATCGTCAACACATCGTCGCGTAGTTTGAAGCCGAGCACTTCCTCCACCCAGATTCGGTACATCCATCCGGCCGAACCCGTGTACCACGTCCATCCGCTCTGCCCCACTCGACCGGGCGCCGCGTAAACATCGGCGGCCATAACATAGGGTTCGCCGCGATAGCGCTCCACGTCCTCCCGGTTGCGGCTCAGTTCCACCGGATTCATAAGCTGCAACAGATGCGCCGCACGACCGCCCTCGCGCAACCGCGCCCATGCGAGCGCCATCCACAGCGACCCATGCGTATACTGCCCGCCATTCTCGCGCAGACCCGGAGGATATCCCATGATGTATCCCGGATTCGGCTGCGAATGGTCGAACGGCGGAGTGAACAGAAGGACCACCTTGTCCTGCTCACGCACCAGATTCTCCTGGGCCGATTCCATTGCAGTGCGCGACATAGCCGCATCTCCGGCGCCCGAAATCACCGACCACGATTGCGCCATCGAATCGATACGCATCTCTTCATTCACGTGCGAGCCCAGCGTAGCCCCGTTATCGAAGAACGCCCGCAAATACCATGCTCCGTCCCACGCCGCCTGCGCCATCTGCCCATTGAGAGCGGCGGCTTTGCGGCGCCATTCCGCTATTAATGAGCTGCCCGCGTCCCGGCCCTCCATAACTGCGGCGAACGCCTCCGCCGTGGCATAAAGGAACCAGCCCAGCCACACGCTCTCGCCCTTACCCTCCACACCCACCAGGTTCATGCCGTCGTTCCAGTCGCCGTTGCCGATCAGCGGCAGACCGTGCTGGCCGAGTCGCCACCCGTGATCGAGCGCACGCCGGCAGTGCTCCCAAAGCGGCTCCGTCTGCGGAGATACGCCGGGAATAAACATGTGCTCGTGTTCGCCATCCTTCAGCAGCGGCCCTTCGATGAATGGAACTTCTTCGTCGAGAATCGCGCCATCCCCGGTCACTTCGATATAGTGGGCCACTACAAACGGAAGCCACAGCAAATCGTCCGAGCAAAGCGTGCGCACCCCGTTGCCCGTTTCCGGATGCCACCAATGCTGCACATCGCCTTCGACAAACTGCCGTGCCGCCGACACCAGGATATGCCCGCGCGTGATCTGCGGCGCCGCGTAGAGGAACGCCATCGAGTCCTGCAACTGATCGCGGAACCCGAATGCCCCACCCGATTGATAGAGCGCCGAACGTCCAAAGAACCGGCAACTGAGCGATTGGTAAAGCAGCCACCGGTTCAGCAGCAGGTCAGTCGACAAAATCGGCGTCTTCACCTGCAGCGCGCCCAACACGGAATCCCAGAACTGCCGGGCGCCTGCAAAAGCCTGCTCGATTTTTGCCGCATCGCCGTAGCGCTCCACCATGGCGGCAACCTGCTCCATGTCGCTCGCCTGACCCAGCAGAAAAGTCACCTCCGTCTGCTGGCCGGGATCGAGCGTAATCCCCACCTGCAACGCCATACCGGGATCGCCAGACGATAGCGGCCGATTGTCCAGACGCAGGCGAGCTAATGCGGCCGGCTTGTCTTTCGAGGCGTTCCGTCCCAGGAACTGCGTGCGATCCGTCGACCACGAACCAGCCCGAGGCGTTGCCGCCGCGAACACGCATTGTCCGCGCCACGCCCCCGTCCAGAATTGGCGAGCCACGATGGCGCCCGTCGTTTCATCCCGCGAAACCTGTATCCGCAACTGCTGATCTTCCCGCGACGAGCCGAGTACCGGTTCGCCAAACCACGTAGCCGTGAGCCGTCGTTGCCGCGACGATTGATTGGTCAGACGCAACCGGCATACTTTGACAGCGTCGCCCCTGCCGTCCTCGCCGATCGGAACGAACACGGTGAGTTCCTGCGCGATCGCATGGCTGTTGTGCTCGAACACCGTGTAACCCTGGCCATGCCGGGCGCGATACGCGTCCTTCTCCCGAACAGGCAGCGCGGTTGGCGTCCAGAAGCGCCCCGTCTCTTCATCGCGAATATAAATTGCCTCGGACTGCGGATCGCTCACCGCATCGTTGTGCCACGGCGTGAGCCGGTTCGCCTGGCTGTTACCGAACCAGGTAAACCCGAGGCCGCTCTCACTCACCATGGTGCCGAAGCCCGCATTCGCCATCACATTCACCCACGGCGCGGGCGTAGTGACTCCCGGCCCCAGATAGGTGGCGTACTCGCTCCCGTCCTGGGTGAATCCGCCGAGTCCGTTGAAATACGGTAATTCGAGAAACGGCAATGGACGAGAGGGCTCTTCCTGAACATCTCCGGCAGGCATCAGCAATGGAACGCGCCAGCCTTCCACCACGGGCGCCAACTGCTGATGCAGCGATCCGCGGCCGCCGCTGAGCACGATGGCCGCCGAAGCCATCAATAACGTGCGATGATCTTCCTGAATTCCATACCAATCGCGCAGGAATACGCCGCCTGGTCGATCCACGCCCCCATCCGTGGCATGCGCTTCAATCTGGCGCTGCAATTGATGGCGCAGCGGCGCGTCGTAAGACAAACTCTCCTGATTGAGGATCACCAGATCGGCCTTGAATCCGCGCAAGCGCCAGTAGGCATGCGCCAGCAGCACATCGCGCACCAGAGGCATATTGCGCGATTCCGCAATCGTCACCAGCACGATCGGAAGATCTCCCGAGATCCCGTGGACCCACAACGCTTCCTGTCCCAGACGATTGCGCGCGATGCGATCCGCCGAAGGGCGCAGCCGCGGGTTCGGGTAGAGCAGCTGGCTGGCGAGTTCCTGATAGCGATGCGCATCTCCCGGCCCGATGCCGAGGAATCGAAAGCCCAGCTGCGCCCTCGTCCACGCCATTTCGAAAGCGCGCGCAATGGTTTCGAGGCGCACATATTTATGGACTAGATCCATCAGTGCTTCCCGGCTGGCCGCGGCCACGGTGATGAACGCAATGTCCCTCTGTTCGCGCGGTTCGAGCGCCACGCGGCAGCGCAGACTGAAAATCGGGTCGAGCACCGTGCCCACCGATCCCGTCAACGGTGTCCGCAATACCACCGCGCTTTCGGCCGTGTTGCCGCGCCCCAGAAACTTCAATCGATCGGTTTCGAATTCTATGCTGGAAGCCGGGTCGTCAACCGCCATACCTGCCAGCACGTGCGCTGTCCATATAGGCGCTTCACCGGGAGACCGCGGCCGCCGATGCGCCACCACCACACCCGCTTCCGGGCACTCTGTCTCAATGAACATTTTGGCGAAAGCCGGATGAGCCTTATCGGCGGCATGCGGCGTCATCGCCAGTTCCGCATAGCTTGTGAACTCCAGGTGCCGCGCGCGCAGCGACCGGTTGGTAATGCGGACGCGCCGGATCTCGGCATCGTCTTCCTCCGCCATCGTCACATCCAGCACCGTTTCAATAGCCGAGACGCGCCTGCGATACTCCGCGCGATCCGCCGCAAAACGAATGGCGCTTTCCCCCGCTTTGCTGACAAACGGCTTTTGCGTCGTGGCCCACACTTCGTCGGTGCGAACATCGCGAATATAAATGAACGTGCCCCATGGATCGAGCGTCGGGTCGGATCGCCAGCGCGTAATATCGAAATCGTTCCAGCGCAGGTACCCGCCGCCCGAATTGGTGACCATCAGGGCCGCGTGGCCATTGCCGAAAAGATGCGCACGCGGCACCGCGGTCTCTTCCGTCCAGACCCGATCCGCGGCATCGCCGGACGCTTGCGTGCGCACCGGCGAGGGCTTCATTCTGATTTCCTCTATCGGCAGCTGCGTAATCGGAATGCCTTCGAAAAGCAGCGTCTCCACGGCACGGATGCGCAGATCGTTATGAAAACGCCGCTGCAGCGTGTCGCGATGAAGCACGTTATTGAGCGCCGCCAGGCTCATGCCCTGGTGGTGCGCCATATACGAGGAGATGATGACCCCGGGCTCCCCTTCGCGTTTGCTCTGACGGGTAAAATCGATGGCTTCGTAGAACCCATCCGGACCCGACAGCCCCAGTCCCGCCAGACGCACCATGTTGGCTGCGGCGGCCGGTGCATCTACCTGCATAGCCAACACAGTCGCATAGGGCGCCACCACCAGATCGCCCTCGGCGCCTGGGTCTAACGCCAGATCGGGCACGCCGAACGCGCGGTACTGATAGATTCCGTTGGCATCGATGGCGCTGTATCCCGATTCCGAAATGCCCCACGGAACGCCGTTCTCGTTTCCGTATTCGATCTGCCGGTCGACCGCGTCCCGGCACGCGCGCTCCAGCAGAGAATTCTCGAACGTGCGCGTGAAAAGCAGCGGCATCATGTACTCGAACATGGTGCCGCTCCATGAGAGCAACGCTTCGCCGGATTTCGATTTTGTATAAGGCCTCGACATCGCGTACCAGTGCTCCACCGGCACGTCGCCGCGGGCGATGGCGATCAGGCTGGTCAGTCGGCATTCGCTGGCCAGCAGATCGTAGTGGCTGTTGAATTCCCGCGGGCCGCCCACTGCATAGCCCACGCCGAACAGCTTCACCCGTTCGTCGTACAGAAAGCGCATGTCGACGCCGCCCGCCAGCGCGGCCGCCGAGCCGGAGATCGCCCGCAATGCCCGTACCGTTGCCACGGCGTGTGTGCGCGCCGCCTCATACTCGGCGGCCAGTTCGTCCAGCCACGCCGATAATTCGGCGCTGAGCTCTCTCGAGCGCCACTCGAGAATCGCCGTCACGTAGCCATGCGATCCGTCCGCCAGCGCCGCGATCGACGGCGTGGCATGCAGTGCGCGCCGCCGCAGCGCAACTGCATCCGGTCCAATTCGCAGGAGGGTGGAATCGGGCGGTTGTGCCAGTTTTTCCATCCATCGCAGATACCGGTCCGCCGTCGCCGACCACGCTGCGAATTCTGCCGACAGGCGATCCGCCCAATACGCCCGCTCATCCCGCGAGCTCTGGTCGGAATGCCAGCGATGCGTCTCGCGCAGCTTGCGCAAAGGAGCTTCCGCCATGCGGAAGCGAGCCATCATTTCATAGCCTTCCCGTGCGCCGTGCAGCAGCCTGCGCAGCGCGTGCAATGCAGCCGCCGTCGAAGGATCGTCGCCGCACCTTTCCTCCAGAATGGAAAGCGTGTCGCTCAGACCGCGCAGCGAAGCGACCCCGATTGCCGGCGCCCGCAGGATGTCCTCGATCCCTTGCTCGATCACCCACAAACACGCCAGCAGATTGCCGCTGTCCACCGTCGAAACATAGCGCGGGTTCAGCGGCTCCAGCGACTTCGTGTCGTACCAGTTGAGCAGGTGCCCCTCATACCTCTCGAGGCGACTCAGGGTTTCCATGGTCTGCGCCACGCGGTGGCAGAATTCATCGGCCGTAAGATAGCCGAAATCGCGCGCCGAAAGCGCCGCCGTCAGCCAAAGTCCGATGTTCGTAGGCGAGGTGCGTTCGGCGATTTCCACCCGTAGAGCCAGCTGCGTGTTGTCCGGCGGCAGCCAGTGCCGTTCATCTGAAACCAGGTCGTCGAAATAGCGCCAGGTCTTGCGTGCCAGATGACGCAGTACACGCATCTCTTCAGGCGCCAGCTTGCGCCGGTAGGCGTGCCGTTCCGGCAGCGCCAGCCACCGCATCATCAGCGGAGAGATTACCCAGAGAATCACAAAGCCCGTGGCCGGCAGGAACGCGTGTCTGAGCAGCAATGTGGCTGACAGAACAATCGACAGACCCGCCACTATCAGCAGGCGCCGCAGCGTGGCATCGATGTGACGGCGCGATTCGGCATGCGCCTTCGCGGCCGTCTGCCATTGCAGGAGTTTGCGGCGGCTGAAATAAAGCCGGTAATGAACGCGCACAATCGCGTCCGCCGAAATCCACGCCTGATGCGGCAGGAACGCAATAGTCACCAGCGCCCGCACCAGTTCGTCGGCCGCGCCCTGCCATCTTTGCGCGGTCCCTTCCACGCGACGCGCCAATCGATCGAGCAGCGGAGCGATGGCGGGTATCGCCACCGCCAGCGCCACCATCAGGCTCCATACCGCCGGCGTCGCCGATGCCAACCAACCCAACAGCAACAGTAAGAGCGCGGCAATGGGAAGCAGGCTGCGCCGCAGATTATCCAGAATGCGCCATCGGTTGATAAACGTCAGCGGATTCTTTTCCCGCCGGCCGCCCGGTCCCGGCACCGTCGGCAGCACCCAGCGCGCGATTTGCCAGTCGCCGCGAATCCATCGGTGCTCGCGATTGGCAAATCCCCCGTAATCGATCGGCAAATGCTCGAACAATTCGATATCGGTGGCGAGCCCCACGCCCGCATGCGCGCCCTCAATCAAATCGTGGCTCAGAATCGTCTCATCGGGAAACCGGTTGCTCAGGATCGTGTGCAGAGCCTGTACATCGTAGATCGCCTTGCCATGGAACATGGCTTCCTGAAAGAGATCCTGATGAACGTCCGACACTGTGCGGCTGTATGGATCGGTGCCCGACGCGTCGGCAAAAACCCGCGTGAACCGTGTCGCGGTAGCGCCCGGCAATGCAATGCTGACGCGCGGCTGAATCACCGAGTAGCCTCGAATCCGCGTACGCGTTGCGGGGTCGATCTCGACATGGTTCAACGGATGCGCGATGGTCCCCACCAGACGGCGCGCGGCCTCGATCGGCAACTGCGTATCCGCATCGAGAGTGATGACATAACGAATCGGAACCTTGAGGCTGCCTTCGACAAGGATCTCGCCCGAGCCCTCGCCGCAGAGAAACGCGTTCAGCTCTTCCAGCTTGCCGCGCTTGCGTTCGCGGCCGATCCACACCTGCTCGCTCTCCGACCACACGCGCGGCCGTTGAAAAAGCACGAACCGATCGCCATAGCGCGCATTCAATACCACAATGCCGTCCCTTACCGCATCGAGCAACCCCGCATCGCGCGGCGTTACGGCTTCCTCCGCATCCGTAAAATCAGCAAACAGGCTGTAGAACAGATTGGCGTCCCGGTTTGCCAGGTAGCGCACCTCGAGCCGCTCCAGATCCGCACGCACGTCATGCAGGCTCGACAACATCATCGGAACCACGATGAGCGTGGCGTTCTCCGCCGGAATCCCGTCCCGGTAATCCAGCTTCGGGAGCGGTTCGGGCGGCAACAGCGAGACCACCAGCATATTCACGATCTGCAGCGCCAGTTCACTGGCGGGAAACAGCGCCAGCAATCCGAGCACGGCCAGTAATGCGTTCGGCGGCATCCCCGCGTCTATGGCAAAAACGACAGCCATGGCCGTGAAGCAGAATGCCAGTGCCGTGATCGCTGCGATGTAAATCGGCGTCGCGTGGCGGTGCACCATGCGCGCCGCACGCAAGGTCAAACCAACGCGCGCGTGTACTTCCTCTTCAAGCAGATCCACGCGCCGCGTGAGCAGATACAAGGCGACATGCTCGCCGTTCTGGCGCGCCAGACCGATGGCCGCCCGCGCTACTTCAAGCTCCGAAGCTTTGCTGTGGGCCGCAATTCTCTCGATCTGCCGACGGCACCGGTCGCGCGTCGGAAAATCGCTTCGCGCATAAACTCCGGCCGGGTCGGTGCGCAGTTCCGCCTCCACCAGGCTGACGTCTTCGAAGATCTTGGTGAACGGCAAACTCGCCAGTATGCGCAAACTGCCGAAAGCGTTGGCGGCCGACACCGTTTGCGCGGCTTCCTTCGTGTGCAGATCTCTCGCCAGATCCGTAATCGGCGCCTGAAAACTTTTTTCGATCCATCGCTGCACCGGACCGAGCGCGCGTTCCTCGTCCTGCAGTTGTTCCGCCAGCGCTGCCACGAAATGCGGTTCCCGCGCCACCGGTTCCGATTCGAGAAGATGGAGCGCCCGCTCGAATGCGCCCCCGTTCACCTGCGTCGAAGTAGCCAGCCGATTCGCCCACAAGTAGGCAACTTCGCGAAGTTGCTGCGCCTGCGCCACGCGCCTCGCGATGCCGGTCAGTTCCTCAATCAGAGCGATGCGCAGAAAAAGGGGGAAGGCCCAAAGTTCCGCAATCGTCAGGGGAGCCTTCACCTGACGCTGGCGAAGGAAGTCGCGAATATTGTTTTCGTTCAGCGCGAAGCTGCATTCGTTCACCAGATCGCGCGCCAGCGAGGGCACGTTGACCGCTGGCGTGCCCGACGATTCCCAAGCCTCGAAATCGCGCGGCAGATGCCGCCGCACCTCGGCGATCTGCGTGCGGATCAGATACGAATTGTCCAGTATCCATTCCGCCGCCGGCGGCAGCGCATGGTCCAGTCGTGCCGCTTCGCGCAGTTCCCGCCGCGCCGCATCGAGCGTCTTCTTATCGACATCGAGGCGCGCCAGAATTTCCCGCCTCGTACGCGGCGCGGTATCGCGTTTCCGCTTGCCCTCGCGTGCGGTGGGAAGGTGCGGCCGAATCACGAAAATCGACGGCGTTCCCGCCAGCCGAAGAGCCTTGACCACCTCCCCGGTTTTCGCAGGGTCCGTCTCTACCGCGACAACGGTCTCCCCCTCGATACGCAGATCGGCGTAGAATTGGCAGGAGTCCGGAGCTTTGGCCGTCGCGTTCCCGATCAGGCAGGCGCGGCTTCGCGTCTCGCGCAGGGCGGCGAACGCCCGGTCCGCGTGCTCCTGCTCTTCGGAAGAATAAAACGCAAGGACTACGCGCGAGGCATTAGTCTTCACGGCGGCCCGTGTCACACACGGCGGCGCGCAATGCGCGTCAGGATGCAGGCGAAAAACAACGCCCCGAATACGATGGTTGCGAACTCAATCGAAACAATTCCCGCCCCGGGGCTCGACAGAGTAAAGAGAGCTCCGAGTAAAGCCATTAACGCAAAAACCAGCGTCCATCCCAACATGTATTTGGTCTCGTTTCCGGAGCAGGCTAAATCGCCGTCCACGGGATACGAAGCACGATGCCATCCAATGGACTGAATCGCACGATTCGTGAAAGGCGCCCGATTAGCTGGAGCGGTGCGTTTCAAGGGCCAGACGGCACTCAGCGTGGACGGCGCGGACTGCCTTCTCCAAGCCGTCGCGGCGCACCACGATGGAAATCGTCAATTCGCTCGAACCCTGGGCGATGGCGATGATATTAACGCTTTCGCGGGATATAGCAGTGAAGATTCGGCCAGCCAGACCGGAGAATCCGCGCATCCCCTCTCCCACCACGGCGAGCAGACCGACATCCGGATCGACATCGATTCCCTTGACGTAGCCGTGGGTGAGCTCCAGCGAAAGCGCTGCTTCGATGGCCTCGGTGGTCTTTTCGAGCTCGTCTTTTCTCACAAGGAAACAGAAGCTCTGGCGGTAGCTGGAGCTGGAGATGGCGAGGATCTCGACATTGGCCCGGTCGAGCGCATCGAGGGCACGCGCCATGATGTGTACGCCTCCAACCAGAGAACTGGCCGGTTCGAGGGAGACCAGGGCGACGTTGGCCATCGACGTGACCGCACGCGCGCCGGAGTTGCCGGCGCCCAGCGCGGGCACGATACGCGTTCCGGGCTTCTCTGGAGCGAAGCTGTTCTTACTCCATACGGGAATCCTGCGTTCGACGAGGGGTGCGAGCGTGCGCGGATGCAGTACCTTGGCGCCCGCGTAGGCAAGTTCGGCGGCTTCGCTGTAAGTAATCTCGTCCAGAATCTCGGCCCCGGGCACCAGCCGCGGATCGGCGGTCATGATGCCGTCAACATCGGTCCAGATCCAAAGCTCGGATGCCCCCAGGGCGGCCGCGAGGATGGATGCCGAAAAGTCCGAACCACCGCGTCCCAAAGTCGTGGGGCGCCCGTCGGCTGTGGCGCCGTTGAAGCCTGTGACGATGGGAATCTCGCCGGCCTTCAGCGGCGGCATCAGGCGCGTGGTGGCTTTCACGATGGTGGCATCCATCAAGGGCGATGCGTTGTTGAAGACCGCGTCGGTGACGATGGCCTCGGCGGCGTTGACGGCCTGGGCGGCGATGCCACGGGAACGCAGATGTGCGCTGACCAGCAACGCGGAAAGCCGCTCTCCGACAGCGATGGCTTCATCGACGGCGCGCGGCGGCCTGTAGGCTAGCATCTGCATGCCGTTCACGATGCGGCGAAATTCGCCTACCAGTTCGTCGATGCTGGCTTCTACGCCTGCCAGAGCGCCCGCCGGGATGAGATCCTTCGCGGCTTCGAAGTGGCGGGTTTCGAGTTGCCTGAGCCCCTGATCGATACCGGCCTGATCTCCCGCTTCGGCGTGGCGCGTGGTGTCGAGCAGAAGATCGGTGATCTTCGACATGGCGGAGACGACAGCCAGTACGGGGCGCCTGAGCGCTTCGGCGGCGATCAGGTCGCAGGCGATCTTCATTCGTTCGGCGGATCCGACGCTGGTGCCGCCGAACTTCATGACAAGCAGGTTTTCTACGTTCAATTACCGTTCCTTTCCATTCGAAATACGCGCGCGTACGAGCTTGAGAATCGCCTCTTCCACCTCTTCCTCGGTGAGGCCGGTGGAATCGAGGTAGGTGGCGTCGGGCGCCTGCACCAGGGGCGATTCGGCGCGATGGCGGTCGCGGTCGTCACGTTCGGCAATCTGTGCCGCCAGCTTCTCCGGAGACACATCGCGTTGCTCGCCGGTGCGGCGCCGCACGCGCTCGTTCGGATCGGCGTCGAGAAATATTTTCACGCGGGCATCGGGAAAGACCACGGTGCCAATGTCGCGTCCTTCCATGACCACGCCGCTCGCATCCGCCATTTGCCTTTGCTTGGCCACCAGGGCCGCCCGCACCGCCCCTATGGCCGCGACTTTCGACGCCGCGACCGATACGTCGGAGGCGCGAATGGCATCGCTGACGTCTTCGCCATTCAGGCGTACTCCGCGATCCGGCAGCAGGTCGATCGAAGCGGCGTTGGCCAGTTGCGCCAAGCGGTGGGCATCGCCGATATCGATGTTTTCGCGGAGAGCCCAGAGCGCGACCGCGCGGTACATGGCGCCGCTATCGATATACGTGAAGCCGAGCCGGGCGGCGAGACGGCGCGCGATGGTGCTCTTGCCCGCACCGGCGGGACCGTCGATGGCGATTACATGACCCATTGAGCAGAGGTGTAATCACTACGTTATCGCAGGGGTTGCTTAATCAGTTACAGAAGTTATTTGCCAACCCAGCCGCCGTCGGCGAAAAAGCTTTGTCCAGTGACATAACTGGCCTCTTCGGATGCCAGAAAAGCAGCCACTTCGCCGATCTCTTTCGGTCTTCCGGCGCGGCCCAGCGAGATTTGCGCGAGCACGCCGGGGAGCAGCGTGGCGTCCTTCATCACCCACTCCACCATCTCAGTGTCGATCAAGCCGGGATGGATGCAATTCACGCGAATGCCCTGGTGAGTCACTTCAGCCGACAGATTACGCGTCAAAGCTTCGAGGCCCAGCTTAGCTGGCGCGTAATGTGTGCGGCCAGGCAGCACCTTGCCGGCCTGGATCGAGCCGATATTCACGATGACGCCCTTGCGGCCCGCTGCGATCACGCGCCGGCAAAATACCTGGGAGCACAGCCAGGCTCCGCGCAGATCCACATCGGTGACGCGCGTCCACTGCTCGTCGGTCATCTCGAGAAAAGGAACGATGGTCTCGATTCCGGCGTTATTGACCAGCACATCGATGGGCCCGAATTCGCTCCACGCCCGATCGAACATGGCTTCGACGTCGGCGCGCTTTGAGACGTCCCCCAGCGCGGTGATGGCGCGCCGTCCGCTGGAGCGAATCCCCTCAGCCACCTTTTCGGCCTGGTCGTCCGCAACAACATCGTTCACGATCACGTCGGCGCCGTGTTCCGCAAATATCTCGGCGATGCCGCGGCCGATCCCTCGGCGCGCACCGGTGACCAGCGCAATTTTTCCGGCAAGTTTCATGTGGATCAGTTTTGCACGATGGCTACGGCGCGAACGGGCGCGGCCGACGCTCCCCGCCATTTAATCGGCAGAACGCTTACGGTGAAGGAATGAAACGGCGCGGGAATCTCATGCAGGTTGCAGAGATTTTCGAGATGATAATACTCGCGCTCGCGCATCACGCGGTGCGCTTCCCAGAATTTCCTGCGCTCGAACATCTGCGCCACCGGCGGATCGAATCCAATGGCATCGATGCCCATCACCATCACGCCCCGGTCGAGGATGTAATGCACCGCTTCTTTGGTCATGCCGGGGTGGTCGGTCAGGTAACTCTTCTCGGTGCTGTGCCGGGAGGCGTCGGTGCGCAGCAGCACGATGTCGCGCGGCTTGATCCGATAGCCCCCGAGTTTACGCTCTGCCTCTTCCAGATCGCTAACGAGGATCTCTTCGCCCGTACCTTTGGCTGTCAGGTCGAGTACCACGCCGTCACCGTAGCAAAGATCGAGCGGAATGCCCTCGGCGCGCGGCGCGTCCGGTTTCACATGACCCCAGGAATCCATATGCGTTCCGATATGATCGCCGGTGACGATGATGCAGTGGTTGCAGATCTCATCCACGCCGTACTTGTCGGTACCCACGCTGATGGCCATTTCCCGATGCGTTTCCATATCCGTGATGACGGGCTTGGCCACGTTGGGATAGCTCATCATTCCCTTGTAAACTTCCATGCTGAGATCGATCAATCGAACGCTCATCTGTCCCCCGAAACAAACGATAACATTATGGAAGGCCCAGCCTGCCTGGGGAGATTGATATTATGCGAACGTCGCGCGAATCGAATTGCGCAGGTTTTCGAGGGAGGCAATCGTGAAAGTTTTCGGAGCCGTAGTGGCGGCCCTTCTTATCGTTATAGGCATGGGTGTCGTCGCGGCGCAGCAGCCCTCAGCCCCACCGGCCGGCCAGGTGCGTGTGACTGAGGGCGCGGGCTCGACCATTTTCGGCAACTCCTGCGAGAGTTGCCACGGCAATCCCAAGGTGGATAGTGCGCCCTCACCGGCCACTCTCAAGCAGATGTCGCCGGAGAAAATTTACGAGGCGCTCACCACGGGGACCATGGTGGCGAATGCGAAGGATCTGACCGATCAGCAGAAGCGCGACATCGCCGAATGGGTAGGCGGCCGCAAATTGAACGCCGCCAGCGGCGATGCCCAGACCATGCCCAATCGCTGCGCTGACAATCCGCCCATCAAGGATCTGACGTCGGCTCCGTCGTGGAATGGCTGGAGTGACATTAATAACACCCGTTTTCAGCCGCTCAAGCAGGCTGGTCTATCGGCTGCTTCGGTCGAAAGACTGCGGCTCAAGTGGGCGTTCGGCATCCCCGCCGCCGCGTCCGTCTACGGCCAGCCGACCGTGGTGGATGGCAGAGTTTTCTTCAGTTCGGACACCGGCTGGGTGTACGGCCTCGATGCAGGAACCGGATGCGTTCACTGGTCGTTCCAGGCGCAGACCGGCGTGCGCAGCGCTATTCAGATTGGATTATCGAAGGTGGGCACGCAGAAATATGCCGCCTACTTCGGCGACATTCATGGTAATGTTTACGCGGTCGACGCGGCCAACGGCGAACTGTTGTGGAAGCATCTGATCGATCCGCATCCGCTCTCGCGCGTCACCGGAGGCGTCCGATTTTATAACGGCCGCATCTATGTGCCGGTGGCCTCGCTTGAAGAGCCGGAATCGTCGAGTTACAACTACAAGTGCTGCACGTTCCGCGGGATGGTGGCCGCGTTGAATGCCGAAACCGGCAAGCAGATCTGGAAAACGTACACCATCGATCAGCCAGCCACGGAACAGAAGACGCCCGACGGCAAGAGCTTTCTGGGACCCTCCGGCGCAGGCGTATGGAGCCCGACCGTCATCGACCCCAAGCGTAACGCCGTCTACGTGACCACTGGGAATACTTTTTCCGCGCCGGATGTGGGACGGTCGGACGGCATCATGGCCTTCGATCTGGATACGGGAAAGATTCTTTGGACGCAGCAGGATGAGCATGGCGACGTTTGGCACACTGGCTGTCCGTCGGGCCGTCCGCCGGCCGGTTTTCCGGCCAAGAACGTTCCCGCCCCCGTTGGCATTGCCGATGGAAACGCTCCGGGGCGCGGCGCGGGGTTCGCAGGACGCGGAGGGCGCGGCGGAGGCGGTGGGCGCTCGATGATTCCCGAGACCTATTACTGCCCCACGGAAGTCGAGAATCCGGATTGGGATTTCTCCGCGGGCGTAATTTTGGTCAATCTTCCGAGTGGCAAGCGCCTCCTGATCGCAGGCCAAAAATCGGGCGTGATCTGGGCGCACGATCCGGATCAGAAAGGCGCGCTGGTCTGGAGATCGGACGATTCGCGCGGTCAGATTGTGTTCGGCGGTGCGGCCGATAGCGAGAACGCTTACTTCGCATTCCGGGGCGGCGGCGTGGATGCGATCGGCCTGGCC
>Ga0302320_10002761_pt1 | contig 41031 bp, 26 predicted proteins | sample Bog_T0_3_FD_202130 | JGI IMG/M metagenome (GOLD analysis project Ga0302320, IMG submission 202130) | Peat permafrost microbial communities from Stordalen Mire near Abisko, Sweden - Bog_T0_3 | ecosystem: Environmental > Terrestrial > Soil > Wetlands > Peat | place: Sweden: Abisko, Stordalen Mire... | reverse complement strand
CCGCCTCGCCCCGCGCTCCAGCGTGATTCCGTTTTCGCACCGCCGGAGACATTTGTTACCTCATTGCGCACATTCACGCGCACCGGTTCGTCCAGCCACAATCGCCCCGCCGACCGAATTCGAACCGGCATGCCCGCGCCGTCAAACCGGCAGACCAGCGGACCGCTTTGCACGGTATCGGCAGCGCGCACCGCCACGGCCGGAGCCACCAACATCAGGAGAGCGAGCCACATGCCCGATAGCCTACCACCCAGATCCTTCTTGGGGGAGCAGAGCTCAGGGGTTGGGTCCGACGGCACTCCACGCCACTTCAAGCCCCACCCGGTGAGTAATCTGAGTAATCAACGTAGACAAGCACACGTGCAATCCGGCGCGTGGCAGTGGAATTGAAGAGGCACGTCTTCGTGATCACCAGCGCGTGCCGCGAGGAGGATATGGCGCGGGTGTCCGCAGTCGCGTAAGACGTGGGATTCAGTCGGGATTGGAAGGGCCCGGCCGCGCGCCGGGCTCTCTTGTATTGGGTGCCGAGCATGTTCGATAGCTTGGGGGTGGAAGTCCCCTTCACAACCTGATGAAGGTGAAGTGAGAGCGAAGCGCAAGGGATTCACGTGTCCTTGACGTCGGCCGTGGTGAGGTGTTGTGCGATGTCCGCGTTGCGTCGTTTCTGGTAAGACGGCGTGGGCTGTCGTTTTCGCAGTCGGTTGAGGCATGGTAGCCCGTACCTTTAGGCCATCGACTTTCATGGCGGGCTACGGACCTTTATGATGCGGCTTGCATGACTGGAGGTGCTGGTGCACGACGCCGCAGCACTCAAAGCGCGCACTCTGGAGTCTTGGATGACAGCCCGCGCTTCGAGAATTGGGAGGCACTGTCGTCAGCGAGCCAAGGCCCGATCCCGGCCCGGATGCAGAGCGCGCAATAACTCAGGGAACGCTCGAAAGTAATCTTCGAGAGTCAGCGGCGCCGTTCCGGTGAAACGAAGGACCGTATCGCTCGTGCGCTGTAGTTCGCCCGCCGCAATCGCCTCGAACCAACCAACGGATAAATCAACGCGCCAGGCCAACGGTTCCAGGCGGCTCAACCGCTCTCGTGCCACGTCCCCAGCCTCATCTTCAAACCGAAGCGGTCGAGCCACCAGAATGGACAGCCGTCTGGCCACGTCGGCAACGCTCAGAGCCTCGGGTCCGGTCACATCGTAGATGCCTGCGGGCGCCTTTCGCAGCGCCGCGGCCGCGGTCCGGGCGACATCCTCTCGGGAAACAAATGCTCCTCGCCCCTGCTGCGCCGGCCCGCGGACCACGCCGCCGGCGTCGAATTTTTCAAGGAACATGTCGATGTAAAAGGCATTACGAAGTACGGTGCATGGGAGGCTCGTAGCGAAGAGGTATTGCTCGCTCAAGTAATGATCGCGGGAGAACGGATACTTCGATTCCGGAGCAGCTCCTTGCAGAGACAGATAGACGACGTGTCCTACATGCGCACGCGCAGCCGCCTCAAACGCATTCCTGTGCAACCGCGCCCGCTCTCCCGGCTCGCCGGACGCAGAGACCACGAGCGCCGTGCTGACTCCTTCGAAGGCGTTCTTCAGCGTCGCGGTTTCGGAAAAGTCGCCGCGAACCGTCTCCGCTCCAGGCAGCGTCGGTGCGCGCTGCGGGCTGCGGGTCATCAAGCGCAGGATATGTCCGTCGTGCGCCAACAATTCGGCCGTGCGCCGGGCGACCCGTCCGGAGCTGCCAGTAATCAGGATCACACCGGGCCAGGGAGTCTGCATGGTTGAACCGCCAACCTTACGGCAGGGCGTCAACCGCCATGGTATCGCGAGGCGCAGTTCAGGGCCTGAGTGCGCGCGACGAGCATCGCTTTGCAGGACATGGAGCACCTGGTCACGGATGACCCCGATGAAACAGTGAAGTACGTCAACTACCCTACTTTCGCGCAAGCCCATTCCACTCAGAGTGAGAACGCTCGTTTGACCGGGTTTTGTTCCGAACGCACACTTGCACCTTTGAGAAGCGCAACCAGAATACTCGCCGACGGCCGTCGCCCCTCGACACGGGCGTTAAGGGTCAATATCGGTTGCTGTTCCGCCTGCTTGGCGTGACCTCTGCCGAGCTGACGTTTTAGCGCCGATTCTCAACGCACGATCGACATCTCTGCAATGAGATGCGCAGCGCCGTCTACCTCCGACATGTTCCACAGCATATAGCGGGTGTCCACATGAATCGAGCGCGTGGTCACCGCGTCGAACAGGAAGTTCGAGGCGACGGACTCGTAGGTGCCATCGAACAGCAGCCCGACCAGCTCGCCTTTCGCGTTCAACGTCGGCGACCCGGAGTTTCCGCCGGTCGTGTCGACGGTCGACAGGAAGTTGACCGGGACATCGCCCAGCGACGGATCCAGGTACGGCGTCTTCTTGCCAGCGTGCACGGCCTGGATTGCGTCCAGTTGGTACTTCGGCGCATCGAAGTCGCCGCTGCCGGTGTTCTTCTGGACGATGCCGGCCAGCGTCGTCTGCGGCATGTAGTACAGTCCGTCCTTCGCGTCCACGCCCTTTATCTGGCCATAGGTCACACGCAGCGTACTGTTGGCGTCCGGGGCCACCAGGCCGCCCGCCTTGGCCAGCATGGCCTCCATATACCGTGGCGTCAGGCGCGAAACCGCGCCGGAGCGATTCTTCGCAACCTCGCGATTGGCGTCCTCCAGTGGCTCCAAGGCCGCGGCCAGGCGGATAAACGTGTCATTGGTCGCAACCAGGTCCGCGGGGCTCTTCTCGATCAGGCTCAGCCGGAAACCCCGCTCGCCGAGCTTGGTGCCGGCATAGAGCTTGTCGAGATACGGCTCGATGGCTGTTCCGGCATCTGCCTCCGGCATGCCCGGCTTAAGGCCGATCGCCTCATCCAACGCCGAAATCCGCTGGTTAGCCGGAAGCGCGGCGGCGAGACCCAGCGCCCAGCGCAACAGCGCACGGTCCGAGGTGACGTCCAACGTTCTCTGGATGCGTTCCTGGCCTTCACGAATCCTGGGCCAGTCGCGCTCCTGGAAACCGGCTTCCCGGTCGATGTCGGCCTTGCCTCGCTCCACAGAGAGGCGATACAGCGATTGGGCCGCGCCCAGATAGCCCGACGAGCCCAGGACATTGAACAACGCGGCATCGCGCTCCCGCGTCTTCTCGCTCTCCGCCTGCAAGGCGCGCAGCGCCGGCAGGACATCGCCGTACTTCGTCTGGCGGCCCGGGTCGGACTCGATCCAGGCCTCGAGTTCCTTCTCCATCGCCTGCTTCTTGGCCAAGCTCCCGCCCTTCACCAGGCCCTCCAGCATGCCCTTCTGATTGGTCAGATTGTTGTTCAGGCCCAGCACGCGCCCGGCAATCTTCAGCGCCACCGCCGGGTCCTTCTTTGTGAGCTGGTCGAGGATCGCCAGTTGCTCCTGGGCGAGGCGGATCGAGCGCGGCATCGTCCACTCGGTGGTCTCTTTCACCTGCGCGTAGGTCTGGTGACGCTGGGTGCGGCCCGGATAGCCGGCCACAAACACTAGGTCGCCGGGCTTGATGCCCGCACCCGAAACCTTTAGCCAGTGCTTCGGCTGGAAGGGAACATTCTCTTTGGAAAAGGCCGCGGGCTTGCCGTCCTTGCCGACATAGGCGCGCAGGAAGCTCCAATCGCCGGTGTGCCGGGGCCAGCGCCAATTGTCCGTCTCGCCGCCGAACCTGCCGATCATATCGGCGGGCGCATAGACCAACCGCACGTCACGGATCTCCATCTGCGCGATCTCGAAGTACTTCAATCCGCCGAAGTACGACGCCACGCGGCAGCGCTGGCCACCCTTCTCGCAGGCGGCGACGCGCTCCTTCTCCCTGCGGTCGATCACGTCGTAGCGCTCACGGTCGGTCGCCTTCGGGGGAATGCCGTCCAGAAGGGCGCCGGTGACATCGACCACCGAGGTCGTGACAAAGACGCGCGATCCCGGGCCGTTCGGCAGTTCTTCCTCGCGGGTCTTTGCCAGGAAGCCGTCCAGCAGCAGGTTGCGCTGCGGCGTGGAGTTGAATTGCAGTGCGCCCGCGGCGCAGTGATGGTTTGTGACGATCAGCCCGTCCGGCGACACGAAGGAAGCCGTGCAGCCGCCCAGCGAGACCACGGCGCCCATGGGCTGCCCGGTCAGGTCGGCGAACTCCTTCGGGTCGCCTTTGAATCCCAGCGCTTTCAGCTTGGCGCCCAACTCCGGCATCTGCTGCGGCATCCACATGCCTTCATCGGCATGCAGCCACGCGGCGCACAAGGCCATCCCTGTCAACAGCACAACCGATCTCACTCTATTCACGGGAAACAGACCTCCATCACACGTTATGGCGAATGAAAACGTCCTCGCGGGCAGAGCCGCTGACGTCCGCCCAGAGCATACCACTTGAACAAGCCCGCGTGAGAGATCGGGCGTCCTGTCAGAACTTTCCAGAGTCTGAGCCCGAGTCTGAAAATGTCACACCAAGTCCGCTGTGCAGTGACTCTCGGCGACGCAAACCGCTCACGCAAACATGCGTGGCCGGTTGAGGCTCGGATGTGCTGGTCTGCATATGGAAATCCCGAATCCGACCGCGCGGGCAAGTCGCTGATGAGTGGCGGCCGTGCTCTGGTCTGTTGCTTAAAATCAATGACTTGCAGGCACACGCCGCCACAAATTAGCGGAATTGCCAGCGTCTGGCTTCCTTCGCCAGGACTGGTGGATCGTCCAAATTCGCGCTGCCGGAATTGAAATAGGCTACGGGTCGAAACGGCTGTAACTGGCTGATCGGTAAGACTTGCCCTGATTAGAAGAGTGCTCAACCGGACAGCCATGTCACGTAAGTGGTTTCTTGCCTGTAAGGGTCGCCGGGTGAGGGATGTCAGCCAGCATCAGGCAGCAGTACCGCGCGTGCATGATTAGACTGCCTCCGGTCTCTACGTATTGCGATACCACTCCTGACGGTCTCTGCGGCCCCGCAAGCGGATGTCCTGGTCTGCCGAGCTGCATCCGCTGGCGCAACGGCCCAGGCGCGCTCTCAGGAACGTGGTCTGCACTACTTCGAAAGGCGCAGGCCTTCCAGGTACATTCCCGTAACGTGGTACCCCGCCTGCCATTCGCTTCCCTTGCCGTTTCGTATCGTGGGGTTCTGCGGGTCGTAGGAGTAGTACCACCCTCCGAATTCGGCGTCCATCAGATTTCGTTTGGCGAAGGCCAGCGACTTGTCGAATGCCGGCCAAAGATCCGTGCGGCCGCGCACTACCGCCCAATGCATCAGCGTCCGGAGGAACTCGCACTGTTCCCACCAGCCCTTCGGCCCGCGCACCGCCCGGTTATCGTAATCACCTTGCGTGAAGATCCCGCCTTCCTCCGCGTCATACGCGACCTTCATGCCGTAATCGAGTAGCCGCCCGGCAATCGCGAGATACCGATTTGGCAAGCCCTTTTCGACGGCGTGGCTCAGCAGAAAGGCCCATTCGAACTGGTGGCCCAGTTCGATGTGTCCGCCCTTCTCGGCCGCGGCCGGTTTCCAATCCGCGTCATAAAACTCGGGCAGGCGGCCCTCTTGTTCCTGGAATAACCTGCTGAAAATACGGTCGGCGTGCTCCTGCGCATCGCGCAGCACCGCTGGCGAACCCGTCGCGTCGTGTAGCGCCAGCAGGGCCTCGAACAGGTGCATCATCGGATTCTGCGTGTTTTCACTCGTCGTTCTCGTATAGCCGCGGTCCGTCTTTGGCCTGAAGAAACCGGATGGTTCTCGCAGGTGCTCCTTCATTTGGGCCCACGTTTCGAGCGCGGCGGCGGCATAGCGTTTGTCTTTTGTGATCCGCGCGGCATGCGAGAGTCCGAGAATCGTGAATGCCAGTCCATAGCTGTCCTTGCTCCGGTCGATGACCGTCCCCTCCGGGCTCACGCACGAGAAGAACAGGCCCTGCTCTTTGTCGCGGAAATGCTCCAGCAGGAAGTCCGCGCCCCTTTTCATGGCGTCCAGGTACGCGGGATCGTGCGTCAACTCATAACCTGCGCCCATGACGAAGATCTGGCGGTTTTGTGACACCAGTGTCCCGTCCTCACTTCCCACCGGCCGCCACTGCCGGTCGAGCGACACTGCGAAGAACCCGTTGGGGCGCAATGCAGCCGCGCGCCAGTGCGCCGCCTCGGACCTCAGCTCGGCGCGAAACCACGCTGCATCGAGGTGCTTCGCCGTCTCCGCGGGGTCGGCGGCCATGGGCCGCGCGCCAGCCACCAGAATTGCCGCCATCAACAGCTTCTTGTTCACAACCCGTCCTTCCTGCCCTGCCGGAATCACCGCTGCCTCAGCATGTCGCGCCACGCGAGAATGCAGCCGCTATACACTCGAATGTCTCAAGGCCGCCCGCGCCTTGCTCAGCACGTCAGCGGGTCGATTCTACATCAGCCGGCGGAGATATACTCTCTATCGGACTGGTAACAACCTACGGCATCTCGTTCGACTTCCGCCTGCGCAGAATCCGCGCTGGATTCTCAATGAAAAGCTGCTGGACACAACTTATCCAGAATTTCCTTTTTCTCATCCTAGGCACGATCGACTCTACACCCAGCGGCCTCCGTTGAAGCCGTTTTCTCCATCCTGCCTCTCCCGAGCGAGTTCGGCGGCCCAGCAAAGGGCCAGTTCTGACTCCTCCGCATAAGGAAAAACCGGGAATTGCCTGATTCCAAACGATTTGTTGTACACCTCTCCGTCTCCCTCCTCCCTTGAAGCCGTTTACTTGCCCGCCGCCACCCTTATCCGGTCGGCAAGGGCAGCGCGGCAATCCGCCGCACCATGCTTCCAAAGAGCCGCCGCGTCAGGTGGCTCTCCGCCAGCAGCAGCCAGTAATATCGGGCGTGCTTGACCAATCGGCCACCCGTCTTCACCAATTGCTGCTGCAGGCTCGCCAATGACGAATCCCCTATTCTCTGCGGCAGCGCCAACGGCGTTAAGGGTCAATATCGGTAGCGCTCGGGCAACGGGCCGGCGTCTTGAAGACGATGCTGGGCGGCTTCAGCTAGGCCATTCGGAAGCAGTTCGATTCTGCGTTCCAATACCGGCAAGAACTGGTTGAACGCCCTCCCGAGTCATCTAATGTCCGGAAACGCCACTTCCCGGGCATGACACTTTCCTAATGCACGACTACCCGCTAGTTGGACTCCGGTTTGCGGGGCCGGGAGCACCTTTCCGCGGGAGTGGCCCGGAATCAGGCGCCAGCGTGCGGATTGCCCCTCAGCGGAACTTCTCCACCATCATCAGGTCGCTCTGGTCTCGCGCATTGTCATACGCTGCGTACAGCAGCCACCGGCTGTCGGGGGACACGGAAAAGCCGTATGCCATGGCTCCCTCGACCTTCGCGACGGTCTCGGCCTTCCGGGTGGCGAAATTGAAGCGCTGGACCGTGGGATTCTCGCAGCCTGAGAAGAAGTAGATCCCACGTTCGGCCACCGCGAAACCCTGGGAGCACACAGACTCGATGATCCGGATCTCCTCGCCGCCCTCCACCGGAACTCGCCTCACTTCGGTGTTGCCCCCCTCCACCCCATCCAGCATGTAGTAGATGAATTTCCCATCGGGGGATTCAACCCCGCCAGAGCCACCCTGTTTCGTGATCTGCACCGGGTCACCCCCGCCTGCGGGGACTTTCCATACCTCGTCCTTTCCACTACGCGCGGAGACGAAATAGATCCACTTGCCATCTCGCGACCAGGAAGACATCCCATCTCCACTTTGAATGATGCGCAAACGTTCCGGCTTTCCTCCGTCGGCGCTGACGATGTAGATTTCTTTGATCCCGCCGGGGTTGGCGTTGAAAGCGATGCGGCGTCCGTCCGGGGACCAGGTTGGCTCTGCGACATAAGGGCCGCCGAAGGAAGTTAGCTTCACGGCGTTCGACCCGTCGGCCTCGCACAACCAGATCTCGTCGCTGCCGGAGCGATTCGAAGCGAACGCGATACGCTTGCCGTTCGGCGAGTATCGTGGGACGTGGTCCAGACGGGAGGAGTTCATGGGCAGCTTGTCCACCCGGTGGCTGCCACCCAATTCCAGGCGCCAGATGTGCGCATTCACGGCGCTCTGCGAGTAAACCAACCGGCCCTGCCGGGAAACCGCCGGCAGGAAATAGTAGCCTTCCCCGCCGAAGGGCAGTCGCTCCGGTTCTCCAGGTTGTCGCGCAGGTCCGCGAATGGCCATCTGCCACATGGTCTTATTGCCGAAGGAAGCGCCTGATGCAAATACAATCGAGTTCCCGTCGGGCCACCACGCCGCCTCACCCGTGAATCTCTGCCAGAACGTGATGCGCTTTGGTTCCCCCACGGTGCGCAGGCCTTCGGACAGTTCCAGCAGATAAAGATCGGTGCCCCCCGAAACGGTCATCGCCCTCGTGAACACCACAGCCCGCCCGTCCGGAGAAACAGCGGGGTAGGAATCGCCATTGAGATTCCCTGGAGGAGAGGTCAGCTTGCGCTTCTCGCCGGTTTCAACGGAGACCAGGAACAAGGCGTATGGCTCCTGGGCCGAATTCCTGTCAGGAATCACCAGCCACTCGCTGTTGGCGTGCCATGACATTCTGCCTCCGTCCCAATCCTCCCCTCCCCCGAGAACCTCCATGAGCTTTCTCTCGGCCCCCCCCACTGCCGGGATCAGAAATACGCCGTTCTTCCCGCCGGCCAACTCGCGTAAAAAGGCGATCCAGCGTCCGTCCGGGGACCAGGCAGGACTAACGTCAGGGGCCGGATCCTTCGTGAGACGGATCGGTACATCTGCGCCGATTTGTTTGACGTAGATGTCATCGTTGTCCCGATTGGGCCCGCCCCAGGAGAAGGCCACGCGGTCCCCCTCCGGAGAGAAGCTCGGCGACAACTCGCGGCCCGGGTAGGTGGTGAGGGGAACCGGGACCGGTACGACTGCCGTCGCCTTGCCGGGCCTGTTCAGCAGCCACGCGGAGCATCCGGCGGCGACGGCAACGAGGCCGACGCCTGCGAGCCACCACCACCCGCGCCTGCGAACCACAGCAGTCGGGATCGGGGCTGAGATCGGGACTTGGGCAGTTGCTGATGCCGGCGCGGGGGCCGCGGCCGGCGTCGCCAGGTCTTCCACCGGAGCGATGAAGCGGTAGCCCTTGCGCGGCAGGGTCTCGATGAAGCGCGGGTTGTCCGCCGAATCCCCCAGCGCCTGGCGCAGCTTCTTGATCGCCGTGTTGACCCCGTGCTCGAACTCGACAAACGTGTCGGCCGGCCATAGCGCGCGCTGCAATTCCTCGCGCGCGATGATCTCACCCGGATGCCGCAACAACAGCGCCAGCACCTGAAACGGCTGGTCCTGCAGCGGAACCTTCCGCCCGCGCTTGCGCAGCTCTCCCGTTGTGAGGTCCGCCTCGAACAATCCGAAACGAACTGAGTTCGGTAACGGCGCGGTGGGCTCCACGGAAGCAACTCGACTGCAGTCGAGTATAACACCTGTTTCTCCTGCTTCAAGCGGTTCAGACGATCTTATAACTCTCTTCCAATCAATCACTTACTGGTACAGATCCCTCCGGAGACTGTCCACATCGACTCCAGCCTCAATCCAGTCGCCGTGCATTGAGGGTCACCTCCGAATAACGAATTCTTGGTCTCGCGATGGAGGCGAGATCAATGAAAACGTTAGTCGTAAGCTGGTTCCTGCTGGGCCTGGTTGGCACGCTGCCGGCACAAACACCAAAGCCGGAATCGAAGATCCAGGTCTTCGTCTACAACTATGCTGGGGTGTCATCCGAAACGCTGGCCCGGGCCGAGCGCGAGGCGGCCCGGATTTACAGCCGCACCGGCATCGAGACGGAGTGGCTGGACTGTCCACTCACTCCGGACCAGGCCGCGCAGTTTCCGGCCTGTCAACTCCAACCGTCGCCGGCCCGACTGGCGCTGCGCATCCTTTCGCGCCCCATGGCCGAGCGGATCGGTTTGTCGCAGGCCACATTCGGCTCTGCCCTGCTGCCGGAAGACGGCGGATTCGGAATGACCGCCCAGGTGTGCGCGCATTGCTGTGAAGAGCTGGCCAAAGGGGACCAGACGCTGCACGCGGCAGTTCTGGGCCACGTGATGGCGCATGAACTGGGCCACCTGTTGCTGGGCATTGGCAGCCACGGCGCCACCGGCCTGATGCACGTTCCCTGGCACCACAAAGAGCTGGAAAACGTCGCCCAGGGAGCGCTGCTGTTCACCTCCTCGGAAGGAGAAAAGATGCGCCGCCAGGTCTCCGTCCGCCTGGAAGGGCAGGCGTCGATGCAGGCATCGAGGAACTAACTGACTGGACCAAGCGATCCTTCTCCCCCGCAGCCACCCGGCAGGGGCACCGCCTCCGTCCAGACCGCAGCCGTCCAGTAGCTGTGCTTGGGTGACGGTGCATCCGGAACGAGCCAATGGCCGGTAAACGGCGCTTGCGGAACTTGCCGCCAGCGGCACGGTGTTGCAGCCCCAATGTCCGTAAGTGCCACTTTTCTGGCACGATCCCCTTTATCCGGGTTGGTGACCAAGGGGCAGCATGCTTCGGGCAATGCCAGCGGTATACTCTTAATCAAACTGGTACGAGAGCCCGGTCTGATCAGTTGCGGCAACGAAGAAGGCAATACCACTTTGCGAGAACCTATGACCGCTAGTGTAGACGCCTCGCCCGCAGCGCGCCCTGCGCCGTAGGCCTCCCCCCCCTCTTAGCTGCCGGAGGGCAGTGGAACGTTTTGAGCTTTCGTAAGGAGGGACAACTTGATGAATAGAAGCGTGCTCGTTTCGGGCCTCTGTGCACTCGTATTCACGAACATATTTGCTGTACCAAATCCAAATGGTGTAGAGAGACTTATCGGCGATTGTGCGCGCGGTCAAAGAACGGCCTGCAATAAGCTCCGCGTCGCCGTCGCTGACCTAACGGATCAGGCGCTGCTGGCGAAGATCGCTGTCCAACTCCGCGACGGGGCGGTATCCGACATTCGCAAGGACGCTGTCGAGAAGCTGACCGACCAAGGCGTACTCGCACAGGTAGCCATCGAAGATAAAGACGAAGTTGTGCGCAGGGCCGCCGTCGACAGACTGACCGACCAAGCTACGCTGGCGAAGATCGCCGTCGAGGATAAAGACGAAGTTTCGCGCAGGGCTGCTCTTGGCAGACTGACCGACCAAGCCGCGCTGGCGAAGATCGCTGTCGAGGATAAAGACGAAGTTGCGCGCAGGGCCGCCGTCCACAGACTGACCGACCAGGCAGCGCTGGCGAAAGTCGCCGTCGAGGCCAGTTGGGGGGTTCGCAAGGACGCTGTAGAGAAGCTGACCGACCAAAGCGTGCTCGCAAAGGTCGCCGTCGAGGATAAAGAGGAGTTTGTGCGCAGCGCCGCCGTCGACAGACTGACCGACCAAGCTACGCTGGCGAAGATCGCCGTCGAGGATAAATACGAAGTTTCGCGAAGGGCCGCCGTCGGTAGAATAACTAACCAGGCGTTTCTGGCAAAGATCTCCGAACGGGCAGAGGATCGGTTCGTCCGTGCCGTGGCCATTGCGGCGCTGGATGGATCGAATCCAGCCCTAAAGCGTCTCGCTGGCGATCTTGGTACGGAAACCTGGGACTCCGTGAGATCCGTCGCGCGTATCAAGCTTGCGATTCAGGAGCCACGCATTCGAAACCGGCATCCCGGTATCGTGTTTGCACCGAGCGTTTCCCCTCATTCCCTGTCGTATTTCGCTCCCAACGGTGGCCAAGCAAACAAGCAGGGTGAGTCAGTTACCTTCGTGCTGAGCGAGGCCGGGGATACCCTCGCCAAGCAGAACTGGAGCAGCGACTTCCCGAAGGGAACGGATACACTGGCGTTTCTGGCCGCTTCGGTCAACAACGAAAGCTTGCTTGTAGAACTATTTCATCGATTCACGCAGTCAGATCTGGCCGAGCTTTCCACATCGGAAATTGTAGAGGTACGGAAAGCCGCCGTCAGAGACCTCTCCGATCAGACTCTGCTGGCGAAAGTCGCCATCGCTGGCGCAGACGCGAATGTCAGGCTGGCCGCCGTCTTGAAATTGACCGACCAGAACGTGTTGGCTAGAGCCGCCATCGAGGAAAGCAACTGGGAGGTGGGGAGCGCCGCAGTGCGCGAACTAACCGACCAAGCCACGCTCGCGAAGGTCGCCATCGAGGCTGGGGACGGGAATGTTCGTAGCGCGGCAATGAATAAACTCACCGATCAGACTGCACTTGCGAAGGTTGCTATTCGGTCAAATTACTCGAATATCCGCATCGACGCCCTCGTGAAACTGACCGACCAGGCTGTGTTGGGGGAAGTCGCTAGGACAGACAAGGACTCACAAGTTCGCTGGCACGCTATTCGCCACCTCACCGACCAAGCTGTACTAGGGAAGATCGCCCTCAAGGACGAGGACTGGAGTGTCCGCCAGGCCGCCAAAGAGAAGCTTGCGTATCTCCGGGAGAAGAAGAATTGAGTTCCGAACCGCCCCTAGCGGTGATCTTAACGCGGAAGCAACCGCGGTGCGACTATGGCAGCTGCCCTGGAACAGAACATAATCCACTTCCAATGAGTACCGCAGGTTTCCGCGCTAGCGCCGATTGTGGTCCATCCCTTGACTCCGATGTGACTCCATCCGCGTACATTTCGTGGAAGCTCGGGAAACACCGTCCACTTCGGGACGCCTCAGGAAACACCATACTCCTCAATACCCAATCTCGGAGCGATTTCCCAAGCTAGACGCCGCGGGTTCGCCTACGCGTACATCAAGGGATCCGTAAATTCCGCCCGGTCGATTCATGTCGAGACGTCCGCTCCCCACCATCACCACCCCAAGAAGTCACGATTTGGTAAGTTGCCTATTCCCGCTCGAGTCGGATGACGGTTCAGTTGGAGACTGCTCAAATGGACGATAAACGGCGTTTACGGAAACTCGCCGCCAGCGGTTCGGCGTCGCAGCGCACTTGTCCGGAAGCCCTACTTACCGGGCACGACAACATCGTCTGAACCAATGCGGCGCAGGTCCGGCGGCGTCGATTGAGGAGCTGCGGTAGTAGCGAGGCGTGCGGGGGTGACCGCGCGGCTGTGCCTTCCGCCTCGAATATCAGCGTACGTGTTTCGCGGGCGGATTCCGTTCTGCTCCGAATTTCTGCTGGTGCCAGAGCGGATAGGGCAGAGCGATAGAGCTGACCTGATCCAGCCTCTCCACCTCTTCGTTGCTGAGCTTCCAAGTGGCCGCAGCAAGGTTGTCCTTCAACTGCACCTCGTTGCGCGCACCTATGATGACGGTATCGACGCCAGGCTTCCTGGTCACCCAGTTCAGAGCTACTTGCGCGATGGAAACACCTCGGCCTTGGGCAATCACCCCGAGGGCGTCTACGATGTCGTAAAGACGCTCCTGGTCGATGTTACCCGGTGCATCAAGGGCATTCAAACGCGATTCGGCTGGCTTGCCGGCGTCGCGGCGGAACTTGCCGGACAGCAGCCCGGCCTGCAAAGGGCTCCACGCCATGATCCCGACATCCTGGTCGAGGCCCACCGGGACGAGTTCGTGTTCGGCATCGCGTGCGAGAAGCGAGTAGTTGATCTGCTGCGAGATGTAGCGCGAGATTCCCAGGCGCTCGGAGGTGGCCAGCGCCTTCATAACCTGCCAGCCGGCGTAGTTGGAGCAGCCGATATAGCGGACCTTGCCGGCGCGGATCAGGTCGTCATAGGCCCGCAGCGTCTCTTCCAGCGGCGTGTACGAATCAAAACCGTGGGACTGATAGATGTCGATGTAGTCCGTTTCGAGTCGGCGGAGGCTGTCCTCGCATCCTTCGACGATGTGCCGGCGGGAGAGTCCGGCCTTGTTCGTGCCCGGATCAAGGCGATTAAAAACCTTAGTGGCGAGAACGATCTCCTTCCGGTGCGTGCCGAGCGCCCGGCCGAGGACTTCCTCGGACCTTCCGTTGGAGTAAATGTCGGCCGTGTCGAAGAGGTTCACGCCGGCGTCAAGGCAGATTTCCACCAGGCGGCGAGCCTCCTCGACCTGGACGTTGCCCATCGCCGCAAAGCGCCCTTCGCCACCAAGCGTCATCGTGCCGAAGCTGAAAGTCGAAACTTGAAGACCACTGGCACCCAGGAATCTGTAGTCCACAATCTATCTCCCTTCGTCGCTGAAACCACTTCTCAAAGGATATCGAACAGTGCGGACAGCGGAGCAGGGATCCAGTGTAGAATGCCCCCATGTTACGGGTCGCAGCGGTCGCCTTGTGCATGAGTGCCATGTGGGCACAGTCGTTGAAAATCGAAGGGGGCGTCGTTGACGACCAGGTGGTGCAACGCGGACCGGACGGGCGGGCCGATTTGGTGTTGGCAGGCGTAACATCCGGGGCCGAATCGCAGGGGGTGGAAGCGCGCTTGCTAAGCCGGGGAATCCCGCAACCTGAATTAGATTGGCGCCGCATCGCGACAGTTCAAAGCGGGAAATGGAGCGGCAAACTCTCCCACGTTTCGGCCGGCGGTCCATACCGGATCGAGGTGCGGATTGCGGGAACTGCCGCCTCGGACCGGCTGAGCGGGATTCTCGTCGGAGACATCTGGCTACTGGCCGGGCAATCGGACATGGAAGGCCGGGGCTACCTGACCGAGGCGATTCCGCCCCTTCCTGCCGTTCACAGCTTTGACATGCGTGACCACTGGTTGGTCGCGGAAGAGCCGCTGCACACGCGCGTGGACGCCAAAGACCGGGCGTACTGGTTCGAGAACGAACTGAAGCAGCCGGAGCCTTTCAGCGGCGAAAAGCTGCGCGAGTACCTGGCCACGCGGGACCGGGGGACAGGGCTGGGGCTCCCGTTCGCGGTTGAGATGGTGCGGCGGACGGGCGTGCCGATCGGGCTGGTGCCGTGTGCGTTGGGCGGGACGAACATGGACCAGTGGAGTCCCGCGCTGAAGGACAGGGGATCGGACGTGCTGTACGGCGCCCTACTACGCCGCGCGCGCGCCGTGGGAGGCAGGGTGAAGGGTGTGCTTTGGTCGCAGGGACAATCGGATGCGTACCCAGAGCGCAGCCCCGCTTTCGCGGCCAAGTTCACGAACTTCGTGGCGGCGCTGAGAGAGGATCTGGCGGCGCCGGAGCTGCCCTTCTACTTCGTGCAGATCGGCCGGCTGGTGACGGACGAAGACATCGGCGGCCACTGGAACCTGATCCAGGAGTCGCAGCGGAAAGCGGAGCAGACGATCGCTCACTCAGGCATGGTCGCCACGGTAGACGAATCGCTGATCGACCTGGCGCACGCCGACGCCACATCGCTCAAGCGGCTCGGCGTCAGGCTGGCCAATGTCGTCTGCCACGACCTGTTTCCCGAAGCCAGCGAGTGCTCGCGCATCGAGAAGGGGCCGCGGCCCGTTTCCGCGGTGTTCCTGGACGAGTTGCCAAAATCGCCGCTGCAATACATGCCCAAGAGCGTCCGCGTGACGTTCGCCTCGGTGAACGGCCGGCTGCAGGCGGCGGGGCGCATGGCGGGATTCTCGATCCACCAAGGCGCGGGCGGGCCGCTGCCGGTGATCTACCTCATCGAGCCCGATCCCACCGATCGGCAGGCTCTGCTGATCCGGTTGACCGGCCCGCTGCCGAAGGGGGCGGTGCTGCGCTACGGCTACGGCCTCGATCCGTACTGCAACATCGTCGACGAAGCCAACATGCCCGTGCCCGCATTCGGGCCGATGGAGATCCGGTAGAGCGCACCGTTCCCGCAGCCTGCCGTAAAACGCGGCCACCGGGGATCCGATTCAACACGCGGCCACGCGGCCGCTGCCAGCGCATCCTCGCCGTTCCCTCCGTTCACTCCGGCCCCTCCGTTCGTGCAATCGATGCCTGCGAAATCGTTGCACGCCGAGCCGGTTGGACCCATGTAGACTACTGATGAATTGAGATCTCGACCCATATGCGACTTTCAGGCCTAATAATCCGCGAATTGCGCTGGCCTTGGCAGTGTCTCGCGCTGGTGCTGGCACTCGTTCCAGGTCTCCGTGCCGCCGGACCTGTCCGGCCGCATCCGCGACTGGACATGACGGAGCGCGATTATGCGCGGCTGAAGGCGCTGGCCGCCGCACGCGACCCGCGCTGGCTCCGCTTCGAGAGCCAGGTGAAACGACCGCATACGAACGCCTTCGAGATCAACGCCGTCGAGTCCTGCGCCCTCGATCACCTGCTGACAGGCGACCGCGCCGGATTCGACTGCGCCTGGAATCTGGTGCGGGCCAAGATCTTCCGCAACGGCAGGAACCGGGACCAGGGACTGATTCCGCTGCTGGAGTCGCACAACAACAACGAGCACTATGCGGCCTATTCAGGCGGCGGATTCATGGCGGCCGTGGCCCGGTTCTACGATTGGTGCCATGGATCGCTCGATGCGGAGCAGCGGGCGGGCATCGCCTAGTGGCTGGTCGAGTCGGCCGAGTTTCTGCACTTGAGGAACTCCGACGGCACGGCGTACCTCCGCAACGATGGCATGGCGGTGACGCACGGCATCATGGCGGCGGCCTACGCGCTGGATGGCGACGATGCAGCGGCGGCCGGGAAGCTCCACGGCTGGGTGCGCGAACGCTGGCGCGAAACGCTGCGCGGGCTGGACATCTTCGGCCGCGGCGGCGCCTCGGCGGAAGGCAACGGGTACGGGACCTCGCCGACAGCGGCGCACCTGATCCGAGCAGCATACGTTGCCTGGACGGCCGGCGGCGAAGACCTCTTTTCGACCCACGCGTGGTTCCGGCAGCGGCTGGCCTACGATGCGTTTGCGGCTTATCCGGGCACGTTCGGCGGACCGGAGTCTCCGCTGCGCTATCCTCCGCGGCCGATGGTCGACCAGTCCTCCGGCGGCGGCGATGAAGTAAGAACCTCCACGCTGTGGCACGATCGTTTCCTGCGCCGCAACGGCCTCATCCTGACGCGGCGATTCGAGGGGACGGAGGAGGCCGCCCTGTGGAACTGGGTGTACCGCCAGGCCGAAACGGATCATCCGGCCAACGAAGCCGATGCCATCGACGATGTGCTCTACTGGACGGCACCGCCGCGGCTGACCAAGCCGACGCGACTGTCCCACTTCGATCCCAGCATAGGATACGTGTACATCCGCTCGGATTGGGACTCGCCCGACGCGACCTGGATTTCCATGTGGGCCGGGCCGCACCTGGACGTGCACGAGCACCTCGACCAGGGCGCGTTCACCATCTTCAAGCGGCGCGATTTAGCGCCTAAGACGGGACACTACGATACCGACGTGTTCTACCCGCACCACCTGGCGTGGTTCTCTCGAACGGTGGGCTCCAACGGGATCCTGATCGGCGACCCCAGGGAGGTGTTCCGCTACTTCATCGCATTCATGGGCTGCGATGAAGAAGGCCGGGTCGAGCGCACGTTGGGCGCCGCGGTGTGGCCTGCCTGTATCCCCAATGACGGCGGACAGCGCACGATGGGCACGGCCGGCATGGGCGCCAGGGATGCGGACGTTTTCGAGAAGAACCGCAGCGTCTTCGAGACGGCCAGGGTGACGGCATTCCGCGACGATTCCTTCGCCGTCGTGGTGGCCGCCGACATCACCAACTCCTACAACAATCCGCGTTTCGCGACACCCGGCAACTCACCCAAGGTCAGGCGCGTGTGGCGGCGCCTGGTGTACCTCCGGCCGCTCGATATCGTCGTCATCGGCGACACGGTGGAATCCACCGATCCGCGCTTCGAGAAGAAGTGGCTGCTGCACGCGCTGGAGCGCATCGAAGTTGGCGGGCGAATCGAGACGGTGGCCGAGGGCGAGACGATCCACCGCGGAGTGGACGAGGCGCGCGTTGTCATCGACGACAGCACACCCTCGGACAAGTACCAGAAGACCTTCGACATGCGGGCCGGCTATGCCGCCCTGCTGGTCAAGACGCTGTTTCCGGCGGGATTCGAATACCACAAAGTGGGCGGCCGGGAACCCGCGGATAGCGAGCACGCGGACGCGTCCGGCGCATCCAAGAATGCCGGGCACTTTCACCGGCACATCCGGGATTTCTGGGTGAAGGACTACAGCGAGGGCGTGCTGCCGAACCACAAGTCGATGAACTGGGCGCCCGTGTTTCCGCTCGAACTGCGGGAGCCGGAGCAGTTGTCGACTTACGGCCCCGGCTATGGCCGCTGGCGTCTGGAGGTGGTCCCGACCGGGCAGCGCACCACCGACCACTTTCTCAACGTGCTGAAGCCGACCGTCGAACGGAACGAGGCGCTGCCAGCGATGCGCACCATCGAGACGGAGGACGCGTTCGGCGTGGAGATCAGCGCCGGCGGAAAAGCGTTCCGCGTGGTGTTTAACAAGGACTCATTAGAGTTGCCGTTGATTGAGAGATGATGCGAAGAAGAGCGCGGTGTGAGGGCCCGCCGTGCGGGCGTGGCCACGGCCAGCGGATGCACGGGCGCGTCGCCCTGGCTCAATGGGCTGACCTCGCGGCCGGCTAATTCGGATGATCTTTCACCCATTGCCTGTGTTGCTCGGCTTCCTCGTTCCGGCCTAGAAGGTAGTAGGCCTTGATCAAGTTCAAGTGCACGGCGCGCTCGTCCTCCAGGCTGCCTTGGGGGTAGGAGAGGGCCAAGCGGCCTTCGTCAATTGCCTGCTGGAGGCGGCCGGTATTCACGTAAAGCCGGGCCAGTTCGCGATGGGCAGGGCCGCAATCGGGCGCGCGCTGCACGAGTTCATTCAGTATGCGCTCGGCTTCTTCGGTCCGGCCCTGGCCGAGCAGGAAGCGGGCATAGTAGGCCGAGATGCGCCGATTGGGCCAACCCAGGCGCGCGTTGAATTCCTGCGAACGCTTGTACGCCCGCTCAGCCGCCGCGGGATGATCCAACCCATCCTGAGCGTTGCCGAGGTACGCAAGCCCCTGCATTTGGGCCACGAGATTGGTCTGATCCAGCGCCAAGGCGGCGGAAATCTCGGTGACGCACAGCTCGTTTTTTTCGTGCGAGCACAACCAGTCCGCATAGCGATAGCGCGCCTCGGGATCCTTCGGCAGCTTGCGAGCCGCGGCTCGCAGGAGGTCTTCCGCGCGGTTGTTGTGCCAATCCGCCTCGGCCAGGACTCGTCCGAGCGCCAACTGGAAATAGGGCGAATCCGGGGCGGACTGCAGTGCCTCCTCGAACCGCGGTGCTCTTTCCTCGGGCCGGCTCAATGTGAGGACGAGCGAGACGTAGTATCGCTCCAGCTGCGGGGAGCCGGGAACCGCCTGGAGGCCGCGCCAGCAGGCCTCGAAAGCGGCCTCCGGTTCCTTGAGGTTGAGGTGCGCCGTCGCCAGCAGCACATAGATTTCGGGGTTTGAGTGCGCCGCGGCTTGCACGGCGAGTTCCAGCGAGCGGATCGCACTCTGGTAGTCCTTACGCTCCAGGTGCGCCACAGCTGCCGCGAGGTTTGGATCGGCCTTCGTCGCGGTCTGCTGCCCGGCGGAAACCGCTATCAGGCAGAAGGCCAGAAGAACGACTCGCATAGCGCTAAGCATAACCGGAAGCGGCCGGCGCGATACCGGCCGCTTCCGGCTTGGGGGTGGGGGGTCAGAAGAGCAATTGCAGGCCGTACTGAATGGACCGGCCCTGGTTTCCGAAGGCTTGGCCGGTTCCCGCGATTCCAAACGCGCCACTGCCGACGCTGGTGTTCGGATCATTGGGCATGAAACTGTTGGTCAGGTTGTAAGCTTCAAGCTTGAATTTCAGCCGGAAGCGTTCGGTCAGCGAGAAGGTCTTCGCCAGTGTGGCGTCGATGTTCCAGAACCGCGGGCCGGCCAGATCTTCGTAAACCCAGGGGTTGGTCCGCGGGGTGTAGGCCGGCAACGGGGAGAAGACGGAGGTGTTGAACCAGCTTTGCCAATTTCCCGTCGCCGTGCCGGGGCTGCCGGAGACCAGCGCCGGAGTGTTTCGGAAGTTCAGCAAAGCGCCCGAGTGGTAAGTAAAAATGGAACTGAGCGACCAGCCGCCGATGACCCCGTCGGTGAAGCGCCCGGCCTGGGAGAGCATCCTGCGCCCCTTGCCGAACGGCAACTCGTAAGTGCCGGCCGCCGTGACCCGGTGCTGGTTATCGGGTGACGTGATGTAGGTCAACTTGTCGGCGTAGGTGTCCAGATCGTTGAAGAAGTTCTGTTCGCGGTTCTTGGAGTAGTAATACGTGAACAGGAAGCTGGCGCCGCTGGAGAAGCTGCGCTGCGCCTTGAGCTGAATCGCTCTGTAGAACCGGCCGCGATTGCCCACGTTCTGGTAATCGACCTCACCGAAGGCCGGCTCGGGCAGCAGCAACTGGCTCAGCGGGATGGTCGGCCGATAGCGCAGCGATCCCGGAAACACATCCGGGGTGAGGTAGTTGTAGAAAGGATTCGGGATAGGTTCGTTCAGCTCCTGCTTGTAGGTGTAGAGGAGGCTCGGGTCCATCATGTTCATGTTCATGGTGCTGCCTGCGTTCCTCGTGATGCCCATGTAGAAAGTGCCGTCGAACACGAACCGCCCCGGGAGCTCGCGTTGATAGGAGAAGTTGTAGCGGTCGTCGACCTCGGGAACCAGTTCCTTGGGGTTGACAACCTGGCCGCCTGGATTTCCCAGATTCGTATAGATGCCGAGCGAGTTGCCGGTGGGGAGCAACAGCGGATTGGTGGCCGGATAAGGGTCGCCGAACTGCTGGCCGGGGATGCCCTGGAGCGATGGCGCGCCGGAAACGGTCGCGCCGTAGCCGGGGGTGTTGATCCAGGCCAGCTCACCCGAGACCATCGTGGTCGGCACAATGTTGCGGCCGAAGCCGGCCCGCAGCACGCTCCTTTCGTTGAGCTTGTAAGCGACACCCACTTTGGGCATGAACAGGTGATTGGGCACGTCGAACTGATAGGGGTGGCTGGAGCTCTCGAATTCCCATCCGCCCGCATAGACAGGCGTACTGGTGCGCAGAGCGGTCGCCGCCGCCGGCAGCACCGGCGGGTTGGCCTGCATCTCTGGAATCGGGGTGGTCAGGTCGACAGTGCGGGTGAATTTGTATCCGAGATCCTGCAAGGCGGTCTCATACTCCCAGCGCAGGCCCAGGTTTACGGTGAGTCTGCGCGTGAGCTTGATGTCGTCCTGGACGTACGCGCCCCAGGAATGGCTGCGCTCGTCCATGGTCGGGTTCCAGTTAGCGTAGTTGCCGAGATCCCCGCCCGTAGCGCCAAGTAGCAGGCTGGCGAACTGGGAGCCGCTATAGCGCATGTCCGGGGCCTGGTAGGTGTTGGCCGTCAGGGCGGGGCTGAAGTTAAAGTTCCCGGTGTCGGGAGCACTCCAGAGCGCAGCGTCCCAGCGTGCTTCGAAACCGGCTTTCCAATTGTGCTTCCCCTGCTGCTTCGCCAGCTTGACGTTGGCCGTCCAATGCTCGGGGTGCTGGTACCACATCCACTCATTCCCTAAAGAAGTGTAAGCCCCACCCGAATCGATCAGGTTAATCGCCGGATAGAGAATCTCGGGGAGGTCCTTGGTGTAAGGCATGTACCAGGTGTTGCTGCCCCAGATCTTGGCTAGGCCGGCCGTTCCGATGTTCCCAAGTGCATTCGCATAGTCGTCCTTGAAACTCGTGTAGCCAAAGAGGACGTTGATCACCGTGCTGGCGTTCACGGTATAGACCGTATTGGCCGCGATATTGCGGGAGTTCATTACGCCGCCGCTACCGTTGGGGACGGCGGGAGAATTGGCGATCTGGCTCTGATCGATGAGCGTGCCGAACTGGCTGTAACGGACGAAGGAACGCAGCTTATCCGTAATGTAATAGTCGGCGCGATCCGAGAAATTCCAGTAGTGGGTCAGCACGCCGTAGTTCGTCTTGAAGTTATTGGTGCCCAGCGCGCTATCGCCCGCATTGTTGGGCGCCCACAGGTCGTTCATTACAACCTGTCCGGCGGGATCGATACGATTTGACGGGATTAGGTTGCCCGCAAACGGTGTTCTGCTGGCAGTGCCGTCGGCGGCCGTCTTCGTGGTCCAGGGATCGTAGATCGTGAGCAGGCCCCCGGAGACGTTCTTGGCCTGCGAAAAGTCCCCTTTCTTCTCGGCGTCGGAAGGCAGCGTGGCCGCCATGTAGCTCGGCGAGGTCTGCCTCCAGCCTTCGTAAGCCGCGAAGTTGAAGAGCTTGTTTTTCTTGATGGGATTGCCCAGCGTGCCGCTCCAGATACTGGTCTTGGTGGAGTTGGTACTGCGCGTGATGGGGTTGGTCACCGCGTTCAGGGCGGGGTTGCGCCCGTAGTAAGAAGCCGTTCCGCTGAACCGGTTTGTTCCCGACTTCATGCCGAGGCTCTCGATGCCTCCCGCGGTGTGGCCGAACTCAGCGTCCACGCTGTTGGTCTCAACGGTGAATTCCTGCACGGCATCCATCGGCGGGGCGTAGGAGCCTTTCGTGGAAACCTGGATGGATACGCCGTCCAGCAGAATCTCGTTGGAGCGAAAAGTGTAGCCGCCAATATTGACGCTGCTGGCCGCCCACATATAGTAGGGCGGCGGCGTCGTCGTAGTGTACAGGTTCTGAACCGCCGGATTGAGTTCCGCCAGACTGAATGGGTTGCGCCCGAGGATCGGCAGGTCCTCGAGTTGTTTGCGATCGATGGTCAGGTCCATCGTCGCGGTATTGAACTGGACCGCCTCCACATTGGCGGCGACCTCGACACTCTCAGTTACCGCGGCGGGATTCAGGACCACATCCACGGTCACGTCGCCCCGCACCTGGACGACGATGCCCTGTCTGACGAATTTCCCGAAACCGGCCTGTTCCGCTCTGACCGTGTAAGAGCCGGGCTCAACAAAGCCGAAAGTGTACCAGCCGGTCTCATTGGTTTGTTTGATGAATTCCACTCCGGTGTTATCGTTCCGGAGCGTCACGGTCGCTCCCGGGACCGCGGCCTGGGTCGAATCGGTTACCAGTCCTTGCACGGTCGCACGGTAGTCCTGCGCGAAGGACGCACCGGGGAGAAGCGCAAGAAGGAATATTAACATAGCCGCATGGGATCTCAGTCGCACTCAAGTACCTCCACAAGGGAACATGCGAGACCTGCGCGCCAACATTAGAGCGCACGCACTTATCGCTTAGCGCGATTCTATGCGCGATGAGGCCGGAAATTGCAAGTGAGCTTACCGTAAGAGCACGCGTGAGGAGTGCGACGTACGGTGCGGGCCGGCCGACAGGTACCGCAGGCACAGAGGGTTGCATCCTGGACAACGGCGGCATATACTCGTCTCGGTTTCGCGAGTGCTTACGGTCTATTTACGGCCCTGCCGTTGTACATGGGCGATTTAGCACCATTCCCGCTTACACCGTTTACACCATCCGATCCGCGCTGGGAGGTTGCACAGCGGGTCGCCGAGAGCCAGTATTTTCGCAAGGGTCCGAAGCTCCGCGCTTTCCTGTTGTACGTCTGTGAGAACGCCATCCTGGGGCGCAGCGAGAACCTCACCGCCCAGTTGATCGGCACACGGGTGTTCGGCCGCTCTCCCGAATTCGACTTGAGCGAAGACAACATCGTGCGCGTGGAGGCGCGCGAGCTGCGCAAACGGCTGGAAGCTTACTTCGCCAGCGAAGGCTGCGATGAGCCGATCGTGATCGAGATTCCAAAAGGCAACTACGCTCCGGTCTTCAGGTTGCGCACGCCTGCTACGGCGCCCGAGGTGGTCGAAGTTGAGGCGGCCCCCATACCCGCCGAGCAGATTCTGGTGGCAGAACGAAAACGGTCGTGGCTCGTCCCGATGCTCGCTGCCACCGCTTTTTTCGCGATTGCCGCCACAGTTTGGCTTGCAACCGAAAATGGCCGCTTGCGACAGCAATTGCCCGGTCCGTCTTCCGCCAATTTCGCCTTTTATTCCGATCTCCTCGGAACGATGGGTATGGTTCCGGGTCGGGAGACGCTCTTGGTGCTTAGTAATCCCAATGCGCTCATTTATTACGCCTCGGAGACCATTGACCCGGCTCCGCTGCCGCACTCCTATCGCGCGCCAGGCGAACTGAAGACCTCACTGGGCTTCCTGCTCAGGCCAGCGGAGGTGAATTATCCGTACCAGTTTTTGAGCCTTTCGCGCGATGAATTCACTGGAATAGGAGAAGCTGTCGCCGCTTTTCGCCTGGCCCAATTGACGCAGAGCCTGGGGCGTCAGGTGCATCTGACCCAGACTCGTTTCCTCAACTGGGACCATGTGGCCAAACAGGACCTGGTCTTACTCGGAGGTCCATCCTCCAACGACTGGAGCTACCAGAACGACTCGAAGTCCAGTTTTGCCTTCGTCCGCGACGCCGTCGAGATCGCCAAGCCGCTGCCGGGCGAGCAGAAGCGCTATTTGCCGGAGGGTTCGCTTAGTGCCGGTATGGCGCGCATCGAATACGGCATCATCAAGATGCTCACCTCGCCATATGGTTTCAAGACGCTGCTCTTCGCCGGCGTGACCAGCGCGGGAACGGCTGGCGTGGCCGAGTTCTTCTCGACGCCCCAGAAGATGGCTGCTGTGCATAAAAGCATTCGCGCCGCCGCCCCCGGCAAAGTCTTCCCATCCGATTGGGAGGTGTTGCTCCGGATCGCCGTTCGTGACAACCTGCCCGTCGCGGCCTCAGTCGTAGCCGTGCGACCCCCGCCGAATCCGTCGCCCGTGCCCGCGGCGCACTGATCTCGCAGCCCCCATCCGGGCTCTCGGCACCCCCAACGAAGCGGCGCGCATTCCACCACTGCATGCCGCACGTACGGGATTTGACCATCTCGACCGACTCACTGCAGGGCAGTAATGCTGGGTGGCAACTGTGGGTGGATCAGACGGCTAAACTCCCTAACTGCTATGAGTTCTACACGCTGTTTGCGGAATCTGAACTCCACGACGACGCAACGGATCTTGTAGCTCGGCCTATTTGGCAATTGCACTCGAGCCAACAACCTAATCAAATGACCAGCAGAGCAATCGCTCCGGATTGAAGGGCATTCGAAAATGTGCCAATGGTCGGTAAACGGCGTTTCCGGAAACTTGCCTACTGCCTAGCTCCGGTGTCCTGGCGCACGGACGAGCCGTTTGGGAGCCGGTCCTTGCTGCTCATTTGCCATGAACTGGGGGGAAACTGGGGGTAACCTTGCGTCCAAAGATAAGGAAATTTGGGTAAATATGGGTAATTCTAAATCGGAAGACCTGGCTTGCGCGCGGTTCGGCAACTGGCGTGTTTTCTAAGGGGTACATTGCAAACAAAGGACTTGGAGTTGGCTCCCCGAGACGACGGGTTTCGAACGGATTCTCCATCTTGACCGCCGTTTTCCGCAACCGGGCCGGGAGTCTCCGGCGGTGTTCGGCACCGAGAACCACCGCTATGTGAAATGATGATGGTTTAAGCACAGCCACTCCTCTCGCCGACTGGGCATCGGTTTCATGGTCGGTGGAGCCGAAGCCAAATGACAATCTCGGAACTCGAAGCCCTCGTCCGTCGCGGTGAATCCGACTCCGCGGAGTTCAAGAAGAGCACCGGCCAACTGACCCGTGCCGGGGAGACGCTTTGCGCCTTCCTGAGCGGCCACGGCGGCCTCGTTGTAGTCGGCGTGTCGCCGGACAGGAAGATGATCGGCCAGATTGTCGCCGACGGGACTCTGCGGGACATCGCCCAGTGCTTCAAGCGATTTGAGCCTCCTGCTCCCATCCAGATACACCGAGTTCCTTTGCCAGATTCAGATCGCGAGGTGCTCGTCCTCCAGGCGGACGCCTCCTACGAAACCCGGCCCTTCGCTTTCGACGGACGGTCCTATGAGCGGGTCGGATCGACGACGTCGGTGATGCCGCAAGAGACATACCAGCGCCTTCTCCTGGAGCGAGCTCACGCGAAGCAGCGCTGGGAGAATTTGCCAGCGGCAGTGAGTTTGGAGGACCTTGATCAGGACGAGATCCTGAGAACACTGAAACTCGGCGCGGCGACCGGTCGAATGCCGGCTTCCGTGTCAGCGGACGCCGCTGACGTCCTCGACCGACTCGGACTTCGTGTTCACGGTCGCGTTCTCAATGCCGCGGTTGTCGTGTTTGGACGCCGGATGCTGCCGGATTATCCTCAGTGCCAACTGAGGATGGCCCGCTTCCGCGGGAATGACAAGACGGAATTCCTCGATCAGCGGCAGGTTCACGGCCACGCGCTGCAACTGCTGGAAGACGCGATGCAGTTTCTCACCCGTCATCTGCCCGTTGCCGGCCGGATTGAACCCGGCGTGTTTGAACGGGCCGACGCTCCACTGTTCCCGCCGATCGCTCTCCGGGAGGCATTGGTGAACGCGTTCTGCCATCGCGACTACTCGATCGCGGGCGGCGCCGTGAGTCTCGCAATCTATGACGATCGGCTTGAGATTTGGAGTGACGGTACGCTGCCGTTTGGATTGAGCGTCGACGATCTGAAGCGCGATCATCCCTCGAGGCCGAGGAATCCGCTGATCGCAGAAGCATTTTATCGGCGTGGGCTCGTTGAGCGCTGGGGCCGAGGTACCCAGAAGATCGTCGAGTTGTGCGTTCAGGCCGGGCATCCCGAGCCGGAGTTCATTGAGCAGGCTGGGGCGCTTGGGGTGCGGTTCTTACCCAGTGCGTATATTGCGCCGCACCGTGTTGGCCACGACCTCACGAATCGTCAGCGCCGGATCTTGCAGTCGTTGGCTGCCAGGCAGGACGTCACCTTTGGCGAACTGCGCTCGTTGGCCGGCCCCACGGTTCCGGTCCGAACCTTCCGGGACGATCTCCTGCACTTAAAGAGGTTGGGCATGATCGGATTGCGCGGCCGGGGACGAGGCGCCACCTGGTTCATCGTGCGGACGGCCGACAACAATAGGGCGGAATAAGGCGGAATGAGGCGGCCGCCGCCTCATTCCCGCCTCATTCGGCCGGTCACCCGCTGGTTAACAGGCTGGTTCCGGACGGTCCGAGAGATGGCACCGATCGCTGCCGTCCAACGACGGTTATTGCGGCATCGACATCACCATTTCCCTTGTTTTCGGCGGTCCGCATAGCATGACTTCGAGAATTCATAGCACGCTGAGGGAAATGGCGCGCTGTTAACCCGAGGGTGGGCCATCGCGCCGGCGACGGCAGTTATTGCCGAACACGAAAGGTAGGCACAATCCCGAGATGATTGCCGGCGTAGCATGTACGCAATTTGTTTTGAACGACTTAGCGAGTGCCGCCGAGCTCCTCACCGCACCGATTCGAAACCCGGCGTTTTGTCCTGCAGAGTTATACCCGGTGGTTAGCAGCACATAACGCGCTGGCCCTTATTTTCAATGACTTGAGGATGCTGTTTGGGCGGCAGATGGCGCTGAATGGCGCTCAATTGCAGTGTATCGCGGTGGCTCCCCGAGACGACGGGTTTCGAACGGATTCTCCTAATTCGACCCATCATTGCCCGCGCGGCCAGTAGTGGCAGTCTCCGCCATGTGCAACGAAAACTTGGCGTCGCGCCTACTCGGCTCCTGTTTCTTCACCCTTAATCCACGGACCGCCAGGAGGCCAGGTCTGGTTTGCGGGCATCATCCCACTGGGAGCGCTCAGTATCGGCATCAGGAAAACCGCGATCTGCTCGCCAACCAACGGCAGCGGCTGAAGATCTCTTAGCCCGAGCCGGTTGCCAAACGCAGCCCACTGCGTCTGCTTCGAGTGATCCCCCAAGAAGTCGTGGGTCAGCGCGAGCGGCACATTCACTGGCAGGGGCGTGCGCCGTCGTTCGAAGGTGCTCCTCACGGAGCGCGAGAGCTGCTCCAAGTCGAAGCGGTGACTACGAGCAAGCATCCAAATATCGAAAAAGTCTTTCATGCGGCTGTTCGCGATGCCGAGAAAGACCATGGCCTGAAACTTCTCCGCAATCACGGTCTCTGCTGGGTAGGCGCGCACGACCGGTGGGTCCAAGGGGAGCAGAACGGGGAACGCGACCTCGGCGGCAGGCGGCTCGACGAGATCTCCGAACCCGACGTCGATCTGCATCGATATCCGGGCACCGTCCAGAATGGCGGGCACGCGCACTCGAACTCCTTCGTATTCCGCATCCTCTTTGATGCGCTCTCCCTGTATCCCGGCAAGATCAAAGACTATTCCGTCGTCCGCCGGCGCCGCGCAGATGCTGCGAATCCGGTGCGTCACGTCGTCAACGTCTGCGCTGCCGAAACCCAACAGATCGAGATCCTTGGTCGGTCGGTGGAGCCTTCCTTCCCACGCCAGGAAGAGCATCGCTCCTTTGAGGATGAAGCTGTCCTTTTGGTCGGAACCGGCGAGGCGATACAGAAAGCGCTCTACGACCCATCTGCCAAGCAGGAACTGAAAATCCTCGCCGCGGTCGCGCGCCAAGGTAAGGAGCTTCGCGCGGTGCGAGGCGGCGACGTTCCGGACCCGCTTCAGCGTCATACCGCAGACTCCAGGTACGGCCGCATGACATTCGCCACACGACAAACTTTCGCGTACCGGTGGATGTCGTCGATGCTTGCCTTCCGACTGCGGAGCGCATCTCGAAGAGCTTCGATAGCGACGTCAGTCCCGATCTTGTGGCGGTATTTGAAGCAGTCGGCCACGGTCTTTGCCACGCTGTAAACGTGGACTTGCACTCCCTCGATCTCGTGCTCTTCGGTTCCTTCAACGAGGGCGCGGCCGGAGAACCGTACCACGCGAAGTGCTGGCGACTGGATGGAAGGTTTGCGAGCTTTGAAGTCGATCGCAATCCACACCTCGTGTGGATCCTGGGTGGTCAATCCATGAAAGCGAAGGGCTGAGAGCAGGCAGATGACACCTCGCGAGACCCGTTTGGCCGCGACTGCCAAACTGTGATGTTCGGAGGACGGTGAATCCGCGAGGGCATAGACGCCGCGTGCCGCGCGCACCAGGAAGCCTTGTCGATAGAGGCGCAGGAGAGACTCCCTGGCGATTCCGTGAGCCTCGACGTCGCGCGGGCGGACTAGCGGTTGGTGAGCCGCCAGTTCGAGAATCCGCTGAGTGCCTGTTTTTGCCATGTTTCGTTACGTTGGTAGTTTCTCATATTTACCGATTAAATGCAACAAAAAGCAGGCGAATCCGTGCTGAGGACCTCAGCCGACGAGCGACTGTTAACCAACGGGCCTCGGAAACAGAAGTTCACCGGCATGTTCGACAGACTCAGGCCGACGCGCCAGACAGTCAAGCGCAGAACGCCGCCATCGAGACACCTGAGACCGCCGTTTCCCCTTTGTTTTTTGAGCCCGCATAGCACGACTTCCCAAAGTCATAACACGTTGGGATATCTGGCGAGCTGTTAACCACGAGGTGTGCCCATCGTGCCGACCAGCCGCTTCCTCACTGAACACAGAACGCGCCGGAAGTAGCGCCAGAGGGTGATGTAGTTGTTTGTTGTCAATTGCTTGGAATCGATAACTGATTTCTCGGGATTCGAATTCGGGTACATTTCACCCGCCATCGCCAACCCCCACCCGGTGGTTAACACCGCGCTCGGCCTTGGCCTTTATTTTCAATAGTCTGCGAAGGCAGCAGTGGCGCTCACTGGCGGCAGATGGCCGTGAATAGCGCTGTATCGCAATGCTTCCCCAAGATGACGAGGTTCGAACGGATTCTCCCCGCCGTAAGCACTGGATTTTAAATGGCTAACAAGGAGGCAATCAGTTCGGCGTGGGGGCGCGGTCGTCAACTCGCCGTCTATCGTACGGCGACGGCGGGAATGGGAGATGGAGTCAACTAAAGGTGTATTTAGTTCGGTTGTTGGGCCCGGTGCTGACGTTGGCCCGTGTCGCGTCCGGCGTGTCGGCCTTGGCGTCGGGCTTGCCCGCGCCGGACACCGCCAAACGTGGGCGACTGAACGCGTCGCGCTTTTAGGCCATATGCCGGCAGCCCATCTGGCTTCTGCGTATCACCCGACCATGCAATCGGCCACTACCTGCAGGAACCCGTTGCGAGCGGAGAACTGGACGCCACCCTCGTCGCGGCCATCCAGCTTGCGCAGCTTCCAGCAGCGCCCGTGCTCCAGTTTCTCGACGACGCTGTACTTGGTGCCCTGCGGCGCCCGCGTCTGGATGGGGTTGCCGTCATCGGGGCTCAGCAGCCAGATGGCTCGAAGATGTCCCTTCCTGCCCGACGAAGACTTTACGCGTCCGCCTTCGATCAAACGCTTCGCGGCATCGGGAGTCCGGAAACCGAGCGAGGTTCCATCAGGCGCGTAGTACGGGATCAGCCGTTCAGCTTTCATCGGGGCACATCTGTTTCTCGACCCGAAGAACTGGCTCCTGGCAAGTCCCGCGCATTTCGTCGGAAGGAGGAGATCCCGTGCAGTTTACCAGGAACGGCAGGTTTTCCCCTTATGAAGCGCCTGCAGGCAATTGTCTCTACTACCAAAAGGGCGATGTGCAGGTCTCGGAGCTGTGGCGAGTTCCGGTGGGAGGGGATGATAGGAGGCAGGTCCTCGCTTCGGTTGGAGACCGCCGATTCGCAGTTCAAAGTGACGGCATTTACTTCTTTGCATGGGCGCGATATCGCAGCATGGCATAGCTTCAGTTTGTCCGATCTGTCAGCGGGAAGACGAAAAAGATCGACGAGATTAAGGGCCCCTTCCTGTTCTATGAATTCGCCCTGACGATATCAGCCGACGGCCGCCCGGTTCTGTGTACTCACCCCGAGCGCCCCAATTCCAGTCAGCAGGTCGTCGAGGACTCTCAATGTCGAGGACTCTCAATGATGTCCTGCTGGTGTCTGCAGCGGCTTCAACGGCGCGAACTGCCGTGGGTCTCAATATCCTCGCACAGCCTCGTACGAGCCCAATCCAGCAGGTTCCGCCACGCCGGGATGTCCGCCAGATAGTGCCGAAACCAAAGGTGCAGGGCCGCGTGGTCCGCGGCTTCTGTCCGCACAATCGCATCCTCGATGTAGCGCTCGATGCCGGCAAGAGCGCTTCGGGCAGACAGGCGCAAATCGCCCTCGTTCGGCCACTCGGAAGCCGACCTCTCGATGCGGGCTCGAACGTCGAGCAAAGAACGCATTTCCCGCATCAGGCTCTCCTTGGCGGATAGGAAATGATCCGCCGAGATGGTCTCCTCGCACTGTTCGAGCGCAGTGCGTCCCGGCGGGGCGTCGTCTATAGCAGTCCGCACCGCCCGGTACACGATCTCGCCGATATTCTGGTAATCGAGAACACCGCTCACGATCTCCTGTTGCGGAGGAGATGCATGCAGCACCCTGTGGCTGGCCTTGTTAATCGCAGCGTCCGGCCGCCCCAGCAGCGCAAGCCATATCCAGTCCTCGTTGTAACAGAGGGGAAGGAAATGCGAGTACATCGACGCGGGTGTCGTCGCAAGAAGCGCTCCGCTGACACCCGGTCCTTCAATGGAGTCCCGAGCGCCTGCGAATGCGAGTTGGACAGGCAAAGTCGAGGGAAACAAGCGGAGTTGATCGAGGAGAAGTGCGGCCTCATCTCTCGCGTCACAGCCGTCCGAGTCGCGTGACAGCAATCTGAGCGCGTCCTCCGAGACCAGACGCAAGTGATCCATTACCGACCCGTCGACCTGGCCAAAGTACGCCGTGCCCGAGGCAACCAGATCCCCCCGCGGGGTGCTCGACATAAGTTCCCGGATGAGAGGCGCCCCATCCACTTCTACAAAGCGGCCTCTGTAGACAGCGCTGGTAAGCAGGATGTCGTCATCGAGAAAAACAACGAGGTCGTCCTCGTTCGAATAACAGTACGCGAGCAGGAACGCGAAATTGCGCACGCCGGCCAGGTCCCATGGGCCGTGGCCGAGCTTGCGGGTCGCCGACTTGAGGAGTGTCAATGGGCCGGAGCCCAGGCCGGCCAGTCGCTCGTAGATGGCGTCTTGCCATGTTCGATCTACGACTTCGATCTGAAGGCCGTTCGAATCAGCACTGCCCGCAATGGAGTGTTCGTAGGCGGAGAACTCGGGCCTCGTCGAGTCGTCGACGATGTAACAGATTGCCTGCCCGTCGAGCGAGGCCTCGCGCAGGACTTGGCCCAGCCCTTCGATACAGCGGCGAAGTATGGCCGGCCGATCACGGGAGCAGATGAAAAATCTCAAGACGCCGCGCGGCGCAGGAGCACAGCCGATCCGCCCAGCGTCGGAGTCTCGATGCGGCCCTATGTTCGGCAGCGTGTCTTTGGTCGTAAATTTCTGCTCCACCGTTCCGACGTTTGCCCGCGTCCCTCATTCTTGACGACTGTGGCAGCGCGGCGCAACCGCGGGCGTGGGCTCATTGTGCGTCCGTGAGAACACGGTGCAGTGGCTTGCCGAACCAAGCGCTGTGCCTCCGCAAGATCTCCGCTTGTTCCTCCGGCCTGACGCCGTGCTTCGTCAGTATGCGCACCAGGTTGCCTGCCTGCTCCGCCGGGGCCCGTAATGTGAGCCGCGGCCCCTTGTGATCGCGGTAACAGTAAAGGCGCTCCTCTATGATGCTCACTCTTGCGCCATGCTCCAGCAGCGTCCAGATGAAATCATAGTCGTCGATGCCTGGGGCATCTCCGATGGACTCGTCCAAGCCGCCCGCTTCAGCAATCTTAGCCGCCTGAAACAAGAAGAAATGAGTCAGGTAATGGGCTTTCTCTTCGAGTGTCGCCAGGTCATGGTAGACGGTGCAGCGAGGATCCGATGAGAGGGATTCGAATTCGTCGACTCCGTTCCCGGCGAAGCAGGTGAACCCGGTTGAGACAATGTCGCCGTCGCACGCGAGGCATTTCTCTACTGCATCCGGTCTCAACCAGTCGTCCGACAACAATAGGCCGATCCTTCCGCCTTTGGCCTTGCGGAAGCCCTGATTAATTGCTGCCGCGAATCCATCGCCTTTCTGAACGCAGGTGCGCAGGCGCCGGGATAGCTGTTCAAGAGCTCGCAGGGTCCCCCAATTTTTGGCCCATGTTCTGGGCGAACACACAACCACCACCTCGGCCGGAACCGTCTGCCGCATCGCGGAAAGGACACATTGCCTCAGCCAAGTGTCGCGTTGGTTGAGGAGAGGTATGACAATGCTAGCCGCTGGGCGCTCGACCATTTCGGATGTTACTCTCTCACCGAGGCCGCGAAACGCTGTCGAATCTCCCGCGTTCGAAAGGCCCGTGAGCAAGGCGTGCTTTATGCGGCGGCCGCAAGACGGAAAACTTCACCGCAATCTACTGCTGCGCGCACAAGAGCCGCATTCACGGCGTCGCGATCGAGCGCGGTCCTCGACAAACTGTCCCAATAGGCTTCCTCGCGGCTCCCGGGAATGCCTCTGGCGGCATGGATGGAGGAGAACTCTGCCCTCATGCCTTCTTGTCACGCTCCCGGACGAATCATTTGGGCTAGAGCTTCGAACCCTGGTGAGCGGCGCACTGCCATTTGCGTCCAGACTTGACCCAGATGTCCGTCCAAATGTAGTTGCCGTCGACAGACGTACCTTTGTACGTAGCGACGATCTCATCCTTGCCGACAACCACGGCACAGCGACCGTGGATGCTAACACGGACGAATACGGGTTTCGTCAGGGACTTCACCTTATAGTCACCGCCCACGCAGTTCTTGATGTCGTCTTTCTTGGTTCGGAGCTGCCCGACATAGTCGATGTTCGTGAAATCCTCAGTTAGGTTTTCCCGCAGAAACTTCTCGATCTCCGTTTTGGCGAGTTCAGTGCGTGACGGCGAGCAGCCATTACGCAAGGCGTTGGACCATTCTATTTCCTTAGCCTTCACTGCCGCTTTAGCTGCCTTGATCCTCGCTTGTTCTGATTCGGTCATGGATGCTCCTTTTACTTTGTGACTCGATTGAAAGCTGCCGGCTGGCACGAAAGCAAAGTGCCGCCATTCGCGCCCGGCTCACGGGCCTGATCCATCGGTATTCGCTTGAGCGCCAGGAGCCCTCGGACGGTTCTCTGCCTATACCTGGCGAGCCGGTTGGACCTATCGATCAGGGGCAAATCGCTTGATTGTACTCATGGCCGAGCTGAAACGCAAGAGGAATTGAGATTAGAAGTGCGATCAGAAAACGTCTAGCGATCGGCGCCTACGGGCGGGAAGAATGTTCGCAGAGGTGTTTCTCGCGAAAAGTCCCGCAGTCGCTTAGGCAGACGATTCTGCAGTGTCAGTGCGGGCGTGCCCGGCCGCAGAAACCGCGGGGTGATCCTAAGTTGCAGCGACATGACAGCGTTGTGGTCTCCGGTTTTGGCTATCCACGCTGTCGCGACCACCTTCAAGTACATTCCGAAAGTCCCACTACCCACGAGTTGGCCTCTGGTCTGGCGGTTGGGAGTGCATTTTCGTGGGAGTGGCCCGGAATTCGGCCCAGCGGCCGGCTCGCCCTCACCGGAACTTCTCCACCATCATCAGATCGCTCTGCTCGGCTCCAATCGCTGAGTAAAGCAGCCACTGGCCATCGGGGGACACCGACATGCCCCATGCCACGCTCCCCTCGACCTTCGCCACCGTCTCGACCTTCCGGGCGGCAAGGTTGAAGCACTGGATCGAGGGATTCGCCCAACCTGAGAAGAAGTAGATCCCGCGACCTGCAACCGCAAAATACTGGGGGCAAACGCCGCCAGCGATGCGGATCTCCTCGCCGCCCTCCACCGGAACCCGCCACAGTTCAGTGTTGTTCCCCTCATCCTCCGTCTCGAGCAAGTAGTAAACGAATTTCCCGTCGGGGGATTCAACCCCATAAGCGCCGCCTTGTTTCGTGACCTGCACCGGATCTCCCCCGCCAGCGGGAACTTTCCACAACTGGCTCTTTCCAGTCCGGTTGGCACCGAAGTAGATCCACTTGCCGTCGCGCGACCATGAAGCGAGCCCATCTCTACTCTGAGTGCCAGGCAAATGCTCCGGCTTTCCTCCGTCCGCACTGATGGTGTAGATCTCGCTAGTCTCGCCGAGCCGGGCGACGAATGCGATGCGCTGTCCGTCCGGGGACCAGGCAGGGTTGGCCACATATGGGCCGCCGAAGGAGGTCAGCTTCACGGTGTTCGACCCGTCGGAGTCGCACAAGTAGATCTCGTTTCTGCCGGAGCGATTCGAAGCGAATGCGATGCGTTTGCCGTCCGGCGAGTACTGCGGGACGTGGTCCAGACGAGTGGAGTTCATCGGCATATTTGCCACCCGCTGGCGGCGACTCAGATCCAGGCGCCAGATGTTCGCAACTGTGGCGTGCTGCGCGTAAGCCACGCGGCCCTGCCGGGAAATCGCCGGCATGGGCCCGTAGCTTTCCCCGCCGAAGGGTAGCCGCTCGGGTTCTCCCAAGCTTCTCGCGGATCCGTGAATGGCCATCTGCCACATGCTTCTATTACTCCCTGCGTTACCTGATGCAAAGAGGATCGAGCTTCCGTCGGGCCACCAGGCCGGCTCATTCGTCCATCTTCGCGAGGACGTAATGCGCGCTGGTTCCCCCGTCGGGCGGAGGTCTTCGGACAATTCCAGGAGATAAAGATCAGAGGCCCCCGGACTGCGGTTGCTGATCACTCTGGTGAACACCACAGCCCGGCCGTCGGGAGAAACAGCGGGTTCTACATCGCCAACGGGGAAACCCTTAAGCGGAGAGGTCAGCTGGCGCTTCTCGCCGCTTTCGACCGAGACCAGGAACAAGGCGAGCGGCTCCTGGGCCGAGTTCCTGTCGGACAGCACCAGCCATTGGCCGTTAGGGTGCCACGACATCCTGCCTACCCCAAAACCTGCCTCCGCCACCACATTGATTTCCGCGAGTTTGCGCTCGGGTCCTTTAAGAGCCGGGATCAGAAATACGCCGCTCTTCCCGCCGGACAACTCACGCAGAAAGGCTATCTGGCGTCCGTCCGGGGACCAGGCAGGGAAAAAGTCAGGGGCGGGATCCTTCGTGAGATGGACAGGCTCTTCTGCGTCGATCTGCTTCACGTAGATGTCGTAGTTGTCCTGCTTAGGACCGTTCCAGGAGAATGCCACTCGGTCCCCATCCGGAGAGAAACTCGGCGACCACGCAAAGCCAGGGTAAGTGGTCAGTGGCACGGCTTGGGGCACTGCGGGGGTGCCGCTAGTTCTGTGCAACATCCAGCCGCCAACGGCAGCCGCCACCAGCGCCAGCGCGGCCAGCACGGCCGGCCAGCGCGCCCGGCGGTGCGCCGGCTTCTCCGCCGCCGTGAGGAGCCCCGATTCCGATTCCTCCTGCACCTCCTCGAGCGCCACCTTGACGTCGGCCATGCTGTAATACCGGCGCGCCGGGTCCTTCCGCAGGCAGCGGGTCACGATGCGCTCCAGATCGCGCGGGACTTCGTCACCCAGCGGCGCAGGGTTGCGACTCAGAATCGCCGCCAGCGTCGCAACGGGCGACTCACCCTTGAACGCCCTGTGCCCGCAGATCATCTCGTAGAGCACTGCGCCGAAACTGAATACGTCCGAGCGCGCGTCCACCCGTTTGCCTTCGGCCTGCTCCGGCGACATGTAAGACGCCGTGCCGACGATTGTTCCCTCTAGCGTCTTTGGTCCAATCGTCTCCGTCGGCTCACCCTCGCCCGGTTCGGCTCGTGTCAGCTTCGCCAGGCCGAAATCGAGCACCCGCACCACCTCGTGCTCGTCCACCATGATGTTCGAGGGCTTCAGATCGCGATGCACAATGCCCGCCGCATGCGCGCAGGCGAGCGCGTCGGCGGTCTGGATCGCATATCGCACAGCATCCTTCAGCTTCAGCCCCCGGCGTCCGATCAACTGGCTCAGCGTCTTGCCGGCAACGTACTCCATGACGATGAAATCATGGCCTTCGTCGCGGGCGATATCGTAAATCGTCACGATATTGGGATGGCGCAGCGCGCTCGCGGACTTGGCTTCCTGCACAAAGCGGGCATGGCGCGAGGCATCGCCGGCCACCTCCTCCGGCAGGACCTTCAGCGCAACGTCGCGGCCCAGGCGGGTATCGCTCGCCTTGTACACCACGCCCATGCCACCTGCGCCCAGGCGACCCAGCACCTTGTACGGCCCGATGGCCCTACCGCTGAGGTCCTCGTCCATGATGCCGGCGCCGACCCCTGCTTCGGCGACGGCCTTGGCCAGCGTGCCGCCGTCCTCGGCGTCGTGGGCCAGCAGCGTCTCTATCTCTTTGCGTAGCGCCTCGTCTCCGGCGCAAGCCTGGTCCAGGAAGGCCGGTCGCGCCTTTGGCGCAAGCTCGGCGGCTTGATGAAAGATCTCCTCGATGCGCTGCCAGCGGCTGTCACTCATATCGCGCGCCAGTCCAACCCTTCTTGTTCAAGCGTATTGTCCCATAAGAATCCGAACTGCTCCATCGGGGGAAGGAGGGAGGTGGCATCGCCCTCATAGACGACTGCGGAAGCACGCGGATCAACGTTGTCGGCGGATCTTCAGCGCTCGGCGTCGCCGCCAAGAAACCTTCGCAACCAGGCCTCCCCTAGCCGCAGGTCGCGCTTCACCGTAGGGACGGTCAGACCGAGAGCAGCCGCAACCTCTTCGCGCTCCATGCCCCCGAAATACCGCAGTTCGATCACTTTGGCCTTGCGCTCGTCCACGGCCGCCAAACGGTCGAGAGCTTCGTCTATCTCCAGGATGTCTGGGGCACGGTTAGGAGAGACCGCCATGCAGTCGTCCAAAGTGACTGGGATCCCGGCGCCACCTCGCTTGGCGGCATGCTGCGCGCGGGCGTAATCCACCAGGATCATGCGCATCAGCCGCGCGGCAATGCCGAAAAAGTGCGCCCGGCTCTCCCACTGCACGTGCTGCGACGGGTCGAGTAATCGCAGGTATGCTTCATTAATGAGCGCCGTCGGCTGGAGCGTCTGGTTAGGCCGTCCCCGGCGCAAGTACGCCCGCGCAACCTTGTGCAGTTCGCGATAGACCTGCGGCGTGAGTTGTTCGAGCGCCCCCGGTTCGCCTCGTCCCCAGGCGATCAGCAACTGGGAAACGGACACAGATCCTCCCATGAAGACAATTTTGTCATGAATCCTCGTAGTCCGTTAGCCGTTTCGTCCTCCGTTTCCGAAGGCCCTAAGTGAAGGCCGCAGGGAAACCGGGAGATCAGGTCACGGCGAGCGCGACAACCAAACTCGTCCTGGCTGGACTTCTCCTGGCCCTCAGCCCGCCAACTACTGGGATTTAGGAGGAACACCATGAAGAACAGAACTTTCGCGACGTTAGGTCTGCTGGCGTTGCTCGCCACAGCTTCCGCGCTTGGCCAAGAGCGCATGAGAGTTGACATCCCGTTTGAATTCAGCACCGGCACCACGGCCATGCCCGCCGGCGAGTATACGGTAACCCAATCCGAACAGTCAGGACTGACGAATCTCGCGTGCTACACCTGCAAAGTCAATGTGCGCTTCATCACGCACCAGGTCGGCAGCTATTCCACGCGCGACGGGTCCAGCAAGCTCGTCTTCCATAAGTACGGGGATAAGTACTTCCTTTCCTCCGTTTGGAAGTCCGGCAGCGGTATCGGACACGCTCTGCCCACATCCAACGCCGAACGGGAAGTCTCCCTGAGCGCCTCGCTGGCGCCAACGAGTCAGGTCGTGCTCTTCGCGCTCCGCTAGCACCGGCCAGCTCGATTATGAAGGCCCGGATGCCTGTGGGCGTCCGGGCCGTTCCGACTTTCTCCCTCCCTGACCCCCCCAATGACAGCGGTCCATTTGGCTGTATCCTAAGCTTCAATAGTTAGTGCGAACTTCGACTTTGCTCCTCTTCATTGCCGCCCTCAACTCCGCGACCTGCGCCACCAGGAGCCTTCCGCTCGGCGATGCCGAACGCGGCAAGGCCTTGTTCCAGAGCCTCAACTGCATCGTCTGCCACAGCGTGAATGGGGTGGGCGGGCAAAAGGCGCCGGATCTTGCGCGGAGCCACGGGCGAGGCTTCAGCCCCTACGAAATGGCCGCCCTGATGTGGAACCATGCTCCGGCGATGTGGGGTGCAATGGCGAAGGAAGGCGTGGTCAGGCCCTCCCTGGATGAGCAGCAGGTCGCCGACTTGTTTGTTTTTTTCTACGCGGCGAGCTACTTCGAGACGCCCGGCGACAGCAAGCGGGGCAGGCAGCTCTTTCTTTCGAAGCGCTGCGGGCAATGTCACGGCATCCAGTCTCCCGTCCGTGTGGGCATTAGACCGGTCGCCGAATGGGAATCGCTCTGGGACCCGATCGTCCTCGCCCAACAGATGTGGAACCATTCCCGCGACATGGCGAGCGCGCTCGACCGGTCGAAAGTCCCTTATCCGCTGCTCTCCGCGCAGGAGCTGACCGATATCCTCGCCTGGCTGCGAAACTCGCGGCACGAAGTCCACCCGGCCGGATTCGCGCCGGCATCGCCGGAGACCGGCCGGACGCTGCTTGTGTCCAAGGGCTGCGCCGGATGCCACCGTGGAGCGTTGACGTTCGAATCTCACCCCACCCGCTACGGCCTCGCCGACTTCGCCGCCGCCATGTGGAACCACCCCTTCCGCACCGGACAACACCAGCCGCCGCTCAGCCTTGAGGAGATGCGCCGCCTGGTTGGCTACCTCATCGCGACACAGTTTTTCGAGGAACGTGGCGACCCTGACCAGGGCCAGCGCGTCTTTGAAAGGAAGCGCTGCAGCCTCTGTCATGACAATCCCGCCACTGGCGCGGCGGCTAGAGCCACGATGGCGGGCCGCATGACCTCTTTGGGACTGGTAGCCGCCCTCTGGAAGCACGGGCCGGACATGATGGACCGAATGCGGCGCCAGCAGATCGCCTGGCCCCACTTCGAAGGCCCCGAAATGGCGAACCTTTCCGCCTACCTTAGCGGACACCAGTTCAAACGACGGCCATCCCCTTGACCTCAATGCCGCCCATTGCCCGCAACGGGCCCCACCCGAATTGTGCCACCGCCCACCATCTGCAATCTGCGCTGTCTCTCCGCTTACACTTCGAGTGCTTGTCCTCGGAAGCCTACTGTTCCTCGTCAGAGACCGGCCGTCGCATTCCATCTTAGAAACTGTGCCACTGGTCGGTAAACGTTAGTGCTGTATCGGGAGCGCCCCGGCGCGATTATCTCTCGGGGATGGGCGAGCGTGGATCGCCGGGTCGCTTTCGATACAGCCGTTTGAAGGAAGCCGGTTTGGCAGGGGACGTGCTTAATGGGTATTGAATCGGGTTTGTGATATGCGCTGTGATAATCGTGCTACGACTGCATGGTTGAGATCGGTTCGCACTGCTATCGCCCTGTCGAGCATAACACGCGAAGCGTCTGCCGTAAGGCTTAGTTCAAACGGCGTTTCTGGAAACCGGCAACAGCCTGGCTGCGGTGTCCTGGCGCACGGGCGCCCGTTTGGGAGCCGGTCCTTGCTGCTCATTTGCCATGAACTGGGGGGAAACTGGGGGTACCCTTGCGTCCAAAGATAAGGAAATTTGGGTAAATATGGGTAATTCTAAAACGGAAGACCTGGCTTGCGCGCGGTTCGACAACTGGCGTGTCTTGTAAGGGATACATTGAAAACAAAGGACTTGGAATTGGCTCCCCAGTCTGGACACGTTTCGAACTTTTGCAGGTCAATTGGCGCTGTGATCAAACCTGGCAACTCCCAATGTTTTCACAATGATCGGCGTGGACGGCCAACACCTGTCCACGCTGGGCCCCCAGATTGGACACGTCTCGAACTCACCTGAAACCGGACTCCTTTCGCTCCTGGGGCCGATCCCTGGGGGGCGGGTAGCGCCGCCCGCGATGAGCATTGTGGACTGAACCGCCCAAGTAACCAATAGCGATCCAAGAGATGTACGAAGAGGCACGCCCCCGCGGCGACGCCTCTTTTCTTTTGCTCAAAGGTACCAATCGATATGACCCCTCTCGATGCTGCCATTGCGTGGATTCAGAAAGGCTTTTCTCCGGTACCTATTCCACACCGGTCGAAGCGACCCATTCTCAAGGCATGGGAACAGCTTGAAATAACGGCCGACGTGGCACCGCAGTATTTCAACGGGAGTCAGCAAAACATAGGCGTGCATCTGGGGGACAGGTATGGAAGTACCGACGTGGACTGTGATTGTCCCGAAGCCATTACAGTCGCCCGGGCACTGCTCCCGGCGACAGGGCTGATATTCGGGAGGCAATCCAAACCGTTCTCGCACTTCTTCTATCGGTCAGACCCGCCTGCCC
>Ga0302320_10002758_pt1 | contig 41046 bp, 27 predicted proteins | sample Bog_T0_3_FD_202130 | JGI IMG/M metagenome (GOLD analysis project Ga0302320, IMG submission 202130) | Peat permafrost microbial communities from Stordalen Mire near Abisko, Sweden - Bog_T0_3 | ecosystem: Environmental > Terrestrial > Soil > Wetlands > Peat | place: Sweden: Abisko, Stordalen Mire... | reverse complement strand
GAATTCGGTGTGATTCCAAAATAAAAATACGTTAGTGTTTAGATGGTCGCTGCCGCGAAACGCGACATGTTAAATGTGAATTTTTGGCAAATTCTACAAGATTAGTTGGCACTAGCCAGATGTTATCAGTGTGGATACACTCATGAAGACAATCGCCAAACACAAGCTGACTTCCTTTGTCAGAAATGCGGATATAACGAAAACGCGGATAAAAACGCAGTAGCTAACAACATCAGAAGACTTGGACTAGAGTCTTTGGAGCGCCATCCCCTAGAAGCTCCCGCAATAGCCTGCTAAGGCTTGGCGGTGGGAGTAGTCAATACTTGAAATAATTGGGAGTCTTTAAACCGTTCTTGAGACGTTTCCTTATAGGGAAGAATGCGATTTTGAAAAAATTCAAACAAATCTTGAGTTCGATCAGTGGCTTGCACCCACTGCGCTAAGGTTGCGTGTTCAGTCTCAGTATAATTTATTCGACCGCTCAGATACTTCACTTGCATCAATAAATTTTGAAACTGGGCTCCCGATTCAATGGAACGGAATGCTGCCTCGATGCGATTTGTATCTCTGTCCGGTCCTGCATGCTCAGTAACAAAGTTTCCACTGGCTCGAATGAATCCGTTTCCGAATTGGTAAATGAGAGCAACCGTCCCAGGAGGCATTTGGCTGTGCGACGAGTTTGCGTCTTCCACCAGCCATTCTCCAATTTCGTTTAGAGCCTCATCTCGTGTGATCATGGTCATGGATTGAATGGTTTTATCTGGATGGATACGGACCAAAACATGATCGATTAAATTTTGATAAATCCCAAATGGCATGAATTCTAAATCATTGGCTAGATTTGATCGAAAAATAGGGAAAAGATTTAAGGATCCAAATAATTGAGGACTAAAAAGATTGGCGTACTGGCTAAGTCCTCCACGCTCTAAAACATCGGAAAGTGAAATTACGGGCGAAAGAGTTTTAATCGTTTGCTGATTCATTTGATGGGTGGGTAGCTCAGTTGCCAACGTGGGTCTGTCAAAGACACTTCCATCAAAAAAACTAGATTTATGCCAGGGTACAATCACTTTTTTATATTTTGGGTCCATGATGTGACGCTGAATTTCCTGCTCTTGTTCCTGTTCTTGTTCCTGCTCCTGCTCTTGCTCAGTTTCAATTTCTATCTCCTCTTGATCATCCACTTCTTGCTGTAAGGGCGTAATCACGTTTTTTCTGAGGTTCTGAGTCTGCTGTGTGACTGCACGACTAAATTCATCACGTAAAGTGGCAAGATTTTCAAAAACCCGCATAATAGGAGTCAAAACTCGGTTGATATCTGCTTCTAAAAATTGGAGAGTGTCTTTTTCAACGACTGGAATCCCATACCGGTTGTAGGGTTGTGTTCCTCTCGGACTACTAAAAAAGTTTTTTACCTGATTAAAGCCAATGAGTAGATTTTCACGTCGTTGATCGTCCTTGAGTGCAGTAGGATCAATTAAACTGTCAAATATTGAATCCACAATGACGGCTCTTTGAGAGGCTTTCACAGAACGGTAGTTAATGTCGCCTACTTTAATCGCTTCATTGGTTGCCAGATAAAGTAGGATGGTCTTTAAGGGGACTTCATTTACGGTTTCAGGGAACTCCCTGAAGTTTCCATAAACTTGATCCAGCAGTTTTGTCATGACCTTCAGGTCATCTCTTGGAACGGCTAAAATAACAGATTGAGCTTGTTCGAGTTCCCTTAATCTCCAAGATGCTTGGAGTAAATCCCTCATAATGGAATATTTACTGAGCGTCAGAACAGCGGTTGTTTGAGGATGGACCTTGAGATCAGAGCCAGTAGTGTGCTGCATATCCCAGAATGCCATTGTTTCGTTCCGATTAGCTTCGTTAGGTAGGTAAGGCTGCACTGTCTGGACGTTTGCTTGCTGTCTGAGCATTTGGATCTGATGATTTGAGTCATAAAACAGGATTTGAGAGATCTCAGCGGCTCTATTTCTTGGAGAGGGTGATTGAGCAGCACTTAGCATGAGCTTTGCGATTGCCTGGTTCTCTTTACCTCGAAAAATCCCCCCTTGATCAATTAGCGATAATTTCCCTTGTTCTGGTAGTAGTTGCAGAATTTCGGCGATGCTTTGTTCAGGGGAAGGCGTTTGGATTACCTTCACGAGTTGTGTGGCAGGGTTTTTCCAGAGTGCTGTCAGAGTTCGAGCCATGGAAGCTGAGCCAATTAATTGATGATAAAACTGAGGGAAAGAATCCGAGTTCCACAGTGTCCCTGTCATTCCTTGGATTTTTTTAAACAAAATAGGATAAATATGAGAATTCGTAAAAAGTTGTTTTGGGAAAATCTCGATTTTAGGTGCAGCATAGTGCTTGACTAGATTTAGAACCAACGCTGGTTTTGTGGCTACAATTTTAGCTTGGGCTGCAATTTGAGTTGAACTCAGATTTAAAATCTGCCCATCTGACATTTCTAAGTCAAAATATGCAGTAATTTTAGCTCGGACCCCTGGACGCCTTGTGCGTCGAAACTCAGCTTTAAGAGATTCTACTTCTAACTGAAACATCTCTAGTACGTTTCGACTTTCTAGGTGAGACTGAATCGTATAATTGAGGGACTCCAGATCTGTTCCAAAGCGAGACGTGATGACAGGAGAACCTGAATGGTAGGGGATTCCAATAAAAGGATGGCAAACAACGGCTGCGGGCGTATTAGAGGTAGTGGTTGCTGGAGGTGCAGTGGGTGTGTTTTGCGCTTTTGCGGGGCTGGTTGGAGGCAAAGAGGGGCAAAGGCCGTAGTGGACTAAATAGGATTTGTCTAAAGTCATTGGCAAAGTCTGGTGAATTTGGGTAAAAAGAACACTTAATACATCTTTAATCGTGTCATTCGGCAATGCTTGAATATAGGTTTGGGTTTCCTGAAGCATTTGAGATCTAAAATATTGCTTCATGGCTTTCATATCTAAGGCTTGAAATTGCTGAATGAATTTTTGATGGTCAAAGAAGTAGGCAGCGCTTTCTGGGCGAGAGACAAGTTCAATGAGGCGATCTTTAATATGGGTTTCATAGGCCTCCTTGGTAAAAGGAAGTGCATGAGGGTGTGAATTAAGAATAAACGGGATCTTGACACGTTGATACAGTTCGGGGAAGTCGGCTAAAATCTGATACAGCCCTGTAGTCGCATTCACTATATTAGGCTCAAGTCTGCCTCGATGACCGATAGAAAATCGGTGAGAACCGAGAATGTCTAGGATGGAATCGACTTCATCAATTAAGACATAGCCGTGGTTTCTGAGGAGTGAAAATATTTTTTGAAGAACTCCGACTTCTTGCATACGAAGTTGTTCTGCTTTTAGATTTGAAACTTCATTTTCCTGCTCAGCTGCTGATTCCCCCGTGATGGAATCGAGCGCCTCAATTAAGATAAGAAATAGACTTTGAATACTGCTATTGGAGACGACAACGACTTTTCTGTTTTTTAAGTCCTTTCTAAGTCTGGAATATAAGTATTCAAGTTTACCTAAATCATATTTATCTTTTCTTGAAATGGTGACCTGATCTACGCCCTGACCAAAGACCTCTTCCAATTGGGAGCTGAGCTGTTTGATCATGGAAGGGATTAGGGCTTCTGGGAGAACCACCATGCTGAGTTGTTCGTCTGCAATGGCATTCTGATGGCTGGCAAGAGGAAGGAGAACCGAAGTCTTTCCAGCACCCATAATCATTTCTAAGAGCGTAGACCGGCTTCCAGTGAGTTGGGCTAGGTTTTGGATTTGGTCTTCGCGGATCAGAACTCGCATTGTATATTCAAAAACTAGATAATCTGGATGTTTAGCAATATCGTAACGGCGCTTTTGAGAAGCGCTCTGATAAAAACGTTGCATTTCTTCGGGCGTTGGATTTTTGATCAGTTGATCCAAGTTTCTGAGGACTTCTTTTACCCGAAAGTGATAAGTGGCTCGAATCAAATACGAAGTGAGATCTTGAAGCAGAATGGTGCCTTGAGTTGCACTGAGTCCAGGGTTGAGCTCAAATAGTTTCGTGAACTTGCCGTTGGCATAGGCTTGAAGTGCACTTTTTAAATTGGGACGCACTTCTACGGCAGATTCAGCAAAAAGTTCTTCTTTTAGGCGTTCCCATAGGTCTTCGGGTACAGCCTGTAAAGTTTGTTGAATTCGAGATTCAAGATTTTTAACAGCTTGCAAAGATGCTTCAGACCGCTGAACTAGCGTTTGTCGATAATTTCCTAAATGTAAAAGTCCTTGCTTCTGTCCGTTGATCCACTCATACACTTTCTTTGCCTCACTCCTTTCACGGATAGAATTTTTAATGGATTCAAGTTTAGTGCGCATAAAGGGATCATATCCAGGTTCGCTGGACGGTAAGCTTGCTTGAATAGGGTTTTGGCTAAAAATTCCTAAGAGTTCATCTTTGCTTCGTTCGAAATCTCGGTTTTCTGTTGGGTTCAGCATGCGTTCGTGCAGGAAGGTTTCAAGTACGTCTGTGGAAATGATGGAATGGTCAATGAGATCATAGAGAGCGTCATCGGTTTGATGGCTGGTCTGATGGCTCTGCGTACGATCATAATGGTATTCAACAGATCTAGGAGTGGTGTCTGTTCGAGGGTCCCAAAAGGTCGCAGGACGGGCTTGGAGAGAACTCTGGGTTCTCACTGTTTGGGCTGAAGCAACTGTTTGTAGGAAAAAATCCGAATGGGCTTTGTCCATTCTAGCTTTGGCGATGTCATTCCTTACTTTCTCCCATCTAGTGTACCGAATGTCCGAGTCCCCATCACTGCTCAATTTTTCTCGGAGAGCCGGAATTGCAATAGCACTGTCTCGTCCGTAAGCCTTTAAGGGCCGTCGATCTCCTGAGCAGGTAGCAAGTGCATAAAGAAAATCAACGATTTTTAAGCAATTAGACGATAAGGAACTGTGGTCCATCCCTCTATCAGGAATAGGCCTTTGACGAGCGAGCAGCCGCAAAACACTTAAGTATTCTTCTTTGAGTTGGGGGGTACTCATTTTCTCTAAGGTAGCAGCAGGAAAATGTAATATTGCTTCTAGCTGGACGACGAGCTGGGAGCGTACTTGCTCTGGGGTGTCTAAATTTAAAGAAATCTCATAAAGGTGTGAAAAAGAGGTATTCAGTCCTAAAAATAGATTCTCACTTTGATTGCACTTGGTGTAACCCTCTAAAACATATCTGAAGTCAAACATATATGTCAAAAGTGATAACTGGGGTTCGTTTTGAAAGGAAGCAGGTATCTGGCCAGCTTGTGCTGCAATCTCAGGGATGGGTTGACCTTGAAGCTCTGCTTGACGGGCTTGATACTGCGAAGGAAAGTCTTTTGCCATGGAAGTTTGAGAAATACTTAAAAATAGGAGCTCCAGATCTTCAGGCATCCATCGAGTTGAAATTCTTTCACGAATAGTGAGGTAGGAAGTATACTGGGCATCTAACTCTTTCTTGCTTGATTGATAGAATTTAGGGACGGTTTTCATCACCCGAGTGATCGGGTCTTGGAATGGATTGGTGTGATGGTAGGAAAGTTCATTCTCCAAAATCAGCAATCCAGCGCCTAGTTTGAGTGCCTTTGAGCGTGGGTCGAAGTCACTGTTGGGTAAGGTAAAAATCCACTGGAGGATTTCTCTTGCTCCTGCAATCGCTGAGCTAGAAGGTTCTGGATGATAATCCCCAAGCTCCGAACGGCTCCCATAAAGAAGTTCTCGGGCTCGATCATAAACGTCTTGTTCAGCAGAGCGCTCCCAGAGATGAATCATAGCTAGGAAAAAACGATCTTCGCGTTCAGGTAAAATTAATTCATGATGAAAAGGATCTACTGCCCAGCTGAGAAGCCGCTTTGTTTCTCGTGCAAAGGTGTCTATTGTTTCAGGTCGGCGAAGAAGTTCTTCTGGAGTTCGCTTGAACCAGTGGAGGTCGTAATTTCTTGAAGTGATCCCGGTCTCATGCTGAGGCAGGAACTGAATCCTTGGAATGAGGATTCGTTTTTTATCTCCTTTTTCTAAAACTAAGTAATGAGAATAATTGTTAAACTCATGAAAGTATTGGACTTCAGCGACTTGATAATTTTCTAATTCTGGACTGACTAAGTGATTTTCTGGATCGAGATGAAAACTCACTCCAAAGCGTGGCAGTTCAACGGATTCAAGTCGGTGGTCACGGGTTTGCCAAACCCATACTAAGCGCGGTAATTCGATTCTAGATAAAAACTGGAGAGGAGAAGAAGGCTCCCCATGAAAACCCAGGTTCTGTTGAATGGGGTGGAGGGTTGTTCCATCGATTTGGTTCACTCCATTCGTGTGTTTGACCTTTTGAATCATAGGAAATTTTTGCTCGTAAGCGCTATTGTAGCGCGAGACGGAATAAAGACTGTGGTCCTTGGGGTCGATAGCCAGAATTTCATCAGCCCACGGATCGTTGATTGGATTCAGTTTGTCCCAAGCACTCCAATTCACGCCCTGTGCTTGACTGTAGAGCGATTCAGTCTGCTGGTCATTTGGATCTGGTGTGCGAATTAATTGCCAATTGTAATACCCTGGCATCATCGCCCAGTTAGGGGCAGCAGATAAAACTGCTTCTTGATTGACAAAACTATCAGATAAAAGCTGATACCAAAATTTTCCCCACTTTTTTTCAATTTTTAATGAGGGAACTGATTGACCGTACTCTGGATTTGCATCAATTCTCACCCAGCGATGGTCTTTGTCGTCGAGAAGTTCATATTTTTCTCCTCCAAGCCAAGTGACGTAGGGCTGATTGGGATTCCATTGAATCATTTTCTTAAATTGCTGGTTGCATAAAATGGTTCCTGGAATGACTCTTTCCTCTTGTCCATTCATTAAGATCAGAGGCCTGGAAAGATCTAAACTGGTAAGCCCAGCCCCATTTTCCTCGGTTCTGCCTTCCCAAGTCTCTCGATTTTGAGAGATGCTCCAGGTTCGATTGGGTTCAGTGGATCGAAAGAATTGAATCACTTGATTAAATAAATTATTTCTAGAAGAAGGAGGAAGCTGCTGGATTTTCTGATAAAGAGCTTCACGCTTTTGCACATAAATCCCAGCCACTGCGTTTTCCTCGTCTGCTTCAAAATTAATGGAATCCTGTAAAGGATTTCGGTCTCGATAAAGCTGAGCTGTGATCAATGTCGTGATTGCTGCTTGAGAAAGGGGTTCAAGTGGTTCATAACGGTAAGTTCGAATTAAATCTCGTAAGAATAAGTTCTTTAGATCAGAAATTGCAGCGTAACGTTCTCGATTAAGGATCCGCAGGAATCCATCCCGAGCGATTCGTTCGGCCGGCCAGTTTCGAGCCCGTCCAGCTTGAAAAGTAAATTCCTGAAGGAGTTGGTGCATTCTTAAGAAAAAGCCTGCAGAGGAGTCGTCCTCGTCCCGAAAGCTTTTTTCAAAATTTAACCAGCAAAAATCAGAAAGCAAGTGGGAGAAATGGGGAGTTTTATTGTATTCCTGAAGGAGTAAATCAGGTTGAAAAATAATTGCTTTAAAAAAAACTTGCCAACGTTTTTCTAAAAGTAAATCAGGATGTTCTCTAAAATAAGCCAGAGTCAGCAGTGGGGAGCTTAGGTTGAGAAGTTGCCGTTGCATTTCAAGCGTAGTAATGGGGACTTCTTGGGTACTGATGGGACCATTTTTCAATGGACGATACGTCAATTGGTTCTGGGAAACGATTTGAGCAGACATGAGTCGCCTGAAATAGGGAATGGGAACGTGGAGGCTTGTTCCTGGAGAAGTATGGGCATATTGCTCTCTCGCTTCAATGATTTGAGACCAAGGTCCAAGCTGTTCCCGTTCTCCGCTCAGCTCGAGTCCTCGATTGGCGTCAGCAGAATAAACATTCCATCGATTATAAATTTTCACTAGGCGATAAAGGGAGTTATTCAGTAATCCGTATTCCATTCTGGGCTGTATTCCAAAGAAAAAATACTGATTCCTATAATAGGTCAGAGGTGGGTTATTGTGATCCGGGGTGGGAAGGGGTTCATGCCAGACTACTATAGAAAATGGACTGGAAATTCTTTGTTGATGAGACTGATTAAAATAAGCAGGGTTATTCATGACTGTTATTAAGTCAGAATCTCTCAGAATGTTAGGATGAAAAGATCCTGCTAACAGGTAGTGAGTGACAAATCCAATGGAGCGAACGTCAAAAAATGAGTCTGGCAAAACATGTTGATTGTAATCTAGGGCATCTAGAGCTTTTCGAATCATTTGGGTTGGCTCACGAGAACTCGTGTACAGAGTTCCCATTTCATAGTGTCGGTATACCCATTCAATATCTTTCCAAGCTAAGCGGGCTGGATCTGAGATTCCAAACTGATGACTCCAATGAGTATTTTCTTTCGTATTGGGTTGTTTAAAAATCTGCCTTTCATAATCATCGTTTGGGGTCGTGCCAAACAGGGGGTAGCGGTCCCATTGAAAGAGCGGAGCTGAAGTGCGTTTTAATGAGGTTTCCTTTTGCCAATAAGCGACCATCTGTTGAAAGCCTGTGGTCCAGGCCTGATCTTGAATCATCAGAAGAGATGTCCACTTCTGATAGCCTCGGTCTACAAGAATCGGATCCAATCGAGGATTGTATAGGCTTGGAAAATGGGCGAAGAGTCGCCGGGTATCCTGAGCATCGGTAGCATGGGCAGTACGTCCATAGTGTTGAATGGCTTGGTCAGCTAAAGTCAGGAGTTTAACCTGTGCGAGGAGGGAAATGGGTGAAAGTCCCAGTCGTTCTGAGCTGGAACTTTGATGGGTTTTAATTAACGCCCAAAAGTGGAGCTGACTGAAATCATTGAGATACGCTAAATATTGGACGATCGCTTCGGGTTGCAATGCATTGAGGAAAGTTGGATCCAAAGGCAGCTTTTTAGCAATTTCTTGAACAGCTTCTAAAATTCTCTGAGCTTCACGCGGATGGTCATTATGGCTCACTCCAGTTTGCGGTTTGATCAGATTGAAAAAATTTTGTAAGTCATTCAGGAGAGTTGCTGGCTTAGGCACCCATGCTGTCAGTTCAATGGCAGACAAAGGGACTGGGTTTTGGGTTGTTCGTGAAATCTGAGTGACGTACGTCTTTTGCGGTTGGGGTAAGTGTTTTTCTGGGAGGTTTTGTAAAGCTAAAAAGTTGGGACGAGGGGCATGGGCTTCCCTGGTTTCCTGGGTTCTTTGGATAGCTTGATTTAAGAGGTTTCGATACTCGATGACCCGAAGGTGACTTTCTCGAGCCATTCCCCAGTCCAAATACCGTCCTTTTCGGCTAGGACTAGCAGAAAGATTTTTTGCAATTTCTTCTGTATAAAAGGTCAACGAAGAGCGGGATAGCCTTCGGACAAAATCGAGAGCTGCAATACGATTCCGATTGACTCGAAAGTAAAGGTCTAAAAGTTTAGATTTTACAAAAAAATCAAGGTGAGCTCCCAGAGCTTCATCTTCAAAGGAGTTTGCTTGCATGTAAGGAATTGCATAATAGGTACAGGTGCCAGATACTTGGGGAGAGAGAAAGGTTTCCAGTTGTACCGGGACCGTCGTTACTTCTCCTCCAAGCTCCTGAGTGATATTGTCATAGAGAAACGCTGTTTTTGCATTTTCTCGTGCCAGGTTTAAATCTCGTAAAGCTTTTAAAAAAGCCAGTCCAGTCAGTTTGGCAAAAGCAACGTGTTGACGTTCATGAAATGGAAAGGAAACTGCATTCGATCCATCCAAGTGCGATGCGTGAAATTTCAGCCCATCGCCACTATTGTAAATTCGAAATTGATAGGTGTCTTGGGTCTGTTTCACTACCTGATACAGGACGGCATGCTTGGGGGTTCCGCCTAGGAAATACAGCCAATTGCCCGGTTGACGGAGGTTTTTGAGTTGCAATAAAAATTCTTTATGGAATGATTCGAGCGACGCTAGGAAATGTCCTGATAAAGTAATCGCGGCTTCGCCGTGAGTTAAAATGTCCTGGAGAGTCTCAAGGTTAAAGTCTGCAAAAGGAGGTGCATGATCCTCCTTTTCCGGATGATAGCCCCCTAAAATATTCTGACACGGATGGGCTTGAGCCTTTGAGGCAATGTAGTGCTTACTGTGAAGCTGAATCTTTAATTTTTTAATCACAGCGAGCCGTTTTTCCAAGAGAGCGGTTTGTTGCGCTTGATTTTGGCCTTCTAAGCCCGAGTCTAGTCCAAAGACATCTCCCACAACATGCAGCAAAGCTTTGTCTTCTGCATTGATGTTGGGTTCAGCTTCAGAAGACACCGCAATGGGTTCTGACTCATTTTGGGTGACATCTTTCAGTCGGCAGAAAGAAAGATTTTCCTGGATTTCCTGATAATCCTTGCCAAGCTGGGATAGGAGCTCCTGGGTTTCAGTATTGAACGTTTCCAGCTCAGCCGGTGAGGAAGGGTGAGGCGCAACTCGTCTCCCTAATTCCTCTAGCTCACTTGAAATTCGGTCTTTAAGGACCCTTACTTCATTGATTTGTGTAGCACTCCAACACGTGGATCCTGATCTTTGTAAGTCATGAAGGATTCTCAGGGTGCCGTAAGTCTCGGAGTTGGGGACTCCGTTCCACTCGCTTTGGTATCTCTGAACGCAAGAAGTGAGATGCTCGGCATAAGTCCTTGGATCTGCAGGACGAGTCTGAGTCAATGACGTAGGTTTTTCTTTAGTTCGGACTGGAATTTGTTCTAAGGGAAGGGCGGAAGCTCGATGCTTCCCAAAGACAGCCTCCACTTGTCTGCTCCAACGAGAGTTGGGAGTCAGGGGCAGTGGACCGGGACCGGGTCCCGGTCCCATATCTGGAATGGAGGTCTGTCCATCCTGGGGCTGTTCGGGATATTGCACATCAGGGGCCCCACCTCCACAGCCAGTGAGGAATACCAAGAAAAAGATAAAGCATTTGAATACTTTATTAGTCATGTATAATAAATAACAGTATTTTGACGCACTGCAAACAATATTTGTATTTATTCTTCCATTATTTATTAACTCGTCCAGAGTCTAAAACTCTCAAAAGCTGGATACGAAATACGAGAGTTGCGCCTGGGGGAATATCTGGTGAAGAACCGGCGTCTTTGTAAGCAAGGTGAGAGGGAATGACGAGTTCAATTTCCCCTCCTTCGCCAATCTGTTGCAACCCCTCTGTCCATCCCGGGATCACCCCATTCATAGGAAGTTGCACGGGTTTGTTTACCTGGGTGGCGTCAATGAGAGCACCATTAATTAAAGAACCACGATAATGAACTTCGACCCAGTCTTTAAGTCCTGGTTTTTTTTGAGTTCCTGGTGTGAGAACTCGGTAGCCTAGTCCTGACAAAGAAATGAGTCCACCGCTTTTTATAAATTGCTTTAAATAGTCTTGACCTTCTGTCTTGGTCAGTCTTATTTGCTTTTCCTTACGCGATTCTATAAACTCATTTAGTTTAATCTGGTGATCTTCGGAAGAAATCCGTGCCGGTCTGTGTTGGACTAAATCTTGAAATCCCTGGGTGAGTATTTGAGCTTCGGATTTGCTTAGGCTCAGGGATTCCACTAAGCGCCCAGAGTAACGGCCTAAGGAATAGAGAGATTTTCCATCGTCTGAAGTCATGCTCCGTTTAAGAGTAAATTCATCCATGCTCCAGTCTCCAAGTTTAAACAGGAGAATCCCTAGGAACAGACCGGTTCCAAATGAAGCCCAGAGACGATGGGATTCATTCTTCTGAAGCCAGATTTTCCAGGTGTGAAATAATTTTAATTTAACTTGCATAGATGGATTATATCTTAAATAGTATAAAAAATTGAACCAAATTTCGAGGTATATAGGAAGATCCTCCAAGATCCTAAAAAAACCCGCTCAGGGCGGGTCAATCGAAAATCGGGGGCTCTCTACAGGCTGGGCTCACTCGCACCCAGCATAGCTGGGTACCCGCTCGTTCCGCCGTTCTAATCTCTCTCAGAAGTACAAAACGCTACCGCGTTTTTTCGTTCCTTTCCGCCAAAAAACAAAAGGCCCGCTGTCGCAGGCCCTTTGTTTTTTGGCGGAGAGAGAGGGATTCGAACCCTCGTAGGCTGTTACACCTAACACGCTTTCCAAGCGTGCTCCTTCAACCACTCGGACATCTCTCCGTTCAAAACAATGGTGTGAGTGTTAACATAGACTAGTTCTGTCGTCTACTTTTCTTGACGACGGATAGCCCACTTTGCATGAAAAGCAAACTCCAGCGTTCTCTTGAGCGCCAAAGCATGAGCATGACGACGAATAATAAAGCAGAAAGCAACGAAAGAGGTGTGAGATGGTAGTCTCTTGCCTTGATCTCAAGGTACAGTTTTCCTGGTGAAGTGGGTTCAAAACAAGTTGAGTTACTGTAAGGATCTGAAGAGGCAATGAGTTTTGTGTCAGGGTGGAGAATAAAGTCACGATTCCGAAAATGTCTAAAATCTTCTAAACATACCCGATGGATATTGTTTTTAAGTGAAGGAGCTTGGATCTGGATTAAATTGGGTCCTGTGTGAATCTGAACTCCTATGGCTTTTGGATTCAGGTTTCCTGTTTTATCTTGAAAAATGATTCGTGTAGTGTCTTTTTCCAAAAATTCCCTATAAGTTTTTATCAAAGGGAAGGGGTCGATTTGAGTGGCAGCCTTCGAAAAGAACTCATTTCGATTGTAATAGGAAAAGATCACAGGGAGAAATACGATCCATGGAACCATTTTCCATGGGCCTCGGACTGTAGTAGAAATGCGATTAGCTTCAAAAACTAAGGTAAAAGTGAAGCATAAAACAGCTAGAAATAAGAAACGATATGGATAGATTTCACAGTCGAGCATGGGAATAAAATGGGCCAAGTTCGCCCAAACTTTGTGTTTCGCTAAATAGATCCAGGAAAATCCGACCAGCAAACTAAGGAAGGCCGGGTTTTCTGTTGCTCGGCGACGATAAAAAGTGATCATTAAGTTTATACAAGACAAACAAAAAAGAATGAGGAATCCCAATCCAACAAAGGTCAAGCCATCGTAGAGAGCTACGCCATTGTAACTTGTGTACATAATTGCTGGATCATAAGGGTTTCGGGTTTGATTGGTCAAAAGACCTAGTAGCTCTCTCATGTTTGAGTATGAGTTGTTGATAGGACGACGAAATCCATCAAGCGAAGTCAAGATCGCAAAAAGTTTTGGTAGGCCCAACGTAAGGCTCATGAGACTATAAAACGCAAAAAAAGCTATTCTGGATTGGCTACCCTTTTGATGCGTTAGGAAAGAAAAAAAGAGAAAAATGCCAAGGGTTAAAAACAGCCAAACAAAAACATGAAGTCCCCCTTGGTAAAGAATCAAAGCGGAGAGAAAGGAAGCCCCGACGAGAGATGCGGATCTTTTCATAGGGTCCAATAGAAAGAAAAGAATCCAAGGGCAAAGAAGCGCATTGAGGAAGGGGGTATAGCCCACAGACTGATGCTGCATAACCCAGGGGTTAAGAGCAGTTAAAATGGAAAATATCAGGCCAAACGGGAGTGATAGTCCCAGTCTGATTCCTAGAAAAAATGATCCGAAACACCCAAGAAGACTGAAGATAAGGGTGAGAATTTTGATGAATTGGGGTTCAGAAAAAATACCTAACAAGAGTAAAAAAGGGCTGAATGTAAACACTTCAGGGTTTGCCCAATAAGAGCTTGAGGCAGCAAGTGTTGGGTATGAAGATATATTTTGCGGAACAAACGGAATAGAGAGCGGGATTTCTCCTCGGGAAAAAAGTGAATCTTTTAAGAAAGTGAAGAAGAAAATTTCTTTTTGCCAGTCAAAAGTACCCAAATTTAGGGTTCTGAGGTAGCGCCAGTTCCAAAAAAAGCAGACCATCGCCAAACAGACGGTAAAAATAAGAAAGTTTTTTGAAGACAATGGTGTACGACTTGGAGTCCTGGATTTTGCGGGTTGTCTAGTCATAAAGGTTAAAAACATAGCAATGTCTGAGAAAGTTTGTTAAATTTTTTGCTTACATGAAAGAGCTAATTTTCACTTCTAGTTCCACTTCAGGTAGTGTGTGCGGAGCAAATGCAAGCGATCATTACCCTCTGATAGTCGACCTGGATAATACATTAATAAAAACTGATCTTCTGCTTGAGCAAATGATTCAATGGGCCAGATCCCGTCCAGGTATTCTATTTCTCATACCATTTCTCTTGTTAAAAGGAAGGGCTGAATTTAAAAAGTTTTTGAGCAGCAAGACTGCCATCTGTCCAGAATTATTGCCTTTTCGAAAGTCGGTTCTTTCGCTGATTGAAAACGAAAGAGCCAAGGGCAATCCCGTGTTTCTGGTATCTGCATCCCCTGATGTTTTCGTTAAAAAAATAGGAGTTCACTTGGGCTGTTTTGATGGTGTATTGGGCTCCAAGAAAGAAAATTTGAAAGGTCGGCGAAAACTCAAGGCAATTCAAGAGGATCTGGGATTGTCTGAGTTTTGTTATGTGGGAGACTCTCAGGCAGATATTCCTCTGTGGCTTGAAAGCAAAAGAGCCATTGCAGTGAATCCGTCGTGGCGAGTGCGTAGCGCTCTTAAGAAAATGAAAGTACCTGTGGTTTTGATTCGAGATCGCAAGCCTTTATTGTCTGTTTTAATGAAGCAGCTGAGAGTTCATCAGTGGTCAAAGAATTCATTAATTTTTGTTCCTCTTATTGCGGGTCATTTCTTTTGGGTTCTCCCACATTGGAAAAATAGCATTATTGCATTTTTGAGTTTTTCATTTCTGGCATCTACTATTTATCTTTTTAATGATCTGTGGGATCTGGAGTCCGATCGGAGACATGCATCCAAATGTCTGAGGCCTCTGGCGGTAGGAGACCTGTCTCTGAAGTTTGCTTTTATTTTAGGCGTTACTTTGATTGTCCTGGCTATTGGACTTGCAAGTCAGCTTCCGAGTGAATTTGGAGTTGCACTTTTGTTTTATTCTGGGTTGAACCTCTTGTACACTTTGAAGCTGAAGCAGACTTTGATTCTCGACGTGGTGGTACTTGCTAGTTTTTATAGTTTACGAATTCTTGCGGGAGGAGCATCTACAGGGATTCCTGTTTCAGAATGGCTTTTTGCTTTTTCTACCTTTTTCTTTTTTGGTTTGGCTATGGTGAAGCGATACACCGAAATCTCTAAAACCCATGGACAATCAAAAATTCATGGAAGATCCTATCAGTATTCGGATCAGCCTGTTATCTTAGTGTTAGGGGTTTGTAGTTCTCTACTTTCCGTCTTAGTGATGGTGCTTTATCTGAACAGTCCAGCAGCCAGACTGCTTTACCAACATCCTGATCGGCTATGGCTGGTGACTCCAGCACTGTTGTATTGGATATCCAGGCTTTGGATTTTAGGGCTTCGGAATCAAATCCACGATGACCCAGTCGTGTTTGCTATGGAAGACAAAGTGAGTTGGGTAGTTCTCACTTATTTTTTCATTATTCTTTATTTGTCTTTATAGATCGGTAGATGGAGTTCATGTGGTCAATCGTTATGAAAGTTGGGGAAGATTTCCTAGAACAAATCAACACGTAATTTCACACCCGTGGATCACGGATTGTTTTCCTGCACTGCCAGTTCTCCATTCCATTTTGCCTCGAGGTCAAGGGAGAAGTTACGGGGATAGTTGCCTAAATGACAAAAATACTTTGCTCTCCACGCACCGTCTTGATCATTTTATTTCATTTGATCGAGAAAAAGGCATCTTGGAATGCGAATCGGGAGTCACCTTTGAGTCTATTTTAAAACTCATTGTGCCTCAGGGGTGGTTTTTGCCTGTGACTCCAGGGACAAAGTTTATTACGGTGGGTGGCGCGATTGCAAATGATGTGCATGGAAAAAATCACCACAAGGCTGGAAATTTTTGTCACCATGTTGAATCATTTGAGCTTCTCAGGTCAAACGGGGATCGGTTAGTTTGTTCCCAGAGTGAAAATCAAGATTGCTTTTATGCAACCATTGGTGGATTAGGCCTAACAGGGCTTATTTTAAAAGCCAAATTTAAATTAAGGCCTATTGCAAATCCCTGGATTTCTCAAGAGGTCATTCAGTTCGAGCATGTGGATGAATTTATGGTTCTGTCTGAAGATTCCGAGCAGGATTATGAATATACCGTTTCTTGGATCGATTGTTTGGCCAAGGGGAAGAATCTGGGGCGTGGATTATTCATTCGCGGCAATCACGCACCTCCGCAATTAGAGGCGAGTCTCCCTTGGGTGGAGAGAAAAAAGCGATCAGTGCCTTTTGATTTTCCTAGTTTTACCTTAAATCCTGTGTCTGTGTTTCTCTTTAACCAAGCCTATTATCGAAAACAGCGTGCACGCAAGATTTCGTCTTTGGTGCACTACGATCCCTTTTTCTACCCGCTAGACGCTGTTCATCATTGGAACCGGATTTATGGAAAGGCCGGATTTTTACAGTACCAATTCGTTGTGCCTTTTCAAAAGGATCATGGAGCTATGATTCGAAGAATCTTAGGGGAAATTTCAAAGCAGGGTAATGCCTCGTTTTTAACGGTGATGAAAGTCTTTGGTCAAGTTCCATCGCTGGGACTTTTGTCTTTTCCAAAGCCTGGCATTACGGTTGCCCTGGATTTTCGAGTATCTGACCGCTCAATTTTTGCACTCCTGGATCGTCTTGATCGGTTAGTCTTAGATGTTGGTGGTGTTGTGTATCCAGCTAAAGACGCAAGAATGAGTGCGCAATCGTTTCAGAGTTTTTTCCCAAGACTTGGAGAGTTCAGACGCTGGGTGGATCCTCGATTTTCTTCCAGTTTTTGGAGAAGGGTAAATTCATAATTATGCGAAAAATACTAATTTTAGGTGCTAATTCAGCGATTGCTCAGGCCATGGCTCGTATTTTTGTTGCCAAAGGAGATGCGCTTTTTCTGATAGGTAGAAATCCTGAAAAGCTTGCCGTTCTGGAAAAAGATCTCAGGGTTCGAGCAATCGGAGGTGGAAAAATAGGATCCTACCCGGCTGACTTAAATCAGGTGGAAAAGCATTCGGAACTCATCCAGAAAGCCACAGACTTTCTCGGAGGTCTGGATACCGTGGTGATGGCACAGGGGGAACTAGGCAATCAAAAGCAAGCAGAGCTTTATTATGAGAAAGCCCTGGAGATCCTAAAAACCAATTTTCTGAGCCAGGTTTCTTTGCTTACCCTGCTTGCAAATGAGTTTGAAAAAAGGAAAGCTGGAACCTTGGCAGTTATTTCTTCTGTGGCTGGGGACCGCGGTAGGCAATCCAATTATGTTTATGGAACTGCTAAGGGGGCAATTTCACTATTTCTCTCTGGCTTAAGAAACCGGTTGGTTGCTTCTCAAGTGAAGGTGATTACGTTTAAGTTGGGTTTTGTGGATACCCCAATGACTCAGGACTTCAAAAAAGGATTTCTTTGGGCGTCTGCTGACCAGGTTGGCAAAAAAATGGTTAGGGCCATTGAAAAAGGAAAAACGGAAGTGTATCTCCCGTGGTTTTGGTTTTGGATCATGGCGGTGATCCGCTCCATTCCAGAGGTGCTTTTTCAACGTTTGAAGCTCTAGCTATTTGAAATTGCGGGTGCGAATCTGATCCAAAATCCATTGCTCAAATTCTGCAACAGCTAAAGTTTTCTGGGTTTCTTGTCCGTAGCGACGTAATGTCACGGTGCCATCAGCTTGCTCTCGCTCGCCTAAAATAAGAAGATTTGGAATTTTTTGTTTTGTCCCGTTTCGGATCTTTTTCCCCATCGTATCTGCTGAGGTTTCCAGTTCTGCTCGAATCATGCTGGAGCGCAGTTGGTTCACAATTTTTTGTCCATATTCGATGAACTTATCGCTGACGGTTATGACTCTTACTTGAACTGGGGCAAGCCAAGTGGGGAAGGCTCCACCATAATGTTCAATGAGAAAAGCAACAAATCGTTCATGCGTTCCCAGAGGTGCTCGATGAATGACATAGGGAGTATGTTCTTGGTTGTCTGCTCCCACGTATCGCAAGCCGATTCGTTCTGGGACTCCAAAGTCCAATTGATTAGTACTGGCAGTTTCTTCTCGTCCTGTGACAGTTTTAAATTGAAGGTCAATTTTAGGTCCATAAAATGCAGCTTCTCCTTTGCCTTCAACAAAGGGAATCCCGCTATCTAGCATGGCCTCATAGATGAGCTTTTGAGTCCACTCCCAAGCACGAGGCTGGTCGATGTACTTTTCACGACCTTTAGGATCTGTGGGGTCCCAGGTAGAAAATCGCATATAATACGAAGAAATATTTAAAATTTGGTAAACTTCTCGATGGAGGTTCATGACATCAAGAAATTCTTTTTTGATTTGATCTTCCGTACAGTAAATATGAGCATCATTCATGCACATCCCGCGGACTCTCAGCAGGCCTGAGAGAGCCCCTGAGTCCTCAAATCGATAAACTTGTCCGTATTCAGCTAGTCGTAAGGGCAGCTCCCGATAACTTCTCAACCGCGAAGCAAAAATTCGATGATGGTGCGGGCAGTTCATAGGTCTTAAGCAATAAACTTCTTTGGTTTCTTCCTGAGTGGCATCTTCACTATGCTTTTCTTTGACTTCCATCAAAGGGTACATGTGAGTGATGTAATAGGGGAGGTGTCCTGTCTTGTAATAAAGGTCAGCTTTGGCAAGGTGGGGTGTGGCAACTCGAAGGTAGCCCGCTTTGAACTCCAGTTCTTTCATGAGTTTTTCAAGCTCATCTCGAATGACGGTGCCGTTGGGGAGCCACAGGGGAAGCCCTTTTCCAACCTCCTCGTCGATGACAAAGATATCGAGTTCTTTGCCGAGCTTTTTGTGATCTCGTTCCTGGGCCTCTTGAAATGCTTTTGCATAGGCGTCCAGTTCGGATTTAGTGGCAAATGCCCAAGCATAAATGCGAGTCATCATTGCTTTTTTCGAGTCGCCCCTCCAGTAAGCTCCAGCGACACTCCGGAGTTTAAAGCCTTGGACAGGAAGAGCTCGAGTGGTGTCCACGTGCGGTCCTTCACACATATCCAAGAAGGGGCCTGTTCGATAAAAACTCAGCGTTTGAAGGTCTTTTTTTTCAATCAACTCTTGCGCGTATTCTCGCTTGTAGGGTTCGCCCATTTGATCGATCTGAGCGAGCGCTTCTTTGGTAGGGAGTTCTTGTTTTTCAAACGGATGGCCTTCTTGAATGAGCTTACGCATCCTTTTTTCTATTTCGGGAAAGTCTGCTTCTGTAATGGGGGAGGACAAGATGAAATCATAATAAAAACCATCGTCGATGGGGGGGCCAAACCCCAGGTGGCTTCCAGGACGTAGCTGGAGAACTGCTTCGGCCATAATATGGGCTAAGCTGTGTCTGATTCGATAGAGAGAATTGTCTAAATTGGCTTGGGCCGAGTTTGCATGCGCTGGGTTTGATTCCATAGTGGGCTTCTTTTATTGGATTTTCAAGCGAAGTTCAAGAAAGCAATTCCCAGTGCGTTTTTGGTGTGTTCAAAGGTTGACAAACTAGTTGATCAATATATAAGCATATGCTTATGAATCGAGCTTTTTTTTTTCTCTTAGCTGAGACCTTTCAAGCGCTGGGGGACTCGTCTCGCGTTCAGATTGTCTGGCTGCTTTCCCAAAGGGAACATAACGTAGGGGATATTGCTCGTCAGCTTTCTATGAGTCAGCCTGCGGTGAGTCATCATCTGAGAACGTTGAGGAATCTTAAATTGGTTAAGGTACGTCGGCAGGGGAGGACCTCCTTTTATGCTTTAGACGATTTGCATATCGAAAGGCTTCTGAAGGAAGGATTCAAGCATGTTGAGGAGTTGGTGTGAAGGGTGAACGAAAGACGAGGCTAGGAAGTTTGAAAAAAGGAGATCAAGCGCTGATTACCCAGGTAGGCAATGCTGAGTCTTCAATAGAATTAGTTGAACGACTGCTGGAGATTGGAATTCTAGAAGGGTCTCGGGTGGAAGTGGTCCACGAGGCCCCATTTGGTAAGGATCCTATTGCGGTTCGAGTTCGAGGATCGTTGGTCGCTCTTCGTCGTCATGAGGCCAATGCCATTGAGGTGGAGATTTTGTGAGTGAGCTGATGGGGAATGAAGGAATAGAAAATAACTTTCAAATGAGAAATCCCCAACCTCAAGTTGCATTGGCTGGAAATCCCAATTGTGGAAAGACGGCGCTTTTTAATGCGATCACCGGGGGAAGAGCTAAGGTGGGAAACTATCCTGGCGTGACGGTGGAACGAAAAGAGGGGCATGTATTGACGGCCTCTGGATTAAATCTGAGTGTTTTGGATCTGCCGGGAACGTATAGTTTAGATGCAAGGACTCCCGATGAGTTGATTACTAGAAATATTTTATTAGGAATTCAAACGAATGAAAAAAATCCAGATGTTTTAGTGGCTGTTGCCGATGCGACTAATCTAGAGAGAAGTCTAGGGCTGGTTTTTGAACTTTGTTTGATAGGAAAGCCCATTGTTCTTGTTCTGAATATGATGGATCTAGCGAAAAAACGGGGGCTTGAACTCGATCTTGAAATTTTGTCTCAGCAGCTGGGAGTGCCAGTTATTCCAACCGTGGCCGTTCGAAAAAATGGAATCTCTGAGCTTCTCTATCAAGTGGAGCGTCTTCTAGCTTCGGAAAGTGCTAAGCGAACTTTGCTCGAGTGGAAGAAACCGACGACTCAGGAAATTCGGCAAAGATTTGCTGAAATTGACCGCATCTTGGCTTTATGTACGCGCCAAATGCCTCGTCCAACGGTTTGGACCGATCGAATGGATCGTGTTGTTTTACATTCTTTTTTTGGTCCGATTTTATTGGGACTCATCTTTGCTGCGATTTTTCAGGTTATTTTTATATGGGCAACGCAGCCGATGGAGTGGATTAAATCAGCAATGAACCAGTTTGGGCGATGGGTGGGGCTTTGGATGGGGCCTGGGCCTTTGCAAAGTTTGATTACGGATGGGATGATTGCTGGGATGGGATCTGTTTTAGTGTTTCTTCCTCAAATTCTTTTTTTATTCACCTTTATTCTATTGCTAGAAGACTCCGGATACATGTCCCGAGCTGCTTTTTTGATGGATCGTCTTATGGGGAAAGTAGGTCTAAATGGACGGGCATTTATTCCTCTTCTTTCCTCTTTTGCTTGCGCCATTCCAGGGGTGATGGCCACTCGAACGATTGAAAATAGGCGAGACCGATTGATTACTATTTTAGTAGCTCCGCTGATGACTTGTTCGGCGCGGCTTCCCGTGTATTCTTTATTGATAGCAGCATTTATTCCAAATAAAATACTTTGGAGAGGGATTCGTCTCCAAGGGGTCGTGATGTTTTTGCTTTATGTTTTTGGAGTGATAAGTGCTTTGCTGGTTGCGCGAGTTTTGAAGGGAACTGTTCTGAAGGGGAAAAAGCCTCTATTGTTGATGGAGCTTCCCACTTATAAGTGGCCGAGTCCTAAAAATATATTTATTGGACTTATTGAAAGATCGAAACTTTTTGTGAGACGTGCAGGAACAGTGATTTTAAGTGTCTCCATTGTCCTTTGGTTTTTATCGTCTTACCCCAAGCCTCCGCAAAGTCAGATCCCTCGAAGTGAATCTGCGATTTCTTATAGCTATGCTGGCCGAATCGGAAAGGCGATGGAGCCATGGGTTAAACCTATTGGATTTAATTGGAAAATAGCAGTGGCCTTGATTCCCGGTTTTGCCGCTCGAGAAGTCATGGTGGGGTCTTTGGCAACTGTGTATGCAGTGGAGGGTAAATCCGAGGAACCATCGCCTGAAGCTTTGCCAAAGACTTTAAGTGCACAGCTTTCTCGGGATTGGAGTCTTGCAACGGCGCTGAGTCTCCTCGTTTGGTATGTGCTGGCTTGTCAATGCTTGTCCACATTAGCAGTGACTCGTCGAGAGACCGGTTCTTGGAAGTGGCCTGCCTTTATGTTAACTTACATGACAGGTTTGGCCTATCTAGGATCTTTTCTGACTTACCATTTTGCCGTAAGTCTAGGATTAGGATAAGTGAGTCCAGTTTTCAAGTCTGGGTTTCCGAGGTACCAAAAGTATGACCCAAGAAACGATTGCACTGAGTATTGTTGTTATTGCTTTTATCAGTTTAGGTATTCGGTTTTTTTGGTTGTGCGTTGCAGGACCGCTTTCTCAAAAGTTATTAAAAAGGGGACGTGTGAAATGGGCTATGGCGCTGCGGCGCCGCGCGAAGCAAGGGGGGGCGGGCTGTGATGGTTGTAGATAGGAAAAGTATTGAATCGTTATGCAAAAAGAAACAGTGGTAATCCACTCCGGTGGAATGGATTCGAGTCTTTGTTTAGCTCAAGCTATCCAAATTCATGGACGTGAAAAGGTATTGAGCCTTACTTTTTCATACAACCAACGCCATTGCCTTGAAATGCAAAGGGCCGAGCAGATTTGTAAAGACTGGAAAGTGGATCACGCGGTCTTGGACTTAAGTTGTCTCAATCAGATTACTGAAAACTCTTTGACCCGACACGGAATGAAAATCGAAAAACGAAAAGGCGAGCCTCCAAATACCTTGGTTGTAGGTCGAAATGGTCTCATGGCTCGAATTGGTGCGATTCAGGCTAACAGCTTAGGAGCATCATCGATTGTGATGGGAGTAATCGAAGTAGAATCTGCAAATTCTGGATATCGAGATTGCTCTCGAAAGTACATGGATCAGATGCAAGAAATTCTCAGGGTTGATCTTGCAGATTCTCAGTTTGAGATCAAAACCCCGCTAGTTTTCATGACTAAAGTTGAAACCCTGGAGTGGGGCTCCCGTTTAGGGGTGTTGCCCTACTTACTTGAAAACACGGTGACCTGCTATCAAGGGATCGATAGGCTTGGATGTCAGGAGTGCCCCGCCTGTCAGCTAAGGAACGAAGGGATTCGTGAGTTCGTTAAGCGCCATCCTGAATTTGAGTTTTCTTATCGGAGTGCATCTGTTTGATCTAGGAGTGTCGTGCATATTTGATGAAACAAGGCGTTCGCACTTTTTTCGCGGGATTTTTGGAGCTCGTACATCCACTCATCGCTAAAGTCTATGGTTTTTTCTGCACTGGGCTGCTGGGGGTATACAATTTTATCATAGAACTCAAATAGCTTAATGATTTCAATGATGACATTTTTTTTATGGTAAGCAGTTTCTTGATCGCATTCCAAACCAGTTTCTACAGTAGATTGAGGAGCACACATTTGTTTCAATTGAGGGTGTGGGGTCGTGTCAGATTGGGCTGGAAAAATACTTAAGAGCTGATTTGCAAGAAAATGAATCAGTTGATGGACTTCAAAAACTCGACACTTATTTCTCTCGGTGACCTCAGCGAAGTATTGATTCGCCTTATTTTGAACGGAAACAGGATTATATATGAATTCGTCCGTTTGAATAGCGGTCCTCAGTGCTAAAGCATCTGGTTCTAGTTCCGGGGCAGGAGGTTTCATGGGTATTTGGGTATCTTCCAGGCTTGTGAGCGTAGACTGAGAGAGGTTTTGAGTGGAAGTGGATGTCGAAGGGCCTAGAGTGCTGTTGCTCTCGTCTATTTGGTAAAAGGAACCTGAAACTTCTACAGAAAGCGTTAGGCTAGACTTGCGTGGGCCTTCTATCAAGTACGAACATTTGCTTGCTCCACATCCGGCAAACCCTCTTTGCGGGAAAAAACAGCAGCTAAAAATAAAACCTATATAAATGCTCCGAATCCACATAAAGCTTCTTGTAATCTAACTTTGAGAAAAATGGGATATAATTTTAACATATATATTATGTAGGCTTTTTGTATCTTAATAGTTAACTAAATCGATCAGTTTATGTTGGATTTTCTAGGTGGCTTAAGTTTTTTTATGGGTAGTGGCAAGATCATTGTTAATATAGAGTTATAATATTTTAATATTTTGAGAATAGCGAATACCTGGGGGGGTATTGTGGTTCAAGGATTTAAGAAAGTAAAGTGGTGGGCTATGGGTTTTGTTCTCCTGGGACTTCTGGGTTTACTGACGGGTGAATTTGCTCTTGCTCGCGGTAATGCAAAAAACAGAATTGCTCCAGAACGATTTGATGCACCTGAGCAAAAAGAGGGCACGGGGTCCGATTCGGAGAATTCTTCTAGGGGACAGGGGAAAGCTAGAAGATCTGGAAGTACCCTAAATACCTACGGGTATTCTTCTCATTCTAGTGATGATGGTAGAAATAGTGGTAATGATAAAGAACTAGTATATCAAGTAAGAGGCGCTGTGGACTGGGTAACTTCATTCAATGATGAAGAAATAAATCACGGCGGTACCCCTAGACCTTGCGATTCAGATAGTTCAGGGAGACGAAGTAGTGGCGAGAATGCGCTTGGTAGGTCTAGCTCAGTATCGACTATTGTTCTGGGGTCAGAAGGTACGGTTCGGCCGCGTACGGGGAGAAGAAAGTCGTCAGTGGTAAGTAAAGAGCAGCAAGAGGCTGCTAGAGCGTGTTTTGAGAAAGCGATGGCGAAGGATAAAGAGCTTCAATCAGCAGGCGAGCAATTAAAAGCCGGTCAGAAACCCATAGCATTTGTAGATGGCAATTGTGATTCACTCATTGAAAATACGGGTGGTTTCTTGGAAGTCTTAAAAGGTGAAATGGGGAATTGGGAGTCAAATTTCAAAGTAGAAGAGCAGAGCCTCAATCAACGGATTGCAGACTTAACTGATGCAGAGAGTAACTGCAATTTGGATCAGACGGGTTTATTAACAGAAGAGGCTGAGTTAAAAAGCCGATTAAACGTACTTAAGTCAGAAACATCTAGTTTAAAAAATAAAAATTCTCAGGCGAATAGGGACAAATCCGTCATAGTAGGTATAGCTAATGATACGCACCTGAAGGACGGTCAAGTCGAAGTGCTGGCAAGGTTATTCTATCTAAGAAATGAGCAAAGTATAAAACAGAATCACTCAGAGACTCAAGCAAACTTATCTCAAAATGAAGGTACGAGAAAAGAACTTATTGAAAAAATGTTTCCTCTATTTAAAGAGCATTTAAATTTAAAAGGTGATCTCAAGGCAGCGATTTGTACTCCCAATAGCCCAAAAAAAGGTATAAATCTGAATGGTGCAAATTTGGTAAAAAACTTAATTTCAGTGATGTATCAAAAATCTAAGATTTTGGGTGATGGCGACAAGGAATGGATGTACGCATTGGGGGTTGGATCGGGAGACTTCAATGCTGTATTCTGCCCTGACTGATCTCAGAAAGTTGACTTGTGCTTCATGTGTGGGTGTGTAGTTTCCGGCTCTATTTCATTCTAAACCTTTGGCTGATTCTAAGGCGCCATCGCTTTTTTTCTAGATTTTCAAACTCCTGGGTTACCAGCAGCGTAAACAATTTAGCCACAAAACGCAATGCAACCGCTCGGTAGTTAAAAAAATTTACAAATACAAGGTCTAGTTGATGATTTTGTTTCAAAATCAAAATAATATTTAAGATGATGAAGTCAAAACGAGAATTTTTTCTCCTGGAAAGATAGATTAAGTATTACATATGTCACCCTTTTAACAAAGGTGTTGCTGTTGAGCGGATTGGATTTCAGTGCTTGTTCAGAACAGGCTACTGAGAAGAACCTTCCACCTGAAAAAGAGGAAGTCCTTCACACTTCTGCAGAAAAGCTTCCAGTATTTCCAGAGAGCGGAGCTGCGAGTACAGACTATTTGAGTTCGGAAGTTTCGACATCTGATGAAGACGAAAATATTGATCCTTCAAGTTCGAGTGTGATCTCTGCTGCTGACTGTTTTGAAACAAGTGAGAGAGATGCTAAACTAGTGGATTCTTCGAAACCCCAAGTAGATATTGAGCAGGATAAGCCTGCCCATCGACCTCATGGCAACCCAGATCTCAAAACAGAACTTCACACTACAGACACGTATCATCTTGAAGAGCCCAATACTAAAAGCAGTGGAAACGAAAAGCCTCTAAAAGAACCTTTATTCGAAAAGCCTCCTGTTGCAGATCATATTTATCAGGACACTTCTCTTGATTGTGGTTCTCTAGCTCCTTTGGCTTCCATTGTAGCGTCAAATGACGGTGCTGAAATTATCGAGAACATGATTTTCGATGATGTTGAAAAAGGCAAGGTGTACATCCGTTTTTTTATTCCAACAGATTATCAAAACAAAAAAGCAGAATTTATAGGCAAGAAGAAAGTCATTGTGGAGCTAGATAAAATTTGGGATAATGAATGGAGCTGGGGCTGGAGTTCTAAATTGAGTATTGAAAAATTCACTTCGCGATCTAAACTCTGGGTTCATCTCATGGAAAGGGCTTATTCTCTAGCTTTCCAAACTTTTCAAACTACGAGGAATTCTTTAGCAGAGATTTTACCATCTGATACCTATCAGAGTATTTTAGGATCGAAGGTACAGACTCAGATCGGAAGCGATACTCAAGCTGGCCGACCCCCTTTCAGAGTGCCGGCTCAATCAGGTAAATTCACGATCAATTCTCTCTTTCTAAACCGTTTAGCAGTAGTTTCAAGAAGCGAGCATGCTTATGCGACTGGACGAGATAAGTCATATTCTGGAATATATAATCAACATTACTATGCAGTTGTTTCTCGTGTATGTGTTTATGAGAACCAGCGTGGGATCTGGCTCTTCAATACTTTGAATCGTGATAACACTTGGTCTGGATTGCTGTTCAACCGTAAGTATTCGCGTAGTTTCTTTTTATCTCTTGAAGAAACATCAGACATTTTTACGAGTATAGGTGTTACTGATATTAAATTTTAGTAGGCCCAGCTCCCTCTCTCAAGTCAACAAGTTCTTCCTAAGGGCCTTCTCTCAGTGAGGAGCAATTCCCGACATCCACTTTACGAAGTTCTCGCTGCCAGGATGGAAGAAAAGCGAGTAAAAACAGGATGTTTGTCTTCGTGAAGTGGATGTCGGGAATTGCTCCTCAGTTAGGCTTTTCTCAGAAAGACCTCTGCGCTTATCTCACTTATCCCGTGAGTCTTTCTCCTGGACGTTGGTTCCGTTTTGGCGTACATTTATGACAGATGTACCAGAGAATAGCTAACCATTCATTATCTAATAGTTTTTTTTCTGTTCGGTGCCCGTGGTACAGGTAAATCAACATGGTTAAAACAGCATTTTTCAGACCGCTCAGCGCTTTGGATAGACTTACTTATACCAGAAGTGGAGGCCGATCTTCGCCAAGCTCCTTCTCACTTGTTGGAGCGATGGAAGGCCTGTGTTGAAAGACCCGAATGGATTATTATTGATGAAGTTCAAAAAGTACCAGCCCTCTTAGATGTGGTTCATTATGCTATAGAAAAAGAGCAAGTGAAGTTTGCATTGACGGGATCTAGCGCAAGGAAATTGCGTCGAGGGGCTAGCAATCTCTTAGCTGGACGTGCTTTTGTGTTTTCGATGCATCCACTGACTCAATATGAATTGGGCAAAGATTTTTCTTTAGAGACCCATCTTCAGTGGGGCAGTCTTCCAAAAGTCATGACACTTTCGTCAGCCGACCGAAATCGTTTTTTGCGGACCTATACTTTAACTTATTTGAAAGAAGAAATTCAAACTGAGCAATTAGTTAGAAAAATAGATGCTTTTCACCGTTTTTTGCCTGTGGCTGCGCAGTGTTCGGGGGAAATTCTGAACTATGCCAAAATTGCCCGCGAAGCAAATGTCGATGTGAAAAGTGTGGAGCGATATTTTGAGATTTTGTCCGATACTTTGATTGGTTTTAGATTAGATGCTTTTCATCGGTCTGTAAGAAAAAGACAGATGCTAAAACCCAAGTTTTACCTTTTTGATTTAGGGGTAACTCGTGCATTGCGAGGTATTGCAGATATTTCAGTGCGAGTGGGGAGTTCTGAATTTGGACGGCTTTTTGAACAGTGGGTTATTTTAGAATGCTTTCGCTACAACGATTATTTAGAAAGAAATTTTCAATTTTCTTATCTGCGAACCAAAGATGACGTAGAGATCGATCTTATTGTAGAGCGTCCGGGGAAAATTCCTCTGTTGATTGTAATTAAATCCACGGACCGGGTGATGGCACCCGATCTTCAAGGTCTGAAGACGATAAGTAAAGATTTTGGCCCTTGTGAACGGTTTTTGTTTTGCCGAGAACCAGTCGCTAGGATGAGTGACGAAGTGATGATTATGTCTTGGGATGAAGGTCTAAAACATATTTTTGCTTTACCGTTCAATCCAATGGGGGGTATTTCCTAATTAGCAGGGGCATCCACATTGAGGGCAAAGCGGGTGAGTCCAGCTTGTCTCAGTACATCCATCAGTCGAATGACAGTTCCATGGGGTGTTGCCTGATCTGCGCTAATCATGGCAGTTTCTTCTGAGAGGTGGCCTTCATGGGTTTTCAGTCGTTGGGTAAGAGTGTCCCAGTCTATGACCTGTGAATCCCAGTGTAAGGTTCCTTCCTTGCTTAATGTGAAGTTGAGTGGGCTTTTTTGACTTTTATCTCCAGATTTGGCTTTAGGTAGCTGAACCTGTATTGAAGACTGATAAAGCACGGGTGCTGTGATCAAGAAGATGATCAATAGGACTAGAACCACATCCACAAGGGGTGTGATATTAATCCCTGATATTATTTCGTCATCTGAAGGTGAGCCGAAACTTCCAGCCATTTTTGGTTCCTATCTCTGGGTTCATGAGTGAGTTGAGTTAGCTAGTTTTCCAACCAAAAAACTCTTTAAAGCTTCTGCTTCGGCTAATGCCGATTTGACTTTTCTTTGAAAAAGATTGTATGCAATTACTGCTGGAATGGCGACTATCAATCCTACAGCGGTGGCCACCAAGGCTTCAGAGATGCCGGCAGTCACATTTTGTACTCCAGCGGCACTGTTTTGCTGGGAAAGGTCATGAAATGCTTTAATGATTCCTAAAACCGTGCCAAAAAGTCCAATAAATGGCGCATTGCTTCCAATGGTAGCTAAGGTGGAGAGGTTTTTATCCCAAGAAAGCCGAGCTCGAATGACGGCATCTTGGGCGAGTTCAGTGAGAATTCCAGCAGAGGTCTTAGGCTGGGACAATAAGGCTAGTGCCATTTCTGTCTCCAAGTCGGGGGTGCTGGAGCTAACTTTTTGGGTTCGAGTTTGAGCTAGCTGGGTAGCCTCTGCGAATTTGCCATGGGCGGTGTGGAGTCTCAGTTGTTTTCTAAACTCCTTGAGATCCTGACAGGCGACTCGATAGAATCGAAATCGCTCAAAGATGAGTGCCACTGAAAGAATAGAAAGCAAAAATAGCAGGTACAGAACCCACTCGGCTCCAACCAAAGACAACCCTAGGAATAGTTTTGAAAGCATAGTAATAAGAAACTACACCCGTTGAAGGGTTGAATTCAAATTGAAAATAAATGGGGGGGCTTTATGGGATTTAACATTGTTACAAAGAACAATGTCAGGGAGCGATTTAAAAGTGCTCCAAGGCCTGAGGTTTGGAAGGACTCGGAAGAAAAGGATTGGAATAACTGGGTTTGGCAGCAACAAAAGCGGATTAAATCGCTTGATCAATTAGAAAAAGTGCTGCAGGTCACTCAGGATGAAAGAGAAGCCTTTCAAAAATCCCATGAAATGTTTCATATGGGGATCACTCCCTATTATGCGTCTTTAATGGATCCGCAGGATCCGAACTGTCCTATTCGGCTCCAGTCGGTTCCGAAACACGGTGAAATGGTCATCTTGCCGATGGACTTGGAAGACCCCTTGGCTGAAGAGCGAGATATGCCAGTGCCAGGGATTACGCATCGGTACCCGGATCGGGTTCTTTTTTATACGACGCATAACTGCCCAGTTTATTGTCGTCATTGCACTCGAAAGAGGAAGGTATCGGATCCGTCTTCCTCCGCAGCCAATAAGCAGCTCGAAGACGGGCTTGCCTATATTGAAGCTCATAAGGAGGTTCGAGATGTGGTGATTTCTGGAGGAGATCCACTTTCCAATTCAGATGAACGGTTAGAGTATATTTTGTCTCGCTTGCGAGCCATGGATCACATTGAGGTGTTTCGGATCGGGACTCGCAATTTGGTGACCCTTCCTCAGCGAGTGACTCAGAGTTTTGCCAATATGCTGAAGAAGTACCACCCTGTTTTCGTTCATACGCATTTTAATCACCCGAAAGAGTGTACTTTGGAGTCTTTTGACGCATGTGCCCGATTGGCTGACGCGGGTTGTGTGATTCATAACCAAATGGTTTTATTGAAAGGTGTGAATGATGATCCGAAAATTGTTAAGGAGCTGAATCACAAGCTGCTGATGATGCGCGTGCGGCCTTATTATATTTTTCAGTGCGATTTGTCCCAAGGAATTAGTCATTTTAGAACTACCGTAGATGCTGGTTTGAATATTATTGAAAATCTCAGGGGTTGGACTAGCGGAATGGCAGTCCCTCATTTTGTCATTGACGCACCCGGAGGAGGGGGAAAAATCCCACTTTTGCCTCAGTACGTGGTCAAGCACGAAGGAAAGAAGTGGACCCTTCGTAACTTCAGGAATCAACAATTTGAGTATATAGAACCGTAAGGGGCTTTTATTATAATGAACCGTAAGGGTACAAAAAACCACCCGATCTTCCGATAATTCCTAGGTGATAGGTGAATGGCTTAAGAGGTATCGACAAAAAGGGCTGTTGCAGGTTCATTTGCGGGGCGTTGTTGCAGCGTTTGGATTGGCTCTTATCACCTCTTGCAGTACTTTGCCTTCCTTGGATCATGAGAAATACTCCTATCCTACGGGCACTGCCTACCATGGGAACGTCAATCGGCCTTATCGCAAGCTAGGATTAGTTCGCTCAAAGGTGAACTTTGTGACTTTGGATCCTGGACGCGAAGAGGCAGACCTGTGTAAGAACTACTTCAATAAAGCAGTTCGCGAATTAGTGAAAATAGCGAAGGCCAGAGGGGCAGATGCGATTATTGATGTCAAATCGGTCGTATTTCTTGAAGATGGTCATATGGAAATTTATCCCACCCCAGAGTGTTCTGACGACGGAATGGAAGGGCAAGCGCTAGCTCAAGGTATCGCCGTTCAATGGAAACATCCGTCGCAAATTGTTAAGAAACTTCAGTGATAGGGTTCCTGTGTCCGATAAGACGGGTGGACCCCATGGGAGGATGAACACATGAGTTCTAGTGAACCAGATGAAAAAGTTGCCCTTTTAGCTTGCCGAGCTCAGCGGATTGAGGGCAAGAGTGAAGATCTCTTTTGGTTTGCATCGAAATCAAAGGCAATGGAAAAAGTGAACGAAGAAATTGCCGTCCTCAGGAAAGCAAACCAAAGTGGTCAGAAAGAGCAGACCCCTATCCTGATTGTGGGTGAGTGCGGAACCGGCACGCAGGGTATTGCGCGAATGATCCATGCATCTGGCGATATTGCTTGCCCTTGGATCGCTTTTAATTGTGCAGCCCAATCAGAAGTCGAAGTACCTCTGGAGTTTTTAGGGTCGGAACCGGGTGCCATGCCAAAAATAGGTAACCTCAAGCGGGGTTTGTTTGAGCTAGCCACCCATGGGACTTTGTTTTTAGAAAATGTGGATCATCTGAGTTCATCGGGGCAAGAAGTTCTTTATCAAAGTTTATCTAAAAAATCGTTTCGCAGGCAAGGTGGGACTTTAGATCAAGCATGCAATTTTAGATTGATCGTCACTTCAGAAGTGGATTGGGGGGCGGCAAGGGAACAGGGAAAGTTTCATCCGGGATTGGCTCAAATATTGAGTCAAAGGGTTTTGAAAGTTCCTCCTTTGCGAGAGAGAAAAGAAGATCTCCTGATGTTAGCTAATCACTTTGCAACCAGGTGTTTTGAATCGAACGGCAAGGTGTTTCCTGGGTTTGCTTCAGAGGCTGAACTCGTATTATCTGAATATTCTTGGCCTGGCAATGATCGTGAACTTTTCCATGTGATAGAACGAGTGTCATTGATTTGGAAGAAAAGTGGCTTGATTCCTTCACTCAGTCTCTATTTACCAGAAAAAATGCGTGCTCCCATCTCTATTTCAGGTAATCAATCGAAGCTCAGACTGGTTCAGTCCATGGATTCCCATTCGGCAGAGGTTCAACTGGGCTATACTGAAATAAAAAAGAATTGGAGCGATGCATTTGAAAAGAACTATCTGATTGAGATTCTCAACAGAAATGGTGGAAATGTTTCGGCTGCTGCTCGAGAGGCTAAATTGGATCGGAGTAATTTTCTAAGACTATTACGGAGGCATGAATTAAAAGCCCAAGATTATCGAAAGGCAGCAGCCTAAATGACAAAAAAGAAGGTCCATCCTTATTTCATGGGCATTCTCTTAGCTCTTTTGTTAGTACAGGCGCCTAGCCACGCTGATGAAAATGGTGATGTGGAAGAATTGCAGCGTCAATCTCAGGATCAATCGGCGGTCTATGCTGCCCTGAATGAGAGCAATCCGTTTAGCTCAGATTTAAAGAAGTCTGGGCAGAATCGTGATTCGGGTTTGCCTGGTTTTTCAAAAAACCAAAATAATCAACCCCAGAGTGCCCAGATGGCACAAATAGCTATGATTCGAAGGTTTTTAGAAAATCCCATCATCCAATGGTTCTTAAAAGTTCTTGCTACTCCGGCTTTTATAAACGGCATGGATCGATTATCAAGAAATCCTAATCGCACCTTTCTTCTTTATAGCGAAGGGGCTTGGATCCTCTTATTTGTTATTTACAGAGCATGGAGGCAGTCCAAGTTAGATGAATCGCAATGGTTGAGACGGATGATTTTCCGATTCTCAAGTACTATCCTTTACTTTGCAGTAGCCACCCTTTTCCTGCCTTGGGCTTTTCTTGGAAACCCCTATTCAAACCTTTTGCAGGGGGTCTATCGATCTTTAATTTACACCTATTACCACCATCATTGAAAAGGGACCTTCTTAAAACAATAAAGGACCCGGAGGAATTTGCCTCCGGGTCCTTTATAGCCACGGGAACCTCATTCAGTGTGTGGGGGGGGGGAAGTGGGGTACCCATGGAACCGAATAACTTGTCAATGACCCTCTTATATAGAAAGAATTGCTGCAAAGCAATAAAAAAGTGGAAGGCTGTTTATTTTTTTACGCGCCCATAATATGAGCTCCACTATCCACATAGTGGGTGCTGCCTGTAATATGTCGGCCCTGCGGTGAGCAAAGAAATGCAGCAAGAGCTCCCACATCGTCGGCTGTAATGTTTTCATGCAAGGGAGTTTTTTCTTCTGCTGCTGCAAGCATGGTTCGAAAATCTCGAATTCCTGCAGCAGCTAGGGTTTTGACCGGTCCTGCCGAGATAGCATTGACTCGGATTTTCTTCGTTCCTAGGTCGTAGGCAAGGTACCGGACACTGGCTTCTAAAGCAGCTTTGGCGACACCCATAATATTATAATTGGGTACTACCTTTTCAGCACCATAATAGGAAAGGGTAAGGATGGATCCGTTTCGACCTTCCATGAGGGGTTCTGCTTTTCTCGCAAGTCCAATTAAACTGTAGGCGCTAATATCTAAAGCCATTCGGAATCCTTCACGAGAAGTATTTACAAAACGTCCGTCCAAGTCTTCCCGGTTGGCAAATGCAACTGAATGAATCAGGATGTCCAATGCACCCCATTTTTCCTTTACTTTCGAAAACAGTGCATCAATCTGCCCGTCATCGGCAACATTGCAGGGCTCAATCAGATCTGCACTTACGGATTCAGCCAAAGGTCTTACTCTGCGTTCTAAGGCGTCCCCGAGGAAATTAAAACCGAGTTGAGCTCCTCCTTGATGCAGATGCTGAGCAATAGACCAAGCTAAACTTCGCTCATTGGCGACGCCAACTATGAGTGCTTTTTTTCCTTCAAAGATTTTTGCTGTGGAGTGGTCCATGGGATTCCTCTTGAGTTGAATTTAACTTGTTGATACCGGATGAGATTGTATTCTTCAACGAGTTTTTGTATAAAGCTCAAAAGAGTATCTCTCAAAGTGTATTTCTAGGCTAAGAAAGAAAGCCAGAATGGGTTTAACCATGGCACTCCCCCAGCAGGCAAAGCGGAAACTGATCGTTCAAAAATTTGGAGGAACGTCCGTGGGATCCATCGAACGCATCCAGCGTGTGGCTCAATGGGCGTTGGATTCACAAGCAAAAGGATTCGATATTGTTTTAGTGGTCTCGGCGATGTCCGGAGAAACCAATCGCTTGGTAGAACTTGCCACTCAGATTAATCCTATTCCTTATTCCAGTGAGTATGATTTGCTGATTGCTAGTGGAGAGCAGGTAGCTGTGGGGCTAGTTACTCTGGCTATTAATACTCAAGCGCAGCAAATGGGTTCATCTGCAACTGAAATTCAGAGCAGAAAAATCGCCGCTAAGGGCTTCCTTGGGCATCACATTGGAATCAGAACAGATCGTGTTTTTTCAAAAGCAAGAATCCAGGCCATTGATACCGTTTTGTTGAAAAAAGTCATTTCAGAAGGTGTGATTCCCGTTATTGCAGGCTTTCAGGGAGTCGATCCTGAGAATAATATTACCACGTTGGGGCGCGGCGGTTCTGATACAAGTGCTGTCGCCATTGCTGCAGCATTGGAAGCGGATGACTGTGAGATTTATACCGACGTGGATGGAGTGTATACGACAGATCCCAGGCTTTGCCAGGAGGCGACAAAGATTCGGCGAATTTCTTATGAAGAGATGATGGAACTTGCTAGTCTGGGAGCGAAGGTTTTGCAAATTCGGTCAGTGGAGCTGGCTGCCAAATATCAAATTCCCCTTCATGTGCGATCGAGCTTTCAGCCAGTTCCAGGAACCCGTGTAGTATCTCGAGATTCTTTAGGAGAAAAAATGGAACAAGTCGTGGTGGCTGGCGTAGCTGCAGATCCTAGTCAAGTGAAATTTACCCTTCAAAATTTACCCGAATCTTCTGGAGGAGTTGCCAAGATTTTTGGAGCGCTTTCTGAAGCTGCCATTGTGGTGGATATTATCGTTCAAGATGTCCCATCTCATAGGAGCGCTGGCCCTGGGCAGTGGGGGAATGGTGGAACCTTGAGTTTTACTGTTTCGAAACCTGATTTTTTGAAGGCAAGGAAAGTTTTGGAAGATTTGAAAGAAACCCAATTGCAAGGGTGTCGCATGGTTGAGGAAGAGGGTTTGGCAAAGGTGAGCGTGGTTGGGGTCGGGATGCAACACCATCCGGGGGTTGCATCCAAGATGTTCGCTTTACTTGCAGCATCGGGGATTCCTATTAAATTAATTAGCACTTCGGAAATCAAAATATCGTGTTTAATCGCAGAGGGGCAAATGAAGCAAGCAGTTGAAAGCTTGCATCGAGGGTTCGAGTTGCATCGTATAGAGTAGGGGGGTATTTGGCTATTTCAACCCAGGGCATTGAGCCAGGGTTTAATCTCAAGCAGCTGGGAGGTTGGCTGTTTGATTTTCTTATCCTTGCTAGTTTAGGAATTTGGATTTTTGGTGGCATTTCTTTGGGGGGGCATCTTTATTTAAAACATGGAGCAGATCTACGCCGAGGTGGGATCATCCTAGGATTTTCGGGTGCCTATTTTTTTCCTCAGGTGTGTTTAAAAAGTTATAGTTTAAGGTGGGTTTTTGCCTTTGGGCACGCCTTGGAGAAGTCTGTTTTTCGATGGACTGTTTTGTTTTTAGTGATGGGTTTTGCAAGTGCGCTCGCTGTTTTTCAAACCTTGGCTCTTCGTGTACCTCTCTATGATGTGGGGATTTTTCATCAGATCCTTTGGAGTCTTTCTCATGGCTTGGGATTTTTTAGCTCTATCAGCAAAGCAGGAAATTTTCTTCACGATCATTTTAGTCCCAGTTTAGCGCTGTTTTTGCCCTTCTTTAAACTATCAGGCGAATCCCCCTATTTTTTGCCAGTGGTTCAGTCTATTCTCATTTTTGGCGGTGGGGCTGCTTGGATCTATCTTGCTGAAAGAGTTCCCTGTGTGACTTCTGATTTTCGTAGCAAATTGGCTGCGGGTACCACAGTGTTTATTTTAGGCTTTGATAGCCTGTGGGGGAATCTTCGTTGGGGATTTCATGAAAACGCGATTGCTTTTTTCAGCTGGTCTTGGGCGATCGCACTTTATTTTTCGGAAGAGGGTAATAAAAACTGGGCTTTGACCAAACAAGGGCTCGTGTGGGTGCTCCTTTTGGTTACGGCATTTTCGAAAGAGATTCTGTTACCGGATATCAGTTTTATGCTGTGGGTTTGGGTGTTTCAGAAAAAAACATCGTTCAAGGGGTTTCGTCTTGCAGGGGTTGTCCTTGCCGTTGCACTCCTTTGGGGATTTATCTTATTTGAAAGAATGCCTCACCCTGCTGATAAGAATTATTTTGATCGTTATTACTCTTACTTGGGGAATGATGTGAGCGGAATTTTTCACTCCATTTTTCAGGCTCCCAAATTGGTTCTTGAAAATATTGGCATGGTGGAGTTGTGTCGCTACTTTTGGGTTGTCTTTTCTCCATGGCTTTTTTTGCCGCTTTTGGGAAGTATGGCAGGGAAAGGAAAAAGAAATTTTTGGCTCTTGGCTATTGTGCCGTCCTTTGCTAGTGCGGCGCTCTCTTCGTTTCCTCTGTTAAGAAGGTCTAACTTTCACTATGTTCTAGAGCTTTGGCCGATTTTGGCTGGAATGACCGTAGTGTATCTTGCGCAAAAGCGTTCAGAGAAACTGGTTTGGGCATGGGCTCTCTTCTCACTGTTGCGGTGGGATCATGACCCGATTCAAGATTTTCGGGAGTATGGGCGGAAAGTTCAAACAGCTGGGGAAGTCCGAAACTTTTTCCGCTCGATTCCTAGGGATGCGGCAGTGGCTGCAGATGATTTAGCAGGTCCTTGGGTGGCATCTCGAAAAAATATTTCCAGATGGCCTGATCTGAGTCTTCTGCCAGGGCAATGCCCTGATTATATTATTTTACATAATTCCAGCCCAGACGATCAAGCTTTACAAACTGTGGTGAAACGGTGTGTACTCAAGACGGGAGTATTGAGGTCTCAGCAGGCTATGTCTTCACAGTTTAAGGACTGGAAGGTGATTAAGATCCCTCAGGAGTCAGGCTCTCACTTAAGACTCTTCCCTCCGATAGACTAGGAGGCACGGTACCGGTCAAAAAAGACAGGGTGGGAGCAATGTCGATGACTTCTGCTCGATTTGAAAAAATACCTTTTTTAATATGGTATCCAGCTAACAAAATAGGAACGGTTCGGTCGTAACTGTATCCGGTAATGTGCGAGCCGGTGCAGTCACCCGCTATAAAGTAGGGCCGAGGAACAATAATCAGATCGCCGCTGCGGCCGGAAAAATAAGTGTGCAGAGTTTGTCTTTCTAGCATGCCAGGAGGAAGAATTCGTTTTTCATAATCTGAGGAACTCACCACGAATGCAACGCCTGGGAGTTGCTTTAAAAATGCCTTGGCTTCAGCTTCTACCGAAGCCTGATCGAGCTTTTTCTGGCCAATAGCCGGATGGTTTAAATAGACATTAAAATCCACCAGGGTGGCAACCCAATTTCCTTGTGCAGGTTTGCCAAACTTCTCGTTCAGATGCTGAGAAAGCTGGCTGGCGAGCTGTGTTTCGTCGATACGGCCAGCTTTTATTTTATGTTGGGTAGCCCACTCAGGAGACGAGGAGGCACCGTGATCTGCAGTGAGAACTACGACGGTTTGACTCAAGCCTCCTGGAATAGATTTTTGAATCAAGTTAAGAAGTTTTGAAATGGCCTTATCTTCATGGACTGTCAGTTCTTCTATTTCTCGGCTGTTCAGCCCAAAGGAGTGTCCAATCACGTCATGGGTGGAAAAGCTCACTGCCAAAAGATCGGTATATTTCCCTTTTCCTAATCGATAGTGTTGGATGGCTTTTTCAGCTGCAGTGATCGTAAGATCTATTCCAATTGGCATGCTAAATATGCCATCGCTGGTAGCTTGGGTTGAATGAGGAAACTGAGTTCCACCAATGATGCCAGCGTTTTCATGGTTCGCTTGAGCTTTGGAGTCATCGGATGAATATCCAGTTCCGTTTTCAGACGGTAGGGTCCATTGTAATTTTTGATGCACAGGAGGGAGGGACTGCTGGTTGAGCTGTTGAATCCACTGAGGGAGCTTGCCCTCGGGAAGATAGTAACGACTGGAAGTCCAGCTGCGAGATTCTTTATCAAACCAAAGTGCGAGATCAGCTCGATGACCTCCCATTAGAACGGCAGCTCGATCTTTGAGCGCGATAGAGACGACTTGGGATGGGTAGCCTGCATTTTTTAACTCGTCTCCTACGGTGGTTGCAAAAAGGTGCTTAGGAGATACGCCAGTATCGGAACTTGAGCCTGGATGGGGTGCAATTACAGGATACTTTGGGTCGTCGGTACAGTAGATGAGTTTTTTTGATTCAGTATCATACCAATGATTATTGGGGATTCCAGATTGGTAAGGATAAGCCCCGGTCAGTACTGTGGCATGGCCTGATGCTGTAACACTTTGCAAGAGGTCATATTGCCCCTGAGGATAGTAAGCTCCTTGGGTCATGAGGTGACGAAATCCTCCGATATGTCCATTTTTGCCTTTTGCGGGTAAAAACCGAGATTCAAAACGGGATAAATAGTCAGCTCTAAATTGATCAATCATAATGATTAAAATAAATCGAGGATGTTTGATGGAGCCTAAGACTGAAGTTGGGCAAAGGAGCAAAAGACAAAGTAAGATGAGCGTTCTTAGCTGAATCATGCCGCAACTTACTCCGGCTGCCTAGGAATGTGCAAGTCTGTTTTTTGGGAAAGTACTGGTTTTGCAGGTTGGTTAGATGTATGTTTCTTTCTCAATATCAAGTTCCAGAGGAGTTGGAGTAGTCGTTCTATTGTCTCTCAGTGAGAATGCTGTCTTCATGATTAAATCCATTTATAAATTCTGCTACAGCGTTCGATTCAATCTTTGATTCGTCCAACTGATCTAAAGGAATCAATGGGTGCTCTAGAAAATCTAACCACCAAACAAACCGAGGATGGTCGGCAGAACCTTCCTTTATGCCATTATCACTAGTTGCAAAATAGCCGTTACTATAGATATTTTCACCGTTTTTGCCTGGAATGTGAACATTGATAAAACCTAATTCCTGGAGAATTTTTGAAAAGCTTAGGTCACTGGAAAGGCTATCATTATGAACATAACTCAATATTACCGAAGGTCTTGATGGAGTGTCTCGCTCGCTACGAAAGTAATAAGGAGTGTCTTGCTTGTCTTTTAAAAAATCCCGTAAAAATCTAGGTAAAAATTCTGACGTAGCCATCTGTTGATAGAAATGAATAATTGACTTCAATCCTGTCGCTAGAACACGACTAAACTCAGCACAATCCTCAGTCGAGATTAACTCCTCGTCTGTGAGTACGCGAAATTGGAGAACGGAACGATCTTTTATTAATTGATATTGCGTGCCGGGCTCGCTTCCTTTTTCGGCAGTGTTTCTCAGTGTTCTGCCGACTGGGTTCTCGGTTGTGCCAGGTCCTTTTTCAATGACTTGCTTTCTGGCATAGAGCGTTAGTAACTGCTTTTGTTCATCAAAAGCAGCACGTGGCATAGTATCTATCAAAATAAATACCTGATATACTCTTGGATTTTCGTCCTTCCCGATCGTGATTTTCATCACTTGCCATTGATAGGGATTCTGAGAAGTTAAAGATGGAACAAACGCCGCTTGTCTGTTATCTAAATCAGATTTATTCCCAGGGTAAGTTTTCTCAATCCATTTGGAAAGTTTGTTTTCAAGATCGGTTTTGGTGTAGTCAGGAGCCACGCGAAATAAGGCCTGTTGACACCAAAGAAATCCTAAACTTGTTTTAGGTTTGAAGAAGTTGTCATATAGATAGGCAACTTGTTCTTTTTGACTTACTGACTCTGACTGCCCTTTCTTTTCAATGAGGGAGATGAAGTCCACGCAATCGTGCTCAATCAACGATCTTGTCCACCAATGTTCGGTGGAGGATTGAGATTTTAAAGAAAGAAAAAAATGGTTTTCCTGTCGACCGCCTTTCATTTTTGCTTGGACGAGTTTGCCAGCAAAAAACCCTGCTTCTCCAATAGCATGGACATGATGAGTGAAAACCAAAAAACACAGTGCAATCAATACTTTAGGTCGACTCATGAAAACCGCCTTTTTAGCTAAAGAGCCATTCATTTTTTATCTAACTTAAAAAAATTTTCAATAATTAAATAGATGAAAGTTCCCCTTACAGGCGCAACTGCGCCAGTTGTTTCCCAGTGGCTTTTTTCCCTTGTGCGGTAAGAGAGACTTTTCGGTAAGTTATGGTTTGCCCTTCTTTAGAAAAAGATTCCTCAGAAATACTGATCCAGTGTGCTTGTGCTAAAGTTCTTAACAATTTTTCAAAATCCTGGCGGGAAATTACGATCTTACTTTCTGTTAATTCTTGGAACATACGTCCTGCAGCCCTCCCCTTTTCAGACTCGAGAATAGCCATCATCTGAGCAATGAGCTTTTGTTCCTGAGGGGTGAGACGGCGATTTTGAAAGCCTTTGACTCCTGAAGGGAAACAAAAATCACACTTTCCGCAAGGAACTCCGGAGTCATTTTTATCTCCGAAGTGTTTTACTAGCGCGATCATTCGACACTGGGAACTTTGGGTAAATCGGGTCATTTCAGAAACTTGCTTTTGTTTATAGTTTCTTTGAGTGGTATACGTTTTCTCCCATGTTTTACTACCCTTAGAAATATTTCCTTCGAAATCCATGATGGCTCCCCGATGGATCTGAAGTTTTTCTAAGGCTTTTTCAAATAGCGGATCATCGAGTGTTGTACGAGACGACGTCGGAGAGTTCAGTTTCTCTTTGAGAGTTTGTTTTAAGATTTTCTTTGGGGTCAGCTTTTTATAGATTTGAGACAAAGTAGAAACTTCAGGATAGTCTCTTTCGAAAAAAAACTCATGAGTGCGCTGGTCTGCATAGGAGTAAAGTAAGATGGCTTGTGAGGGAAGTCCATCTCTTCCGGCTCTTCCAATTTCTTGGTAATAATTCTCCAAGCTGCCAGGAAGGGCGGAGTGAATGACAGAGCGAATATTGGATTTATCAATCCCCATTCCAAATGCTACGGTTGCAACTAGGACATCCAGTTTTCCTTCAATGAATAGGGCCTGGTTTTTTTC
>Ga0302320_10002757_pt1 | contig 41057 bp, 27 predicted proteins | sample Bog_T0_3_FD_202130 | JGI IMG/M metagenome (GOLD analysis project Ga0302320, IMG submission 202130) | Peat permafrost microbial communities from Stordalen Mire near Abisko, Sweden - Bog_T0_3 | ecosystem: Environmental > Terrestrial > Soil > Wetlands > Peat | place: Sweden: Abisko, Stordalen Mire... | reverse complement strand
CGGGAGTGGCGAAATGGCAGACGCACTTGGTTTAGGTCCAAGCGGAGAAATCCGTGGGGGTTCGAGTCCCTTCTCCCGCACCAATTCAAACAAGTTCTGGCTACAGTAATTACAGGGCGCGGCTATCACGATAGCAGCGCCCTTTTTCTAGTTTTGGAAATCCTTACAATCCAACAGAAACTTTACGAGAGCTGTTTCAACAGCGTGGCGGAAGTCGCCCGAATCTTGGATTTCTCGATCAAGAAGATCTATAGGATGGCTGCAAAGGGCCAAATTCCCTCTCTCAAGATTTCCAATTCGATCCGATTCGACCCTCACGATATCGAATTATGGCTGAGAAGCCAGTCCAGTACGAATACCATTCCGGCAGTTTTGCTACCGAGCCCCGCCTATTTGAGGAGAAGCAACGGCCGACAACTCGACCATGCGCCGCGCATTTGACCGAGTTTAGGAGGCACGGCATGCTTAGCGCGTCGTTTTCACTTCCATGAAAAGGGAGAAGCTGACGCGAATCGCGGCTGACCAACTCATTGCGGGATGCACCTCATTGAGAATCCCTGCTTCGACCGCGCAGCGTTTACTTCGGCGCCTGCCGGGCATCGCCTGAAGCTTATATGGAGACGCAGATGCGAATCACCACGAACCAAAGCATCGCGGGATATCCGGCTCTCCAGGTACGCGAATTCGTCAGAAAATATAGATTCACAAATTTTTCCGCTCGGGCAGCTGAAGCGGCACTGATGTTGAGCACCGAGGCCTCTGCTAACTTCTTGAGCAAACTCGTGGATTTAGGCTTGATCGGAAAATCGCGTGAACGGGATGGGATCCAGCTTTTTCAATTGACAAGCAGTGGACAGGCATTAGCCAATGCCTCTGCAGCCAAACCTATTCATCGAAAAACGGCTGAACGTGTTCTTGCTCAGTTCTTGGAGCGAGTGCATCGGGTGAATGCCACCCCTGAATACCTCTTCCGAGTAAAAAACGTTGTCCTGTTTGGCAGTATATTGTCCGACGCCGAGCGGCTGGGCGATGTGGATATTGCTATCAGCCTAGAAGCGAAAGTCAGTGATACGAATGCGTACCAGGCGTGGGCGATGGCTCGCAGAGACGAGGCAGAAGCAGCGGGGAGATATTTTCATTCCCTATTTGAATCGGGTATATGGCCAAGACAGGAAGTCCTCTTGCAGCTCAAAGCGCGATCTCGAAGCCTGAGTTTGCATGAGCTAGAGCAAATCGCAACGACACCCAACCTTTGTTATCGGGTGTTGCTGGGCGATCCAGAGCAGCTTGCGGCCTGGATGCCCAGCGGGCGAGCCATCTGAGTTTTCAAGAAAAAATGACAAAAAAACATGGAAGACGGGTAATACCGATGAGCTTGATTGGGAAGCTCATTTGGCTCATAACCCAAAGGTCGCTGGTTCAAATCCAGCCCCCGCAACCACTTAGCCGATTGGCCAACCCCAGATAACCCCAAATAACAGCGCCTCTCCAAACGCCGAGGGGTTTTCTGGCTGTGTCTGCGGGTTTCTTTGCATGGTTATGCGCTCCTCAGTGCCATCCTGACCACCTTGCTGTTGGCCTCACGCTTGGCCGTCATCAAGGCGTTTCCGTACACGTTCATCGTGGTCGAGATCTGGGCGTGCCGCATCAGTTTCTGCTGTACCCCCATCGGCACGCCATGTATGCCAAGTTCTGTGTAAACCGGGAAACGGCAAACAACTTCATGCGCCTGTTCGTGAACCGGCGCGCCTACGCAATCCAGGCTGATCGACCCCTGCCGAACGGTTCCGTTCCCTATTACCCGGCAAGGGATTGGAAGACCAAGGAGCCTAAACCGCTGGATGAAGGCGTGGTGCGTATGCACCTGAACGGCGACATCACCATCAGCCTGTATGCGATCAATCCCGAGACCCAGCGTTCGAAGTGGGTGGCGATTGATGCCGACTTCGAGGGCTCTCTGGAGTCGCTTTTTCAGTTGCAATGGGAGTTGAAGCAGGACGGAGTGGACGCCGCATTGGAACAATCGCGCCGCGGCGGGCATCTCTGGATCTTCGGCGCCGAGCCGCTGCTGGCCTCTGAATGCCGAATCTATGTCTACAATCTCGCCCTCCGGCTTGGTATTCCGGTCAAAGGCGGCGGACTCAAAGAAGGCATTGAGGTTTTCCCGCGTCAGGATCGGCTCGAAGATGGAGAACTTGGGAATGCCATCCGCGCTCCAATCGGCGTGCACCGGAAGACAAATCGGCGCTATTGGTTTTACGAAGCCGAGGCCACTCCTGAAGCGCAGCTTGCCTACCTCGACGGGTTGAAGAAGTTGACCGAGGCGGAACTCAGGACGTTTATTGATGGGATGAGTCTGCCCGAAGCATACCGACCAGTCGTCGCGGCGCCGTACATTCCGACCGTCTCTTCCACGCAATACCCGGAGTTCCGAATCCTGGACTATATTCGCGTCACGCGCAAGGACAGCCGGAACTGGTGGGCAAAGTGTCCCTCCTGCGCGGGAGTTGGGCACGACCGCTCCGGCGACAACCTCGCAATCCAGATCAAGAACCCGCGCTTCTACAAATGCTGGGCTGGCTGCACGAAAGAGGAGATTCGAGCAGCGCTTGGCCAGCCCATCCACACGCGCGCGGCGGTTTAGGGAGTGAGTATGAAGACCGTTATCTCAAAACGGAAGCCCGAACCCGCCCTATGACTCCGAGATCGGCTCGATTGCGAATCGCCGCATGGAGGCCGTGTTCCTGGAACATACCTACCGCTGGCTGGCGATGGAAGGCGTTCTCATCCTGGTGATCCCATTCGAGCGATTGCATGACTGCGCCGGCATCCTTGCTTCTCACTTCACCCAGCTCGCCGTTCTTCGCATGACAGATGAGGAATCGGTCAAGTACCGGCAAATCGCGGTGCTTGGCCTGCGGCGCGACGTCAGAGGAGCAGTCGTCGAGAACAATAAGCGGCAGCTCTTGAGCGTTGGCCTGTATGCCAGCTTCCTGGGACTTCCTGAGTTGCAGACGGGCGCGTGCCCACCCTATTCCGTTCCTCCGTCTAGGGAGACGGAGCTGAGCTATCGGGGCCTTCCCTACGACTTGTTGGAAGACCTGTTGCCGCAATCGGGCGCATGGAAACAGGCGGCGCCGCTGCTGATGCCGCATGAGGACGTTGCGACTGGCCGGCCCATCACGCCGCTGCATGGCGGCCATGTTGGGCTTCTGTGTACCGCAGGGCTGCTGAACGGCGTCTTCGGCCAGGGTGACGACCGGCACATTGCCCGCTGGCGCTCGGTTAAGCATGTCACGACGTTTGTCGAACAGGACGGGGACACCGAGATCAGTGGCGACGACCGAGCCGCCGCCACTGCCTTCTGTATCGTTCGCATCAAGTGCGCACTGGTATGCGAGTCATTAAGACCGTCCTCGATGCCAGCACCCTCCTGGACGGTCCAAGCCTTAGAGTTGAGACCATCCCCCGTCTACCGGAAGCTCGGCGCCGGTCGTGAAGGTCGCATCGAACGCGAGGAAGAGGACGGCCTTGGCGATCTCGTCCGACGTCCCGAAGCGCTTCATCGGGCTCATACCGATCATCTTCTCCCTAAGCTGGGCGGCCACGTCTTTATCGGGAAATGTTTTGCCGATGATCGGCGTGTCGATGGGACCGGGCGTCACCGCGTTGACGCGAATCTCGCGAGGAAGCAACTCAACGGCGAGCGTCCGAGCGAATGATCGCAGCGCAGCCTTGGCGCCTCCGTATGAGGCGTTGCCGGGCATTCCCTTGACGTTGGCGATCGAAGTCGTGAGGACGACCGCGCCTCCCCGGTTTATTAGCGGCGCGAGTTTCTGCACCGCGAAAAGCGGTCCCTTGGCGTTTAAGTTGAACATCTCGTCGTAGACAGCCTCGGTGATGCTCTCGAGAGGCGCTCGGATGCTGAACCCGGCGTTGACGAAGAGCAGACTGCCGTACCCATGTGCCAACTCACTTTCGCAGCGTGATTGATCATCTCGGTTGACTCTCGACCGAGATTTCAAATGGGTTTACGCTCGACGGACAAAGTTTGTTCCCTAGGAAATCTTCGGTCAGGTGCCTGGAAATGCATCGGTGGCGCTCCGGATTCCGGTCGGATGACCGGCCACCCGTCAGTTATTGTTGAGGTATTAGTTGCGGTGATATTAGCTGGAACATAACTGCCGGTTGGGCGACTGCCGGTTGGGCGACCATACAGCCGGAACCCGGAAAACGGGGTTGCGATCGGAACTGCCCTGCCAGCAGGCATTTCCTCGTTGAAGCCGCGCTCATGGCATGGTGTACTGGGCCAGGTTGATGGTCACAGTATCGTCTGGCGTCTTTGTGACGCCGCCATCGCTCTCCGGATGAAATTCAATGGTCATCGTCTGGCTGTTGACCACAACCCGCAGATATCCAAAATCCGTGTCGTCCACGCTGTTCAGGGTAAGAGTGCTGTTGATGACGTACGGCGTGCGTACGGTAGCGCGAATCGCCGAGAGCGGGTTGTGTCCCCCGCAGCCGGCCACCATATACGCAATCTGCTTGCCGTTCACCGTGCGGGTGAAGCGCTCGTAATTGTGCACGTGCCCGGAGAAGACCGCGTGCGGCCAGACCCCCGCCGCGGTGCAGGCCGAGTCAATGTCGTCGAGCATCAGCGGGCTGCCTCCGTGCGTGGTGTCGCCGCTATAGGGTGGGTGGTGAACCGCAATGATAATCGCCCCGGTAAAGGCGTCGGACTTCACGCGATTGAGGGCTGCGGTCAGGAACGCAATCTGGCGCGAGTCGAGAATCGTGTTGTGGCTGGTGCTCCCTGCCTGGCCGGAAATCACCCCAGGGTCCTCAAGAACATTGCTGTACAGGCCGAGAATCCGCACGAAGGGCGCCTCGAATGTGAAGTAGACGCTGGGTTGGGTCATTGTCGTCCGGTTCAGAGTGCCCGCATCGGGACTGGGCATCTGTGCTGCGGAACAGAAGTTCGCGAGGAAGGCTTCCAGGCTCGTGGCGGGGTCTTTAGCGTATACCACGCCGTCGTGGTTGCCAGGAATGGCAAGGATCGGCGCCTGGTATTCCCGATAAGGCTCATAGAACTGGTCGTAATAGTAAGTGGCCTTTCCGAAGTAATAGACGACATCGCCAAGGTGAAAATAGAAACTCGGGACATCCGCGGGATTCGCCTCGTTGAAGTCGGTCACCATCTTGTCCGCTACCAGAGACTGGGTCCCCGGTCCGGTCACGCTGCCCGTGTCGCCGACAGAGTGGAAAACGATCTGGCCGGCTGCGATGATGGCTGCCTCCTCCGCCGGGCCGGCGTCGCCGTACACCTGCGCAAGCGTCAAAACCGGCTCAACGGGCGCACCGGGAGGGTTGGCCGGGAGCGCTATCAGTTGGGTAAGTTCACTCAGGATTTGGTCGGTGACCGGGTGAGTGAACGTGGTGGGGTCTGGCGATAGCGTGGGCTCGCCGAAAACGGGCTGCCCAGTTGGGACTGCCGGGGCTGGTTTCGGTTTTGCCCCTTTGGGAGGTGGTGTGCCAGGCCCCTTGCTCTTGCGCGCTGGCTCCATTTGTTCGGCGTGCTTCGAGTGCTCGTCGCGTTTGATGACCTTTGCCATGCCCTTTCCTCCTCCTCTGCTGTCGAAACCAACCTAGGAAGAATACCGCCTAACCCAACTGCAAAAATGAATATCTCGTGATCCTGTGCGTCTGACCGCTTGTTGCTCCCCCAATGCGGGCACCCATGCACCAGGTTCACCAGCCATCCTCTTCGCGGCACGGTGTCTAGGTCGATACATCCTGGACCTTTTCTGGCAGTTCACATTCCTTTTGTGGTGACGTTGATTTCGGCCTTTCACACTGAGGGATAGCGCATGCCCGCAAGCCCAAGACCTGGAGGAAACATGAGCTTCTCACCGCTCGGATTGACGCCGCGGATCGGCGTTTTCGATATGCTAAGGGCACTTGCCTTCTCCCGAGACGTGCTCGAGTTCGCTGTAGTCTCAGCCTCACTTGAGGTGGAGACGGCGGAGGGCCGGTTCTCCCATTGGATGTGGCTACGGTTCCCGCATTTCGTGTTCTTGCATAGAAAAAGGCGACAAAGCACAGAATCAGTCATAACGGAGTCCTTCGGGGATGGCGCGATTATAGCCTCGCGTCTGACTCTATTCCCCTACTTGCGTCCAAGGAGTCCGAGCGCGTTTATTAGGGTAGTAGAATACTTGGCAAAATAGATGGCGAAATCGTCCAATAGTGAGCATCACTGCCGCGCGGCTCACGGTAAAAGATTTCAATGCACGATTTGTCTTTGAATTTCCCTTGCCCGATCTGTCATGCGCAGCCCCAAGAAAAGTGCAAATTATATGCTGGGGCTCCGCGTTTTAATTCCCACATCGAACGCAGGTGGCTTGCCGACGATCTCCGGCTTGGGCGACCCCCGGAACCACCGCCCGACCCATTAGCGCGTCTTTGAAGGATTCTCTCCGTTAGTCCGTTGCCATTCAGATTCCCGGCGCTGCATCTCCTCTTTGGAGACGGTGAACGTCTGGTACTGTCTTAAATCTGCGTTGACGGCTCGTCAAGCACTTGCCCACTAACAGGGCACACTAGGAAAGCAAAGCTCCCAAACAGGAAAGTGGCTCTATCTTCGGAAGAATGATGCTGTGCGAGCGGAACATTGTGCACACCGCAGACGAGCGGGTTAGAACCGCTCTTTACGAAGCACTGTTCGGTCATGCCGACATTCTAATTCACGAAAATGTCCCAAATTGACCAACTTCCCCGCTGAGAAATGTTTATGGTGCTATCAAAGGTAAAGACTAAGCCACTTTCGCACGGAGCACCCTAGGGGACTCCGTGCATTTTTCTTTGAGCATTATTGCTTCGGTGCTATCCTGTCTCAAATAGAAAAGCCGCCCATGCCAGGGCGGCTCTCCGGTGTGGCGAAACTCTCTAGCGACATCATCGCATGAGGTTTGCACGAATGAAACAAACAGCAGGTGTTTCGCCATCAATCTTTATCAGTGTGGACGTTGCGCAGAGAGTACCCTCATCTTTTCTTCGTGAATGTGATTACGCGCACACGGTTGCGTTCGGCTGAGGGCGACTGGGAGCAGGAAGGTCGCCGGGCAGGGATGACAGAGAAGGTACTGACGGGTTACCGACCAACCGCCAGGAGTTGGGAACCTGCGGTGAGAGTGCGTATTTCAGAGTTCAGATTTGCGGCTGCGTTGACTGTTTTTGCCGCTCTCGACGGGCATCATACCAATCTGCCCAGGGACCGCCCCGCCTCTTCCCTCTTGACCACCAGTGAAGTGCGGGTAATGTGTCCCAAGCGAAGCGAAAAGCGTGCCAGGCCATCGGGTCCTTATTGCGGTCAGGACAGTCGCGCTGTCAAAGCGCGGATGATCCCGCCCTGCACGCGATCAAACGCCAGCCACGCATCGCTTTCTGACATACCGAATTCGCTGGCAGTTGCATGGACGATTTCCGTCTCGCCGTTAAACTTCTTTACGTCTTCCATCACGGCTCTCGTGAGTTCGAGAATCGTGCGATCCTCACGGATCGTCACGTTCATATCGTCTCTCCAGCCTTCCGGTAAAGCCATGCTTTGCATTCTATTCCTGACCCTGGGACTGTTTCGAGCGTTCTTATGCGCGCCAGTGCAAAACTAGGCCACAGTGCGCCGCGTGAGCGGTGCACTGCGGCGGCGTAAAAGCAAGCCACCGCCGGACCTTGTTTTCGTGAGCTATTGCCTTGATGGCGTGGTTCATGGAACACCGGAGGGATGTTCCAGGTGGAGATATACGGGCGTGTACGGCGTGCGGTTCGTGTCGAGGGCCGGAGTCAGCGAGCGGTAGCCAGGGATTTTGGTCTGTCGCGGGAGGATGCTGCAGTACGCGGTGCCGCTAGGCTACCAGCGACAGCAGCCGATCAAACGGCCCAAGCTTGGGCCGTGGCTGGGCGTGATCGACGCCATTCTTGAAGATGACAAGCAGAGACCGGCGAAGCAGCGGCACACGGCCAAGCGGATCTTTGAGCGGCTGAAGGAAGAGCACGGTTTCACTGGCGGCTACACGATCGTGAAGGACTACGTGCGGTCGGCGGAGTTGCACAGCCGGGAGATGTTCATTCCTCTGACTCATGCGCCGGGCGAAGCACAGGCGGACTTCGGTGAAGCGCTGGTGATGATTGCCGGCGTGGAGCAGAAGGCACATTACCTGGCGATGGACCTGCCCCATTCCGACGATTGCTTCGTAGCCGCGTTTCCGGCCGAGACCACCGAAGGTTTTCTGGAAGGCCACGTTCGAGCTTTTGCGTACTTCGGCGGCGTTCCCACGCGGATCCTCTACGACAACTCGAAGATCGCAGTAGCCAAGATACTGGGCGGAGAAGAACGGCAACGGACGCGGGCGTTCTCCGAGTTACAGAGCTACTATCTTTTCGCTGATAAGTTTGGACGGCCGGCCAAGGGCAACGACAAGGGCAAGGTCGCCTGTATCGTGACCATTCTTGATGATCCGGTACTGGGCATCCTTGTCGTATTTTTTCGACGGATTTTGGAAGGCGATGAAGCCGAGAATGCCGAACGCCATCATCCCGGTCCGTTCACCACCTGGGAGCTTATCCCCAAGCAGCGCCGGGTGGTTTGAGGGCTGATCCTGCAACCCGCCCCCGGAGGGTCTGCCTCCATCTTCCATGCAGCAAGGCTGCTGCATTCGGTCTACATTCCTACCTCCTGCTTCGGCCGTCATGGCACACTTTGGCGAGGGACAGGTGTTGATTGCGGCGACCATCGTCTTATATACGGTAAGGCTGCAGCGAGCACGCAACGATGCGCTTCGGGAAGCGGCAAGGACACGCGCCATCCAACAATTTACCGAGAGTCTCTTCGATGGTGGGGATAAATCGGCCGGCCCTGCCCTGGACTTGAAAGCGGTGCAGCTTCTAGATCGCGGCAGACAGCAGGCCGCCAGTCTGGGTAGCGATCCTGAGATGCAGGCAGACATGAAGGAGACATTGGGAGGTATCTACCAAAAGCTGGGCAAGCTCGACCTTGCTGATCCTCTCCTGGTGTCGGCGCTTGAGGAACGCAAGCGACTGGCTGCTGGCGATAGCCCCAAGGTGGCCGAAAGTCTTGTCGCTCTCGGTTTGCTGCGGAAGGATCAGGGAAAACTGGATGAAGCTGAGACCCTAGTGCGTCAGGGCCTGGAGATGAGCCAACGCGTGCAATCAGGTTCCAGCCCCGATGCCGTCCGCGCTAATTCGCTCAGAGCCATGGTTGCTTTGGGCACAGTCCTGGAAGTACGCGCCAAATACGACCAGGCGATGCAGGTTCTCGAGGCTGCTCTGAATCTCCAACCCCAAGGCAAGGATGCAACTATTGCTACTGCCGAGAACCTGATCGAGCTTGCAAACGTAACCTTCTATCAGGGAACGTACGATCGCTCGGAAATGCTCAACAAACAGGCGCAGGCCATCGATCAGCGGGTGCTAGGAGATGAGAATCCGGCTGTGGCGCAGGAACTGAACAACCTAGGCGCGATTGAAATGAATCGCGGCAATTACGCTTCTTCAGAAGCGTACTATCGCCGCGCACTTGCGATTACGGAAGCTTGGTACGGAACCGACCACCCGGAGACCGCGGCGAATATGACTGCGCTGGCGCAGCCTCTGACGTTTGATAAAAAGGAAGCTGAAGCACAGAGCTTGCTTGAGCATGCGCTTGAGATTCAGAAGCGTGTCAACGGGCCAGTGAATGCAACTGTTGCCACTACGCAAAACCAGCTGGGAATTCTTGCTTTCCAAAGCAAGCAACTCGATGCGGCGCAGGCCTACTTTACGCAGGCGCGGAACACCTGGAAACAATTGTTCGGCGATCAGTATCCATCCGTAGCCGTGGCATTCTCCAATCTAGGCAGCGTCTGCCTTGAGAAAAAAGACCTTACCTGCGCTGAGAAAATGTACCGGGATGCCGTTAGTAGACTCGATGCGTATTCAGCCGACAGTCTCAATGACAGCGTGGCTCATATCAAACTTGGGCGCGCCTTACTGAGCGAAGGCCGCTATAGCCAAGCCGAACCTGAGTCACTATTCGGCTACTACCACCTGGGAGTGAAAGTCGCTCCAACCGACCATTTCCTAACCATGGTACGAAAGGACCTGGCGTCAATTTACGACGGACTTCACGATGCGGCAAAGGCAGCACGCTTCCGGTCTGAATTAGAGGCGGCTGCGCAACCTGTTCGTAAATGAATCTTCTCTTTTGCGGGCCTGCCAACCCCAATAGTGAACGATAAAGGTCGCTATCGCCAACAACGCGCGATGGCGACCTCCAAGCCGCAACCGAGCCTCCAAAACGCCCGAATTCGGGCAAGCGGTGCGCGCATGTACCGTCTCGGCCCGGAACTCCATCCCCCCTTGAGAAGGGGCTTGGGAGTTCTTGATGTGAACGTCCTTTATCATGCACTATTTGAGTCGGTGGGGCTTTGCGTTTGAGGCGTGTAAAAAGGCCCTCTCCCCGGTAACCGGGGAGAGGGCCTTTTGCAGCCGGAACGCGATCTAGTCGTCGTTGTCGGCCTTTGCAGGTGCCTTGCGGTTGAAGTCGCTCGCCGGACGAACCATCTTCTCGCCGGGGAAGGGGACCTTGAACCCGGTGGCCTCATACCAGTCGTAGTGCTTGACTGTGTTCGGGTCTTCAGAGTCCGGAATGTGATACCTGCCGTTGAAGATCTCCGCCTTCTTCTTGAGCCAGCCAGCCCGCAGAACTTTGACTGCAGGGCTATCCTGCAGAGCCGCTGACCCGGAAGTGCAGGTGTTGAAGCCGGGATTGATGTTCGACGGGGACGCATATCCCTTGACGCCGTAGCACAGCGGAACCCCGTTCGGCACGTGCGCCCAGGGGAGGAAGTTGTTCTCGGGCGGATTGTCGATAAAGGCCGTCTTCATCGGCGAAGCTACCAGGTCGTTCTGGTTCATGGGCGTAATGCCCAGAATCTGCTCGACCGTGCGCATCATGTTGATCTGCGTGTAGAAGGTGCTTTCTTCGGTGACACCGGCTCCAGTGCCATCGTCGTTCACCTTCTGAACGACGTAGGGGCTGAGGATATAACCCGGGCTACGGTGACCATCGACGTGGTCGACACCGGTCTGCGCGTCGTCCTCCGTGACGAAGATCGCCGAGTCCCTCCAAATGGCGCTGTGGCTGATTGCATCGACAAAGCGGCCAAGGGCCAGGTCGTTATCGGCCTGCATCGCTGTCGCGTTCGGCGGGCCGCCGGTGTGGTCGGAGCTGATCCACATGAATTCCAACTGGGGCACCTTACGGGTCACCACGTCCTGATTGAAGTCCTGCTGCCAGACATCGAAGCGGTACTGGTCGGGGATGCCCAGATCGAATTGCGGGTAGTTCTGGACCGTGACCTTGTTGAGGCTTGGGAGCGGGGTAACGGAGCCGATGTCATTGTAGTACTGGAGCTGCGTCTCGTTGCCACTCTCGAATTCCAATGTGTCGTTGTAGAACTTGGTCCAGCTCGGTTCGCAGCTGTCCGAAACGATATACGGTGCTGGGGTTGTATATCCTGCTGGAATGTCAGACAGCGTGCAACCCGGCACGGTGAAGGTGTTGTACTCGATGTACTCGCCGTAGTTCTTCACAGAGACGCCGGCCTTGGCCGCTGCATCCCAAAGGTGGCCCTTCTGCTGGTAGGCAATCGCATCGCCGCCGTTGGAGGGGTAGTCACGGAGCCAGTCAGGCGACTGGATGTCGTCGGAGTACGGAGCCATGGCCTGCATCAGCCAGTTGTGACCATCGGCCGACTGGCGGCTCGGGTCGTAGTAGTTGTCGAAAAGCGGGAAGCGCTGCACCAGCGCGTGTGCGTTGGGCGTTACCACGGGATAGGCGGCATAGCTCGAGCTATCGCCGAAGACCGCCAGGGAAGAGTCGCCATTTCCGCCGGCCACGTCGCCCAGGATCTGGTCATAGGTGCGGTTTTCACGGATGATTACGAACACATGCTTGATTTTGGACGGATCGCCGATCTTGTTCGGGATTGCGAGCGGCTGGGCAGACGGGGCGCCTCCCGCGGCACTCCAGATGTTCTCCACCAGATCCCAGTGATTGTTCTGGAAGACCTGGTGCGTCATCGCATCCAGTGCCGGGTACTGGGGCACAGGAATGATGCTGACCGTACCGAGGTCCTGGTGAGTCTCGAAGTCGTACACGCCAAACTCTTTTGCGTACGAATTCTCGGCCGTTTTCGTCGGTGGCGGCGCCACCGCGTAGCCCGTGGTGCCGATACCCTTGTCGTTGGCAACGAGCAGCGAGTCGTTCGCCGTGTTCAGCACAACTGAACTCGGCGCATATCCAACCGGGATCATACCCTCGACAGGGCTCCAAACCCAGGCCTTGAGGTTGACCACGGCGATAGCGTTGGCGTTGTAAAGCGCGACGTAAGCGATTTCCTTTCCGGCATCCACGGCGATCGAGTTTGGACCGGCGCCGTACGCGGACGCGTCTTGGCCCGGCACGCCGATCGGCAGCCCAAGGTTGATCTTCCGCTCCACTTTGTTGGTTTCAGTATTGATCACGGAGAGGCTGTCGTCATAGGTATTGGCGACCAACAGATACTTGCCCCAGAAGGCCATCCCGGTTGGGTGGTGGCCGACATTGATGCTGCCGGTGACCGTAAACGTGGACAGGTCGACCACGGAAACGGTGCCGGCGGCAAAGCTGCCTGTCGGATATTCGGCAACGACCGGGGTGCCGTTGGAGTATTCCTGGAAGTCGTTCGCGGTAGCGATGCGGCCGGCCTCGTTGGAGACGTAGGCGGTCTTGCCATCCGGCGAAATCACCACACTGTGCGGCAGGTTCCCGACGCGGATCTCTTTGCCCTCGACGGGTGTTGCAGCGGTCAGGTCGATTTTGGTCAGGGTATCGTTGTTGTCCAGCACGGCGTAGGCGGTCTTGGCATCTGGCGAGACCGCGATGCCCATGGGATAGGACGTCAACACACCATTCGAGATGAGCGAGACGGTCTGGCCGCAGGGGATATTGAAGCTGCCTGTGGTTCCCGCAGGGCTGTTCGGGAAGCAGGTGACGGTGGATAAACTATAGTCGGGATTGATGTCCATCGGAACGCTGACGTGGGCGTAGTCTGAGAGCAAGCCAGTCGTCAGGTTGACGCTCGCGATGCCGACGAAGCCTCCCTGTCCGTAGCTGTCATAGAAGGAATTGCCGTCCTGGCTGAACAGCAGGTACTTGCCGTCCGGCGAATAGGCAATGCCGGTGTTGCTGCCGTCTGGATCGCTGCCCCCGATCGCCGGTGTGTAGGTTTGCAGGACAGCGCCGGTCTCGGTGTTGAAGATGGTGACTGCCTGTGGGGCGCCCATTTGAAGGACGGCGGCCGTGTGGGTGCTGCCATTCGGGTTCAACGCGACGGCCTTGGCGCGGGTCGTGGTGCCGAGGTAGACCTGGTAGCCGGCGGGGGTGATAATTCTGCCATCGCTGACGACCCACGGGTTGGCCAAGGGCTTCGAGTAGGTCGGGCCGGTGGTCGCGCTCGTGTTCTCGCCGGGGTGGTAGGTCGGGAACGGCACGGACTGTGCGAGTGCCGAAACGCTCAGCCCTATCGCCAGCAGGCCGGCGAGCAGACGAGAGGGACTAATCCCAGAATGTTTGCGAGAAGCTTTCGCGGACATGAATCATTCTCCTCTTTCGGTTTCTTCCGTTGTGTGATCCGGATTCGGCCATGCAACTTCAGGTCACTTCAGCGCGCTCTTTGACAAGCTGGCATGTTGAGCCCGGGAACTAGACATGAAACAGGCTGGAGCTGTCTCTTCGATTGCAGGACGTGGCGCAGCGGCAGTGCGGCGACAACGAGCCCAGTGTACGGGCGCGAAAAGTACGCCAGCATGACGTAAAAATGACAGTTTTGTAATCACGTTACGGTGGTGTGAATGCACTTCCTGGCGTCAGCCTCCGGGGTCAGGCTTCGTATCTGTCCCGGTGAACCGCAAAATCATCGGTTCTGGACGACCCTCGCGTTCGACAAATGGCTGGTCCCACGGAGATCGATGTTTGACGGGACCTTCACTTGGGCTTGATCTGCGTGTAACAAAGCCAGATTACAGAATTGTTATGTACAGCGTTCGAGGTGTCTTCTCCAGATCGTGCTAACTCGTGGATGTCATTGAGCGCGATCGAACTTCGTACTCGGAGCAACGTTTGAAAGCCAACTGCGGGAGAAGCTGTTGCCGTTCTCCGCCTGCGGCCAGAAACGAGGATCTGTGTTTCCAACTGTCACAACTTGAACATACCCATTGCGATTCCGATGCGCGCAACGAGCGGCGGCATGTCAGGGAATCATTGTTTTCGCTCGGGAAATCGAGAGAACGCAGGCCGACAAACCGCCGCTGAACGTGCGCGAGGATTGCTGATCGAAAGCGATCATCGCGACCGGTCGATTTGGGATTTCGTTCGGCGCAGTGTGGCCTGCGTCAGTCGAGCAGCACAGAAAAAGAATGTGAGCTTCCTTCCCTAAAATTCGAGGTGGTCGATGTGGCGAGAAGCGAAGAGGGTTAATCAACTCTGCATCGGGTGGAGTTGGGGGCAATCTCTCTTTGGAATCGGCTTGAGAAAAAAATCGGTCACGCGGCCCGGCAAGAGATCGTGCTCTTTTTCTTATCGCGTGGCAGTTTGCCTGATTCCAATCCTGTTGGCGAACTGCGCGTTGATGACCGCCCAGAATGTGGTGTTGATGGGCGCGCTTGGCGGACGGGTCACGGATCAGAGCGGCGCTGTGATACCGGGAGCTTCGATTGCGCTGCAGAATCTCGCCACCGGTGTTCAACAATCCGTCGGTACCGGCCATGCAGGAGTCTTTCGGTTTCCAGTGCTAACGCCCGGAACGTATTCCGTTACAGCAAAACTCAAGGGCTTTCGCGATACGCGGGCCTTCGTACAGGTGATGGTGGGAAGCACAACATGGCAGGACTTCAAGCTGCAAGTAGGCGCCAACCCCGACGCGATCATCGTCACCGGGCAGGGACCGTTGCTGAGGCCAACGGAGTCCTCCGCAAGCACGGTGCTCGAACGCTCCCTGATCGAGAATTTGCCTCTTAATGGGCGGCGCTACACCGACTTCGCTGTGCTCACTCCGAATACAAATTACGACGGCGACGCCGGCCTGGTCAGCATTGCGGGGCAGCAGGGCGGCGAAGACTCAGGCTACGCCAATGGCAATGGATCCAGCAGGTTCACCGTTGATGGCACCAACGCCACCAATAACTACTTCTCAGACATCATCGGTCGCTACCGGATCCCGTATCTCTACGGTGAGGACTCCATCCAGGAGTTCCAGGTTTCGGTGAGCCCTTACTCAGCCGTGTATGGAGGCGGAGCCGGATTCGTGAACGCGGTGACGCGCTCGGGAGGTAACACCTTCCACGGCAGCGCTTTCTACTACAATCGCAACTCGGCGACTGGAGCCAACGACGCGCTCGATATCTCAGCAGGAATTCCCAAGCCGCAGGACACTTTGCAGCAATTCGGAGCAGGCGTGGGCGGCCCGATCCAGCGCGATCGCCTGTGGTTCTTCTTGGACTACGAACAGCAGTTGCGTAACGACCCTATTTCAGTGATCAATCCTGCGCTGTCAACCAACTCAGCGAATTTGCCCACTTTTCTCAATGCGAATTTCGGCATCCCCCTGGGCACGACGCTGCCCTCGCCTAACGGCCCCTTGCCTGTCCCCGGCGTCGACAACGACCAATCCGTCCTGGTCAACCCGACCGATCCGGCCTACCTGCAGCAAGTGGCGAATGTCGTCAGCGCTTTGAATTCCAATCTCGGCGTTAAGACCAGGCAGCGCAACGACCTTGTCTTCACGCCGCGACTCGACTACCAACCCACCTCCCGCGACAGTCTCTTCCTCAGCGGGAACTGGAATCTCTTCAATTCACCGGGCGGAGAAAACACTGACCCTACGGTCGGCAACTACGGCACCTCAGTCCTGGCCAACGACAAAGTGCTTACCATTGTGGTCAACCTGGGATGGACGCATACGTTCTCGTCGCATGTGCTCAACGAGTTTCATGCCGGCGCCTCGCGGGACAACGAGATTGCTACACCGAGTGGCCTTTCTCCGAACCAACCGACCGTCTTTCTCAATACCAACAACCAGTTCACTTTGGGCAACGCGGCATTCTCGGTTGGCAGAGTATTTGAAAGGCAATATTCGGCGGCCGACCGCGTCGACCTGGTGATGGGAAAACATACGTTGCAGTTTGGTTTTGACTTCAGCTACGCCCGGGATGCGGACACTGACGACGGCGGCGCCGACCCCAATGCCGCGGTAGACTTTGGTTCCCCGCTCGCCAGCTATCAGTTCTCCAGCCTGGAGGATTTTGCTCTTGGGGAGTACAACAGCTTCAGCCAGGCATCGGGCAGTCCGACGTTCTCTTTTTCGGTGCCGTACTACGGCTTCTACGTCCAGGACACATACCGGGCTTTGAGCAACTTGACGTTGGAGATGGGCTTGCGCGAGGACTTCCAGGTCTACCCGCAACCGGCAGCGAATCCCGCTTTTCCGCTGACCGGACAATACCCGAACCAGTTTCTGCGCCCAGCGCCGCGCGTTGGCTTTGCCTGGCAGCCCGGCCCGGGGACGGTGATTCGTGGAGGATTTGGTGACTTCTTCACGAATATGAACGGCTTGAACTATCGCAACGCCGTCATCTCGAACGGGCTTCCGTCCCAGCAAGCCGAGGTGAGTACCAGCTACAGTTCCGGCGCGCCAAATCAGCAGGTTCCGACCTTCCCCGAAAGTCTTCCCGGCAGTTCTCCGCTCTTCCAGTCCGCTCCCCAGGACATATCGTTTGTTGCGCCCAACTTCAAGGCTCCCAACATCCTGCAGGCCAGTCTGCAGATCGAGCAGGAGATCTTTAAGGATACGACCCTGACCATAGGCACAATGTGGAATCACGGCGTCCACCTCCTCGCGGGCAGCGCCTACGACCTGAACTTGGAACCACTGCAGGGCACGACCACCTACATCGTGTGCACACCGGATGCAGTCGCAGCCCCGTGCAGCGGGCCCTCCATGGTTTTGCCCAACATGGACAGCGGCCTGCTCACGGAAGGCCGCGTCAACCCCAACCTGAACGGGATCAATGAGTTGATCAGTCCCGGGCAGAATCACTACAACGCGTTGTTTGCGCAGTTGCAGCGCCGCATGACGCACGGTCTTTCACTCGAGGCTTCTTACACTTTCGCCAAGTGCATCATGCTCGATGGCATGGACTTCAACAACCAGTTCGATTTCAGCAACACGCACGCTCCTTCGTTGCTTGACCAGCGGCACCGGCTCTCGGTCGCCGCTGCCTACGAGCCGCACCTGGAAAACCTCATCTCCTCGGACGCGGGACGCAGACTGATCAAGGACTGGAGGTTGAATACAGTCATGGAATTCTCTTCGGGGCGGCCTTTCGCAGGTCTCCTCGGCCCCTCCGCGAATGGCGACAATTTGAATGACACCGCTATCAACGAAGTTACCGCGAACACGGCTGCGGGGATCAACGGTGCTGGGCCGACGCCGGACATCGGCCTCAACTCCTTCTACGGCCCCTGGCTTGAGAGGGTCGATGTCGGTCTGGCGCGCAGCTTTGCCATCGGTGAGGGCAAGGCACTGCAGTTCCAGGCCGAGGCATTCAACGTAGCCAACCACGCTAACTACTACGTGCAGAACGGCGGCGGGATCGTCCAAACTCAGTACAACCCCATGGGATACCCAGGCAACGATGATTGCGGAGATGGCCAGACGCTGAACCAGACCTGCTTCCTGGTCCCCAACTCTGGTCCAGGCAACTTCGGTACATTGCAGGAAATCAGTCCCAACGGCCTTCCCAGGGTGTTGCAGTTTTCCGCGAGATTCTCGTTCTAGGAAGCAACTCATGAAGATCCTGGTTATCGAAGACGAAGTGAAGACCGCCAAGTTCCTCAAGAAAGGACTGAGCGAGGCCGGTTACGTCATTGACGTAGCTGGCGACGGTCTGCAGGGACTGCACCTCGCCCTGGAAGTTGATTTCGACCTCATCATTCTCGACGTGATGCTTCCTTTGCTCGATGGGTGGCGGGTTCTTGCACAGTTGCGCAAGGCGAGCAGGAAAGCGTTGGTTCTGATGCTCACGGCGCGGGATTCCGTGCATGAACGCGTCCGCGGATTCGAGTTGGGCGCCGACGACTACCTGGCGAAACCGTTCGCGTTTTCCGAACTCCTGGCCCGGGTGCGCTCCTTGCTGCGACGTTCAACGCCTCGCCCGCAGGAGACCATTCGCATGGCAGATCTTGAGATCGACCTGCTGCGCCAGCGGGCGACGCGGGCCGGTCAGAAGCTTGAACTCACTTCCAAGGAGTTTCTTCTCCTGACGCTGCTGGCGCGGCGCGCGGGCGAAGTGCTGTCCCGGACGCTGATCGCCGAGTCGGTCTGGGATATGAACTTCGACAGTGATACGAACGTCGTGGATGTGAATGTGCGCAGGTTGCGCAGCAAAATGGACGATCCCTTCCCGGTGAAGCTGATTCACACGGTGCGCGGAGCCGGCTATGTCCTTGAAGCAGAAACATAGTGCGCCGGCCGCGCCACGGCTGCGCCATACCTTGGCATTCCAGTTGACGGCGGCCTACTCGTTGGCGGGCCTGATGCTCATAATTCTGGCTACTGCGAGTCTCTACATCGTACTGCGGACAGAATTGGACCGAAGCACAGAGCTGTTCCTTGCCGACAAGCTTCACGTGCTGGGCACTATGCTGCGGGAACGGCCGGACGACGAGGATGCGCTGCGCGAAGAGATTGAGCTCGAGTCTGAGGCCCGCCGGTACCAGCAGTTCTACATTCGCCTCCTCGATGAGCATGGCCTGCCGATCATGACGACGCCCGGCATGGCCGAACAGTTGGATCTTGCGGAGCTCGTAAACCAAACCCGCGGCCGCTCCGAGCGTTCGATTGCGATGGCGGGCAGACATAAGCAGCCATTCCGGGTCACCAGCGCTACAGTTGCCGTCGGCACGCCGCCGACTCACAGCGACACGGTTCAAATCGCCATCGATGTCTCGCAGGAAGAGGAGCTGCTGGCGCGCTATCGGCTGTGGTTCTGGGGCATTCTGATAGCGACTTCGGTTCTCTTCCCGCTGGTGGGATACCGGATTGCGCGACACGGCATTCGGCCCGTCGAAGAGATCGCCTCAACCGCGCGGAGAATCACATCGACGAATCTGCGCGAACGGATCGCGTCGGAAGGCTATGCGTCGGAACTTGCGTCCCTGGCCGGGACATTCAATGAAATGCTTGAGCGGCTGGAAGAATCCTTCGAGCGTATATCGAGGTTCACGGCCGACATCGCGCACGATTTGCGCACGCCGGTCAACAATATCCGCGGAGAAGCCGAGGTTGCGCTCGCCCGCGCACGGACGGTCGACGAGTACCGCGACGTGCTCGAGTCCTCATTGGAAGAAGCGGTCCGGCTTTCCGAGCTGATCGGCGATCTCCTGTTTCTGGCCCGCGCGGAGAGCCCCCTAACCGAGTTGCGTCGCGAGAATGTGAACATTAGCGAGTTGCTAACCACGGTTCGCGATTACTACGAAGCTTCTGCGGCCGTCTCAGGAATATCGCTTGTCGTGAACGATGGGGCCGAGCCGCTCGACGCGGAACTGGATCGCTCACTGATGCTGCGCGCGGTGAGCAACCTGGTCTCGAATGCCATTGCACATACGCCCCTGGGAGGAGTCGTGACACTGGCGGCCACGAACGAGAATGCCGCGATTCGCATCGAGGTCTGCGACACCGGCGTCGGGATTCCCGCCGAATCGCTGCCCAGAGTATTCGATCGCTTTTTCCGCGTCGATCCATCGCGTTCAAAGACATCGGGTGGCACAGGGTTGGGCCTGGCTATCGTGCAGGGCATCCTGACGCTTCACGGCGGCAGCGCGGAGATCACCAGTCAGCTCGGCTGTGGAACTCGCGTCACGCTGCGCATTCCGGCCCTCCTAACGCGATGACAAAACTCTAATTCTCGCCTCATGCTGGCGTCCGTTGCTAAGTTTTTCGGCGATAGGTGTTCGTGGCCGTGGTTTGCGGCCCATTGACAGGATAGATCCTCTAACGTCCCAGGGGCTAGGATTGCCATTCAGCGCCTTCAGTGGGGGCAATCCATACGCTTGATTGGGCACCATGTCGGACATCTGACCCAAAATCTGCTGCGGGCTTGCCAACTCAATTAGTGCATGATGAAGGACGCTAACAAATGGCTTGCCACTCAGGAAGAATGCCAAAGAACAGAACGGTATCACTCCTCGCAGCAGAATGGCGTCAGAACGCTGGCCTTCTGGGGTGGCTTGCTTGCGTCTGTCGCAGGGAGCGCCGGTCCCTCGGGAAACGCTCTTCGAGCCGAAGCGGTGTGCAGGGGTGTTCTCTGCTGCGCGCGCCCTCAGACTCCGCGCAGTTGCTGGACGCAGGCGTCATCGGATGCCGAATGTTCCGAGGGAAGGAAACGCTCCGGACGCTCTTATTTTCTGCGCGACGAATACAGAGCCTTCTTTCGTCAGATGCCCGTAATCGAACTGAAGCGGGACGTCGGTGTCTGCATAGCGATCACAGTTGCTGCCATCGCAAAGCAACTTGAAGTAAGACATATAGGGAACGTGCCATACGGTCGATGCCAGGGTGGCCATTTCCGCATCGAGTGTCCGGTATTTCATTAACTCATGTCGCGCCGGAAGAGATGCATCGTGCCTCTTCAACGACAGCACCAATAGACGCGGCAGGTATGCATCGTACTGGATTATTGGTCCAATTAGGATGACATCCACTTTCTGTTCCTTGAGGCGATTGAGAGCCGCTCCCAGTGCGCTGAGATCTGCCGGCTCCCATCGTGCGGCGAGAAGCACAACATCGACGTGATGCTTGGGAAGAAAGTCATCGAACACATAGTCCATGATGGCGTTGCAGCGTTGCGTGTCCAACACCCTATGCGTCAAAGTTGGCTCGCATCCGGATGATGCCGCTTCAAGAAAATTCACATTGGGCGACACATTTGCTAGCCCATACCAGAGTTGCGCAGCATGGCTATCGCCGAACAAGAGAGCATTCTCTTTAGTCGGGTCTTCGTGCATGCAAATCGCTGGATTGAAAACGGTCTTGGATGTATTGATGTAGCAAGTCCCAATCCGATACGGAGCAGATATGTCGACATCTGCGTAAGAAGCTACCCGCACTTCTTGAGAAGAGTACCTTGATGGGAACCCGCGCGCGAAAAGCATGCATCCGCCGACTATAAACAGTGCCGCGCTCGTAGCGACCGCGAACGCAAACGTGAACTTTCCCTTGAGAAGGAATCTGGCCTTTCGGAAAGGCGTTTCAACAAATCTCCATGAAAGCGTCGCCACAATGATCGATAGGCCCAGCACCGCCAGCTTCACGTTTCGTTCAGACGCGCCGGCGATTTGAATGACGCTCTGCCTCTGAAAGACGATGAACGGCCAGTGCCAAAGGTAGAGGGAATAGGAGATAAGTCCCAGGAAGACGATCGGCTTGAGCGAGAGCAGACGCGCGACCAATGAATCTCCGCTTTGTCCTGCGGCAATGACCAGGGCGGCTCCGAGGCAAGGCGGAAGTGCGGCAATTCCGGGGAACGGGGTGTAGATATCATATGCAAATGCGGGGACGATGATCAGTAACAATCCGACTGCCGACATCATGTTGCGCCATAGGCTGGATGTGACCCTGGGAAGAAGATCGAAGGAAAGAATGGTGCCGACCAGAAGCTCCCATGCGCGGGTGAAGGTCAGGTAGAAGGTGGCTGTCACCAAGGTGTAAACCCCAACGACACTAAGCGCAAAGGAGACGGCGGTCAGGCAGAGAATGGCGACCTTGAGATGACGGGGAAAGAATCGTCTTGCAGCTACAAGGAAAATGGGGAAAAAGATATAGAACTGCTCTTCAACGCCCAGCGACCATGTGTGCAGGAGCGGCTGGTCTGCGGCCGCAGTATCAAAGTATCCGGAGTGCAGCCAGAAGTAGAAGTTTGAAACAGAACCAGTGGCAGCGAGCATGGATTTTGCGAAGCTCTCGAGTTCAGAGGGCAAAAGGAACATGCAGGCAGCAACAGTGCTAACTCCCAACATCACCACCAGCGCCGGAATGATTCGGCGAATGCGGCGTTGATAGAAGGATGAAAGGGAGAATCGTGACTCGGCAATTTCTCTGAAGATCCCTGAACTGATCAGGAATCCGGAGATCACGAAGAATACATCCACTCCGATGAACCCGCCCCAGACCTTCAGCTTCAGGTGGTAGAAAAGCACAGACAAGACCGCAACAGCGCGCAGTCCATCTATGTCACTCCGATAGGGCAATGCAGGTTTTGCATCAGTCATCAAACGTCCAGTTGGGGAGGAAAGTGAAGAGGCGAATTCTACCATGTGATGGATTGCGGAACTTGCGATTCCGCCTTCGTTGAAATGCCGGGCGACAGTGCGCCCGAAGACTTGCCAGCCAAGGCTGCTCCCCATTCAGGCACCGCTTCACGCGCCTTCTCTTTTAATGCATTCGCCTCCTTGTTCAGCCCGATGCAGGCCATGACAAAAAGCAGCCACAGTATTCTTAAATATCCAAAGTCGCTCTCGCCCACGTTGTAAATGAAATTACAAACGATTACAACGATGCACCATCTCACGAAGGGCGGGTTCGTCGATCGCCTGAATACGCGAAGTATGTTGAGCGCGGCTTGCCCTGACATAAGGGCAACGGTTGCAATTCCGACGAATCCGAATTGGAGCATCAGGTCGAGGTAACCGTTTTGAGCCTGTGCAATCGGCCACCCTGCGATCATGGCGATGTCTTTTGAGGGACCGGCGAGGCCTTGCCAGAATGCTTCGTAGCCGTAGCCGAGCAAAGGCCGCTGAACGATGGCATCCCATACAGTACCCCAAATGACGGTGCGTTGGCTGAGGGTTGGATCCTTCCCAAGTAGCGCCAGAATATCAGCCGAATGCACTGCAAAAATGTACGAGAGAGCCGCCACTACCGGTATGGCGGTGAATGTTACGAAGAGCGCATCTTTGCCCGGCGCCCTCTGCAAGAGCCACAGTGTCCCGGACAGAACAAGCGCGAAGACGGCAAGGCCCCAGCCGGTCCGGGACTGCGACATGCCAATCAGGAAAACGCAAAGCAAAATATAGAAGGGATGCAGAAAGCGAAGTAATCGGATATGCGATTTCCAATGCAATGCTGTTACCAAAAACAGAGTGACTGCGGCGGCGCATTGCTGCTTGTGCGTGAATATCCCTCGCCATGATCCGCCCAACGTCCCGACGCTGGGAATAAGGATCGCGATAGCAATGCTCGCTGTGACAGCAATCGCACCGGACAGCATGACCAGGTCAAGCTGTCCATCCAACGTGTAGGTCACTGACAGATAAAGCACGAACAAGGTGAAGCAAAACAATGTAATAGCGCTGGTGATGCTCTGGCGCGGATAAAATGACCACAATGACGAGAGCACCGCGATCACGGGAAGCAGTATGATCAACTTGTTCTTGAGAGAAGCTGCGAACACAACACCGAACCTTTTGAAGATGAAGGTGGCGGCGATGACGCAAACGATCAGAAGGCCAATTTGATGAGTTAGAGAGAAGCTCGCTGCCGAGGCGGTGTCGGCGGCGCCGGGAAACCCGCTGTTGGCGTAGTAGAGAAGGGGCAGGAGTATGAACCAGGTTCGCACCAGGGAACCGGTGAGAGCTGGCCGACCATGCGTTGTCTCTTCTACAAGCGTTGTTGTCATTTGAAGTTCAACCGATTCCCCTGTCAACGGCAGCCGCGTCCAAGTATGGCTCAAAGACTCGCAAAACTATCATGCGGCAGACACCTTCATCAATGCCGCAGCTACCGAATCATAGACCGACTTCTTTCTCAACGAATCATCCAGCAAGCCAGGGCGGTGGGGCTGACCGTCTCCCCGGATAAACTTGGGCTGCTTCATCCCGTTCAACCAATTAGCGCGATCGCTGGGACTCCAGAGAATCACGCGCTGCATTTGTACCGGCTGAACAGCCTCGACCAGAAAGTCGTAATAGTACTGTCCAACAACCTTGTCTCTTGTGTAAGTATCCCCAGCAACCTGACTGTCATCTACATCCAACTCAGTAATGAGCAGTTGCAAGCCCATGTCCTTTATCTGCTTGAGGAACTGGACAAACGCCGCTCCGCCTTGAGGGAGCGCGGCACTGAGATGGGATTCCAATCCGACGGCCTGAACTGGAACGCCTCGCTTGAGCAGGCGTTGCAGGAGTGCCAGCGTAAGTTCGCGGGTCTTAATGCATTCCGGGCTATCCTGCTCAACATAATAGCAGTTCAAAATCCTCAGAGCGTGCGGGTCTGCGGCTCGCGTCGCATTGAACGCAATATCAAAGTATTCCTCGCCGAGCGAGCCGAGCCACGCTCCGGGATACAAACCATCCGGCCGCTTGCTCCAGAAAACGACGGGCTCATTGACAACGTCCCAGGACTCGATACGTCCGCAGTAGCGGCCAACCACGGCGCTGATATGGTCCACCAGGTATTTGCGCGCCTGTTCCCGGGCCATTGTGGCGGGAAGCCAACTGGGGTTCGCTCCGGGCGCGTTCCAGCACAAATTGTGGCCGTGGACTGCCATCTTGCGACCTCGACAGAAGTCGATCATCCAGTCCGCGTCAGCGAAAGTGAAGGTGTCGGGGGTCGGCCGCAACCTGAACCAGCGAAACTCAAGTCCGGGAGTCAGTAAGTCGAAATTATCGGTGACGAACTGCGCGAAGTCAGGTGTTTGCAGGAACGGTTTGGTCGCCTGAGCACCGATCTTCAACGGGGTTCCAGCAGTCAATGCTCGAAAGGAGCCCAATTTCGCGGGGGCGTCGGGACCTGAGCTTCGCAGGCTAGCCGGACGGGCCAGCTCGACTACGACTCCAGCCGTTGCTAAAAGCATGTCTCTTCGCTTCATACAAGACTCCGACATAAGTGTGGGCGAGCGAGCCTGAATTGACTTCGTCGACCACTGCGTCATTGCCTGTTACTCGCCGGTGGGGCTCGGCAGCAGCGACGGGTTTGCATGCTCCGGCTTTTCGACGCGCCGTGGAGCGTCCAATGTGTGCCTGTATCTTCTTCGCATCGCGTCGGTCGGCTTTTCAATCAGGATGTGAACCAGATATGCGAGCAGGATCGATACGACAAATCCACAGATCCCGGTGATCACCCTGGAGTGAATGATGATACCGATCTCCTCCAGGACTGTGGCGTGGAGCAAATACAAGGCATAGGAAAGCGTTCCAAGCCATCCAAGCCAGCGCAGGTTAAGAAATCGGCCAAGCCAGCTCATTGGCAAATGGACGACGTAGTAAAGAATCGGCGCCAAAGCCAGCCCCTGAAGCGTGTAGCGAATGGTCTCGCGAAATACTGGATCCCGCCACACAAACGTAAACAGCAGGACGACAGCAGCCAAAGGAAGAATCAGCCACTCTAACCTTCTCCTTGTGAACATCGTCCGCGCAGCGGAAGTCCGCTCAAAGCATGCAAGTGCGCAGCCATAAAGGATTGAATCAGCGCGGCAATCGGTCGTATCGCGTGCCCATTCCAAACCATTGGGGAAATGAAAGACAACAAAGGTTCGCCAAATGAAGATAGCGCCGCAAATTCCAAGAAGAGCCAGCGTAATTTGCTCATAACTCAATTTCATCCTGTTATGGAAGAGCAGAAACAGAGGAGGGAATAGGAGGTAGAAGTGCTCCTCGACGGCGAGTGACCATAGAACTCCGAGCCCTTTGACCAAACCTTTGCCATCATGGAAGTAGTAGTTCTGAAAGTAAAAAGCCTGCGACAAGACGCCTGCGAGCGTGACGTCTTTTAAATGATGAACCAGTTCCAGATAAATCAGCGTTGCCCCCAGGATGGCATACATGGGCGGAAAGATGCGCAAAGTACGCCTGAGATAGAACATCCTCAAGGAAATCCATCCCGTCTTCTCGCGCTCGCGAATCATTAGCGTCGTGATCAAGTAGCCGCTGAGAAGAAAGAAGATATTTACGCCGAGCCGCCCCGGCACAACCTTTTCGAATCCGTCATGAGACAGGAAGACTAGGACAAAAGAGAGGCCGCGCACGCCGTCCAGAGAGGGAATCTTATGAAGCCTCATCTGTGGGTTGGATAAGGTATTCTCCAAAACACATCTCCTAGATTTTTGATTGGTTTATCGGGGGCTGGATCTTAGTTTGCGTTCTCGGCTAACTACAATCGTATTGGGGAGAGACAGAATTTGCAAGGCGATTTGCGCTCGATTCGACAGCAGACCTAACTCTCGGCAGGCTTGAGGACAGATGCAAAGGTCGATGTCTGACGTCGAAAAAGAAAAAGGGCTGTGGCCCAGAACGCAACAACGAGCAACCCATCGCAGCCCAGGCTGGTCCATGCCGCGCCGCGCCAGGAGTATCGAGGCAGTATGATAAGATTCAATCCGACGTTGATGGCTCCCACAGCAACCTGGATCCCTGTGCGGGTGCGTTGAAAACCTCCCCCTGAAAGCGCATCCGAAAAGAAAACATGAATGCAGCGCATCAGTGGAATGAGAGAAAGCCAGCGTAGTGCCGGCACCGCGGCGGCGTATTGTTTACCGAGCAACGCGGGCAGCAACGGCGCCACCAGCCACAATCCAACAAAGATGCAGCCGCCGTAAATGGAAGACTTCAAGATCAGCGACTTGGCATATGGATAGGTTGCTCGCATGCCATGAACGCCTTTCTGGAAAAACTGGGGGTACGCCGCTGATACCAGCGACCGCACTGGAGTCATGCTCACGTCGATAATTCTGTATGCCGCGCCATAGATGCCTGTGGCAGAGAAATCAGATAGCCGCGCCAGCATGATTTTGTCCACGTCGTTGTAAATAGAAGTGGCCGAAGTACTGATGCTGAAGAAAACGCCCTCGGCAATATCTTCACGAAGTAAGGCCACGCTGAGAAGCGGAGCTCCCCACATTCGCGTCCCCTTGTACACCGCATAGACTGTCCCGACGATACTGGTTAAAAGGTAGGCCCATATCCACAGCGAGAGAGATACCGAATGGAAAATCACGAGCAGCGAAGCAATCGCCAGGAGGCGAAGCAGGCTCACCACTACGCTCTGAATGGCAAGCTCCTTCATGCGGTCCATGGCGCCGAAACCGAAGGCAGCGAGTTCGATCACCTTCATGAAGACAAGATCAGAGAGGCATACGACGACAACAACCGGCCAGCCCGTCTTCAAATGAAACACGAAGTTCAGAAAAAGCACAACAAGCGTCAGCGCCAGTCCTGACACTGTGGTCAGGAGCAATCCGTTTCCCCAACAGACGCCAGCTGCGCGCTTCCCTGAGCGAACATCTTTGATGAACAGATTAGGCGTTCCCATTCCGGAGAATGGGCCCAAAACTGCCGCGAGCGCAACCACCGCGACAAATGCTCCATAAGCGTCCGGCCCGAGTGAGCGAGCAATGAGAACGAAGTAGGCCGCCTGGATTACGAGCCTTAGGCCCTGGCCGATGGAGAGATGCATTGCGTCCCGAGCAAGGCCGCTGCGCTTAAACCGCGAAAGCAATTTCAAGTGAGAGTCTCCGGGGGTTTTGTGCGAGGGACTCCGGGAAATCGAGGAAGAATGCCGTATATCTTCATTTTACCTGAATATCAGCCTGTTGCCAATTCAACGGCGAACAGGGAGAGTGGTTTTGAGCGTGCGCGCCATCATCGCGCGCCATCATCGAGAGTACAGTCGATAGCGGCATTTCAATGGCGGTGTAATCATGGAGTTAGAGCATTGTCTGCAATAGTGTAGACTGTTTTTGGCGAAACTCCGCGTCGAGTGCTATTTGAACCGCAGTCTTCATAATCAAGAGTGCCAGCCATCGAACACGTTGGTTTGCAACCCGCACATCACAGGATTAAGCCCCCCAAGATCATGCTGAGGAAAGGAGCTTTAATTTGCCTTCCAATCCCCTGGTCTCGATCCTGATCAACAACTATAACTATGGGCGCTTTATTCAGGAAGCAATCAGCAGCGCCCTGGCGCAGTCTTATGGCCCGGTCGAGGTGGTTGTTGTCGACGATGGATCCACGGATAACTCGCGTGCAGTGATCGCCTCCTTTGGGAATAGGGTCGTTCCGGTGCTGAAGCAGAACGGCGGGCAGGCTTCGGCTTTCAACGCCGGGTTCGCTGCGTGCAAGGGAGAGATCATTTGCTTTCTTGACTCGGACGATCTCTTCGCTCCGGACAAAGTGACAGAGATCGTAAAAATATACGGCGAGAATCCTCAAATAGGATGGTGCTTTGAGAAGATGGTTTTATTTGACCATAACAGCGGCGAGCGGCACTCGGACGCATCTGGCTATACCCTCGGCCTTTGGGACGCGCGAAAAGCCCTCGCAGCCGGCAGGCCGCCCCATATCGCCACGGCCACGTCGGGCATTTCGTTTCGCCGCACAACGCTTGAGCGCATTCTTCCCATGCCGGAATCGATCCGGATCACCAGTGACGGCTTTCTCAAGCTTGCGGCCCTGGCTCTGATCCCAGGATGGAATGCCGTCGAGGGGCTGACGCTCCAGCGCATTCATGGCGAGAATCTCTATACGGGCAGAAAGGATGGAAAGAAACGACAGGTTGGAAAGCTGGGCATTCTGATCGCAGCGGCTTTGGCGGACAGATTTCCTGATTTGAAGCGCCTGGAGATTGTGCTTTTTTCCCGCGGACTTGGCTTGTGCTGGATATCAGGAGGCTTCGATTCCGAATGCAGGCATTTGACGCGTACCTTTCTCGGCAAGCTTCCGATTCTGAATCGGACGGAGGTCGTGCTAAGGGCAGTGTATTCAGGCGCTCGAAATCTCAATAGGCCCGCATGAACAATCAGACGCCCATTTTGGAAATGACCCACATTCTCCTTACGCGCTTCAATACCGCGATTGACTATGCGCCGTCGTCAAAAGGGATCGACGGCACTTGGCTGCGCGAGAGGATTTCGCTCTTCGAGCAGTATTGCCTGCCCAGCGTGAACTCGCAGTCAAACAACTGCTTCAGCTGGTTGGTTTTCTGCGATGCTCGCAGTCCGGCGTGGTTCCGGACCGCGATTGCAGCGTATGGCCCGATACTCAAGGCGGTTTACATGGAGGGGCCGGCAACCGACGAGGCGATCGCCCGTGCGGTCCAAGAGACCGGGCTCGTTCAGACTCCGTACCTGGTGACCACCCGGCTGGATAACGATGACGCCATTGGAAGTGACTACGTCGCCCTGATTCAAAAGGCGTTTCAGCGGCAGGAGCGGCAGTTTCTCCTCTTTCCTTTCGGATTGCAGTCCTTCCGCAGCCATCTCTATAACGTCTACTGGCGCTCGAATCCGTTCCTCACTCTTGTCGAGAAGGTTAAATCCGACGGCTCTTTCACCACCGTCCTCTGTGTGCCGCATGACAAAGTGCGCTCAACTGGGCTTGTGCGCGAGATCTATGCCGCGCCGCAATGGCTGCAAGTGCTCCATGGCGGGAACCTGCTGAACTCACTGCGCGGCTGGCCGAGGCTGTCACGAAAAACTCCGGATCAATTCCCGCTGAACTGGCCAGCCGATGTACAGCACGAAGCTCTTTTGAGCCGCTTCCGCGCGGCCGGTCAAGCATTGTTCGCGCGCGGGCGCAAACTGGCGGGGAAACTCAAAGCCCGGACAACGAAGCCGAATATTCCCACTGCAAAAAAGTAAGGCCGCCGGCGAATAAAACCGCAGGCGGCCAGTAAGGTTGCGGTGGGTTCAGGGGTGCAGATCTACGGTTACGGCGCTCATCGCGCCGACCGGGATGGTCCACAGTCCATTGGCCGGATAGACCGTCGAGGTGGTTGCGGTGCCTCGCAGCGTTCCATCTGAACTGCCATCGAACGTCTGACCTGCGATCGTGATCCCGCTTGTCGACTGATAGCTGGGGGCTTCCAGGGCACTCACGGTACCCGAGCTAAACCCGGGAAGCGTAAGCTGAACGTTTCCAGCAAGACTTGGCTCCTTGTCGATGATCACCATGTGCGCGTGGCCGTTGCCGTCGGTGGTTACCCAGACCTTCACATTTCCACTCGCCAGGGTCGATGTGTTCATTAGTTGAGCATTGTTGCCGGCAGCCTGAGCGAAGAACAACAACCCGTAATAAAGCGGGCGCACCTGCAGAAGATAGTACTTGCCGCCATTCGGCGAGCTGAAATGAAACAGATTGTACGCACCACCGTCGAAGTCGGAGTGCCAGTTGACCCCGTCAACCCCGATATTCGCAAGTTCGAACATGGTATCAACAGCCCAGAGCGCAGATGAGAACGTATCACTGACGCCCAGCTGGCCGCCCATGCAGATTGAGTTCGTCTCATCGAGACGGAATGGAAGCTTGAGCTGGTGGGCCACGACCACGTAGGGCTTAAGGACGGGGATGCTCGACGTTGCGGAAGAAGCCTGAAGAAGAAAATCGGCCGGGAAAGGATCGGCAGGGTTGTAGCAAGCCACGTAACGATGTTGCGTGATCATGGACGGACTCAGGGTTGAGTGCTGCGCGCTAGTCTGGGCATTCGCGATCCACCCGCCGCCGCCCAGCACGGGCCCGGCGATCGGCGTTGTCTTGGATTGGGACGTAATCCCCTGCTGCCACTCTTGGAATTGCAGCTGGTAGTCGCTCCACGAATAGTTCGAGGGACGAAGGCCATTTTCCGCATAGTCGTCCGGTTCGTTACCGATCTCGATTGCCGACAGAGCGCTGCTCGGCACCGAGGCGACAAACAGGTTTGCCTGTTGTTCTGCAAGCTGGATATTGTTGCTCCCCAGGTTCACCCCGAGAATGAACCTTACATTTTCTGCCTGAGCCAGCTCGACAAACGGCTGTACCGTTGCTGCGGTGGCATTTCCTGAGGTGTCCGTGCTCCCTCCGCCGATGCGCAGAACCAGCGGACCGCCCATCTTGCCGGCAAGCGTGCCGACGAGGGTGCGATAGCCTGAGTTCACGCCGTTCGCCTGGTCGCCCATCAACGTCTCGGCTACGCCCCATTCGTGAGAAAAGCCCAGAAAGCTAGTTGGAATCGCGTCCACCGGCGCATTGTTGACGATGACCGTGTTCGCAATGACTCCCGGCGGGAGACTCAGGGTGAGCGTGGCCTGCGAGACCGGGCTCATCAGGTATCCGCTCTCCGAGGCAACCGCATTGATCACAACCGTTCCTGACAGGCCCGTCGGGAGATAGAAGGGGGTGGTGTACGGCGTCGATTGCCCGGTCGGCGTGCTTCCATCAAGCGTGTAGTGCATCGCGGCTCCGGCGAGCGAGCCCGAGATAGTCACCAACTGGTTGGTGGTGAATTTGCCGGAGGCGGGAGAGATCAAAGGCGCGGGAGCGGGCGTGGGTGGGACGATCTTGAAGGTGGAACTGGTGCTGGACCCGCAAACGCCACTCAAAGCTGCAACAGCACGGATCGTCTCTGTAACTGCCTCTGTCGGTATGGAGATAGGGGTGGTGTACTGTGGCGACGCAGTGGTCGGGTAGGAGCCGTCCGTGGTGAAGTAAATCACCGATCCGGGAGTGGCATCGGAAATCTTCACGGTCTGGCCCGTGGTGTAAGTGCCTGAAGCCGGCGAAATGAACGGCGTCGCGGGCATTATTTTATAGGTCTGGCTGACCACACCGCTTGGCGAATACCCGCTGATCCCCGTTACGAAGGCTCGAATCGTCGTCTGTTGGGGGACTTGGATGGGTGTACCGGCGAAGATGGGCGAGTTGGCGGTCGGCAATGTCCCATCGACGCTATAGTGGATCACTCCGCCGGGCGATGACGTGCTGAGGATGACCGACTGTGGACTCATGTAATTGCCCGGCGCAGGGGAATAGGATGGCGACGGCAGCAGGGGAGCGATGGTGAAGGTGGCGCTAGCCGGGGAACTCGAATATTCACCCAAGATCGCAATCGCGCGAATGGTCTCAGTGACCGGTGCGGTGGGAAGGGAAATCGGCGCAGCGTACTCCAGCGACTTGCTTGAAGGCGCCGAGCCATCCGTCGTGTAATAGACAGTGGCTCCAACGGTTGCATCCGAGATGGTTATGGTGCGACCGGTGGTGTAGGTGGCCCCGGCAGGGGAGATATATGGCGTGTGAGGGTAAACGACGGCCTGAGTCCATCCAGCACTCGCGGTCGCAATCAGAACCAAACTCAAGAAAAACTTACTTCTTAGACGACCAAGGCAAGAAAGATATGAAGCAGAAGTATTAAGACGCATAAAGCTCCCCAAGGCGGAATTCGCTCGACCACGATAACTTTCGTGATTACTTTGGTACTACAACCGAGGTTACTTTCCCAATGAAACGAGTTTAAACGCGGATCAAGTCACTTTGAATGGCACTTAGGTGGCAGCGAATCCTTTCCTGTGGGGGATGAAGAGGAGTGAATCCACAGGCCTGCCAAATACAGTGACTTGGCCGGAAGAGCTTCTCATGAGGCGCCTCAAACCCTGACCATCGAACAATTAGCTGATCTCGACATCGGTCGCGTGGCAGCAAACGTTAAGTCGATCGCATGTTCGGGCGGTTTTCGGCGGGCAAAGCGTGGAGGCAGCCTCTCCAGGTTGTCAAGACGCGCAAAAAGGCACGCGTGGCTTAGGGCATAAACCTGATAAACTGGGCCTGTCGGCGCTTCAGTCAGTGTGGCAAGCTCCGCCAACCCGCCTGCCGAGAATACATATTCCTTGACTGCGATCCCTTTAACTGAGCTTCCCGGGCTGCTTATCTACGCCCCGCACTTACTGCCGATGGGGCAGAACTATGTGCATGAGCACGCCGTGCGCATGGAGCGCTACAGGCCGGTCTTTGCAGGACGCCGCCGCGTCGAGGGAATCTCGATCAGCGACTTTCCGAGTCTCACCCTGGATGACGGCGGATCGTCGCCGTTCCGCGAGCTCCGATACATGCTGACCGGCAGCGATGCGCGGCTGACCGCTTTCATCGCCATGCATCGCGTCAGGCTTATTCATGCTCATTTTGGCCCCGGCGCTGCTGAAATCATGCCCATCGCCGCGCGGCTCAAGATCCCGCTCGTCGTTACCTTCCACGGTTGGGACTTGAAGGTTCATGGCGAGGCAAAGACATTCGTCTCTCCGTATGAACAGTTGTACCGATGGCGCCTGCCTCGTCTGCTGCGCCAGGCCAGCGAGATTATCTGCGTCTCAAGAAACTGGCATGAGCGGATTCTCACCTTCGGATGCAAAGCGGAGAAGGTTCAGACGAACTATCTGGGCATCGACAGCAAGTTCTTCGACGGCAATCGCGGCGCGTTCGATCCGCTCTCGATCATCTATGTCGGTCGCCTTATTCGTAGAAAGGGCGTCCACACATTGCTTGAAGCTCTGCGTATTCTGCGCGACCGCGGAGTGCAGGCGAAGCTCACCATTGTCGGCGACGGCCCCGAAGCGGACAAACTGAAAGCGGTCTCTGCCGAGAACGATCTGCCGGTCAATTTTGTTGGAAAGAAGTCGCCTGCGGAGATTCGTGAACTGCTGCGGCAGACGGCAGTTCTGTGCGCGCCGAGCACTACAGCAGAGCGCGAGATGGCCGAAGCGCTGGGGCTGGTTTTGCTGGAGGCGCAGGCGATGGGGGTTCCGGTTGTCGGTACCCGCAACGGTGGAATTCCAGAAACATTCGAAGACGGCCAGACTGGTTTTCTCGTCGACCAGGAGTCGGCGCCCGGACTAGCCGACGCTTTGGCGAAGCTGCTGGGAAATGGGTCCGTCAACCGCGCTTTCGGAACCAGGGCACGCGCTCTCATCTGCGAGCGATTCGATATTGCGCGATCACACGATTCGCTCGAGCTGCTGTACGATCGGATTCTCGCTCGCGGACGTTAGTCGCCTAAGGCTCAGCGACGGATGCAGAATGGACTCCAAGCTTCCCCAGGTAATCCGGGCAAATTCCAGCGCAGAGTCAAAAAAGTGCCGGCCCGTCGGCGGGGAAGTAGACCAAGCAGCTCACAATTAGCAAGCGAAGCACGGGAGTGAGCGGATGGACGGAGTGGATGTGGACAAGTTCTGAGACGTTCAATGCGGACACGCCGCAAACTACGACGCAGTAGACAAGCCCCGTCGAGCATGCCGGGGCTCTCGCGCTACGATCCGGTTCCCGCCAGCACGACGAGCACGGTGCGGATCAAAATCTTCAGGTCAAGCCAGATGCTCCAGTTGTCGATGTAGGTCACGTCGAGGGAAATGTAGTTGTCAAACGACGGATCCTGGCGGGCTTGCACCTGCCACAGTCCGGTAATGCCCGGCGTTACGTCGAGGCGCCGCAGATGGCTCAACTTGTACTCCCGCACCTCTCTCGCGAGCGGTGGCCGAGGCCCCACAATGCTCATGTCACCAATCAGTACGTTGAAAAACTGCGGCAGTTCATCCAGCGAGTACTTGCGAAGAATTGCGCCCAGCCGCGTGATGCGCGGGTCTTTGGCGATCTTGAAAAGAACCCCGTCCCGCTCATTGAGGTGCGTGACATCAGCTCGCCGCCTCTCCGCGTCAAAGATCATGGTACGGAATTTCATGCAACGGAACACGCGGCCCTTCTTGCCGATACGGTCAGACAAGTAGAACACCGGTCCGGGAGAGTCCAGCTTCACCGCCAGCGCAATGGCGAGCAGCAGCGGAGAAAATACCGTCAGTATGAAGGTAGCCAGTAGCAGATCGATGCCGCGCTTGAACAAAAGAGCGATCTCCGGCACATGCCCTCTATGCAAAGGAATGGTCGGAAACTGGCCTACAAACTCGATCGGGCTGTTCCAGGCAAGCCCATCATAGAGATCGGGAACGACGCGCAAATCCACGCCGTGTGCCTGCGCCTGCTCCAGTATGCCGTGCACAACTCCTCGCTCGCAGGGTGAGGTGAAGAAGATTTCATCCACAAAATACTTGCGGGCGTTCTGGAACAGCGTATCCAGCGTACCGACCACTTCGACTGAACCGGCCGAAAATCGTGATTCGGAACCGGAAAGGTCAATGAATCCCTTGAACACATATCCGAGATGCCGGATCCTGCCCAGTTGGTGGCGCAGCGCGTGTGCCTCAGGCCCGGTGCCGACAATCAAAATGTTGCGCGTGCCCACACCGCTCTCGAACTGCCGGTAGAGCATCATGCGGTAAATAAGGCGACGGAGACTCAGCGAGACCGTCACCAACCCCACTGTGATGAGGACGACGCTGCGTGAAATGTCCTCCGCATGGATCAGGTAGAGTGTCCCGGTGAGCAATAGCCCCGAGCAGAGACAGGCCTGAAGGCTCAATCGCTGCTCGTGCAAACTACTGCCTAATCGCAAGGGCGAGTACAAATGCAGTCTGCGACTGGTCATGACAAGAGCCACCGTGAAGCCGCACAGCAGGGCAATCAATATCCCCATGGAGCGCCCATGAATCAACGTGCCATGCCAGAAGTACTCGGCTCCGGCCAAAGGGTCGGTATGGAACTTGTACACCGTAGCAAGCGTGGCAGCGCTTACAACCGCGATCGCATCCATGAATATCCAGAGTCTTCCCTCGCTCGACGAATTGCGTCTGGTTTTCGCCGCGGGATTTTCCTGCCAGGGTAAATCGGCGGTGAAAGAACGCCGCGCGTGCTGCCCGAGTTCAGCCATATCGCGTTGTCCTTTGCCGGTTGGGCGAAATCTGTTTTTGATGGCCGTCGCGGACTCGCAGCGAACATATCCGTGGGCTCAAGCTGTTTCGCGAGGTTTGCAAGAAACTCCGCGATGGTCGTCTTCGGAGGCAAATCGGAATTAGCTGGTTGAGTGTTCGTTCAGTTTTGCTGTGGTGAACGAGGCTTGATATGTTGCTCCGAGTGCAGGTTGAAGAGCGAAGCAATCGTTTCTCAGCAGTGCTCTAGGTAATAGATTGAGCGCAGAAAGCCTCATGCAATGACTGCTTCCAGCGCCCTCAATCCGTTGCGATGTGAGAGCGGTTCGTAATCTGGCCAAGCAAAGCAGGAACGAACTTGCGCTACAGTTTTATCGCCGCCAACCGGGTGTTGCGATAACGTTGCTAGGAAAACAACAGCCAAACCGGAGACTACTTCTCAGGCAATTGCGCTTGGAATCTTGCCGGCTTTGACAAAAAAACCTTGTCTCTCAGACGTTTACGCTGCTCCGGCGAAACAAGGAAGCCGAGGCACAACAATGACACAAGATAGGGAGTGGGAGACCCGTTGACGCAGACCTCAAACAGCAATCGCTTGAACCCGTCCATGCCGGCGCCTTCCTGCACAGCGCGACCCACGCAACTGCCCACGACAAACCTTGAATACGCCCGTTGGCTCATGAGAGAACGCCGCTCTCTTCCCCAGCGCAGACGGGATCTCCAATCGAGTGAAGTCGTGATTCCGGGAAGTGCGGATGGAACCGTATAGACCGAGAGAGCTTCCGGGGCAACTGCGAGCTGGAACCCCGGCACCCTGCTCAAGCGAAGCAACCAGTCGATGTCCTGGAAGAACGCCGCATCCTTATCAAACGGGACCTGCAGGAACAGTTCTTTCGTGCACAGGAATGTCGAAGTCTGGAAGTAGCACAGATAGTCGAACATGAACTCGCCGATCGGCTCGCCATGCCTGGGCAAGCGCCGCGGTCGCACAACATCGCGCGTGCCGTTCCCGCGGCAAATATATCTCGAAGTTACGAGCACCGAGTCACTGAAGGTTGAAGAGTGTGCCACGGCCATTTGTTTCTCCAGCTTGGCCGGGAGCCACTCATCGTCGTCATCCAAAAGCGCAATCCAGGATCCTCGCGCCTCGCGTGCCCCAACATTGCGGGCCTCGGAGCCGCCAACCTTTTCCGCAAGCTGGATATAGCGCAGTCGATCGTCCCCGATTGCATCGAGTGCTTCGGTCGTGCTGCGGTCAGGACCATCGATTACGACGATTACTTCAATTTGCCGATAGGTTTGCGCCAGAGCGGACTTGACTGCGACAACAACAAGAGACGGACGTCTATGGGTTGGAATAACGACGGTAATCGTCGGGGCCGGGGAGAACATGGTGTCTTCCTTTCGCTAGCTGCGTGGTTATTGGTGAATAGGGAAAGACGAACCGTGTTACTTAGATCGTACAACTAAATGTAGGCTGCGGTCAACCTCAATCTTCCGAGACTGCGAACCTTGGAGCACGCAAAGGCTTTCGCGCTCACTCAGTCCTAGACCGCCCTCGCTGGCGGTACGCTGATACATCTGATGCGTAAAACTCGCATCTTGGGTGCCGTTGATCCCAGCCGCAAGAAAATAAAAGCGCGCCAAATGGGGAGAAAGGCACAATCATCCTGTTCAAGGGAACCGACGTTTTGCGCGCGTTTCTCGGGTTTTCCTTGTGATCGCAACCCGGATTTGATATGTTTCGAAGACCGCGATTCCACAGAGGCCTGTCTGGGAGGCCCTTCAGGTCCGTATCTCTTTCGTTATCGAGTCCATCGCTGGACGTAACTTAGAGGAGGCAAGGATGAAGGTTCCGGAATCAGAGCAGCTTGGAGGCACGCGTGAATTTAGCGTGAAAATGCCGCGAAGAGCGGATGAATCCGCCCATCGGCCATTGACTGCAAACCGATTTCGCTTTAGGTTGAGTTCAGTGCTGTCGGCAGCGCAGTTGAGTTGTTTCATCGTTTGTTTTTGTGGATGCCAATCTAGCTCGGTGGTCAGCACGCCTCCATCGACGCCGCAAAATCCAGACGCAAGCGGTAATTGGGAAATCACATTCCAGTCCGAGTCAGGTTCTGCCTTGTTTCCCGATGCAACCGGATACATCAAGGAAAACATCACCGACAGTGGGTCGACAAAATTCCTTACCGGTGAGCTCACAGCGACTTCAACAAGCGGTTGTTTCATTGGCACCAACGCGATCTTCGCAACAGGCGCAGTCGATGGGACGGAGTTGACGCTCGGTTCCGCTTCCGTCAATGGACAATACATTGCAACGGCTTCAACTCTCGATGCGACAAGTACGCACTTCAAAGGCACATACCAAGTGACTGGAGGCTGTGCCAATGGGGCATCGGGAACGATCTCCGCCGCCCAATACGCCCCTCTAACCGGAACCTACAGCGGTACGATTGCTGGATCGAAGCCGACTCAGACAATCCAGTTGCAACTGAGTCAATACGGCGAAGGCAACGGGAATGGAGAGTTTCTGGTGACGGGGTCGGCGGTGTTGACCGGATTCAGCTGTTTCCAGTCCGGTACTCTTTCTGCCCCAAACGGATTTGTGACCGGTCCATCGGCTCAACTCAATCTTCTTACCGACGATGTGGGCGGAGCGCAGCTCAACCTGACCGGAACCTTTGATGCGGCAGCCGACACCTTGACTCTGACTTCGATTGATGTTACCTCTGGAGGATGTGCCGGTTCACTCGGGACCGCCACTCTTCCGCGGGGATCTTAGCCTGGCCGGACCAGATTCGACCTATTCTTCGCAATCGAAAAGCATCTGGAAAGCGGGCGGGGCCGAGCGGCTCTTCAGCTCGGAAAAACGCATCGCAAACTGAACAACAAAAGCCTCCTTTGACACGCTGGTTGCATCAAACGTAAAGAGCATGAACCAGCAAGACAACAGGGATTGATTTCCCCGATCAACTCTGCGGCAAGGTGCCGGAGACGGCAAATGCCTGCATACATACTCAAGGTGCTTGCATCACCGTCTGAGTTTGTGCTGCGAAATCTCAACCGCCGGTTGCGGCAAGATCTGAGCCGGCGAGTATGACCCGAATCCGGATAGGCCTTGTAGCGAACACAAGGAACACTCCAAGATCCAAGTGAACTGCAAGCATGGACAGCAAGCGGATGTCTATCCACTTTGCAACCATTGCTCCGGCAGACGTGTACCATACGCGACAATTTCCGAATTTCCGGTAGGAAGATTTGAAGTTGGATCGCAAAACTGAAACAGAAGCGGCTATCCCACCGCGAGGACATTCGAAGCTATGAACAAGAACTTATCTGTTTTTCCCACCGTTGGACCTTCTGTCGGTGACAATCAGGATGAATTTCTTAAGCGGGCTCCGATCAAGCGAATCAACCTAGGCCCCATTGCGGTTGACCCAATTTCACTGTCTGAACTGTCTTGCAAAGTTGTCGGTCACGCTTTCGCGCGAGACAAAACCAACCACGTTGTCACCGCCAATGCGCAATTTTATGTCCTTACCGAAGAGAACCGGGAATTCAGAGACTGCGTTAAAGATGCGGAGTACGTCTGCGCGGATGGCGTGTCGCTTCTCATCGCCAGCAGATGGTTGAGAGGACTTTCGATCGACCGCGTTCCTGGCGTGGAACTTGTCGACTCCATCTGCCAAGAGGCGGCACGCTTTGGGCTCTCAATTTACTTTCTTGGCGGCATGCCCGGATCGGCTTCCAAGTCGGCTGCCATTCTTAATCACCGGTATCCAGGTTTTCCAATCGCCGGCGTTTCCTGCCCGCCGCGCGGATTTCTTCAAAAGCCGGAGATCTTAAAGGGCGTTTTGGACGAGATTAGCGCCGCGCAGCCTTCCATTATCTTTGTTGCTTTAGGCGCACCTCGCCAGGAGTTCTTCATTCGAGATTACATTCGTTCTTTGTCAGTACCAGTTGCTGTGGGCGTTGGTGGGAGTTTCGAGATGATTTCCGGGGTCGCGCGACGTGCTCCGATGTGGATGAGACGCGGGGGGCTGGAATGGCTGTTCCGCTGGTACAGAGAACCTCTGCGACTGACCAACCGTTATCTGATTGGAAACATGATTTTCTTCTTTTATCTGAGTCGTCATCTCATCAGGAAAAAATTGGCGAACTAAGGTGGAACTCGCTGTTCAATTAGCTTCTCGATCGCGATCATCTGCCGCGGGCAAAGGGAGTCCAGGCATGGTGCTTCAAGTTGCTGCCTTGACTCTCAGGGACGCACGGCGTGTTCGGCGCAATGAAAAGCCTCGAATTGCTGGCGACTCTATGCTGATTCTTCACTGAGTTCCGACCGTGTCTTTGTCGTCCACGACCGACATGGCTGCCGGAGTTACCTGCGGTTAGTCCTGCCAGTTAGCCAGCATCTGTTCGCAATGCTCAATCTCCACTGCAAGCTCGTCCAAATAGGCCTGGGAGATGAATATCCTTATAAATCGAGCGCGTGACAACTGTTCCATTTTGTTCAGTTGGGCGCGCCGGGCATCAAGAATCATCTCCTTTTTTTCCCGGCGCCGCGAGACGGATCTCGCATGGGCGATTCTTTGAGTGAGATCTCGACGGCCTATTATCGAGAAGCTCTCGCCGTGTGACACACGATGAAACTCGCCGGCCAAGCCCTCCAGAGCATTCACATCCCGCTCATAGCCGGCCGGCGCGTAGGGTGATGGTCTCATTTCGTTGGTGTTCAATTGGGTCGCCATCACCACTCCTCCTTCCAATCCGAAGTCCAGGGCGGGATCCTCCGGCATCGCCGGGGAATCACGATTGCTGCCGTCTTCGAGCCATATTATTAACCGGCGAAAAGCAGGACGAAGACTAACAGCAAAAGGCCTCTCCACGCAAGAGGTTTTGTAAGGCTGAGCCTCTTAGACGAAGCTGACTTATGCCAGGTTGACGACTGGAAGGGGTTCCCGGCGCGGCCGTGAGATCCCAGTTGGATTGGAATCGAGCAAATCGAGCGAACCGGCAATGCCACATTTGCGCGACCCTGCGATGCCGGCACGATGACCGTGGAGACGCAATCTGCCGCTGGGGCAAAAGGGGCCTATGTGCCCTGGGCGATTGCCCGCCGATCTGAACCACCGGCCCGGCCACGGACTTCATCCCAGTCCCAGGCTCAACTCCCGCTTCCATAGTTAGTCGATCCTGAAAAAGTGATTCTCAGGCAGATTGAAGGTGAGTATTGCGGACCTGGGGGCCTTGCAAGGTGAGCAGCCCGTTCCATACGCTCATCAGGCAGAACAGAAAAATGCGCCAAAAAGCTCTGAGGAGCTTGTGGAAGTTCATCGCGGCGGCTGCCAGGATCG
>Ga0302320_10002756_pt1 | contig 41062 bp, 36 predicted proteins | sample Bog_T0_3_FD_202130 | JGI IMG/M metagenome (GOLD analysis project Ga0302320, IMG submission 202130) | Peat permafrost microbial communities from Stordalen Mire near Abisko, Sweden - Bog_T0_3 | ecosystem: Environmental > Terrestrial > Soil > Wetlands > Peat | place: Sweden: Abisko, Stordalen Mire... | reverse complement strand
CGAGACTCCCACCTTCACCGAGACGCCCACCAGCAGCTCGACCGAGACTCCCACGTACACGGAGACCCCGACCTTCACTGAGACGCCGACTTCCAGCTCGACAGAGACTCCGACATATTCCGAGACCCCGACCTTTACCGAGACGCCGACCAGCAGCTCGACCGAGACCCCGACCTTTACCGAGACGCCTACCAGCAGCTCGACCGAGACTCCCACGTTCACGGAGACCCCCACCTACACCGAGACGCCGACTTCCAGCTCGACCGAGACTCCGACATATTCCGAGACCCCCACCTTCACCGAGACGGCGACTCGTTCAATAACGCCGACTTCGACCAATACCAGTACTCCGACCAACTCGGAGACAGAGGTGGATACCTACACCTCCACCATCACGCCTACCTTCACTGCGACTCCGACCAGCTCCATCACAGTGACTTCGACCGACTCAGCCACGCCCACTTTCAGCGTGACGCCCAGCTATTCGGCCACGCCGACCAGCTCGAGCACGCCCACTTCAAGCTCAACAGTGACGCCGACTTCCACCATCAGCCGCACCAGCACTGATACGCCCACATCCACGCGCACCTCCACGGCCACCTTCAGCGACACTCCGACCAGGACCGTGACCCCCACAGCCACGGCTTCGCCCACGGCCAGCGATTCGCCCACGCCAGGCTCGGCTCCGCTGCTCAGCGGGGCGGTCAACATCTACAATGCGTCGGGCGTTCTGGTGCGCACCCTCACCATCTCCAGCGCTGGCGCCACGGGCGGTGCCGGCTCGGGTGGCCCTGCAGGCGGGCTGCAGTTTTCCACATCCACCCTACTGGCAGATGGCCAGGCCACTGTGACCATCAGCGGGGATGGCTTGAGCTTTGCCTGGGATGGCAGGGACAACAAGGGCCAGTTGGTGCTAACAGGCGAATACACCATCCAGCTGCTGATCTACCAGAAGGATGGCAGCGTGAACCAGGATTGGGGACAGCTGGCAGTGGCAGCCAGGCAGGGAGGCGTTGTTTCTGGTCATGCTTGGCCCAACCCAGCTCGCGACACAGTCCACCTGAGCTTGAGCGTGCCTGTGGGAAGCGCCTTGGATGTCCGGCTCTATGATGTTGCCGGCGAGCTGGTCCGCGATATTAAACAGGTCAAGGAGCCTACGGACGCCATCCTGGCACTGGTGAGCAGCTCGGGCCGCCCGCTCAGCAGCGGCATCTATATCGTGACAGTGGATATTCGAGAACCCGGCAAGGCGTCTCTTGAAAGGCTGACCATCAAGCTGATGGTCGTGAAATAAAGAAAAGGCCGCTAAAGCGGCCTTTTCTATTATGCGCAAGCATCCAATACCCCGATGCGGAACAGCGAACAAATCCCCCTTGCCCATATCCTTGCGCCTGTGCTTTAATCTTCGAAATTGCTCACTGGTGAGGCTGCTAGCGTGAGAATCCGTCTATTGATGGCCATCTATAGCATGGCTTGGGGCCTTTCAGCCGCAGATTTTGTGGTGGAAAATAGCTCCCCTGACCAGGCTGGGCCGGCGGCGGCCTCATCCAACCCCATACAGCGCCTGTCCAGCCCGCATGCTGCTGCAGAATTCCCGGTGATGACCGAGGCTGGGGATGTGCCCACAGCCTATATGCTGAACAAATATGAGCTGAGGGGCGACCTCAGGCTCTATGAGGGCGGCGGGGTCTTTCCCAAGGTCAGCCTGGGCATCTTCCCCTGGCTGAGCATAGGGGGCGGCTTCAGCGCTGGCAACGTCATCGGCTCTGGCGCCCCGCAGATGGACGCGGATTCGGCCAAGGCCAGCTTCAAGCTCAGGCTGCTGGATGACAGGCAGGGCTGGCCGGGCCTGGCTGTGGGCTGGGATGGGCCGGCTTACGACACCACTCAGCTGCGGGGCTTTTACGCCACCCTGAGCAAAGAAGTGGACACCTCCCTGGGCTGGTGGCAGCTGCATGTGGGGGCCAACACCTGGTCCAGCCTGCGCTCCATCGACCTGCGCGACCAGGGCAGCGGCTATGCCGCCATCACCGCGCTCTTCCGCAGCCTGGCGGTCTTTGGCGAGTACGATGGCGCCTTCCAGCCCCAGAGCGACTCCTGCAATGCAGGCTTCCGCTATTATTTCGACCCTGTCATCCTGGGCCTGGAATTCCGGGACCTGGGGGCCCGCCATGGCGAGCCCTCCCGCCTGCTGCGGGTGGGCTACAGCGGGCAATTCTAAACCCTGACTGAGAGGCATCATGGCCAACGCCGGCCTGGAATTCGAGAAGTCGCTGACTGAGCTCGAGCGAAAGATCATCGAGCTGAGGGAGTTCGCCGCCCGCGAGGGCATCGATGTCACCGCCGAGGTGGGCAAGCTCGAGAAGAAGGCCGAGCTGCTCCGACAAGAGATCTATTCCCGCCTCTCGGCCTGGAACGTGGTGCAGATCATGCGCCACCCCCAGCGCCCGCATGCCCTGGACTATGTGGCGGGCATGCTGACGGACTTCATGGAGGTGCACGGCGACCGGCAGTTCGCGGACGACAAGGCGATGGTCTGCGGATTCGCCCGCCTGCAGGGCCGCGCGCTCGGCGTGGTGGGCATCCAGAAGGGCCGCGACACCAAGGAGAACCTTCTGCGCAACTTCGGCATGGCCCAGCCCGAGGGCTACCGCAAGGCCCTGCGCTTCATGCGCCTCTGCGAGAAGTTCAAGCTGCCCTTGCTCACCCTAGTGGACACCAGCGGCGCCTACCCTGGCCTGGAGGGCGAGGAGCGCTCGGTGGCCGAGGCCATCGCCCGCAACCTCTTCGAGATGTCGCATCTGCGCGTGCCCATCGTGGTGGCCATCATCGGCGAGGGCGGCTCGGGCGGGGCCATCGGCATCGCCGTGGGCGACCGGCTGCTGATGCTCGAGAACGCCTTCTATTCGGTCATCTCTCCGGAAGGCTGCGCCGCCATCCTGTGGAAGGACCGGGCCAAGGCCGAGCGCGCCGCGGAGGCGCTCAAGGGCACGGCCAAGGACCTGCTGGCCCTGGGCGTGGTGGATTCCATCGTGCCTGAGCCCATGGGCGGCGCGCATCGCGATGCCAAGGCCGCCATCGAGACCCTGGCCGCCGCTGCCGCTGCCGCCTTCGCCGAGCTGGAAGGGCTGCCAGTGGAGCGGCTGCTGGAGGAGCGCTACCAGAAGTTCCGCGCCATGGGGCGCTATGCCCAGCCCGGCGCAGCGGCGGTCTGATGACGACCTTCCGCACACGCCTCGCTGTCCTGGCCCTGGCGGGATTGCTGCTCAGCCGCATCCTGCCCGCTGAGGGCGCTCAGCCGGCCCAAGACAGCCCCACGGCCCAGGCTCAGCCCCAAGCCCTGGTCCTGTTGGATGCCGGCCATGGCGGGGACGACCTGGGCGTGCGCGTGGACGGGACGGATGAGGCCAGCCTGGCCCTGGACCTGGCCAAGCGCCTGGGCGCGGCCCTGGAGGCGGGCGGCTGCCGGGTGGCCTACACCCGCGATTCGGCCAGCGGGGTCAGCCAAGAGGCCCGCGCCCGCATGGCCAACAGCCTTCACCCCGCCTGCATGGTCAGCCTGCACTACAACTTCAGCTTCAGCCCGGCGGCCCGCGGCTGGCGCGTGTTCGTGCCCCCGGCCCAGGGCAAGGCCTTGGCCCTTCCCGGGCAGGGAGAGAACCTGGTGCTGCTCTCCTGGGACCAGGCCCAGTCCCAGTCCGCCGCGCTCTCCCATGAGCTGGGCGCGGCCCTCTCGGCGGCCCTGGACGGCGGCTCAGGCCCCAAGCGGGGGGTGCAGGTGCTGCGCTTGGCGCCCTTCCGAGGCGTGAGCGCCCCCGTGGCGGTGGTGGAGGCGGGCTTCTTGAGCCAGCCTGAGGAGCTGAAGCAGGCCCGCGACGAGGCGTCCCGCCAGGCCCTGGCCCTTCGCCTGGCCGCGGGAGTGCAAGCCTATCTGCATGCCCATGCTGCTACCGGAGGCCGCTGACATGATCGATGCCATCCGCCGCCATCCCTGGCGCAGCGTAGCGCTCATCCTGGCCCTGCTGGCCCTGCTGGCCCTGGCCGCCCACCGCCTGCACCGCAGCCATGGCGCCGAGGCCCGCAAGGCGGCCGCCAGCGACCTCTACACCGGGCGCGAGCCCAAGGGCGATGTCAGCGTCTTTTTTGCCAGCGCCACCAGCCCCATGCCGGGCCATGAGGCCCGCGCCATCTACCTCACCGATTCCATCGCCGCGCGGGCCCATCAGGCCGTGCAGGCCCTGCTGCAGGGGCCCAAGGGCAAGGGCCTGCTGCCGGCCTTCCCAGAGGGAGCCAGCCTGCTGGGGCTCTTCATCGACAAGCAGGGGCTGTGCGTGGTGGACCTCTCGCTCAAGCACCCGGGCGGCACCACCGGCGAGTATGTCAGCCTCTACTGCCTGGTGCACACCCTCGCCGACAATTTCCCCGAGGTGCAGCGCGTGCAGGTGCTGCTGGATGGCCAGCGCGCTGACACCCTGGCCGGGCATCTCGACCTCAGCCAGCCCTTGGACCGCAGCTCCTTCTGATCGCCACCACCCTCTCTCGCCGGACCATGGAAGCCCTCTCCCCCAAGTACGACCCCAAAGAAGTCGAAGAGCGCTGGTACCAGCTCTGGGAATCCTCCGGCTATTTCAAGGCTGACCCCAAGAGCAGCAAGCCCCCCTTCAGCGTGGTCATCCCGCCGCCCAACGTCACGGGAAGCCTGCACATCGGCCATGCCCTCAACAACAGCCTGCAGGACCTCTTCGTCCGCTACAAGCGCATGCAGGGCTTCGACTGCCTATGGGTGCCCGGCTGCGACCACGCCGGCATCGCCACCCAGAACGTGGTGGAGCGCGAGCTGGCCAAGGAAGGCAAGCGCCGCGACGACCTGGGCCGCGAGCGGTTCATCGAGCGGGTCTGGCAGTGGAAGGAGCAGAGCGGAAGCACCATCATGCGCCAGCTGCGGCGCCTGGGCGCCAGCTGCGACTGGGGCTTTGAGCGCTTCACCATGGACCCGGGGCTCTCGGGCTCGGTGAAGGAGGCATTTGTGCGCCTCTATGACGCCGGCCTCATCCACCAGGGCGACTACATCATCAACTGGTGCCCCCGCTGCGGCACGGCGCTCTCTGACATCGAGGCCGAGCACAAGGACACCCAGGGCAAGCTCTACCACATCCGCTACGCGGTGAAGGGGAAGCCGGGCGCCTTCATCACCGTGGCCACCACCCGCCCCGAGACCCTGATGGGCGACGTGGCGGTCTGCGTGCACCCCGAGGACGAGCGCTACCTGGCCCTGCATGGTGCCACCCTCATCTTGCCGGTGCTGGGCCGCGAGATACCCCTCATCACCGACAGCTATGTTGACAAGGCCTTCGGCACCGGGGCCCTCAAGATCACCCCGGCCCATGACGCCAACGACTTCGCCCTGGGAGAGAAGTTCGGCCTGCCGCGCATCAGGGTGATGGACCCCAAGGGCGTGATGAGCGCTGAGGCTGGCCCCTATGCCGGGCTGGACCGCTTCGAGTGCCGCAAGCGCATCGTGGCTGACCTTGAGGCGCAGGGATTGCTCGCCAAGGTGGAGGATTACCAGCATGCGGTGGCCCGCTGCTACCGCTGCTCCACGGTGGTGGAGAGCTACCTGAGCCGGCAGTGGTTCGTGCGCATGAAGCCCCTGGCTGAGAAGGCCCTCAAGAGCCTTGAGGCTGGGGAGACTGAGTTCCTGCCCCCCAACTGGGCCAAGGTCTACCGCGACTGGCTGGAGGGCATCCGCGACTGGTGCGTCAGCCGGCAGATCTGGTGGGGCCACCGCATCCCGGTCTACCATGCCAAGGACGGGCGCCAGGCGGCGGCCCGCAGCCTGGCAGAGGCATCCGCCAAGCTGGGCCTGCCCGAGGCCGAGCTTCAGCAGGACCCGGACGTGCTCGACACCTGGTTCTCCAGCGGGCTCTGGCCCTTCAGCACCCTGGGCTGGCCCGAGCCCACCCCTGAGCTCGCCCGCTATTACCCCACCAGCGTGCTGGTCACCAGCTGGGACATCCTGTTCTTCTGGGTGGCCCGCATGACCATGTTCGGCCTCGAGCTCAAGGGCCAGGCGCCCTTCGCCAAGGTCTTCATCAACTCGCTGGTGGCGGACGAGCACGGGCAGAAGATGAGCAAGAGCAAGGGCAATGTCATCGACCCGCTCACCAAGATCGATGTGATCGGCGCGGACGCCCTGCGCTTTGCCCTGGCCAGCATCGAGAACCAGAGCCGCTACATCAGCCTGAGCGAGGAGCGGCTGGAGTTGGGGCGCAACTTCATGAACAAGGTGTGGAACGCGGCCCGCTTCATGCTGATGAACCTGGAGGGCTTAGAGGCCAAGGGCGAGGTGGCCCGCCCCAGCCAAGGGCTGGAGCTGATGGACCACTGGATCCTCGCCCAGCTGGACCGCGCCACCCTGTCGGTGACCGCCCAGCTGGAGGGCTACCATGTGGCCCCCGCGGCCCAGGAGCTCTTCCAGTTCTTCTGGAACGACCTCTGCGACTGGTACATCGAGGCGGCCAAGCTGCGCCTGCAGGCCGGCGGCGAGGGCAAGCGCGCGGTGCAGGCGGTGCTGGCCCATGTGCTGGAGCGCACCCTGCGGCTGCTGCACCCCATCTGCCCCTTCATCACCGAGGAGATCTGGCAGCGCCTGCCCCATGATGGCGCCACCATCATGCTGCAGCCCTGGCCCAAGCCCGGCGCGGGGAGCCCGGCCGCCGAGCTCGAGTTCCCGGCCCTGCGCGAGGCGGTCTATGCGGTGCGCAACCTGCGCGGCGAGATGCGCGCCGACACAGCCAAGGTGCTCAGCGTGGCCATCAAGGTCTCGCCCGAGCCTGCCAGCCGCGCCGCCGGGGCCATCTTGTCCCGCGAGAAGGCCGTGCTGGAGCTGCTCACCCGCAGCAGGGTGATCGAGATCAGCGAGGGCTTCGAGAAGCCCAAGGGCGCCTCGGCCAAGCTGGCTGGCAGCGTGGAGGTCTTCGTGCTGGCGGACGCCCTGGACTTGGCCGCCGAGCGCGCGCGCCTTCAGAAGGAATCCGCGCGCCTGGCCCAGCACATCGCGGGGCTCCAGGCGCGCTTGGCTGATGAGCGCTTCACGGCCAAGGCCCCGGCGGCAGTGGTGGAGGCTGAGCGCGCCAAGCTGGCCCAGTCCCGCGAGGCCCTGGCCAAGCTCGGCCAGAATCTGGCGGAGATCGGCTGATGCCCGGCCCGGCTTCCGGCCGCGAGCAGACCTTCTCCATACTCACCGGAGGCCAGCTCGCCAGCGCGGTGCTGCACCTGCCCGCAGGCGGCGGCCCGCATCCTGCGGTGCTCTGCCTGCACGGCCTGGCGGGGGTCAAATCCTTCTACATCGTGCTGGCTCGGCGCCTAGCTGAGGCGGGCGTGGCCTGCCTCAGGCTCGATTTCAGGGGCTGCGGCGACTCTGCCGGCAGCCTCGAGGACCTGACGCTGGAGACCCAGACGGAGGATGCGGCGATGGCCTTCAAGGCCCTGCGCGGCCGGCCGGACATCCGCTACGATGGCATCGGACTGCTGGGCTTCAGCATGGGCGGCGCGGTGGCCAGCCTGATGGCGGCCCGCCTCGAGGCCAGCTGCCTGGGCCTGTGGGCCCCATTGCTCAAGCTCTCCAAGTACGTGAGCCGCTCATCGCCGGCCTGGACCCCGCTGGAGGGCGGCCGCATGCTGCTCTGGGAGGGGCATGTTGCCGGGCCCGGGCTCTTTGAGAGCTGCGAGAGGCACCAGCCCCTGCCCCAGGCTGAGGCCTACCCCGGACCGCTTCTGCTGGCCCACGGCGAGGCTGACTTGAGCGTGCCGGTGGCTGACAGCCGCCTTCTGCAGGCCGCGCGCGAGTCAGCCGGGCTGCCGGTGGAGGCGCATTACTACCCGGCTTCGGGCCATCTCTTTGAGGCCCCGGCTGAGCGCGCCCTGCTCTATCAGGCCACCACCGCCTTCTTCACCCGCCACCTGCTGGGAAGCCATGCCCCCTAAGACCAAGGTCTACGAGAGCCCTGAGACCCGCGCCCTGGTGCTGAGGGCGCTGGAGGAGGACCTGGGCGGCGGGCAGGACATCACCACCGCCCTCACCGTGCCCGCCGGCCTCAAGGCCCGCGCCCAGCTGCTGGCGCGCGAGGCGGGCGTGTCTGCCGGCCTGCCCCTGCTGGCCATGGTATTCAGCCTGCTCGACCCGCGCAGCAGGGTCAAGGTCAAGCAGGGCGAGGGCACGGCCTTCAAGGCCGGCGCGGTGCTGGCTGAGGTGGAGGGCAGCTGCCAGGCCCTGCTCACTGGCGAGCGCGTGGCCTTGAACTTGGCGCAGCGCCTCTGCGGCGTGGCCAGCACCACCCGCGCCTATGTGGAAGCTGTGCGCTTCAGCAAGGCCCGCATCATGGACACCCGCAAGACCACCCCGGGCCTCAGGGCCCTGGAGAAGCGCGCGGTGGCCTGCGGCGGCGGCTTGAGCCACCGCGCCAGCCTCTCGGCCGCCGTGCTCATCAAGGACAACCACATCGCCGCCGCCGGGGGCGTGGCCAAGGCCGTGGCCCAGGCGCGCCAGTACCTGGGCGGCCTGCCAGTGGAGGTGGAGGTGGAGAACCTGGTGCAGGCCGAGGAGGCGATGCACGCCGGCGCCGACATCCTGCTCTTGGACAACATGAGCCCGGCCCTGATGCGCCAGGCTGTGCTGCTGGTGCGCGGCCGCGCCCTCACCGAGGCTAGCGGCGGCATCACGCTCGAGACCGTGGCTGCCGTGGCGCGCTCTGGCGTGGACCGCATCAGCGTGGGCGCCCTGACCCACAGCGTGCGCGCCCTGGACATTTCGATGGAGATCGTCAAGACCTGGAGCTAGACCCCCTCGCATCCCACCCCCGCTCGCGGAGCCGCCATGCTGCCCCATCACCCCTCCTTGCAGCAGATCAGCCAGGTGGCAAAGACCAAGGCCTTTGGCAAGAATGCCTGCCTCTTCGACCATTGCGACAGCACCAACAGCCAGGCCATGGACCTGGCCCGCAAGGGCGCGGGCGAAGGCACCCTGGTGCTGGCCGAGCGCCAGGAAGCCGGCCGTGGCCGGCTGGGCCGGCGCTGGTTCGGCGCCGAGCGCCAGAGCCTGCTCTTCACCCTGGTGCTGCGGCCGCCGCTGCCCAGCGTGGCTGCCAGCCAGGTGACGCTGCTCTTGGCGGTGGGCGTGGCCAAGGCCCTGCGCCGCTCCACCGGCCTTCCCGCTGAGATCAAGTGGCCCAATGATGTGCTCATCAACGGCCGCAAGGTCTGCGGCATCCTGGTCGAGATGCAGGGCCAGGTGGACCGCGTGGACTTCTTGGCCGCCGGGTTGGGCATCAATGTGGGCCAGGCCCGCGAGGACTTCCCGGAGGAGCTGCGCCACCTGGCCACCAGCCTGGCGCTGGAGAAGGGCGAGGCGCTCGAGCGCTTGGGCGTGCTGGCCGCGGTGCTGGAGGAGTGCGAGGCGCTCTACCTGACCTTCTTGCGCGACGGCTTCAGCGTGGTGCTCTCGGCCTGGGAGGGCTTGAGCTGCATGGCGGGGCGGCAGGTGCGCGCCCAGGCCTCGGGCGGGCGCATCATCGAGGGCATGGTCTCGGGCCTGGATCCGGACGGGGCGCTCAGGGTGCGGCTGGACAACGGCGTGCAGGAAAGGCTGGTGGCAGGTGACGTCACCCTGCTCTAGAGCCCTGGCCCTGGCCTTGGTCCTGCTGGCCGCTGGCTGCGGCCGGGGCCCGCAGGCCCTGCGCGTCGGCACCTTTGCTGAGGGCGCCGAGCTCTTGCGGGTGGAGTCAGCGGCCGGCCCGCGCACAAGGGTGGAAGCCGCGCCGCCGGGGGCCTACGAGGCGCGGCTGGCCGTGGAGCTCTCTGCCAGGCAGGCGCCCGACATCGTGCAGGTGGACACGCGCAGCTTCAGCCTTCAGCAATCCGATGGCTGGTTCATGGCCCTGAGCCTGGCTGCGGCAGGAAAAGGGGATTGGCCCGGCTATCTCAGCGCGCAAGGCCGCTGCTTCGCGCTGCCTGGCGAGGCCAGGGCCCAGGACAGCGTCTTCTTGAACCCCCGGCTCTTCAGCTCTGCAAGGGTGGGCTTGCCGCAGCCGGGCTGGGCCTGGGCCGAGCTGGCCGCCAAGGCCCAGGCGCTCACCCAGCGGGAAGGTAAGGAGACCAAGGCTTGGGGCCTGGCGCAGGAGGCCGGCTTGGATTGGGAGCCCTGGGTCTATGGCGCAAACGGCAGGGCAGTGGATGATGTGCTCGCCCCGCGCCGCTGCCTGCTGGGCTCGGCCCTGTCCCGGCGGGGCCTGGGGCTGATGAGCAGCCTCTTGGGCTCGGGCGCCCTGGCGGACACGGCAGACGAGGGCATCGGCGTGCCGGCCCTCCAGCTCTTCCTTGAGCAGCGCTGCGCCATGCTGCTGGCTTCAGCCTCGCTGGCCCCGGCGCTCAAGGAGGCCGGCTTTGCCTGGAGCATGGTCCCCGCGCCCCGCGGCCGCCTGGCTGCTGAGGGCACAGGATGGGCCTTGAGCCGCGACTGCCGCGACCCCCAGGCGGCCTGGCCCCTGCTGCAAGCCTTGGCGCGCATGCCTGCGCATGACCCGGCCTGGGTCTTCAGCCCTCGCGCGCCGCGCTGGGCCGAGGCCCGGGCCATCTTGGACCCCCAGCTGCGGCGGGCGGGCCTGGGACGCATCAGCCTGGATGCCGCGCTGGCCCAGTCCCTGCCGCAGATGGATGCCCTGCTCCAGCCCCGCTGAGGCTGCCCAGCATGCCCTGAAACAGAAAAGGCGCTCCTGAAGGAGCGCCTTTTGCCTTAACCGGGCTTGAGCTCAGGCCGTGGCGGGCCGCACCACCTCGGCGCCGTCCAAGGCCTGGATGCGGGCCACCACCTCCTCGATGAGGTAGTCTGGGGTGCTGGCTCCGGCGCTGATGCCCACATGCTGGCGGCCCGAGAACCAGGCCTCCTGCAGCTCGGCAGCGGTCTCGATGTGGTGCACATCCTCGGGCGGCAGGGCCTCGCAGGCCACGGCGGCCAGCTTCTTGGTGTTGCTGCTGTTGTAGCCGCCGATGATGACCATCACGTCCACCTCGGCCGAGAGCTGGCGGATGGAGTTCTGGCGGTCCTTGGTGGGCTTGCAGATGGTGTTGATGGCCACCACCTCGCTGCAGCGGGCCTGCAGCAGGGCCAGGTACTCGGTGAACTTCTCCTGCAGCAGGGTGCTCTGGCAGACCACGCCCACGCGGATGCCCGCTGGCACGTCCGCCACATCCTCCGCATGGTAGACGATGAGGGGCTCCCTCATGCGGCTGGCGATGCCCTTCACCTCCACATGGTTGGGGTCGCCCAGGATCACCACCCGTAGGCCCAGCTTCTCGAGCTTCCATCCTTCCATATAGATGCGCGTCACCAGCGGGCAGGTGGTGTCGATGATCTCAAAGCCGCGCTCCCTCATCTCTCCGATCTTGGCCTGGTCCAGGCCGTGGGCGGTGATGACCACCTGGTTGCCCTGCACCTCGTCCAGGCTCTTGACGATCTTCTTGCCCAGCGCGTCCAGGCGGGCCACCTCCTGGGGGTTGTGGATGAGAGAGCCGAAGATGAAGCTCCTCTCCATGCTCTCGGCGCGGGAGATGGCCTTCTTTACGCCGAAGCAGAAACCGGCGGCTTCGGCGATGGTGATGCGGCGCGGCATGCGAGGCTCCTCAAGCGGGTGCAAGGCGATGGCTCGCCCACTATAGCCCTGCCCCGGCTCTGGCGTCAACGCCCCGCCCGGCAGGCCCATCTTGAACCTACGCGAGCCGGGGCTTGAGCGATGGGGCTCAAGCCTTGCATGTCAGCGCTTGGGCATTGACGCCACAGGCTTGCACCCTGTATCATAAAGGCATGAAATCCGGCCCTATCCTTGGATGGGGCCGTCTTGTTAAGCGCGAATGAAACGGCCCGCAAGGCCTTGAGGAGGTAGTATGAGCCAGGCCCCTGAAACCAAGATCGGCGCACAGATCCTCTGCGATGAGCTGACGGACCTGGGCGTGACGCACATCTTTGGCTACCCCGGCGGGGCGAATCTGCCCATCTACGACGTCATCAACAAGACCAAGATGACGGTGGTCTTGAACGGCGATGAGCGCTGCGCCGGCCATGCCGCCGAGGGCTATGCCCGCGCCACGGGCAAGCCCGGCGTGTGCCTGGTGACCTCGGGTCCCGGCGCCACCAACCTGGTCACCCCGCTCGCCGATGCCAAGATGGACAGCACCCCCATCGTGGGCATCTCCGGCAACGTCAAGTCGAACCTGATGGGCAAGGACGCCTTCCAGGAGACGCCCATCACCAATGTCACCCTGCAGATCACCAAGCACAACTACCTGGTGACCCACGCCAAGGACATCGCCCGCGTCACGCGCGAGGCCTTCCACATCGCCACCACTGGCCGGCCCGGCCCGGTGCATGTCGACATCAGCAAGGACGCCCAGGAGGAGCGCATCCCCTCGGCCGGCATCGACCGCGTCTTCCGCCTGCCGGGCTACAAGCCCGACCACATGCCGCCCCTGGACAGCGCCAAGCTGGATGAGGTCGCGGCCCTGCTGGCCAAGGCCAAGCGGCCCATGGTCTACGCCGGCCAGGGCATCCTGCTGGGCGAGGCCTGGCCCGAGCTCAAGGCCTTCGCCGAGAAGGCCCAGATCCCTGTGGCCCTCACCATCCTGGGCTTGAGCTCCTTCCCGGCCAGCCACCCGCTCTACGCGGGGCTGCTGGGCATGCATGGCGCGGCCTACACCAACATGGCCATCGACGAGGCCGACCTGGTGCTGGTGCTGGGCGCCCGCTTTGACGACCGCGTCACCGGCAACCCCAAGGAGTTCATCAAGAACGCCACCATCGTGCACGTGGACCTGGACGCCAGCGAGATCAACAAGAACAAGCGCGTGCAGCATTCCATCATCGGGGCGGTCAAGCCGGTGCTGGCCGCGCTCATCCCGCGCGTCAAGGCCGGCGACACCAAGCCCTGGCTGGCCCGCATCGCCGCGCTGAAGGCCCAGTTCCCCGTGGCCGTTCCGCATGCGGCCGATGGCCACATCAAGCCCCAGTTCTTCATCCGCCGCCTGAGCGACCTGGCCAAGGCCCGCCGCACCATCTTCTGCACTGGCGTGGGCCAGCACCAGATGTGGTCCTGCCAGTACCTCGAGCTGGACGAGCCGCGCACCCTCATCACCTCGGCCGGCCTGGGGACCATGGGCTTCGGCCTGCCCTCGGCTGTGGGCGCCCAGCTGGGCCGCCCTGACAGCATGGTCATCGACATCGACGGCGACGGCAGCTTCGAGATGAACATCAACGAGCTGCGCACCCTCTCGGACCTCAACCTGCCCGTCAAGGTGGTCATCCTCAACAACAAGATCCTCGGCATGGTGGGGCAGTGGCAGCGCAAGTTCTACAAGCGCAACTACAGCTCGGTCGAGTTCAACGACTACCCCAACTACACCAACGGCGTGAAGGCCCTCTACGGCATCGAGAGCGCCTGCATCGACCGCGCCGACCAGGTGGACGAGGCCATCAAGAAGATGATGGCCCATGAGGGCCCCTACCTGCTGGAGGTGCGCATCCCCAAGGAAGAGGATGTGTATCCCATGATCCCGGCAGGCGGCACCCTCAAGGACATGATCCTGGGCGAGTAGCCTCAAGGAGGCGGCATGGACTTTCAGGAAGCCCTGGCCGCGGCCCGCGCGCTGCAGGCCGAGGATGCCGCCGACCCTGCGGTGGCCCCGGGCAACCGGTCCCTGCTGTTGGCGGGCCCCCAGCCGCTTGCGCGCAGCGCCCTGCTCTTGCATGGCTTCTCAGCCGGGCCGCATGAATGCGGAGACCTGGCCCGCCTGCTTCACAGCCGCGGCTTTGCGGTGTGGGCTCCCCGCCTGGCGGGCCAGGCAGGCAGCGCAGAGCGCTTCGCAGCCACCCCTTGGCAAGCCTGGCTGGCATCTGCGCGCCAGGCTCTGGATGTGGCCGCCGCCCTGGGCCAGGAGCTCAGCGTGGTGGGCCATTCCTGCGGGGGCCTGCTGGCGGTGCTGCTGGCTGCCGAGGACTCCGGGCGCATCCGCCGCCTGGTGCTGGCCGCCCCGGCCTTCCGCATGGCCAACCCTTGGGCCCGCTTGAGCGTGCTGGCCCCGGTGCGCTGGCTGCTGCCCCGCTTCAGCTGGGAGCCCCGCGACGAGGATGAGGCCGCCCACTGGCTGCATGGCTACAGCACTCGCGCCGTGGCCGAGCTGGTGCGCGCCCAGGCGGCCGCCCATCAGGCCCTGCCGCGCATGAGCCAGCCCCTGCTCATGCTGCAGGCCGCGGGCGACACGGTGATCAGCTGCGCCCACAACCAAGGGCTCTTCAAGCATCTTGCCTGCGCGCCAAAGCAGCTCTTCATCTACCCGTCCGAGGAGCACAACGTGCTCCACAGCTTCAATCCCCTGCAAACCCCGGCCCTAGAGCGAATCCGGTCCTTCTTGGAGGCCGGGGCCTGAGACCCTGGAGGAGCTTCATGGCAACGAAGAAGAGCCCGCTCATGATCGACGGCCGCGAGCTGGATGCCCGCCTGGCCAAGGCCATCAAGGCGGTCAAGGAGAATTCGGCCCCCAATTGGATGCGAACCCTGTCCCTGGTGACCGCGGTGCTGGCGGTGTTCACCGCTTGGGGCAGCATGAAGGCGGGCGGCTTCTCAAGCAAGGCCCTGATGAACAAGAATGAGGCTGTGCTGGACCAGGCCAAGGCCTCGGACCAGTGGGCCTTCTACCAGAGCAAGAGCCTCAAGGCCTTGATCCGCGAGCAGGCCCTGGACCGCAGCACGGGGGACAAGAAGCTCAAGGTGGAGGAGGACCTCAAGCGCTATGAGGAGGACAAGGGCCTCATCAGCAACACCGCCAAGGGCTGGGAGGCCAAGGCCAGCGACGCCAACGACCTGGTCTCCAAGCTGGCCCTGCCCGGCGGCGCCTTTGGCTTCTCGGTGACCCTCTTCCAGGTGGGCATCGCGCTGTCTGGCCTGGCAGCCCTGACCAAGCGCCAGTGGGTCTGGTACTTTGGCATGGGCATCGCTTGCGTGGGCCTTGCCTACTTCATCAAGGGCTACGTGCTGGCCTACCAGCTGGGCCTGCTCTGAGGGCCAAGCCCAGGCCGGGCGGTCTGCGTAAATACTGGAGCGCGCCCCTTGGCGCGCTCCAACCTTTTCTGGGGTCTCTCATGAGCGAAGTGCTGGAACTGACCGATCAGAATTTCAAGGCCACCCTGGCGGCGGGCAAGCCGGTGCTGGTCGATTTCTGGGCGCCCTGGTGCGGCCCCTGCCGCATGCAGGGGCCCATCGTGGACCAGGTGGCTGCGGACCTGGGAGCTGCGGCAGTGGTGGGCAAGCTGAACACCGATGACTTTCCCGAGCTGGCCGAGCAGTTCGGCGTGCAGGGCATCCCCACGCTCATCGTCTTCAAGAACGCCGAGCCTGCAAAGACCTTTGTGGGCGTCACTGCCGCCGAGGTGCTCAAGGGGGCGCTGGCCTGAGCCGGCTGCCCAGAGCCGCCGGGCCCCTGCCCGCGGGGCCTGAGCTTGCCAAGCTCAGGAAGAGCCTGCTGGCTTGGTACCGGCGCAATGCCCGGCGCTTGCCCTGGCGCGATGACCCCCAGCCCTGGGGCGTGCTGGTCTCTGAGATGATGCTGCAGCAGACCCAGGTGGCCACGGTGCTCCCCTACTGGCGCAGATTCATGCAGCGCTGGCCCAGCCCGCGGGCCCTGGCGCGCTCCCCCCTCGATCAGGTGCTGGCCGCATGGGCCGGGCTGGGCTATTACCGCCGCGCCCGCTACCTGCACGCTGCGGCCCAGGTGCTGGCCGCCCGCGGCGGATTCCCTGACAGCGTGGAAGGGCTGCGCAACCTGCCCGGCCTGGGCGACTACGCCTCGGCTGCCGTGGCCAGCATCAGCATGGGCCTGCCCGTGGCGGTGGTGGATGGCAATGTGGCTCGCGTGGCCTCGCGCCTGCTGGCCCTGGATGCGGACCCCACGCGTGAGCCGGGCAAGTCGCGGCTCAAAGCCGCGGCCCAGGCTCTGCTTGCCGCCTCCAAGCCGGGCGATTGGAACCAGGCCATGATGGAGCTGGGAGCCCTGGTCTGCTCGCCCGAGCGCCCCGGCTGCCCTCTCTGCCCTTTGCAGGCCCACTGCCGAGCCGCGGCCCAGGGCGACCCTGAAGCGTACCCCAAGGTCCCGAAGCGCGCGGCCGCCTTGGCCAGGTCGGAGGTGGTCGCGCTGGCGCTGGCCCGGCAGGGCAAGGCCTTGCTGGCGTTGGCCCGCCCCCGCAGCAAGGGCGATGCCGGGCCGGGCGAGATGGAGGGCTATTGGGCCTTCCCGGCTGCCGAGGCCCAAGCCCTGCACCCGGCGGAGCAGGCCGCGGGCCTGCTTTGCCTAGTTCTGGGCCTGAAGCGCCTGCCGCCAGCTGAGCCGCTGAAACCCTTCAGCCGCAGCATAACCCGCTGGCGCGTCAGCACCCAGGCCCTGCGCTTTGTCTTTGACGCCGCGCCCAAGGCCAAGGCACCCTGGCAATGGCTGGATGCCAAGGCCCTGGCCAGGGGGCCCCTGGCTGCGGGCGAGAGGCGGATATTGGGGGCGGGGCTCGCTGGCCTGGCGCCCGCCGGGGTTAAGCGCAGGAATCAGGGCCAGCAGATGGATCTGGGGATCTGAGAGTGAGCATCTTGGGCAAAAAAAACCCCGCCTTTTTGGCGGGGTTTTTCTTTCAACAGCCCTTTTGAGCTCAATGGCTGGCAGTGCCTGTGGCGCCGGACGGAGCGGTGAGGGATGTCTCGGGAAGGCCGCCGGGCAGGCTTGAGGATTGCGGTAGCGACGCGCTGGGCGTGGCTGCTGCCATCCCCGGCAGGGCATTCAGCGGCTTGAGCGCTCCCATTCCAGGCGTGAGGCGCGCGCCTGCGGTGCGGGTGAGACCGCGGCCGGCCAGGGCCTTGAAAGGGGTGGGGCTGGCAGTGGGAGCAGGGCGCGCGCCCGGGCCCGATGCCGCTGGCGCGCTCACCGGGGCCAGGGAGGCGGAGATGGTGGGCAGCGCGGCCAGGCCAGGGATCGCCAGGCCCTTGGGCCCGCTCACCTGAGCCGGGGCTTCTGCTGCCAGCGCTTGCTCCTTGGCGGGGAGGATGGGATCCTTGGGTGCCAGGTCATCGGGGGCTCTGCTCAGCGCCACTGCGCCTGGCAGCTGGGATATGGGCTGCAGCGGGTCAGTCAGCCCCTGCGCCGGGCCTTGCGGCAGGCTCGGATTGGCCATGCTGCGTCCCGCGCTCGAGCCTGGGCTGAAGAGGCCAGGGATCAGCATCAGCGCCAGGGCGCCGGCCGCGCCGGCCCCTGCCAAGGCCGCGGCCCAGCCAGCCCCCATCGCGGGCCGGGAAGCCAGGCTCTCCTCCGCGAGCGCTGCATGCAGGCGCTGGGAGATGCGGTCGGCCGTGGAGGGCGCAAGACGGACATTGGCCAGGATGAAGTGGGCAAGCTCTGCGGCCACGGCCGAGCAAGGGGCGCAGCCAGAGAGGTGGCGCTTGAGCCAGGCAGCTTCCCAGGCCCGCAGGGGGCGCTGGCTAGCCTGGCGCAGGAGGTGCTCGCTGTATTTGTGTGAGAGTCTCATTGGCGGCCTCCAAGACCGCGTTTTTTGTTTGTCAAGGCACCCCTGAGCCTGCGGTAGGCTCGCGATGCCACGCTGCGCGCATTTGCGGGGCTTATCCCCAGGTCTTTGGCGATCTGCTTGAAGCTGGCATCCTGGTCCCTCAGCCCCAGCACCTTCTGGGACAGTGGCGGCAGGGCTTGCAGGGCTTTGAGGAGCAAGGCTGCAGACTCGGTGCGGCTGGCTTCTTCCTCGGGCAAGGCGCTGTGCCCGGCCCAGCGGCTATGCTCTGCGGCGGCCATCACGGCGTCATCCTGCAGGGAGCTCTGGGGCTTTAGGCGCCTGTAATGGTCTCGGCAGAGATTCAAGGCCGCGGCGAAGATCCAGGTGCTCACGCGGCTCTCGGCATTGTACTGCTGGCGGCTGCGCCAGATCCTGAGCAGGGTCTCTTGCAGAAGGTCCTCTGCCAGGTCCTGGTCCCGCACATGCTTGAGAAGAAAGCCCAGCAGCTTGGGGCTTATCCTACGGGCCAGATCCTCAAAAGCCTGGCTGTCGCCAGCCTGGGCTTTGAGCATCAATTCTTCATCGCTGGGGTCCGTAAGGCTCTTCACTGCACCCTCTATGACGCGAATAGAACCCAGGTGTGGCAATAATTGACCACGATAAAGAAAACGCTTATAGAATGACGGCTTATTCCATCACTGGAGGGTGATGGGGCGCACTGTCTCGGCTTTTGCCCCGCTCAAGCGCAGGTAATAGGAGCCTGCTGCCAAGCTGTTGCCCTGGCTGTCCAGGCCATCCCAGCTCAAGCTGACCTTGCCAGCAGCCGAGCTGTCCGCTTTGATAACGCGCAGGGCTCTTCCGTGCTGCGGGAAGACTGCCAGCTCAGCAGGCTCGTCAGCAGACTGCTCTAGGCTGAAGGCCATGGGAAAGCGGGGCGCTTTGGCCACGGGCTTGGGCGCCTTGGCGCTCGCGGCAGGCATGAGCGCTGGCTGGCTGGCAGGCTTTGGCGCGGGCGCTTGGGCCACGGGAACAGTGGAGATGGTGGGGGGCGGCAGCTCGACCTGCACGGTGCGCGGGCCAGGGTGCCCGAAGCGGACATAGGCCAGCACCACGGCCAGGGCGGCCAGCACCAACAGGGCCATGGCCAGCAGGGTGCGGCCCAGGCTGGAGCGGCGCTCGGGCAGGGGCGAGATGAGCTGGGGCGGCGGGGCCGCGGCCAGGGCGATGGCCTTGGCTTTGGCGCGGCCGGGCTGGGCCGGCTTGCGGCGGGCTGGCTTGCGGGCTGGGCTGGGCATGGGACCTCCTGCGGGTTGAGAGCCGGCCTTAACGGGCCAATTCAAGGGTCTCGGTGCGGATGAACCAGGGCGTGGTGACGCGCGCATAGTAGATGCCTGCTGGCAGGTCAGCTCCCTGGTCGTCCTGGCCGTTCCAGTTCAGGTCGAGCCGGCCGGCTTGCGCGAGCTCGAGCAGCACCAGCCGCACGCTGCGGCTATGGATGGTGAAGATGCGCATCTCAACCTGGGCCGGGCCCGGCGCCACCACGGAGAGCTGCGCCAGCTGATGCTGGGCGGGCGCGCAGCGGGTGTTGATCACCTCCAGCGCCGCCGGCTGCTGGCTGGGGTCGCTGGATTCGCCCAGGCCGCCGGGTGCCTGCACCAGGGGCTGCGCCAATGGGCCGCCACCGGCTGTGGGGCTGGGCTCAGGGCTGGGGGCCGGCAGCGCGGTGGGCGCTGGCGGCTTGGCTGCCGCGGCGGCGGCTTTCTTCGGCGCTGGATGCCGCCGCTTCTTGGATGCGGCCCGGCTGTGGCTGATGAGAAGCCTCTTGGCTGCGCGGTCCGCTGCGGTGGGAGCCTTGTCAGTGCCGCTGTCGCGCAGCCCTGCGGGCAGGGGCGTGGGCGGCACAAAGGCCTGGGCCAGGGCCGGGGCGGGCGGGGCGCTGGCTGGGGGCGTGGCATTCAAGCCGGGCCAGGCCGGCGCTGCCAGGTCGGCCATGGCCTGCTGCTCGCGCTGATTCTGCCACCAGAGCAGGCCGCCCAGCAAGAGGGCTGCGGCCAGGGCCGCCAGGGCCGGGGCCATGCTGCTGCGCCGGCTGCCGGCGGGCGCCTCTTCCATCACCTGCCGGGCAGCATCTTCGCCGGCTTGCTCGCTGATCTGTTGGCGCAGGGCCTGGCGCCCGGCCTCAGCAGCCAGGGCGCGGTTGGCGGCCAGGTCCATCTCAGGCGCGGCTTCCACGGCCAGGGCCTGCAGGGCCTCGGCTTCGAGCAGGCTGCGGCGGCAGGCTGCGCAGCTCGCCAGGTGCAGGCGCAGGGCCTGCAGGCTGTCGCCCTTGGGCTGGGCCTGGCAGGCCAGGTCCAAGACCTGCTGGGGGCTCAAGTGCTCGGCCATCTCAGGCTGCGCCGAAGAAGGAGGGGCCCAGGCGCAGGCGCAGGGCTTCCAGGGCCGCCCCGGCGCGCTGGCGCAGGGCCTCGGCATCCAAGCCCAGCACCTGCGCGGCCTCAGCATAGCTGAAGCGCTCGAAGAGGGTCAGGGCCAGGGCGGCCCGGTCCTTGGCCTCTAGGCTCTGCAGGGCGGATGAGAGTAGCTCCCAGCGCAGGGTCAGGTCAAGGCCTGCAGCGCCGGGCATGGGCTCATAGGCGGGGATGCTGGAGGGGAAGCGCAGGGCGTAGGCCACGGCGCCCTTGTGGGCCAGGGTGAAGAGCTCCAGCGCCACCCGCCGCGGGGCTGGCTGGCCCAGCATCTTCTGCTGGCACTGGGCGAGCACCACCGGGAAGAGTTCGTCCGCTGCCTGCTCGCTGCCGCAGAGGGCCATCATGAAGCGCTTCAGGCGCTGCTGATAGCGCTCGCCCAGCTCTAGCATGGAGCCGGCCGCATCGGTGGCCAGCGCTTGCGCCACTTGCTCATCGCTCAACTGCTCGTCCATGGCTTCTCAGAAGGGGATAGGATTTGACTTTAGCAGAAGGGAAGGGCAAAATACACCGATAATTAGAGCCTATTATAAAGGGTTTTTGGCTCAAGCTCTGGGGTTTTACGCCTTGAAAAAGACCTTTCGCCAGGCCATGGCTGAGAAGGTGCTGGTCTTTGACGGCGCCTGCGGCACCAACCTGCAGTTCATGCATTTGAGCAAAGAAGACTATGCTGGGCATGAGGGGCTAAATGACTGGCTGGTGCTGAGCCGGCCAGACGTCATCTTGCGCCTGCATGAGAGCTTCTTGGAGGTGGGCTGCGACGTGGTGGAGACCGACACCTTCGGCTCCACGCGCCTCAAGCTGGATGAGTATGGCGAGGGCGCCCGGATGGAGGAGGTCAACCAGGCCGCCGTGCGGCTGGCCCGCCAAGCCTGCGACAAATGGGAGGCCCAGACCGGGTCGCCGCGCTATGTGGCGGGCAGCCTGGGGCCCACCGGCAAGCTGCCCTCGGCCGAGGATCCCGACCTCTCGAACATCACGCCCGCGGAATTGGAAGCCATCTATCTTGAGCAGGCTGCCTGCCTGGCACAAGCCGGGGTGGATGCGCTGATCATCGAGACCAGCCAGGACATGCTGGAGCTGCGCGCCGCGCTCTTTGCCGCCCGTCGCGCCGTGGCCGAGGCCGGCCGCGACATCGTCATCATCACCCAGACCACCCTGGACCCCAGCGGCCGCATGCTGCTGGGCACTGACATCGCCAGCTGCATGGAGACATTGGTGCGGCTGGGCACCGATGTGATCGGGCTCAACTGCAGCACCGGGCCGCTGGAGATGAAGGACTCGGTGCGCTTCTTGACCGAGCACTGCCCGCTCCCGGTCAGCTGCATCCCCAATGCCGGCATGCCCGAGAACCTGGGCGATGGCAAGGCCCGCTATCCCCTGACCCCCGAGGCGCTGGGCCGCGCGCTGGGAGGCTTCGCCCACGAGCTGGGCGTGGACATCGTGGGCGGCTGCTGCGGCACCACGCCCGAGCACCTGGCCCAGGTGGTCAAGGCCGTGGCCGGGCTCAAGCCCAAGCGGCGCGGGGCCTATCCGGCGCTGGAGCCGGCGGTGAGCAGCATGCTCAAGCGGGTGCCACTGCGACAGGAGCCAGCGCCGCTGATGATCGGCGAGCGCCTCAATGCCCAGGGCAGCCGCAAGTTCAAGCAGATGCTGCTGGCCGAGGATTGGGACCAGATGACAGCCCTGGGCCGCGAGCAGGCCGAGGGCGGGGCCCATGTGCTGGACCTCTGCGTGGCCAACAACGAGCGCGCGGACGAGAAGGCCATGATGTGCCGCCTGGTCAAGAAGCTCTCGCTGGCTGTGGATGCACCCCTGGTCATCGACAGCACCGAGGCTGATGTCATCGAGGCCGCCCTGGCGGTCTGCCCGGGCCGCGCCATCATCAACAGCATCAACCTGGAGGGCGATGGCAGCCGCCTGCACAAGGTCTCGCCCCTGGCCAAGAAGTACGGATCGGCTGTGGTGGCCCTGTGCATCGACGGCCCCTGCGAGAGCCAGCCCGGCGACGGCATCGAGCGCGGCATGGCCAAGACCCGGGGCCGCAAGCTGGCTGTGGCAGAGCGCATGCTCAAGCTCTGCTCTGAGCGCTATGGCCTCAAGGCCGAGGACCTGCTCTTTGACGCGCTCACCTTCACCCTGGCCACTGGCGAGGCCGAGTTCAACACCTCGGCCATCGAGACCATCGAAGGGATCAAGCTCATCAAGCAGCAGATCCCCGGCTGCTTCACCACCCTGGGGCTCTCCAATGTCAGCTTCGGGCTCAAGCCGCGCGCCCGCCAGGCAGTCAATTCGGTCTTCTTGCACCACTGCGTCAAGGCCGGGCTTGATACCTGCATCGTCAACCCCAAGGACATCACCCCCTATGGCCAGATGGACCCCGCCGAGCGCGAGCTGGCAGAGGACCTGGTCTTCTACCGCCGGCCTGACGCCCTGGCCCGCATCATCGCCCACTTTGATGCCACCGGGAGCGGGCCCGCCGCGGCCGATGCCGCCAAGCCGGGCGAAGGCCTGCCCTGCGAGCAGCGCATCCACTTCAACATCGTCCACCGCATCAAAGAGGGCATGATCGCCCAGCTGGATGAGGCCCTCAAGCGCCACGCGCCGGTGGACATCATCAACAAGATCCTGCTCCCGGCCATGAAGGAGGTGGGCGACAAGTTCGGCTCGGGCGAGCTGATCCTGCCCTTTGTGCTGCAATCCGCCGAGGTGATGAAGCTTGCGGTGGCCCATGTGGAGCAGTTCCTCGACAAGGATGACAGCGTCACCAAGGGCACGGTGGTGCTGGCCACGGTCTACGGCGATGTGCACGACATCGGCAAGAACCTGGTGCGCACCATCCTGGCCAACAACGGTTATGTGGTGCATGACCTGGGCAAGCAGGTGCCCATCGCCACCGTCCTGGCCAAGGCCGAGGAGCTCAAGGCCGACATCATCGGGCTCTCGGCCCTGCTGGTCTCCACCAGCAAGCAGATGCCCCTGGCCGCGCAGGAGCTGCACAGCCAGGGCAAGCGCTGGCCCCTGGTCATCGGCGGCGCGGCCATCAACCGGCGCTACGGGCTCAAGTGCAGCTTTGTGGACCAGGGCCAGGCCCAGTATGCGCCCGGCGTGTTCTACGCCCGGGATGCCTTCGAGGGCCTGGACATCATCAACGCCCTGATGGATCCCGAGCAGCGCGCGGCGCTGACCGAGAGGACCCTGGCAGACGCCCGTGAGGCCGCGGCCAAGCCCGACATCGCCAGCCAGGACGGCGTGCAGGGAGGCGCCCCAGCCCTGGTGCCGCGATCGGCCACGCCGCCCGCGCCGGACCTGCCCAAGCCGCCCTTCTGGGGCAGCCGCGTGCTCGAGCCCAAGGACATCGACTTGAAGCAGGTCTTCCCCTGCATGGAGCACGCCCAGCTTTTTCGCCTGAACTGGGGCCTGCGCTTCAAGGATGACAATGAGTATCGCCGCCAGGTGGCCGAGAAGTACGGCCCCATGCTGGAGGCCCTGCAGGAGGACTGCATGCAGCGCGGCCTGCTGCAGCCCAGGGCGGCCTATGGCTATTGGCCCTGTGCGGCCGAGGGTGACGAGCTGGTGCTCTACACCGATGCTGGCGGCAGCAGGGAGCTGATGCGCTTCCGCTTCGACCGCCAGTCGGGAGGACAGCACCTGTGCATGAGCGATTACGCCGAGCCCAAGGGCTCGGCCCGCGGCCTGGACAGCGTGGGCTTCTCGGTGGTGACCATGGGCGAGCTGGCTGGCAAGGAGGCCGAGCGGCTGAACCTGGCCGGCGACTTCAGCGCCAGCCTCTACCTGCACGGCCTGGCGGTGCAGGCGGCCGAGGGCCTGGTGGAATGGCTCAACCGGCGCGCGCGCGCGGAATGGGGCATCGCCCCCAAGCGGGGCCTGCGCTTCTCGCCCGGCTACCCTGCCTGGGTCAACATGGAGGACCAGAGGAAGATCTGGCAGCTCTTGGAGCCCGGCCGCATCGGCGTCAGCCTGACCGAGGGCTTCGCCATGGACCCGGAGCAGAGCACCAGCGCCATCATCTTCCATCACCCGGCCTGCCAGTACTTCAACGCGGCGAGCAGGGCTTCCTAGGGCACAAAGGGGCGCCATGGCCACTTCACGCAAAGCAGACCCCAACATCGCCTGGGCCATAGACCTGGGCAGCAACGCAGTGCGCATCAGCATCGCGCGGCGCGGCAAGGACGGCGCGCCGGCCAAGGAGCTGGCGAGCGAGCGGGCGGCCATACGCCTGGGGCATGACGTGTTCACCGACAGCCGCGTCTCGGCCGCCAGCCTGGCGGCGCTGGAGAAGGCCTTCGCCAGCTTCAATCGGCTCATCCGCGCCTACCGGCCCGGGCTGGGCCGCGCGGTGGCCACCAGCGCCCTGCGCGAGGCCAAGAATGGCCCGGCGGTGGCGGCCCGGCTCTCCAAGCTGATCCCTGCGCCGCTGGAGCTGATCAGCGGCATGGAGGAGGCCCGCTTCATCCGCCTGGCCGTGCAGAGCAAGCTCAACCTGGCGGCCCAAGGGCGCGTGCTGATGGTGGAGGTGGGCGGCGGCAGCGCCGAGGTCTCCCTCTTGGACCGCGGCGAGCTCAAGTGGGCGGAATGCCTGAAGATAGGCGCGGTGCGGCTGCTGGAGGTGCTGGGCAGCGGCCCCAATGGCGGCCAGCGCTCAGAGGCCCTGGTGGGCCAGTACTCAAGCCGCGTGCTCGAGCGCCTGCGCCAGCACCTGCCCGGGGGCCGCATCGACCTGCTGGTGGGCACGGGCGGCAATGTGGAGGCCCTGGCCGGGCTGGGCCAGCGCCTGGCCCACAGCCGCCTCCTGCCGAGCGGCGCAGTGCGCCTGACCCTGGCCGAGTTCGGCAAGGTCTTTGCCGAGCTGGAGAGCCTGTCGGTGGAGGGGCGCATCAAGCGCCTGGGCCTGCGGCCGGACCGGGCCGACGTGATATTGCCCGCGGCAGTGGTCTATCGCGAGCTCTTGCGCAGCCTGGGGCAGAAGGCCATGGTGGTGCCCTTCGCCAACCTGCGTCAGGGCTTGCTGGAATCCATCTTTGAGCAGCACCTGCCCGGCGGCTTCTCCCCCGAGCTGGCCCTTGACATCCGCGAGGCGGGACGCCAACATGCCCGGCGCTTCCGCGTGGAGATGGGCCATGCCCTGCAGGTTCAGCGCCTGGCCCTCGAGCTCTTTGACCAGCTCAAGCCCCTGCATGGCCTCGATGGGGCCGACCGCCTGATCCTCGAGCTGGCCGCCCTGCTGCATGACTGCGGCTATGCCATCGCGGCTGAGAGCCACCACAAGCACAGCTATTACCTCATGAGCCAGGCCATGGACTTCCCGGGCCTGAGCCCGCGCCAGCATGAGATGCTGGCCCTGGTGGCCCGCTACCACCGCCGCAGCCATCCCAAGATGGAGCACAAGCCCTTCGCCGCCCTGCCCGCCGCTGACCGTCGCAAGGTGGAGCGCCTGGCCGCCTTGCTGCGCCTGGCTGATGCCCTGGACCGCGGGCACAAGGCCGCCGTGCGGGAGGTAAGGGCGGTGGACCGGGGCAAGAGCATGGAATTGACGGCCCGCGGGCGGGGCAGCCTGGGCCTTGAGAGCTGGAGCCTGCAGAAGAAGGCGGCTCTCTTCGAGCAGGCCTTCAAGCGCCGCGTGGCCCTGAAGACAGAGGGGGGACGATGAACACCGCAGCATTCAAGAAGGTCGCCATGGAGATCGCCCTCAAGGCGGGGGAGATCCAGGCCCGCAAGTGGGGCAAGAAGCTCGACATCCGCTTCAAGGGCCCTACCAACCCGGTCACCGAGGTGGACCAGGCCTGCGAGGCCATGGCCTTGAAAGCCCTGCGCCGCGCCTTCCCTGGCCACAGCGTGCTGGGCGAGGAGACCGGGGCCCATGGCGCGGGCGACCCGTCCCAGGCCGAGTTCCTATGGGTGGTGGACCCCCTGGACGGCACGGTCAACTACAGCCACGGCCTGCCCCATTACAGCATCAGCATCGGCTTGCGGCATCGCGGCAAGGCCCTGCTGGGCGTGGTGCACGCGCCCAGCCTGCGCGAGACCTACACGGCTGAGGCTGGCCGCGGCGCGCGGCTCAACGGCAAGCCCATCCGGGTTTCGCGCATCACCGTGCCCCAGAGCGCCATCTTCGTCTCGGGCTTCGCCTATGCCAGCGCCCAGACCGGCCAGAACCTGCCGGAGTGGATGCTCTTCATGCGCCAGTTCCAGGCCCTGCGGCGCACGGGCTGCGCCAGCCTGGATTACAGCTGGGTGGCCTGCGGCCGCTTCGAGGGCTTCTGGGAGTACGGGCTCAAGGCCTGGGACAGCGCGGCCGGTGAGCTCCTGGTGCGCGAGGCGGGCGGCAGGGTGAGCGGGCTCAAGGGCGAGCCGCTCGACATCTTCAAGGAGGGCGTGCTGGCCACCAACGGCCTGCTGCATGCCCGATGCCTTTCGGCCCTGCGCCGCGCCCGCCGCGTGCGACTGGCCTGGCCCCCCAAGGAGGCCTGAGGAGCGCATGGCACTGGTCAACTTCAGCAACGTCGACAAGAGCTTCGGCGTGTTCGACATCATCAAGGGCGCGGATTGGGCCATTGAAGAACAGAGGCGCATCGGCCTCATCGGAGCCAACGGAGCGGGCAAGACCACGCTCTTCCGCCTCATCACCGGCGAGGAGGAGCCCAGCAGCGGCACGGTCAGCCGGGCCAAGGGCCTCTCCATCGGCCTCTTGCAGCAGCACCCCCAGTTCGGCAAGGACACCAGCCTGCTGCAGGAGATGATGCAGGCCCAGCCCGAGCTCTTGAGGCTTGAGGAGGACATGGCTGCCGCCGAGGCCGAGATGGCTGGCCCGGCCGTGGCCGCCGACCCCAAGGCCCTGCAGAAGGTGATGGACCGCTACAGCCGCCTGCAGGACAGCTTCAGCGCCCATGACGGCTACAGCTACCAGTCGCGGGTGGAGGAGATCCTCCACGGCATGGAGTTCGAGAAGAAGGACTTCCATCGCCCGGTGGCCAGCTTCTCGGGCGGCGAGCAGACCCGGCTGATGCTGGCCAAGCTGCTGCTCAGCTCGCCCAAGCTGCTGCTGCTGGATGAGCCCACCAACCACCTGGACACCGACACCTGCGAGTGGCTGGAGGGCTTCTTGAGGGACTACCAGGGCACCCTGGTGGTGATCAGCCATGACCGCTACTTCCTGGACCGGGTGGTGACCGAGATCGTGGAGCTGAAGGGCACCAGGCTCACCGAGTACCCCGGGAATTACAGCAACTACAAGGAGATGAAGGAGGGCGAGGTCGAGAAGGCGCTCAAGGACTTTGACGAGCAGAAGGCCATGATCGCCCGCACCGAGGACTTCATCCGCCGCAACATCGCTGGCCAGAACACCAAGCAGGCGCAGGGCCGGCGCAAGATGCTGGAGAAGCTGGACCGCCTGGACCGCCCCCAGACCCGAGAGAAGAAGATCGCCCTCAACTTCAACTTCAAGGGGGCCAGCGGCAAGGATGTGGCGGTGGCCGAGCGACTCTCCAAGAGCTTTGGGGAGCGCCGGCTCTTCGCGCCCTTCGATGGCGCGGTGCGGCGCGGCGAGCGGGTGGCCCTCATCGGCCCCAATGGCGCGGGCAAGACCACCCTGCTCAAGCTGCTCTGCGGCAAGGAGCCCGCCACCACCGGCACCTTCAACCTGGGGCACGGCGTGGTGCTGGGCTATTATGACCAGATGCAGAGCTCGCTGGAGCCCAAGCGCAGCGTGCTGGAGGAGATGTGGTCGCTGATGCCGGGCGCGCCCCAGGCGGATGTCCGCGGCGTGCTGGGCCGCTTCCTCTTCTCAGGGGATGAGGTGGAGAAGCGGGTGAGCAGCCTCTCCGGCGGCGAGAAGGCGCGGCTGATGCTGGCCAAGCTGGTGGTCGAGGGCCCCAATTTTTTGGTGCTGGACGAGCCCACCAACCACCTGGACATAGCCAGCCGCGAGGTGGTGGAGGCGGCCCTGGACGAGTTCGAGGGCACCTTGCTGGTGGTGAGCCACGACCGCTACTTCCTGGACCGCGAGATGACCCATATCTGGGAGGTGCACCAGGGCCGGGTCATCCAGCACACGGGCGCCTACTCGGAGTACCTGGAGTCGCGCGACAAGGTGCGGGCCCTGGCGCCCGCCCTGCCCCAAGAGCCGGCCATCAAGCCCATGCCCTCCAAGGCCGAGCCCAAGCTGGCCGCCCCCCCCAAGCCTGCCGAGGCCCGGCGGGACGAAGGCAAGGAGGCCCAGAGGGGCCTGCAGCACCTGAAGAAGAGGCAGGAGGAGCTGGAGAAGTCCATCGCCGGGCTTGAATTGAGGAAGAAGGAGCTAGAGGACCAGTTCGCCGACCCCCAGCTGGCCCATGACCCGGCGGCCCTCAAGGGCCTCCACCAGCGCTATCAGCTGGCCAAGGATGAGCTGGACCAGGCCTTCTCAAAATGGCAGGAGCTGGAGACCCGCGCTGAGGGCATCAAGGCGACCTAGCCGCCTTGACACTGCCTGGCGCGCGGAGTATCTTTTCATTTTTCAAGCGGCCCCTGAAATAGAGGCATGAGGAGGAGCGTCATGAAGGCGGTTCGATTCCACGAGCATGGCGGCACCGACAAGCTGGTCTATGAGGAATGCGCCGACCCCAAGCCCGGCGCCGGCCAGGCCCTCATCCAGGTCAAGGCCGCGGCCCTCAACCGGCTGGACCTGTGGGTGCGCCAGGGCTCGCCCGCCTACCCAGTGGCCCTGCCCCACATCCTGGGCGCGGACATCGCCGGCGTGGTGCTGGAGGGCGATGAGCTGGGCAAGCTCAAGGCGGGGGATGAGGTGATGGTCTATCCCATTGTCAGCTGCGGCCAGTGCAAGGCCTGCACCGACGGCTTCGAGAACCACTGCCCCAGCTTCAAGGTCCTGGGCGGCCACATCCCCGGCGGATACGCCCAGAAGGTGGTGGTGCCCTCGCGCAACCTGGTGAAGAAGCCGGCTGGCTTGAGCTGGGCCCAGGCAGCGGCCTTCCCGGTGACCTATCTCACGGCCTGGAACATGCTGGCCGAGCGGGCCAAGCTGCAGAAGGGCGAGACCGTGCTGGTGCTGGGCGCCTCGGCGGGCGTCAGCGTGGCCGGCATCCAGATCGCCCAGCAGCTGGGCGCCCGCGTCATCGCCCACACCAACACCCCCGAGAAGGCCGCCATCCTCAAGGGCCTGGGCGTGGACACCGTGCTCACCTGCCATCCCAGCGAGCTTTCCATGAATGTGCTGGCCGCCACCGGCAATGAGGGCGTTGAGGTGGTCTTCGAGCACGTGGGCCCAGCCACCTGGCAGCAGAGCATGCAATCGGTGGCGCGCCACGGCCGCATCGTCACCTGCGGGGCCACCACGGGCGCCGAGGTGAGCCTCATCCTGCGCCAGCTCTTCATGCGCGAGCTGACCCTGCTGGGCGCCTACCTGGGCAGCCTGGCCGAGTTCCACCGCGTCCACCAGCTGCTCAGCGCGGGCAAGCTGGCGCCGCTGGTGCACAAGACCTGGCCGCTGGCCGAGGCGGCGGCGGCCCAAGAGGCCCTGCTGGCGCGCGACCATGTGGGCAAGCTGGTGCTGGAGATCCCGGAGTGAGCGCCGAGAGCCCCCAGAAGACCGCCCTCAACGCCTGGCACAAGTCCCACGGCGGGCAGATGGTGCCCTTCGCGGGCTGGGAGCTGCCGGTGCAGTATCGCGGGCTGGCCGAGGAGCACCTGGCAACCCGCTCCGCAGCCGGGCTCTTCGACATCTCGCACATGGGGCAAGTGCGGGTGGAAGGGCCCCAGGCCCTGGATTTCTTGCAGGCTGTCACCACCAATGACGTGGCCAAGCTCGCCCCGGGCCGCATGCAGTATTCCACCCTGCCCGCGCCCGATGGCGGGCTGATCGATGACATCATCGTCAGCCGCCTTGAGCGCGGCTTCTTTGTGGTGGTCAACGCCAGCAACACCGCAGCCGATTTGGCATGGATGCGCGAGCAGGCCAGCCGCTTCGAGGTGAGCCTGGAGCGCCTGCCGCGCTCCATGTTCGCCCTGCAGGGCCCCTTGAGCCAGGCCATCCTGCAGCCGCTCACCCCCTTGGCCCTGGACAGCCTGCGCTATTACGCCCTGGCGCCAGCCGCCTTGGCCGGCCGGCCCGCGCTGCTCTCACGCTCAGGATACACTGGCGAGGATGGCTTTGAGATCTGCCTGGAGGACGCCGACGCGCTGCCAGTGTGGGAAGCCCTCATGGCCGCAGGCTCGGGTCAGGGCCTGGCCCCGGTGGGCCTGGGCGCCCGCAACACCCTGCGGCTCGAGATGGGCTACGCCCTCTATGGCCACGAGATCGACCGCAGCACCAACCCCATCGAGGCTGGCCTGGGCTGGGTGGTCAAGTTCAACAAGGGCTCCTTCGTGGGCCGCGAGGCCATGCTTTCCATGAGCCAGTTGGGGCCCCAGCGCAAGCTGGTGGGCTTCGAGCTCCTGGACCGCGGCGTGGCCCGCGATGGCTATCCCGTGCTGGACCCCCATAGCGGGGCCAAGGTGGGCGCAGTGACCTCTGGCTCGCCCAGCCCCAGCACCGGCAAGAGCGTGGGGCTGGCCTATGTGCCCGCAGGCTTGGCGGCCGAGGGCAGCTCCATCCAGGTGGAGATGCGCGGCAAGCCCCTGGCGGCTCGGGTGCGCAAGCCGCCCTTCGCCCCTTCCCATGTCCGAAAGAACTAGCCAGCCCTCCCACCGAGTCCCCCTGCCTTTGGAGGCACCTTGAAATTCCCTGCTGACCTCAAATACACCGCCAGCCATGAATGGGTGCGCCTGGAGGGCGGCGCGGCCATCGTCGGCATCACCGAGTTCGCCGTGCACGCCATCAAGGATGTGGTGTTCTTGGAGCTCCCCGGCGCCGGCAAGGCCCTGCAGGCCGGCGCGCCCTTTGGGGTGGTGGAATCGGTGAAGGCGGTCTTTGACCTCAACAGCCCGGTGAGCGGCACGGTGGCCGAGGTGAACCAGCGGGCGGCTGAGGATTTTGAGCTGCTCAAGGACCCCTACGGCGCTGGATGGCTGCTCAAGGTGCAGGGCGCTGCCCTGGGCGAGGGCCTGATGGATGCGGCGGCTTATGAGGCGCACTGCGCGGCGGAGCAGCACTGAGATGGCCGCCTATCTGCCCCACACCCCCGGCGACATCCAGCGCATGCTGCAAGCGGTGGGCGCCGCCAGCATCGATGAGCTCTTCGCCGGGGTGCCCGAAGCCCTGCGCCTCGCGCGCCCCCTGGCCCTGCCCGCGGGCCTGAGCGAGATGGAGGTGGCCGCTGAGATGGCCCGCTTGGCCGCGCGCAATGCGCCAGCCACCGGCCTGGACAGCTACTTGGGCGGAGGCGCCTACGAGCGCTACATCCCCAGCGTGGTGGGGAGCCTCTCTGGCCGCAGCGAATTCTTCACCGCCTACACGCCCTACCAGCCTGAGATGACCCAGGGCATGCTACAGGCCATCTACGAGTACCAGAGCATGGTCAGCCTGCTCACGGGCATGGATGTGAGCAACGCCAGCCTCTATGAGGGCGGGCACGCCCTGGCCGAGGCCGCCCTGATGGCCTGCGCTGCCACAGGCCGCAGGCGCCTGGTGCTGGGCGCCGGCATCCACCCTGAGCAGCGCCAGGTGCTGGCCACCTATGTGGCCTCGCTGGGGGTGGAGCTGAAGGATGCCCCGGTCTCCCCCACTGGCGCCACCGACCCGCAGGTCCTCAAGGAGCTGGTGGACGGCAGCACCGCAGCGCTGCTGCTGGCCAACCCCAACTTCTACGGCGGCCTGGAGGACGGCGCTGCCGCAGCCGGCCTGGCGCATGCGCAAGGCGCCCTGCTGGTGGCTGCCGTGGACCCGGTCTCGCTGGCTCTGCTAGCGCCACCGGGGGAATTTGGAGCCGACATAGCCTGCGGCGAGGGCCAGGCCCTGGGCATCCCGCTCTCATTCGGCGGCCCCTACCTGGGCTTCTTGGCCTGCCGCAAGGAGCTGGTGCGCCGCATGCCCGGCCGCCTGGCCGGCCGCACCACGGACAACCGAGGCCAGCAGGGCTTTGTGCTCACCCTGCAGACCCGCGAGCAGCACATCCGCCGCGAGAAGGCCACCAGCAACATCTGCACCAACCAGGCGCTGATGGCCTTGCGCGCCCTCATCCACCTGTCAGCGCTGGGCCCCAAGGGCCTGGCTGAGGCCGCGGACCTGAGCTTGCAGGGCGCGCATTACCTGGCGGGCCGGCTCTGCCAGGCCCCGGGCGTGTCGCTGGCCTTCAGCGGCCCCTTCTTCTGCGAGTTCACCCTGCACCTGCCGTCGCCGGCAGAGGGCGTGGCCAAGGCCCTGCGCCAGCAGGGCATCTTGGCCGGCCTGCCGCTCTCGCGCTGGGAGCCGGGCCGCACCCATGACCTGCTGGTCTGCGCCACGGAGGTCAAGACCCGCGCCCAGCTCGACCGCTACGCCCAGGCCCTGCCCGCGGCGCTGGCCCAGGCCAAGGAGGCCGCATGAGCAGCGAGCCCCTCATCTTTGAGCTCTCCAGCCCCGGCCGCCGCGCTGTGCGCTTTCCCAAGCCGCAGGTCTCCAGCCGCGAGGCCGCCAGCCTCATCCCCCCTGCGCTGCTGCGCAAGCAGCCGCCGGCCCTGCCTGAGGTCTCAGAGCTGGACCTGGTGCGCCATTTCACCCATCTGAGCACCCGCAACATCGGCGTGGACACCAACCTCTACCCGCTGGGCTCCTGCACCATGAAGTACAACCCGCGGGTGAACGAGGACGCCGCGGCCCTGCCCGGCTTCGCTGGCCTGCATCCTCTGCAGGATGCGGGGGATTCCCAGGGCGCGCTGGAGCTCTTGTGGCAGTGCGAGCGCTGGCTCAAGGAGGTCTCGGGCATGGACGCCGTCTGCCTGCAGCCCTCGGCAGGCGCCCAGGGCGAGCTGGCCGCGCTGATGGTGGTTCGGGCCTATCACCATTCCAAGGGCCGCAGCCCCCAGGTGGTGCTGGTGCCCGACAGCAGCCACGGCACGAACCCGGCCTCGGCCGCGCTCTGCGGCTACAGGGTGGAGACGGTGAGGAGCGATGCCGAGGGCCAGGTGGACCTGGAGGACCTGCGCGCCAAGCTCAGCGACCAGGTGGCCTGCCTGATGATGACCAACCCCAACACGGTGGGGGTCTTTGAGAAGGCCATCCCGGCCATCGCAGCGATGCTGCACGCGGTGGATGCCCAGCTCTATTATGACGGGGCCAACTTGAACGCCATCTGCGGCCTGGCCCGGCCCGGCGACATGGGCTGCGACCTGATGCATTTCAACGTGCACAAGACCTTCAGCACCCCGCATGGCGGCGGCGGACCCGGGGCTGGCCCCATCGCGGTGCGCGGCCACCTGGAGCCCTTCCTTCCAGTGCCCCGCGTGGCGCGGGAAGGGGAGCGCTACCGCCTGGACGAGGCCGGGCATCCCAGCAGCATCGGCCGGGTGCGCTGCTTCAGCGGCCAGTTCGGCATCCTGGTGCGCACCTATGCCTACCTGCTGGCCATGGGCGGCGACGGGCTTCCTGAGATGGCGCGCGGCGCGGTGCTCAATGCCAACTACCTGCTGGCCAGGCTGGGCCAGGCCTTTGACGCCCCTTACGGCTGGCGCTGCATGCACGAGTTCGTGCTCTCGCTGAAGCGCCAGGCGCGCGAGCGCGGGGTGGGCGCCCTGGACTACGCCAAGCGCCTGCTGGACCACGGCTACCACGCCCCCACCGTCTACTTTCCGCTGATCGTGCCCGAGGCGGTGATGATCGAGCCCACCGAGACTGAGAGCAAAGAGGCCTTGGACCGCTTCGCCGAGGCCCTGCTGGCGGTGGATGCCGAGGCCGCCCGCGACCCCCAGATATTGAGGTCGGCCCCGGTCAGCACCGCAGTGGGACGGCTGGACGAGGCTGGCGCGGCCCGCTCGCCAGACCTGCGCTGGCAGCCGCGCGCTTGATGCGGCATCCGGCCACGGGCGGCCTGCGTATCATCTTAGATGGGGCGCTCCCGGGCCCGGCCAACATGGCCCTGGACCAGGCGCTGCTAGACCTGGCCCAGGATCAGGCGGCGCTGCGCATCTATGGATGGAGCCCGGCCTGCCTCTCGCTGGGCTACTTCCAAGCCCTGGATCAGGTCTGCGAAGCGGGCTTTGTGCGCTCCTCTGGCGTGGGCCTGGCTCGCCGGCCCACGGGCGGCGGGGCCATCCTTCACCAGCATGAGCTCACGCTCTCCCTGGCCCTGCCGGCCTCGCATCCGGCCTGCAGCCTGGCCTTGGAGGAGAGCTACCGCTTCTTGACCCAGCCCGTGGCTGACCTGCTCTCAAGCCTCGGGCTCAAGAGCCAGCTTCGCGGCCCGGGCTCAGCGGATGCACGCCCGCTTTCGCACAAGGCTTCGGCGGGGCAGGCTGCGAACTGCTTTGCGGGCAGCGCCAGCACGGACCTGCTCTGCTCAGGCGCCAAGGTCTTCGGCAGCGCCCAGCGCCGCCGGCCCCATGCCCTGCTCTTCCATGGCTCCCTGCTGCTCAGCATCGACCAGGCCCTCTGGCAGGGGGTGTTCGGGCCAAGGCTGGGCCAGGGCTTCACCAGCCTGCAAGGCCAGCTGGGCAGGCCCGTAGCTGCGGCCGAGCTGGCCTCCATCCTGGCCCAGGGCTATGCCAGGGCCCTAGGGCTCGAACCCCACACCTCTGAGCCGACAGCGGCAGAGATATCGCAAGCCCAGGCCCTGGAGCCCCGCTTCACCATCGCGGCCCAGGCCTGAAACCAATGGAGGCACCATGACAGAGCCCGTCACCCAGCCAAGGTTCAGCGCCGAGATGAGCGTGGGCGAAGCCCTTCAGCTGCATCCCCGCGCCCGCGAGGTCTTCGCCGGCTACCACCTCGGGGGCTGCTCGCACTGCGCGATCAGCGAATTCGAGTCCGTGGCCCAGATCTGCGAGGGCTACGGCGTGCCCCAGGACATGCTGCTGGGCGCGCTGAACTCGCTGTTCGACACCAAGGAATAGGAGCCCCCATGCCCGCCAAGAGGAAGCCCGCCCCGGCCAAGCCAGCCAAGAAGAAGCCGGCAGCCAAGATGGCGGTGGCCAAGCCCAAGCCCGCCAAAGCCGCGCCCCCTGCGGGCCCCAAGGTGGGCGCGCCGGCCCCGGCATTCAGCCTGCCAGCCAGCAATGGCAATACCATCTCGCTGGCCTCGCTCAAGGGCCGTCCGGTGGTGCTCTATTTCTACCCCAAGGATGACACCCCGGGATGCACCGTGGAGGCCTGTGAGTTCTCGGCGCAGCACGCCTCCTTTGAGAAGGCCGGGGCCGTGGTGCTTGGCGTGTCGCCGGACGGGCTCAAGAGCCATGACCGCTTCATCCAGAAGTTCCAGCTGCCCTTCATCCTGCTCAGCGATGAGGCGCACAAGGCGGCCCTGGCCTACGGCGCCTGGGCCAAGAAGAGCATGTATGGCAGGCAGTACATGGGCATCCAGCGCAGCACCTTCGTCATCGATGCCAAGGGCCGGCTGGCCAGGGCTTGGCCGCAGGTGAGCCCGGCCGGACATGCGGCTGAGGTGCTCACAGCGCTCAAGGCCCTGTGATGCGCGTTGGCATCATAGACCACATCGACTCGGCCCACACCCTGCCTGGCATCGATGGCGCCGCTGAGGTGCACGGCCACACCTATAGGGTGGAGGTGGTGGCTCAGGGCGCCCCCCAGGGCGGCATGGTCATTGACTTTCGCGCGCTGCGAGACCAGGCCCGCGAGGTGCTGGCCCGCTATGACCATTGCGTGCTGAATGAGGTGCTTGAGTTCCCCAGCTGCGAGAACCTTGCCAGCGCCATCTACCGCGACCTGAAGGCCTGCCAGCCCCTGCTCTTCAGCGTGCGAGTCTGGGAGGGCAGCAACAAATGGGCGGAGGCCCGCGCATGAGGGTGCGCGTGGAGCACAGCATCGATGCGGCCACCGCGCTGCCCGGCCATTCTCGCTGCGGGGCCCTGCACGGCCACACCTATAAGCTCGAGCTTGAGGTGGAAGGCAGCGCCAAGGCTGGCATCCTGGTGGATTTTAGAGAGCTGAAGAGGGCCCTGGTGGAGGCCTGCGCCCCCTATGACCACGCCGACCTGAGCCAGCGCTTTGATTATCCCAGCTGCGAGGCCCTCTGCGAGGCGCTCTACACGAGCCTCTCGGCCCGCTACCCCAGCCTCGATTCCCTGCGCGTGTGGGAGGGCGAGGGCAAGTGGGTGGAGATGAGGCGGGGCGAGGACTGATGCGCATCATCGCCGATCTCCACGTCCATAGCCGCTACAGCCGAGCCACCAGCCCGGACATGGAGCCGGGCGGCATGGGCCTGTGGGCCCGGCGCAAGGGCATCACCCTGGTCGGCACTGGCGACTTCACCCATCCGCAATACCTGGCCCTGCTCAACTCCGCGCTCGCGGAGGCGGAGCAGGGCCTTTATCGTCTCAAGGCCGATCCCTCCAGCCCGGTCCGCTTTCTGGCCAGCGCCGAGCTCAGCCTCATCTACAAGCATAACGGCAAGGTGCGCAAGGTGCACCATCTGCTGCTGGCCCCCTCGCTTGGCGATGCCGGGCGCATCCAGAAGGCCCTGGCCAGCCGGGGCAACGTGGCTTCCGACGGCCGGCCCATCCTCGGCATCACCAGCCAGGACCTGCTCTCGCTGGTGCTCGACCTCTGCCCCCAAGCCCTGCTCATCCCGGCCCATGCCTGGACCCCCTGGTTCTCGGTGTTCGGCTCCAAGAGCGGCTATGACAGCTTGGAGGAGTGCTTCGGCCCCCAGGCCAAATACATCAAGGCCGTGGAGACCGGGCTTTCTAGCGACCGGCCCATGAACCGGCGCTGCAGCATGCTGGATGGCCTGGCGCTCATCAGCAACAGCGATGCCCATTCGCCCAGCAAGCTGGGCCGCGAGGCCAATGTGCTGGATTGTGAGCTGAGCTTTGCGGGTGTGGCCGGGGCGCTCACCAGCAGGGACGCCGCGCGCTTCCCCTACACCATCGAGTTCTTCCCCGAGGAGGGGAAGTACCATTGGGACGGGCATCGCGACTGCAGGGTGCGCCTGCTGCCCGAGGAGAGCAAGCGGCGAGGGGGCCTCTGCCCAGCGTGCTCCAAGCCCCTGACCCTGGGGGTGATGCACCGGGTGGATGACCTGGCGGATCGGGCCATGGGCGATCCGGCGAGCGGGGATCCGACAGGCCAGCGCCAGATCGTGCCCTTGCCTGAGATCCTCTCTGAGATCCTTGATTGCGGCGAGGCCAGCAAGAAGGTGCAGGCAGAGTACCTTCGCCTGCTCGCTGAGCTGGGTGATGAGTTCAGCATCCTGCTTGACCGCGAGATCCAAGACATCGCCCGCTTGGGCAGCCCCAAGCTGGCAGAAGCCATTGCCCTGATGCGCCAAGGCAAGGTCAGCACCTCGCCTGGCTATGACGGGGAATTTGGGAAAGTGAGCTTTTTCAGCAAAAGCGAAGGTGATTTCGCTCCTCGGCAAATCAGCTAGGCGAAATTGGTTTTGAATGATCCCGCCCCTAGAAACCAGGCCGTCAATTATCTTACATAAAAACTGACTAATTAATGCTTATTCGTTTGAATTAAGCAAGAGTTAAACGCTTTTATGAATCAATGTTTCACCATAATTCATGCGACTGTTTAAGATTTCTTTGTCAAGAATATTTCTCTAACGTTTCTTTATTTTGGCATGTTTTTAATTTATAATTTAGCACAAGGATCCTTTAAAAGTGTCTAAAGAATTGAAGGCTCATTCTCATACTCTCTTTTTCCTTACACTGGCTGGCGGATATGATGCCTAATCCTCGACCATTGCGTGGCCAAGGACATCTTGGTGAGATGAGTGGCGCGGGCACGAAGGGCGCAATGTCTCTTCTATTGCGCTTGCTCGCCTTTGTGCTGGCTTTTGCTTGCGCCACCCAGCTCATGGCCACATCCAGCCTCCGCAACCTTGCGGTGCTGCCCACAACCGTGGCACCTGGCCAGAATGTGACGGTCACTTTCCAGTACATGGGAACCAACACGGGCTGTCACACTGCCTATTTCGCCACCTTCTCAAACCAGTGCACGCTCCGAAATGGCGGCACTGCCGGCCAGGTCATCTTCGCGGATGAGAATGGCATGGATCGCAGCGACACCCAAGAGAATGGCCCTGGCGCCATGTCGTCGGTGCTCGAGGACAACAGCTGGCATAATTCCACCGATTTCGCGCCTGCCATCTATTACACCGTGCCAGGCGCGACCGCGCCTGGCACCTATTACATCATCATCGCCGTCAAGGACTGCAACATCTACATGAACCCGGGCTGCTGCAGCAACATCGACAATCAGGCATGCATCTCCTTCACAGTCAGCACGGCCTCGCCGACCCCCACCAGCACCATCACGCTGACATCCACCTGCACGGCATCTCCCACCATCAGCAACACCTACACGCTCAGCCCGACCTATTCAGCCAGCCCCACATTCTCCAACACCTCCACCATCACGCCCAGCAACACGCCCTCGCCCTTGGCCAGCGCGACGGACACATCCACTATCACGCCCACATCGTCAGACACCCCCACTTTCACCAGCACGCGAACCGCCACGCCCACTTCCACCGCCACGCCCACTTCCAGCATCAGCCCCAGCCCATCCATGACCTGCACGCCCTTGATGGTGCTCGGCAAGTCATCCAACAAGGCTCAGGTGACCTTTGGCGACACCATCACCTTCTGCATCAACTATCTCAATGACAGCAGCAACACGGTGAACCTCACTGTCTGGGACACCGTGCCCGCCTACACCACCTATGAGGGGGCAGACAGCGGCGGCACGCCCTCCTCAGGAATGGTCATCTGGACATTGAACAACGTCCTCTCATACCAGAGCGGCCAGGTCTGCTTCTGGGTCAAGGTGACCGGGTACCCGATGCTGCCTTCGCTGCAAGGGCGCCATTTCGCCTCTGTCAAAGCCGAGCCTTGGCGGCCGGCTTTCGCCCTGATGCTGAAGCGGGAAGAGGGCTTTGCAAGCCTGCAATGACCTAGGATGGTTGCCATGACCCAGGTGCGCCACAATCGGGGCAAGGGAAGGGCTGCGGGCTTTGCGCCTGGCATGCCCATGCTCGCTCGCGTGGCCGCCATCGCGCTCTTTTTGATGGGTCTGGCAGTGGCGGGCTCAGCCGCCATCATCACGGTCTGCAACAGCGGCTGCACCTGGACCACGGTGCAGAACGCCTACAACAACGCCAACAATGGCGACACCATCAACATCCTCAATAGCGTGAATGAGTGCGACAGCTTCCCCAAGGCCAATATCACGCTGAACATCACATCCACGGTGCCGGGCGGCATCGTCTGGGACAGCTGCGGCAACACCAGCGCCACCATCTCAGTGGGCATCTACGGCGGGGAGAACCCCAACAACGAGAACATCACCTTCTCGAACCTCACCATCAACAACTCCTCGGCCGCAGGCGGCTACACCATTGACATGAAGCAGAATCCTGCCGTCTGGTTCACCTTTAGCCAAGTCACGCTGGAGCGCACCTCCACCAGCACCAACAATAACTCCATTGTCTATGACGTGGGCAACTTCGACACCGGGCTGTTCTATTTCTATCGCAGCACTTTGCTGGGCAACGCTGATGAGTATGGCCTCTATTCAGGGCCGGGCAACACCCCGCACTACACCTTCACTGACGACATCATCGAGAATTTCACCAACGCAGCCTACCCCGCCATCGTGGACTTGGGCAACAATTCTGCTCTCAATTACAACATCCTCAATGACACCTTTTATAACAATGCGGTGAGCTACGAATATGCCGGCAGCAGCAACAATGCGCCCATAGGCTACATCAAGAACACGGTCTTTGCCGGTGGCAGCACCGACCTGCTCTGGACAGGTGGAAGCTTTGCTCAGGCCAAGACGGCGATGACCTATGATGTCTTTGGCGACCAGGCGAGCTTTGGCGGCACGGGCAATGCCTTCTCCATCAACCCCTGGCAGGAATTCGTGAACCCGGCTGGCGGCAACTTCCACATCGCCTCCACCTCGGTGGTGCTGCGCAACAAGGGCACCAACACCGGGGCCCCGGCTGTCGACTTTGACGGGGTGACGCGGCCCCAAGAGGGCATTGTTGACATCGGGGCCTTCGAGTACTTCCTCTGCAGCGGCGGCGGCTATGTCTCGAACATCGCGCAAGACCCCTACCGCAGCTCGAACTCGGTGTGCGTCTTCATCATGTCGCCCACCAGCACCGTGACCCCCACCAGCACCGACACGCCCACGGCCACCCCCACCCCCACCTTCACCATCACCCCCAGCATCACCCCCTCGGCATCGCCCACCTACACCAACACCAACAACATCTCGCCCACGCCCACCTTCACCAACACCGACACGCTCACCCCTTCAGGCACGCCCACCAGCTCCGACACGCCGACGGCCTCGCCCAGCGCCAGCCCCAGCTACACCAGCAGCCGCACGCCCACGCCCACCTTCACCGACACGCCCACCTACACCCAGACTGCGAGCCCCACGGGCAGCAACACAGCCACGCCCAGCAGCAGCATCACGCCCACCGGCACCAGCACGGTGAGCCCCTCCGGCACCGACACGCCCACCAGCACCAGCACTGACACGCCCACCTGCACCCAGACCGACACCAGCACGGTGACGCCCACAGACACCAGCACCTCCACCTCGACCAACACCACTTCGCCCACCAGCACCAGCACTGACACGCCGACCTACACCCAGACGGCCACGCCCACCTCGAGTGACACCCGCACCAGCACCAGCACTGACACGCCCACCTTCACTCAGACCGACACCAGCACGGTGACGCCCACAGACACCAGCACCTCCACCTCGACCAACACCACCTCGCCCACCTTCACCAGCACCGACACGCCCACCTACACCCAGACCATGACACCCACCAGCACCAGCACTGACACGCCCACCTGCACCCAGACCGACACCAGCACGGTGACGCCCACAGACACCAGCACATCCACCTCGACCCACACCACATCGCCCACC
>Ga0302320_10002754_pt1 | contig 41071 bp, 45 predicted proteins | sample Bog_T0_3_FD_202130 | JGI IMG/M metagenome (GOLD analysis project Ga0302320, IMG submission 202130) | Peat permafrost microbial communities from Stordalen Mire near Abisko, Sweden - Bog_T0_3 | ecosystem: Environmental > Terrestrial > Soil > Wetlands > Peat | place: Sweden: Abisko, Stordalen Mire... | reverse complement strand
CGCTCGCCCGTCCGGATTGACCGCCCCACCGATCAGGCTCGCCCCGGCCAACAGGAAAATCAAAGCCGCATGGATCCATCCCCGCCCCATCCGCTTCATGCCTGCGTCCCCGTTCATTCCCCACAAAAATGCGAAACCAAAAATCTCAATGCGCCAGCTTCCCCACCGCATTGACAACAATGCCCGGCGTCAGCACCTCGGGCAACAATTGCGGTTCGCTCTGCCCCGGCGAGTAAAGCGCGTAGGCAGGAACCCCGCTGCGCCCCAGCGCCGTCAGCGCCTGCGTAATCGCCTCATCGTGCCGCGTCCAGTCGGCCTTGAGCAGCGCCACGTTCCCCGCCTTGAACGCCTTTTGCACGGAAGGCTGCCCCAGCGCCACGCGCTCGTTTACCTGGCAGCTCAGGCACCAACTCGCGGTAAAGTCCACAAACACCGGCCGCCCCTGGGCCTGGTAGCGGCTCACCGCCGCCTCCGACCACGGCTCCCATTGCCCCTGCACCTGCGGTCCAGCCTTCTGGCTCTCCGGCGCGGCCGCCAGCTTGCCCGGCGCCAGCGCGCTCAGCGCAATCACCGCCAGCACAATCACCCCGGCCACCACCTCTGCCCAGCGTTGCGCCGGCCAGTGCCCCAGGAACCAACCGGCAATCGCCAGCAACACAAAGCTCGCCAGCAGCGCAACCAGAAGGCCCGTCCCGTAGCCTCCGGCCAGCACCCACGCCAGCCAGATCACGGTGGCAAAGATCGGCACGGAAATAGCCTTCCGCAGCACATCCATCCACGCACCCGGCCTGGGCAGCAACCGCGTCCATGCCGGCTGCAGCGTGAGCGCGCAATAAGGCGCGGCCAGCCCCAGCGCCAGCGCCGTAAACACCGCAAAGGTGACCCCGGCGGTCTGGGCCAGCGCGTAGCCGATGGCCGCTCCCATGAACGGCGCGGTGCACGGCGTGGCCACCACCACGGCCAGCACTCCGGTGAAGAAGCTGCCCGTGTAGCCCTCCTTTACGGCCAGCGAACCGCCCGCGCTGGTCAGCTTGAGTCCAATCTCGAACAGGCCGGCCAGCGACAGGCCCATGAAGAACAGCAGCCCGGCCATCAGCGCCAGAAACACCGGCGACTGGAACTGGAATCCCCAGCCCAGCGTGGCGCCGGCGGCGCGGAGCCCCAGAAGCGCTCCCACCAGCACCCAGAACGAGACCAGAATGCCCGCCGCATACACAAACCCATGCGACCGCATGGCGCGCCGTTCCTTGTTGCCGGAGTTGACCAGCGCCAGCCCCTTCAGAAACAGCACCGGAAAAACGCACGGCATCAGGTTCAGCAGCAGCCCGCCCAGAAAAGCCAGCCCCACCGCCCGCAACAACTCCACGCCAAGCCAGCCAACCTTGACCGTTCCCGGCACAGCCGCCAGCTCGTACGCCCGCCCGCCGGAAAGCTCTAGCACGCCCTTCAGTTGCGCGGGATTGGCTGTGAGGCTCGCGTCCTTCTTCAGGTCCAGCACAAAGCCCTTTGCCGTGGGCGTAACCTTTTGCGCCGAGGGGTTGTCCAGAATGTTCTGGTCCGACGGGAAAAACACCGCGGCCCGCTCGCGCCTGCCGGTTTCCACGCCCAGCCGGAATCCATCTTTCGACGGCTGGAAAACAGCCTTGAAGCCGGCGGGCAGCGGCTGCGGCAATGTATGCGCCAGGCGGTGGATCAGCTCTGCATCCTGCGCACCGCCGACAATCGCCGGAGGCGCCACGGGGAGCATTTCATCCTTGGTTTCCAGCTCCGCCTTGCCGGGAATGCACACCTCGCGGCAAACCAGCCAATCCACATGGGCATGGAGAATCGCCTTGCCCTGCTTGACGGTTCCCGCAACCTGGAACTCGAACGGGAACAGAACTTCATTTTCGTAGCCGAAATCCATAAACGGCCCAAGCGGCAGCCGCTTCGGCGCGGGAAACTGCATCGCGCTGGCGGTTACGCCGTCCGGCAGAGTCCAGCGAATATGCGGCGGCTCGCCGGAATCCCCGGCATTCTTCCAATAAATATGCCAGCCCGGCTCCAGCTTGAAGTAGAGGCCGGCAGCGTTGTTTCCCGCCGGATAGATCTGGTCTTCAGGAACCACCAGCTGCACGTGTACGTGCGGCACATCGGCGGAGCTGGACACTTTCGGCGCAGGCAGAGCCGCAACCGGCACAATCAACAACGCGCAAAGCAGAGGGGAAAGTCGCATGGCTGGAAAACACCGGCTCCTAGTCGTTGGACTCAGTGTAGCGGACGTTGGTCGCAATACGTTGCCGGCTTCATTCGGCTGAATGCAGTTCCGGCCGCGCCGCGTGCTCTCTGAATATGCAATCGTTCTGAACGCACTTCACGCCCGCAGCCCGCGCCCGCGCCACGGCTTCCTCGTGCATCACATCGTCCTGGAGCCAGAGATAGGGAATGCCGAGGCGGATGACGTCGTCCACGATGGCCGGAACGTGCTCGGAGGCGCGAAAGACATCGACCAGATCGATTCCCGCTCCGTCCTGCTCGCGCGCAGCAGCCTGCGCCGCGTCCAGATCGGGATAGCACGTCATGCCCAGCACTTCGTTGAGCGCCGGATTCACCGGAATGACGCGATAGCCGTTCCCGGCCAGATAGCTGCCGATGTTGTGGCTGGCCCGCCAGGTCTTGTCGCTCATGCCGACCACGGCGATGGTCCTTGCCGTGTGCAGCATCTCGTCGATGACGGTTGGATCATTGCTCATCGGTTTCTGGCCCCTTCAGACATTTTCCAGGATCGTAGCGATTTCGGGTAGTGGGTCCGTTTGAATCCAAAGATCGAACCAGCGGTGCAGTAGCGTTGCTATTTCCGTGTAGCCGACATCCAGGCAAAACCCTATTCCTGGACCCTGGGGCGTACTTCATTAGTAAGCCAGCCGAGAACCCCTAATTGAAGCTGAGTCAGTGCATTGGAATATTGGCCCCAACTTATCCCGCTGTTTCTCACCGACGGTACAGTTGCCGAGAACCGAAGTTACTCGCATCGCAGAGCCACCGACGGATCCACGCGCATGGCCCTCCGCGCTGGCAGATAGCACGCAGTGAGGGCAATTGCCGCCAGACCCGCGGCCACCGCGGTCATGGTCGCCGGGTCGCTTGCTCCAATCCCGTAGAGCAACGGCGCGAGCAGGCGCGAGGCTGCAAAAGCCGCGCATAGTCCGATTCCCAGTCCGATGGCGGTTAGCCGCATTCCCTGGCCCATCACCATCTTCAGCACGTCGCTCTGCCGCGCTCCCAGCGCCATGCGCACGCCGATCTCGTGGGTTCGCTGCGAGACGACGTATGCAATCACGCCGAACAGTCCAATTGCGGTCATCATCACCGCTAATATGCCTGACACCCCCAGCAGCCATCCCATGGTCCGCGCCGGGAACAGCGGTAACGCCATGTAATCCTCGATGGTCTGCACCTGGGTAGCGGCCATCAGCGGATCCACCGCCGGGACCTCGCGCTGCACCTCGTCCAGCAGCGTCCGCGAGTCTCCGGCGGTGCGCACCACCAGGGTCCGGACCGGGGGCAGCTCCCCGCGAAACACAACCGCGAGGGGCGCTTCGCCCAGGGTCCGGTACTTCCCGTCCCTCACGACCCCCACCACCTCGCTCATTGTCCTTTCACTTCCCAAGGCCAGGCTTTTTCCCACGGGATCTTCACTCGGCCAGAGCTTTCGTGCCAGAGTCTGGTTGATAACTACCGCGTCTGGCGTAGCGCTGTCGGCCTCCTCTTCGGTCAAATCGCGCCCGCGCAGCAGCGGGATCCCCATGGTCCTGAAGAATCCTGGCGCCACGCGAAATCCGTTCACTCGAATAGCATTGGGGCCGTTTGGCATCTGCCTGCCTGCGGTGTCTCGATTGCTCGAGGTCCCCAGGGGAAGATAACTCGCGTAGCTCACGGACGTGACACCGGGCAGGTGCTGCACTCGCTCGGCCAGTCGGGTATAGAAATCATTCATCCGGCGCGGCGGGTAGCCCAGACTTCCCGGATCGAGAGTCGCTACCACAATATGGCTGGTCTCGAAACCCGGGTCGATTGCATTCGCACGCATGAGGCTGCGCACGCACAGGGTCGCACCGACGAGCAGCACTACGCAGGTAGCCATCTGCGCCACCAACAGCACGTCGCGGATGCGCGATTTCTTCCACCCTGCTGTCTGCGACTCCTCGTTCAGCATCCGTGCCGGTTCCACTGCCGAGGCTCGCAATGCCGGCGCCAGACCGAACGCCACTCCGGTTGCTGCTGAAATTACCGCGGCGAACAGCACTACCCTCCAGTCCAGCGGGATCGCCAGGGTGACGGGAATGTTCGCCGGCTTCAACTGCATGAGCAGACGAGAGGTCGCCCACGCAATCGCGACGCCCGCGGCGCCGGCAATAGCTGCCAGCATCAAACTCTCTACAAGCATTTGTCTAAACAGGCGCGCGCGCCCCGCTCCCAGCGCGGCGCGCGTTGCCATCTCCCGCGCCCGCGCCGTGGCTCGCGCCAGCAGCAGGCTGGCGGCATCGGTGCAAGCAATCAGCAGCACCAGCGCGAACACCGCCAGGAGCCCGCCGGTAAATGCGCCCACGTACCCGCGAAACGGCCCCGGCACCAGCGTCAGCGGATACACGATCCCATCCAGAAAGTCGGCCTTGCTGCTATTCGCCAGGTACACCTGCTGCGCCAGCACTTGTATCTCCGCCTGTACGCGCTTCCGGTCGCCGGTGCCGCGCATCTTTCCGGCCACTGTCAGCCAGTACGCGTTGCGATCCTTCATTCGTCCCTGGTCATGCGTGAAGCGGTCCTGCACCGCCAGCGGCACCCAGAAATCCGGGTCCATTCCCACCATCAATCCGGTAAACCCTGCAGGCGCTACACCCACCACCGTGAAGGCCGCGCCGTCCAGCATCAGCGTCTTGCCCACCGCTCCCGGGTCGCCGCCCAGCTTCTGCTTCCAGAACCGGTAGCTCAGCACAGTGACCTGGCGGGGATTGCCGAGGTTGTCGTCATCAGCCGTCAACGTCCGCCCCGCCAGGGCGTTCACTCCCAGCAGCGGAAACAAATTGCCCGACACAAGCTGTCCGTGCAGAATCTCTCCCGTGCCCTTGTGATTCCAGATCGCATTCGTGCCATCGCCGTCGAACCCCATCAACCCTTCGAGCGACCGGGTGTGATCGCGGTAGTACGCGAAATCGGGATAGCTGAAAGGCAAATAGCCCTGCGCACCACCGCTTTTGGGATTGTGCAGCCACACTTCGATGAGTTTGTTGGCCGCGTTAACTCCCTGGGGAGGCCGCAGCAGCAATGCGTTCACGAAGGTGAACACCGCCGCATTCATGCCGATGCCCAGCGCCAGGGCCAGCACCACGGCCGCGCTCGACAGCGGCCGTTTGGCCAGCATGCGCATCCCGAACCGCACGTCGCGCCACCACTCCCCCGGCGACAGGATTCCACGCTGCGCGCGCTGCCGCTCCTTCAGCGCTGTCACATTCCCGAACTGCCGTCGCGCCGTCCGCGCCGCCTCGCGCGCGCTCATTCCCTGCTCGATGCAGCGCTCTTCCAGCAGCGCAATATGCTCGCGGATCTCCTCGTCGAACGCCTCGTCCTCTCGTCCCTGAGACGCCTGCCCCTTCACTCTCGACCACACTCGCCGCAGGTTTCCCATCGCTTCACCCCTGCCTCTGGAGCTTCAGCACCCTTTCTATAACGCCCGCCACCCGCTCCCAGTTCTCCGTCTCGCGCTCCAGTTGCTTCGCGCCCAGCCTGGTAATGGAGTAATAGCGGGCCCGGCGGTTGTTCTCACTCGTGCCCCACTTTGACACGATCCACCCCTGCTGCCGCAATCGCAGCAACGCGGTGTAAACCGTTCCCTCGTTCAGATTCAGAACTCCGTCACTCACCTGCTCAATGCGCCGCGCTATTCCGAAGCCATGCAGCGGCCCCAGCGCGAAAAGCGTCTTCAGCACCATCAGGTCCAGCGTCCCCTGTAGCACTTCCGATTTGTTGTCTTCCATCCCAAACTCCTTTGGACACTGCAAAGAAAGTATCACGCATACCTTTGGAATGTCCATAGGTAGGAGGGGGGGGAGCTTAAGCATTGCAGCTCGCTAGCCCTGATCTTCATTGGCGCGAAATCGCCAACGCACTCGTCCACTCGGATTACTCCCCTGAATTCGGCTTAGCGCACCTTATTGCAGACGCGACATAGACCTGGCCGCATGACGGCCAAACCGGAAACCACTAATTTAACCATATGGATGCAAACTGACCCGCTACCTGGCTCCGCACCAAAAGAGCGCAATTGCATTTGCATTGCGATTGGGGGCTATTTCGATTCAACTCGCCCCGATGTGCGGTGTTTACACGTCCAGATCGTCGTCCGCCTCGGCAACCACGGCCGTGCCTCGCCGCTTGGCCAGCAGGTAGCCGCGCAGGAACGGCTCCAGGTAGCCGTCCAGCACCTTGTCCACGTCGCCCACTTCCACCTTGGTGCGGTGGTCCTTGGCGATGCGGTAGGGCTGCAGCACGTACGAGCGGATTTGCGAGCCGAAGTTGATCTCCAGCTTGGAATCTTCCACTTTTTTGCTGACCGCGCGCTTCTTTTCAAGCTCGTATTCATACAGCCGCGAGCGCAGCATCTTCATCGCCTTATCGCGGTTCTTGTGCTGCGAGCGCTCGTTCTGGCATTGCACCACAATTCCGGTGGGCAAGTGCGTCATGCGCACCGCGGAGTCGGTGGTATTCACATGCTGGCCGCCCTTGCCGCCGGAGCGGTAGGTGTCGATCCGCAAATCCTCCACCTTCAAATCCACCTGGATGGAGTCGTCGATCTCAGGCGAAACATAGACCGACGCAAACGACGTGTGCCGCCGCTTGGCCTGGTCGAAGGGCGAGATGCGCACCAGCCGGTGCACGCCGCTCTCACCGGCCAACTGGCCAAAGGCGTACTCGCCAATGATGGTGAATGTGGCTGACTTGATGCCCGCCTCTTCGCCGTCCTGGTAGTCGTTGATCTCGGTCTTGAAGCCCTGCTGCTCAGCCCAGCGCAGGTACATGCGCATCAGCATCTCGGCCCAGTCCTGGCTTTCCGTGCCGCCGGCGCCGGGATGCACGGTCACAATGGCGTTCAGCGGGTCGGCCTCGCCATTCAACATGGTGCGCGCTTCCAGCGCCTCGTTGAAGGCCGCCAGTTCCTTGATGGAGCGCTCCAGGTCCTCCAGCACGTCTTCGCCCTCGCGGGCCAGCTCAAAGTAAGCCTCGATGTCGCCCGCGCGGCGCACCAGCTCCTCATCGTCGGAGACGAGGTTCTCCAAGCGCTTCTTGTCGCGCATGATGGGCTTGGTGGCGTTGGGATTGGACCAGAGGGCCGGATCGGCAAGCCTGGTTTCTATTTCGGCGAGTTCCCTGCGGATACGGGCAGGGTCAAAGATACTCCCGCAGGTCGCGGACTTGATCGCGCACGGGAGCATAAGCGAATTCGAGATCGTTCAGTGACATGCTTTGCTCAGGACCTGACTTTGTTTTGAACTGTGAAGCTGCGTTCTATCAACTGTTTCTAGAATATCACTGTACTGGTTGCGACTGGTTCAATGAACTTCGATGCGCCGCGTGAATTCATCTCAATTGCGAGGGTGGTATCCACACAGTATTGCAAGAGCAAGTTATGCACACCATCATTCATTGGAGTCAAAACGAATATTCACTTCGTAATATGGCTCTTGGGAGCCAATGACTTCGCATCGAGCCGAAATCACTTGACAGTCATCTTGAAAACATATTGGGAGGTAGGTAAAATGTTCACCGTGACTACCGTCGAGCGTATCCATAATGCCTCCCAAATAATCATTCAGCTTTTTGTTCTTGTCAAAGTTGGATACATGAGCAATGAATGATAGGGTGATAGCTCCACACGACCAAGCACGACCGTTCATCGCTCTTGTCGCAGCATGGCGCAGCGCAACAAATCGCGCGTAATGTCGATGCACCGGATTTCGGATTGACGCGTGCAGATCTTTATATGGCGGTAATCCGTCTACTCTCAGGAATATTTCCTGCCCCTTGCGTGGCGCTGCCTCTGTTGGAAGCACACCTGGATTAGGAATGAGATCAGACATCGTCCTTTTACACACGAGCAGACTTTGATTCCACATATCTGGATTACTCCGCGCGACCGCCCGTACTACGCCACCTTAATCTCGTCGAGCAGATCGGGATGACGGTCCAGCACTTTGAGCAGCTTCACCAGCGCCAAAGGCGGCTTGGTCTTGCCGTTCTCGTAGCGCGAGAACGCATTGACGCCGCCGCCGAAGATCTCGGCAGCCTCGCGCTGATCGAGCGCCAGCTTCTTGCGCACCTTGACGATGAAAGCCGGGTCAACGATGGCGGCATTCACCTGCTTTGAGAAAGCCTGTATCTCGCGCATGACGCGCTCCGAATCCTCCCTATCGTGGATGGATTCGCCGCACGCCGGGCAGAAATCGCCTCTCGTCTTCAAAATGGCAGTCTCGCCTTCGTAGGTGTAAGGCAGGTCACGGGTATCCGCGATCAATTCAGCCGCACTGCAAACCGGACATTTCATCTTTAACGCTCCTTGCACACTCAGGCGTAAAAGCTCAGATCGGGCATCGGATAATGCTTGCGGTTGCGCGTCCAGAGAGCTGCTTGATTTTGCACGGCCGAGGCGGCGATGAGAGCGTCGGCGATCTTGAGATTGTGGCTCTTGCTGTATCGGCGAAGATATTCACCCGCCAAATGACCGATCTTCCCGTCGAGGTCAACGCAGGTGAGCGGGGCAAAGAATCGAGCAATCATCGGCATCTCGCCGGCCAGCGCCCCCGCGCCGATCTCCGCGAAGGTAATCGGCGATACCAGGATCGGCGCAGTCGAAGCCGCCAGAAGGCTCCACTGCGCGAGGATGGCCTGATCCCGCCCGCGAAGAACTTCAATGACAATGTCGGAGTCGATCAGGACGCTCACTCTGCCGCCAACCGATCCGATTCTTCCAGACGTTCCAGCCGGTCGTCGTCGCGCAGATTGCGGACGAACGCTTCCGCATCCCCCATGCCGGCGCGATCCTTCCAAAGCCCAACGATGCCGAGCATGGCGGCGCGGCGTTCTTCAAGGCTCCCCATATAGCGCTCACGAACGGCAACCCGGACAAGCTCCGAGACCGTCGCTCCATCGAGCAGCGCCTTGGCATGAAGCGCCGCCCAAAGATCATCTTCGAGATAGAGTTGGGTTCTTCTCATGATGTATAGTATACATCGTTACGCGAAAAATGGCTCAACATTCATCTGCGGGGAGCTGGAATGGCTAGCCACACACGCAGCAGTTTTCTCCCTGCCCATCCGGCCATCACCAACGACAGAAAGACACACACCCAGCCGAACACGTCGCCGTGCGCGGTATAGAAGGTCACGTCGTCGCGGAAGCCGAACTGGGCCGGCAGCGCGTCCACCTGGTGGCGGGGAAGGCTCTGCCGCACCCGGCCGTAGGGGTCAATGACCGCGGTGACGCCGGTGTTGGTGTCGCGCAGAATCCAGCGGCGGTTTTCAATGGCCCTCATGCGCGCCATGTTCAAGTGCTGCCAGGGCGCGCTGGTGTCGCCGTACCAGCCGTCGTCGCTGATGTTGACCAGCACCTCGGCGCCGAGCTGGGAAAACATCCGCACCTCGTCGGCAAACACTGACTCATAGCAGATGAAAATCCCGTAGCGGTGCCCGTTGAGCCGGAAGACTTTGGGCTCGTCTCCGCGCGTGAACGTGGAAACCCGGCCGGTGAGCTTGTGGGCAAACTTGATCCAATTCTGGAAGGGAATGTACTCGCCGAAAGGCACCAGGTGGATTTTGTCGTAGCGGCCCACGCGCGCCCCGTCCGCGCCCACCACCAGGGCGGAGTTGTAGGCGCGCCAGGCCTGTTCCTCGGCTGAAAAATCCGTTCCGATGTTGCCCACCACCAGCGGCGCCTGCATTTGCCGGGCGAGTTTGACCAGGGCGTTCTGAAAACGGGCATCGTCCTCTTCAAACGGCGCAGGCGACTCCGGCCAGGCCACCAGGTCGGGATGCGTCGCATAGGGCGGACAGATGATTTCTCCTGTCGGCGCGCCGGTCTGCGGAATGCCTGCAATATAGGTCTTGCACTGCTGGCCGGCCAGCCGCGTGAACTCCGCCATGTGGCTGTCCCATTCGCCCGGCCCCGCCCAGCGGTTGTCGCCGGCCACGTCCAGATTGGGCTGGATCAGCACGGCCGAAGCCGTGGCCGCGGGCCGGGGCGGCGCAATCAGAACGCCGGCCCCTCCCGCCATCAGCAAGACCGCTCCGGCCATGCCCCACACCCGCCGTCCCGAGCGCCGGTCCAGCAGCACTCCTCCGGCAATGAGCGCGTTGACGGCGACCAGCAAAAAGCTGATGCCATAGACTCCGGTCCACGGCGCAAGCTGGTTTACCAGCGCGTTGTCCACCTGCGAGTAGCCCAGCTGATCCCAGGGAACAGAAGTAATGCGCGCGGCTGCCAGTTCCAGCCCGGCCCACAGAACCGGCGCGGCAGCCAGCGCCAGCCGCGCGTCACCGGTGGCCCGGCGCACCATCGCCACGCCCAGGCCGAAGAGTCCAAAGTAAAGCCCCAGCACCAGGCTGTAGCCGATGAGAAGCAAAGTCGGCGCCAGCACCGGCATGTCGCCGTAGTGCATCATGGTGTCGCGAATCCAGTAGCAGTTGCCCACGTACCAAAGGAAGCCGCAGAGATAGGCAAGCAGGAAGGCGCGGCGCAGCGGCCGCGGCTGGCCTTTCCCCGCCGCCGACAGCGCCGCCCACAGCAGCGGAACCAGCCCAAACCACGCAAAGGCCGTGCGCCAGGCGGGAAGCGGCCCGGCCAGCGGAAACGGCAGCTCCAGCAAGACGGCGGAAAGCGCCGCAGCGGCCCACAACTTCCAGGCCCCGGGATTCCATCCCGTATTCCATATTGATGGCTGCATACAGGGCCGAGTTTATAGCATCCGGCACCAAAGGCGCAGTGGCGCTGGGCGATCACAGGGCGGCTTTTCACCGTGTAGAACAGACGCCCTGAGTCCTCGCCTATCCCAGTCAATTCCAGAGACCGCGCCTTCACCAGCGGAACAGTTCTTTTAGCCATGGCGCGCAAAACTGCTCCACCCAGGCCAAAACACGCTACAATCTGCATTATGTTCCTGGCGATTTTTGCAATGCGGGTTCTGGAAGTAATGTTTTTTGTCGGCCTCCTCGGCTCCTCCGTGGTGGTTCTTATCAGCTTTGTCGAAGATGGTAAAGAGCTCTTTGGCAAGGACTAGCCCGGCCTTCTTCCGGTAGCCGGCACCGCGCCTGCGCTTTTATATTGACTCCACTCTGATTCGGAAATAAACTCACCGCAGGGCGGGCGATAATTCAGATCTCTCGACTCCAGAACGCAGGCAGTCAGCCGGCACCTACACGATGGCATCTACCAGAACGACCGTAGCCCCTCTTTCAAACCGCGTCCGGCTTATCGTGGCATCCTCCGTGATGCTCACGTTCATCTCCTTTTGGCGCGCGGCAGCCATCGTTCTCTGCGATCTTGGCTCTTCAGCCTTCTATGCCGGAGGCATCGCCGAACAGGCCGTGGGCGCGGCGGCTCCGTGGTTCATTCTCGGCATCATGCTGTTCAGTTTCGCGGTCCGGGCGGTCTACGTCGAAAGCTGTTCGATGTTCACCCGCGGCGGCGTTTACCGCGTGGTGAAGGAAGCCCTGGGCGGGACCTTCGCCAAACTCAGCGTCTCCGCCCTGATGTTCGATTACATTCTTACCGGGCCGATCTCAGGCGTTTCCGCAGGACAATACATTACAGGCTTGATGAACGAGCTGATGACGGTTGCCAACACTAGCCACTGGCTGCCGCCGGCTCTGATGGACTCCACCGGCAATCCCTTCCAGTTCAATATGGATCACACCTCGGCAGTCTTCGCCGCGGTGGTCACCATCTACTATTGGTGGCAGAACATGAAGGGCATTGAGGAGTCCAGCGGCAAGGCCTTGCGTGTTATGCAGATCACCACGGTGATGGTGATTATTCTTTTGCTCTGGGGCGTTTTCTCGGTGATCTTTACACCGGGCATCCACCTGCCGCCGCCGCCCACCGCGTCCAACCTCAAGTTCAGCGACGATGCGCTCGGCTTCCTGAGGGGAACCAGGCTGGTGCCGCTGTTCGGCATGTTTGGCATTCTCATGGCCTTCGGCCACTCCGTACTGGCCATGAGCGGCGAGGAAAGCCTGGCTCAGGTCAACCGCGAAATCGAGCATCCCAAGCTCAAGAATCTCAAGCGCGCGGCCATCGTCATTGCCATTTACAGCCTGATCTTCACCGGCGGCGCCACGCTGCTGGCGTCCATGCTGATCCCCACGTGGGAACGGACCCACATCTACCAGGACAACCTGATCGCCGGCCTGGCCATGTACATGGTCGGACCCATGTTCTGGCGCATCGCTTTCCGCATTTTTGTAGTGCTGGTCGGCTTCCTGATTCTCTCCGGCGCCATCAACACCTCCATGATCGGCTCCACGGGCGTGTTGATGCGCGTAGCCGAGGATGGCGTGCTCACCGACTGGTTCCGCAAGCCGCACAAGAAGTTCGGCACCAGCTCTCGCATTATCAACCTGGTCTTCATCCTCCAGATGTTCACCATCATCGTCACCAGGGGCAACATCATCACCCTGGGCGAGGCGTACGCCTTCGGCGTTATCTGGTCGTTCACCTTCAACAGCCTGGCCATGCTGGTGCTGCGCTGGAAGTATCACGGCGAACGCGGCTGGAAGGTTCCACCCAACATACGCATCGGCAAGACAGAGATCCCCATCGGCCTGCTCTCGGTCTTTTTCGTCCTGCTCTCCGTGGCCGTCGTCAACCTGTTCACCAAGTCCGTGGCCACGGTAAGCGGCATCATTTTTGCCGCCGCCTTCTTTGTCATCTTCAGCATCTCCGAACGCAGCAACCTGCGCAAGCACGCGCTGACTGCTCGCCAGATGAAGGATCAGTTCCAGCTCGAGCACCAGGACACCATCAGCAATGAATCGGCGGCCATTCGCCCCGGCGGCGTGATGGTAACCATGCGCGACATTGCCAATCCCCTGGCGCTGAAGTGGACCCTGTCGCGCACCAGCACTGAAGATCAGGATGTGGTGGTCATCAGCATCCGCATCATGGGCGTTGGAGGACCGGAGTATCTCAGCGCCGAGCAGCAGAGTTTCAGTGAACACGAGCAGATGCTCTTTACCAAGGCTGTCTCCGTTGCCGAGAGCTTTGGCAAGAAAGTATCGCTGCTGGTGGTTCCCGCCGGAGATGTATTTGCCGCGCTGGTACAGGGCGCAAGCTCGCTGGAGATTGACTCCGTGGTCTCCGGTGTTTCCAGCAAGATGACCGCCGAGGACCAGGCCTTCCATATGGGCCAGGCTTGGGAGGCGCTGCCCGAACCCAAGCGCCAGTTCAATTTCTATGTCATTAGTCCCAGCGGCGAGGTCAAGGTCTTTTACATCGGTCCGCACGCGCCCAGCCTGGGCCCCGACGACGTGCAGTTAGTGCACCGCTTGTGGCTGAACATGCGCCGCGATCCTACCGTGCAGGACCTGCACCACAGCGACATCATTACCTATGCCCTCACCCGGCTGGCCGGCCAGTATGCCCGCGAGAAGCAGGAGATCCTGCGCGACCTGCGCAACTATCGCGCCGCCGATGCCCCGGCCAACCTGCGCCTAGGCAGCCACGATCTTTCCAGCGTTCCTGCCGCGTCTCCCGCTTCCCAGCTGCCGCCACCCCAGATCAAGCCCCCGCGCTAATTTATCCGCATCCGTGATGAGTGAAACCAATACCGTAGAGGGTGGATATTTTCTTCACGATAAATCCAACCTCTGCACATATGCCTATCTACTCAATTCCAAATCATCCCCTAACTTGAATGCCCTGGGCTTGCTAACCTATCCCGCGCCGGCATAACCTCCGCGGCGGCGTTCACTTATGCCGATGCCTGGCCGGCGTGCCCTCTTGGCCGGCGTGCCCTCTTGGCCGGCTCGTGGATAGATACGCGCCGCGCTGGCCGGCTGCGGCAAGTGCTGCAACTGGAGAGACAAATTCTTATGTGAGAACATTACTGGCGAATGTTTGATTCCGCGTTCTATAACCATTTTTTGTTTGTAAAAGAGATTACAGATGCGTATTGTGTTGGACAGGACAGTGGCTTTTCCCATTTCCGTTGTCCACTTAGACACAACGGGGATTCAGCCACTTAGATGTACGTAACAGGAGGAACCGTGGGAGTTTCTGAGATTCTGGCACAAATCGATCATGAGATCGCGCAATTGCAACGGGCGCGCACCCTGCTTGGTGGCGGCTCCAGCGTAGCTCCCAAGAAAGCTGCGGTAGCCCCCGCCGTCAAAAAAGCCGCCAAGAAAAAGAGGAATCTTACCCCTGAAGGGCGAAAGCGTATTGCCGAGGCCGTCAGGCGGCGCTGGGCAGAGCAGAAGAAAGTGGCCGCAAAGTAACTGGCGCGCCAATGAAATCATGGGCTGGTTGAGAAACCGGCCCAAGATTCTCTTGCAGTCCCGTCAGATAACGTAATCTTCCCCTGGCGTCCACCGTACAACCTGAACGCTGGCACTGATAAGTGCTGCTAACGCTTCCGGCGTGCCTTTGAGCGGTGGAAATGTTCCGAAGTGCAGCGGAAGAATAACTTGCGGCGCAAGAAGACGCACAGCCAGCGCAGCTTCTTTCGGCCCCATTGTGTAATGTCCTCCAATGGGCAGCATCGCAACCTCCGGCCCATAGAGTTCACGGATCAACTGCATATCCCCAAAGACCGCCGTATCTCCGGCATGGTAGAGCACGGGCCCCTCCGCAAGAGTCAATACATATCCCGCCGCAACGCCCACATAGTGAGTTCCCTGTTCATCCTGTGCCGCTGAAGAGTGTTTTGCTTCCACCATCGTGGCCGCAACGTCCTCCAGTTGCACCGTGCCGCCCAGGTTCATCCCGATGGTTTGGGCCACTCCCTTGCCGGCCATATAGTCCGCCAGTTCGTAGATAGCCACAACCGTAGAACCGTGTTTGGCGGCCACCGGAACCGTGTCGGAGATATGGTCCCCATGGCCGTGGGTGAGCAGGATGTAATGAATCTTCGACGGCAGGACAAAATCCCTGGGATATGTGGGATTCTGAGCAATGTAAGGGTCGATAAGGATGTTCGTACCCCGGGCGGTCTGGATGAGCACGGTTGCATGGCCCAGCCAGGTGATGCGCACTTTCTCGAATGAACTCATGATTCCTCCCTGCAACCGTCGTCGGCAGCCAACCAGTTACCGTGTGATGAGTACTTCAGAGACGCTGTCCTTGGCCAGAAACTGCCGGTGGCCTGACCAGCCGGCAAACAAGCGCTCGATGCTGCGGTTGGTAAAGGCGCGCTGGATGGGAAATTGTTGCGTCAACTGCACCTCCACGTCGTCGCTGGCAGTCACGTGAAAACGGCAGCGCACGGTCTCCTCGCCCTGTATCCGGGTGTGGAACAGGGCCAGCACCTGGCCTCCGGGATTCATCGACGCAAACAGATGCGCAACCACCGGGGCCACCAGCGGCTCGGGCAGGTAATCCAGCGCGGTCCAAAGCAGCGCCACATCGTACATGCGCCCGGAAAAATTGAAAGCCTGATCAAGAAACCGTTCGACGTCCCAGGCCGGATTGCCGTCCTCGTCGATTGCCGTCTGCCAGTTTCCCGTCCAGGCATCGTTGACCAGGTCGGCCTGGAAAACGCTGTGACCCTGCCCGGTGAGGAAGTTGATATTGGCCGGCGAGGTGTACCCGGTATCGATCACGCGCAGGCCAGGCTCAGCCAGAAGACGCTTGCGCAGAACTGCCCATGCGCCGGAGTGGCGCGGCACTCGCTCCCCTGTGAGGCCTGGGGCTGTAACGGGGGGAGCACTGTCCTGCTTTCTGTGGAACCAGCGGCTAAACAACCTGAAGTCCCCTCGCGATGAAGCCGGTGGCTGACCGGCGAACCGGTATATGGATTCCTATCAAAAAATGCCGCCGGAGTGTGGCGCGTTGGCGCCATCCGGCCCCTTGGCAACCGCCTGGGTCAGGTCCACCTTGCCGCGGAAAACAGCATTATCCTCGACCGCAAGCCTGAGCGCGCGAATATCGCCTTCCACGATGCACCCGGCGCGCAGTTCCACGCGTCCGCTGGCCATCACGTTGCCCTGAACATGGCCCAGTATCAGCACGTCCTTGGCGGAGAGGTCGGCTGTAACATGCGCACTGGGTCCGATTGTCAAACGGCTCTCGGAGAGGCTGACCGTGCCCTCGACGCGACCATCCACAATCAGGTCTTCATTACCCTTCACTTCGCCGCAAATCACGACGCTCTTGCCGATCCGCGCGGGAGTATTCTCCACTGACATGGCATTCGTTCCTTCCGTGGGCCGCAACATGCCCTGTTCGCACTATACGCAACCCGGCCACATTGCTTCAATCCTGGAAACTCGTCAGGCACTGGGACGTCTAATTAATCATGAGGTACCGCAACGCTCGACAGGTGGCCCATGCCAGCTAAACTTGTACTTGTGCGCCGCCTCCTGCCATTTTTCTTATCAATCCCGCTTTTGCTCCAGTGGCCCGTTGCTGCCCAGGCGCAGTCCCTTACCGCGCCCCAGGCCCAGGCTCTGGTGGAAAGGGCGCTCGCTGACGAGTTGCGCACCGCCCAGGACACGCGCCACCCCATGCGCTACCTCCTGCGCAAATCCAGTCCGCGCGTGACCACCACCAAGGAGATTGTTGAAACCAACGACGGCTTCGTGGCCCGGCTGGTCGCCATCAACGACCAGCCGCTCAGCCAGACCGACGAGCAGCAGGAACAGGCGCGCCTGGATGCCCTGCTGGCCAATCCCAGCCTCCAGAGGCACCGCAAGCAGGGCGAGAGCGAGGACGCCGGCATCGTCTTCAAGCTGTTGCGCATGCTGCCCAGGGCTTTCATTTACCAGTACGCGGGCGACGCCGCGGGGCCCGCGGGGAGGGTGCACAAGTTCACCTTCAAGCCCAACCCGTATTTCAGCCCGCCAGACTACGAAACCCAGGCTCTGACCGCCATGACCGGCGAACTCTGGATCGACGCCGCACAGGAGCGCGTGGTGCGCCTGGAGGGCCATCTCGAGCAGGACACCAACTACGGATGGGGCATCCTCGGCAAACTGAACAAGGGCGGATGGCTGGTCATCGAGCAGGCTGACGTGGGCGAGCGGCAGTGGCGCATCGTCCATGTCCAGTTGCAGATGAACCTGCGCGTGCTGTTCAAGAACAAGAGCTTCGATACCGTGGAGCAGATGACCCATTATGCGCCGGTCCCCGCGGGGATCGACTACCGCCAGGCCATCCAGATGCTGCGCAGCGGCCCGGCGAACATAGCGCAAGCCCGCCAGTAAATTTGAGCAAATGCAAAACGGCCCTACCCGCTCGGGTAGGGCCGTTTTATTGTCTTCAACCCACAGTTACATCTTGGCGAAAACGATGACCATGGTGAACAGGGTGAGGGACTCGATGAAGGCCAGGCCGAGAACCAGGAACAGCATGATGCCGGCGCGTGTGCCGGGGTTGCGGGCCAATGCTTCCACGGCCGAGCCAACTGCCTTGCCCTGACCCAGACCGCACAGACCGGCGGCCAGACCCATAGCTAAACCGGCGCCGATCGGCACCAGACTGACAGCGGCCGTGCCGCCATCCGCAAAGGCCGGTACGGCGAAACAAAGAGCCGCCAGGGCCATGAACACATATTGAAGTTTCCGCATATTTCTCCTGCTTCCCTTTAGATTGGCCGCCAGTGGGTGGTTGAAGCTCACCGTGCTGGCTCCCTCACGCTTGCGGCCGTCCGTTGCTCCGGAGCGGATGCGCTCTCCGGCGGAATCTTTCCTTCAGTGGTCCGTGAACAGTGAACAGTGGTCAGTTTTTTCTCTGCCCGTGCAAGCCAATCCTGCTTACCCGCCGATGCACTGCCTATTCCCTGGTCCCTGTCTCTAGTGCTCCTGCGCTACCGCCATGGACAGATAAATCATGGTCAGCAGCATGAACACGAACGCCTGAATGAGCGAAACAAAAAAGTGCAGGCCCAGAAACACGGCCGGAACCGCCAGAGGCACAATCGAGAACCACACCAGCGTCAGCAGGTCGCTGGCGAACATGTTGGCGTAAAGACGGATGGTGAGGGACATGACGCGCGCCAGGTGGGAAACGATCTCGATGGGAAACATCAGCGGCGCCAGCCACCACAGCGGACCCGCGAAGTGCTTGAGATAGCCTATCGGCCCCTGCACGCGAATACCGTGGAAGTTGTAATAGAGGAAGGTCAGCATCGCGAGGCCCAGCGGAACTTCCGGCCGGCTGGTGGGGGTAACAATCCCCGGGATCAGCCCCAGCAGGTTATTGAGAACCACAAACAGGGCGATACAGGTGACGAAAGCCTGGAAACGCTCGTACCCGTGGCCGATGATCTGGTCGGCCAGGTCGCCGACGCCCTCGTGAACCATCTCGGCAACCTGCTGCGCGGGATTGGGCTTCTCCACCGACAAGGTGAGCCGGACCAGCAGAAAAAAGGCGATCAGGCCGCCCGCAACCAGCAACTCCAGCGCCAGTGCGCCGTTCACCTTGGCGGCTCTCTCGGCCGCGTCCGCGCCGCCGATTCCCACCAACTGGTATAGCTTGATCTCGACGCCCCCCAGGAGCAGGTCCAGAAAACGCGTAAATGCAAATGTTTCAGGCATGAAAACTGGAATCTTTCTGTTTCCGGGCGGGCTGCGCCTCGCTCACTGTCAGTCTCGTAGCAGGCGTATCGCTTCCCAGGCCATGGCCAGAACCGCCAGGCCAAGACCGCAAAGAAGAGCTATCAACGAGCCCTGGAAACACTTTAGGCTAACATAAATTACCGCGGCAAAGACGGTGAGCCTGAGCACAAAGAAGATGGCCACCACCACAGCGCCCCGCGGCGCCTGCTTCCTGTCCAGCCGGGCATTGACGAGCCGCACCATCCGCTGCCACTCCAGAATGCTGGCGGCTGAAATGGCCGCGCCCACCGCCAGCATGGCCGCGTTGCGCCAGCCCGAGGCAATCAGCAGCACCAGCGCCGCAACCAGTCCCAGAATCAGCGTAATACGCATGGCCCGCCGCAGCAGAGCCTCCAGGCCCGCATCGGTAAGGTCGGCAAGAGGGTGGGTTTCTTCACTCATGGCTGTCGTCGCTGTTTCCCGTTCCGGTCCCGCTTCCTGAATCGGCGTCGTTGCTGGAATCTTTCCCCGCGGACAGAGCCATCCGCACCGCGCAAACCAGTCCGGAGATGCCGCCAAACACGATTCCTACAGGGCCAATCCACTTGGTGTGCAGGTGCATGTCTGCCCAGGCGCCGGCCAGCCAGCCAATCACGGCCGCGGAGGGCAGCAGGAGCGCAATCTGCATCATCTTTTCAGCCTGCGCCCAGAGCGTGACTCCGCTCATGATTTTGTTGTTCGATTTGGCGTTCGGATTGGGGCGGATAAAGGGCATGGAGGCTCCTCACCAGCATACAGCGCCAACCGGCGAGCGGGTATACTTCCCTTTTGGGCCTTTGCCCGTGAAATGGAAGGAATCAGCGTGTTCGATTCGGAATTTGAGCGCGGCCTCTTCGACCTGCGCAAGTCAAAGCTTGAGGAAATCGAGAAGCTCGGCCAGCCAGCCTATCCCAACCAGTTCCCGGCCTCGCACACCGTGCCTGAAGTGCGCGCCAAGTGGGGCGAGACGCAGGCAGAAGAGCTTGAGGCCAACCGCGTAACGGTGGCTGTTGCCGGGCGCATCATGGCCATCCGCGCCCAGGGCAAGGCCGGCTTCGCCACCCTGCAGCAGGGCGGCCAGCGGCTGCAGATTTACGTCCGCCTGGACGCGGTCGGCGAGCAGGGCTTCGCGCTCTACAAACTGCTCGACATGGGCGACCACATCGGCGCCGCGGGCTACCTGTTCCGCACCCGCACCGGCGAGCTCACCATCCACGTTGAGCGCCTCACCTTCCTCTCCAAGGCCATGCTGGCGCTGCCGGAGAAGTTTCACGGCCTGGCCGACGTCGAACTGCGCTACCGCCAGCGCTATGTGGACCTGTTCGCCAATCTCGACGCCCGCGAAGTCTTCGTCAAGCGCGCCAAGGCGCTGCAGGCGCTGCGCCGCTTCTTTGACGAGCGCGGTTACCTTGAAGTCGAAACGCCGATGATGCAGCAGATTGCCGGCGGCGCGGCTGCCCGTCCCTTCAAAACCCACCACAACGCGCTCGATCAGGACCTGTTTCTGCGCATTGCGCCCGAGCTCTACCTGAAGCGCCTGGTGGTCGGCGGCTTCGACCGCGTCTACGAAATCAACCGCAACTTCCGCAACGAGGGCGTCAGCACCCAGCACAATCCCGAGTTCACCATGCTGGAGTTTTACCAGGCCTACGCCAACTACCACGACCTGATGCAGATTACCGAGGAGATGGTCGAGTTTGTCGCCCGCGCAGTGAACGGAACCACGCTGACCACGTTCAATGGAGTGGAGATCGATCTGGGCAAGTGGCGGCGTTTTTCGATGAGCGACGCTATTATCGAGTTCTTTCCCAAAGAGATATCCCAACGCTTTATGCATCAAGGAAACCCGGCGAAGCCATCTCTCTTTCAGCTTAATGTTGCTACAGAATTGCATTCGCTTCTGAGTGAAACTGTGAACGCGCTTGAGAGCGAAGTTGCAACCGCCAAAGAATATGTGTACGAGGCCGAGGTTGGCAGTACATCCTTCGATGAAGCCTCCGGTTATCTCAGCAAACAGGAATCCACGTTGCGCGAAGTTCAAGGAATCTTGCGCCGATCAATTTCCGGTGAATCAACCGGAAAAACGGTCTACAACCTTTTCGAGGCGCTCATCGAACCCAATCTCATCCAACCGACAATCATTTACGACTATCCGACCGAAGTTTCGCCTCTCTCCAAGGCCAAGCCGGATGATCCGGCGCACGTGGAACGGTTTGAATTGTTCTGCGGCGGTTTTGAGTTAGGCAACGCATTCAGTGAACTTAATGATCCAATCGAACAGAAGAAAAGATTCGAAGACCAACTCGCGCAGCGTGCCAACGGCGATGAGGAGGCCCATCAAATGGATGAAGACTACGTCCGCGCTCTTTCCTACGGGCTGCCTCCGACCGGCGGCGAAGGAATCGGTATTGATCGTCTGGTGATGTTGTTGACGGGATCGAAGTCGATACGTGATGTGATTCTATTCCCATTGATGCGACCGGAAAAACCGAAGGAGAAATAGGGAGAGAAAAACAAATGGCGTTTGACTTACAGGGTTTCAGAAAACAAATGTCGACCTGGATACGTCCCATGGTTCTCTGTTTCGCGTGCGGGATTGGCCTCGGTCTGGCCCTTGTCTTTGCGAATGGGACCATTCATTATCTCCAAACAAGACCCAAAGCATGGGATCGAAAGTCTATACGTGCTACGCTAGTCGATGCTGTGCCTATTTCTGAAATAGACCTTTCAGCTGGCATAGTTCCTGAGCCGTCGCCTAGCGTGAATCCGCCTCAATCACTCCCCGCAAATTTCAGGGGTTTCGATGAAGATAAGCAGCCAACAACACGGAAGGTCAACAAGTCTTCCGATCCTTATGCGTTAATTGCACAACCGATCCAACTCCAAGCAAGCGATATAGAAGAGCAGCATAGTGGGGTTTCTTTTTCCGTTGATCTACAGAACACTACGAGCGCAGATGTGACAATTCCAAAGACTGTGATTATCATGCAGGCCACGCGTGGCACCCACACACTACATAGCTCATTGCTGTGGCTCGCTGGGGACTATTTTATTCCTGCTGGCCACTCGGTATCGGCGATTTTGGAAAACTCAGGGTTTTGCCAAGCCGGAGAAGATCCTCACCAATGCTTTGACGATCACTTCAAGGATGACGACGAGGTGGTCCTCTTCGACCAATCGCCGAAATACGAGATCCACATCGCCATCCCCCCGATTCGAATCCCTAAAGGTCCGACGGTTAACCAACAGGAGAAACCGGTTCCTGCCACCGCCCACTGACCGATCTAACACACTCAGGAGCAAGACCCACCTTGAACATTCTTTTCGTCGGCGACATCTTCGGCAGCGCGGGTCGCAAGATCGTGCGCGAACACATCGGCCATGTGCGCGAGGCGCATGCCGTGGACCTGGTCATCATCAACGCTGAGAACGCCGCTGGCGGTTTTGGCCTGACCCCGCAGATCGCCGAGGAGCTGTTCGACCTGGGCGCCGACGTGCTGACCACCGGCAACCACATCTGGGACAAGCGCGAGCTGATCGACTATCTGAACTCCGCGCCCGCCGGCAGCCAGGAGCGCCCGCGCCGCGTGCTGCGGCCGGCCAATCTGCAGCCCGGGCTGCCCGGCTACGGCGTCTTTGAGGGAACCACGGAAAGCGGCGTGGACTATGCCGTGGTCAACCTGCAGGGCTGCGTCTTCATGAACACCACCAACGATCCCTTCTACGCCGCCGACGCGCTGCTGGCCGGCATCAAGGCCAAGGTGATCGTAGTGGATTTTCACGCCGAAGCCACCAGCGAGAAGGTGGCGATGGGCTGGTATCTGGATGGCCGCGCCACAGCCGTCCTGGGCACGCATACCCACGTTCCCACCGCCGACCAGCGTGTGCTGCCGGGCGGTACCGCCTACCAGACCGACGTGGGCATGAGCGGCCCTTACGACAGCGTGATCGGCGTCGAAAAAGACCTGGTGCTGCGCAAATTTCTTACCGGAATGCCGGGAAAGTTCGAAGCCGCCAAGGGAAACCCCAAGATGTGCGCCGCCGTGGTCACCTGCGACCCGCTCACCGGCCACGCCTCCGCCATTCAGCGCATCATGCTGGGCGAGTAAGAACGGGACCAGCCTACCACTGGGCCGGGGGAACCGTTTTGGCCCCAACCTCGATCTGTCTGCCTTGTCCATCGACCGGAATCGCAGGCTCCTTCGTATCGCCAATCTGGGCCGCGGGCACATGCGTGGCCTTCAGCAGTTTTCCCTTGCCGTTGAAGGTAAGGGTCCAGGCCATGGGCCGCCGCGGCGTTGACACATCGGTGAGCCGGATGATGGCGCCCCCCCGGTTAGGGATATCCATGATCGCCTGCGGACCTGCCAGGTAATCCTTGCTGTCCGGGTTATCGGCCGGGATCTCTGCCGCGGGATGCGCACCGGCCAGCGCTGCGTAGCACAGGGCAGTTCCAACCCAGTACGGAGCCTGATCCGGATGTTCTTCAGTACGAATGTGATTGAAGGCCGAGATGGTCAGCGCATTGATGGGCGCGGGCGAGAAAAACGAGTAGCCGCGGCGCTGAATGGGAATAATGCGTACCCGGCCTTCGCCGTTGCGCGGTATCGAAGCCGAAAACAGGCTCACGTCGCCCGCCCCGTTATTGCGCGTGAAGCCGAGAAACAGGTGATTGGGCAGCGCCGGGCAAACGATCTGTTGGTAGCTCCATTTCCCTACATTGAATCCAAGGTCGGCGAATCCCGCCTTTTCGCCGATGGCGGACTCCGCATCCGCCTCCAGCAGGCGATCCTTCTCCGTCATCTGCTCTGCCGGGAGGAACGCCAAGGCTAAAACGCTCCTGGGGGCCGGGGACTCGATGGGAAACGGCATGGGGCGCACCACCTCGGGCACCGGCTTGCCCTGTTGCGTGTGCGTGGAATAACCCTGGCCGGTCTGGGCTTGAACACCGGCGCAAATACTGGCAAAGACGGCAATGACCAGGACAAAGGGGAGGAGTTTGTGTCGTTCCATACTGCCCATAGCCTATCACTCTTGGAAACATAAAAAGGGCAGCCCGATAAAAGGCTGCCCTTCACAATCCCAGGAACGGATGGTTGCGCGGCGGACTCAGCTCGAGTTCGCCGCGATCATGCATGGATGCAGCAGGTTACTCTCCAGCTGCGTGATGCCCTGCCGTCGGCTTGTGCTTCACCACCGGCTTCACCGGCTTCTTCTTCTCCGGGGTCAGCACTCCGTCACCGAGCACGATCTGCGCGCTCTGTGCCGTGGTGGCTGAGGCCGGAATCTGCGTATAGGTGTCGTACCTTCCATCCAGCTCGGCTTCGCCCTTGGACTGAGTTCCCAGAACCGCGCCTGCTGCCGGAATGTCCTTGTCGGCCAGCGGCGCCTTCAGATTGACGATGAAGTCCGGGACCTTGGCATCCTTGGCATCCTGCGTCACGGCCATCTTGATGACCGAGGCTGTGGCTTCGATCACGATTCCCGGAACCGGCGTTTGCTTGTTCTGCATCAGCGCCCAGAGCTTGTCGGCGTCATCCTTGGTGCCCAGCGCCAGAACCGTCTCCTTGTCGCCAAGCGCCAGAGTGTTCAGGTCGGGAGTGGAAGCGATCAGATCGTGAATCTGCTCGGCCGGGCTCTTGGCCGCATCGATTTTGAAGGTTCCAGGAGGAAAGGTCGTAGCCGCTGCCTGGGTCTTGATGTCATCCAGACCCTTCAGATCGCCGTGATACTTCTTGTAGTAATACTCGAGCTTCGGTTCGATCTGCGCCTTGTACGCCGGGGGAGCAAAATCCCAAACCCGCGCAAAGAACCAGCTCGCCTGCACCAGGTCCTGACCGGCGCCGGGCATCGAGTACGACGTGGCAAGCTGAAGCATGTCCACCAACCCGGCGGTCTTGGTCTGCTCGTCGGTATACAGCATCAGTTCTGCCTTGTACTCGGCCTGGGCAGCCTTGAAGTCCTTCTTTGACACTGCGTCATCCAAAGCGATGGCCGAGTGAAAAATCGGGAAAGCGGCTGAGGTCAGCGCCTTCCAGTCGGCGTCGGAGGTATCGGCCGGCTTGGCAACCGTGAGTCCCTTCACCGCCAATGCCGCTGCATCGTCGCAGGTCTGGGCATCGCTGGTCTTGCCGCACTGGCTCTTCTTGATCAGCACGGAGTAGAGAATGGCCTTCAGGTTGCTGGGATCCACCTGCAGCAAACGGCCGGCAGCGCTGACCGTCTTGTCGGGATCTTTCAGGCCCGAGTAGTAGATATCCACCAGCTGGTCCAGAACGGCCTTCTTGACCACGCTCTGGGGATAGGTTTGCAGAAAGTTCTCCAGGTACCCGGCTTTAGCCGTTGGATCGCTTTGCGTGGTTGCGTTCTGGTACGAATTGAACTCGGCTGGATCCTTGATGGTGATCGAATCCTGGGCAAGCAGGGAGGGCGGAATAACGAGGCTGATGCTCGCCAATGCCATCACAGATGCAAAGACTAACTTCTTCATTCAGTGCTCCTGGGAAATACCGAAATGGAGATCAATATTCAAGCACTCGCTCGCTTAAAATGCAACCTTGCGGTTGGCGTTTGAGTACCGGGGTGACGGGTAAACGATACCACAAATGCCTAATCGGTATCGCAAGGATTATAAAAACCCTTGCCCTCCCTGACAAGCAAAGCCTTGCGGGAAATTCCGATACCCTCCGGCTCAGCTCGGCGCAAGGCCCCGCGGAGTGGTCCCGGCGCCTTGTCCAAATGGCATTTTTACGCTCCTGGCCGCTCCATACAAGAAGAAAATTACCTGTCAGGCCAGGAAAACGCATTCCCGCCTTTTCTTCGCGAACAAGGGCGCATGGCAGAGGCTTATTGCGGTTCGGTTCCGCCCTATTGCAGCAGGCGAACCAGTTCAGTCTGTTCGGCCAGAAACGCATCGTGGCCATGATCGCTGATCATCTCGCGGTAGTCGGCCTGCACGCCAGACGCTTGAATGGCCTCTGCAAAGCAGCGCACCGACTCGGCCGGAAACAGCCAGTCCGAACTGATTCCCACAAAACTGAGCCGGGCGCGGATGCGGCCGAATGCCTCCTTCGCCGAGGCATAGCCCTTCAGTGGATCCCAGGTGTCCATGGTGCGCAAAATTGCCAGGTAGGAGTTGGGGTCGAAGCGTCCGTTAAACCGCTGCCCCTGGTAGTCCAGGTAGCCGGCAATGTCAAAGCGGCCGCCGATCAGCCCGCCGCCCTGGTCGTCCAGGCTCCACGGGTCTTCGCCGTTGCGGTTCACATTGCGGCCATAGCGCTCGTCAAACAGCACCGCGGACTTGTAGCTGAGCATCCCGATCTGGCGGGCCAGCGACAGTCCTCTCTGCGGAGGCCGCTGCGGCAGATAGCGGCCGCCCTCCCACTCCGGATCGTGCTGGATGGCCAGCCGCTGCAGGTGGTTCAGCGCTAGCCCCATGGCGGAAAGCGGCGCGACCGCAATCACCAGCGCCCGCGCCACGCGCTCCGGATCGTAGATGGCCCAATCCAGCGCCTGCATGCCCCCTATGGAGCCGCCCAGAACCAGCCGCAGCCTGCGAATGCCCATCGAGTCCAGAAGCCGCGCCTGGGCCCTTACGTTGTCACGGATTGAAATCAGAGGAAAGTCCGGCCCGTACACCTGGCCCGTCTCGGGATCCACCGAGCCGGGGCCCGTCGAGCCGTAACACGAGCCCAGCAGGTTAATGCAGATCGCATAGTCGTGCTCCAGTGACAGCACGGCGCCCGGGCCGAAGATTTCCGGCCACCACTCGCCCACCAGCGCGGAGCCGGAGAGCGCATGGCACACCAGTACGGCGTTGTCGCGCGCCGCATTCAGCCGCCCGTACACCGCATAATGCAGCGTCACGCCAGCCAAAGTGCGGCCGCACTCCAGCACCAGGTGCTCGTCGAGCACGAAATCGCCTTCGTACGTGGGTACCGGCCTTTGCGTTCCGGCGCCCGGTACGGAAGGCCCGGCTTCCGCCGGGATGCGAGCTTCGGTCATATCACTTATTGTGCAGCATGACCCGCGGTTTCGGCAGCGCCCGCAAAGGCCTGGCCGTTGGCGCCCTCGATTGCCTGGTCCAGATCGGCCAGAATATCGCGAATATCCTCAATGCCCACGGACAGCCGAACCAGCTCGGGCGTGACGCCGGTCGCCGCCTGTTCCTCCACGGTCAACTGTTGATGGGTCGTCGAAGCCGGGTGGATCACCAGCGATTTGGCATCGCCGATATTGGCCAGCAGCGAAAACAGCTTCAGCCCGTCGATCAGCTTCTTTCCCGCCGCAAAGCCGCCCTTGATGCCGAAGGTGACCAGCGCTCCTTCGCCGTTGGGCAAATACTTTTTTGCGCGCGCATGGTACGGGCTCGACTCCAGCCCCGGATAGTTGACCCACTCCACGCCCGGATGCTTCTCCAGGTGCCTGGCCACGGCCAGCGCGTTTGCCGAGTGCCGCTCCAGCCGAAGGTGCAGCGTCTCAATGCCCTGCAGCAGCAGGAAGGCGCTGTGTGGCGAAAGCGCCGCGCCGGTGTCGCGCAGCCCCTGCACGCGCGCCTTCAGAATGAACGCCAGCGGCCCGAAGGCCTCCGTGTACGAAAGGCCGTGATACGACGGGTCCGGCTCGGTAAAGTTCTTGAAGCGGCCTGAAGCCGCCCAGTCAAACTTGCCCGCGTCCACAATCACGCCGGCGATGGTGGTGCCGTGGCCGCCCAGAAACTTGGTGGCCGAGTTGATCACGATGTCCGCGCCCCACTCGATGGGCCGCACCAGCGCCGCCGAGGCCGCGGTGTTGTCGATGACCAGCGGCAGGCCGTGTTCATGGGCAATGGCGGCGAACTGCTCAATGTCCACGACGTCCAGCTTGGGATTGCCCAGCGTCTCGGCGTAGACGGCCCGGGTCTTTTCGTTGATGGCCGCCCGCAGCCCGGCAAAGTCGTCCGGGTCAACAAACCGCACTGTGATGCCCAGCCGCGCAAAAGTGTAGCGCAGCAGCGTGTAGGTGCCACCATACAGCGAAGTGGTGGAAACAATCTCGTCTCCGGATGAAGCCAGCGTGGTCAGCGCCAGAGTCTCCGCCGCCATGCCGGAGGCCGCGGCCAGCCCCGCCACTCCGCCTTCAAGCGCCGCGACCCGCTTTTCAAAAACGTCCGTGGTGGGGTTCATGATGCGCGTGTAGATGTTGCCGAACTCCTGCAGTCCAAAAAGCCTTCCGGCATGGTCGGCGTTTTGAAACACGTAGGAAGCGGTCTGGTAAATCGGCACGGCGCACGCGCCCGTCGTCGGGTCCGGCGTTTGTCCGGCGTGGACGGCGAGTGTGGCAAACTGCTGCTTCGGTTCCGGCATTCAATAGCTCCTTCTGATTCCTGGGATTTGGCTGGGGGTTTGCGCGGGCGATGAACGCCCACTCTGAAAATGCAAAAAACGGCCCGAATCCTGTCTGGACCCGGGCCGCCTGACTTCAAGATCGGTTGCGTCTAGCGCATCTGCCTCTCAAGAGCCGAACGGACGGGTCCGCACGCCATACACATGCACATGCACATGGCCGCAATTCCGTACTTCCTTGAGTTCCGCATTGAAGGCAGTATCGACTCTGGCCGCCGGATGTGTCAAATCCAAAGCGCGGTACCGCGGGGCGCTCAGCGGGATTACCATTGCGTGAGATCGTTGTGCAATCCACAGAGCCATCGCCCTCTTGTATCTTCCAGGAGTCTTTTCATGATCCACGATCTGAACCGCAGGGATTTCCTCTCTGCCCTGGGCCTCGGGGCCGCCGCGCTGGCCATCGATCCGGCTCAGGCAGCGGCATCGCCCGCGCCTCAATCCATCAAGCCCATATCCGGAAGCTGGTTTGAATTTCAGCATCACGCCACGGTCGAGGGAGTGGATTGGAATCCCGCCTGCGCCCGCTTCACCGCCGCCCAGTGGGACGCAAAAATCAAAGAAATCGCGGACACCGGCATGGAATACCTGGTGCTGATGGACACGGCCGTTTATTACCGCGCCTTTTACAGAACAACGATCTTTCCCAGGTGGGAACTGGCCTGCGCCGATCCCCTTGAAGCCGTGCTCTCCGCGGCCGACAAATACCACGTCAAGTTCTTCATCGGCGGCGGATTCTACGGCGACTGGGCAAGCGCAGAAACCATCTCCGATCCCGTAGCCGCGAAGAAAAGGCTCCAGTCGATCGAAGAAATCGCCCATCTTTACGGCCACCATCCCAGCTTCCACGGCTGGTACTGGCCCGACGAGGCGTGCATCAATCCGCGTTACAGCCCGGAGTTCATCCGCTACGTCAACGCCAATTCCCGGCTGGCCCGCCAGCTCATGCCGCACGCGCAAATCATGATCGCGCCCTACGGCACGCACATCGCCACGCCCGACGACGAGTACGTCCGGCAACTGGACGCGATGGATGTGGACATCGTGGCTTACCAGGATGAAGTCGGGGTGCGCAAGTCCAAGGTGACGGAGACTTCAGCCTTTTACGAGGGGCTGCGCAAGGCCCACGACCGCGCGCAAAAGGCCAGGATCTGGGCCGACGTCGAGATCTTTGAATTCGAAGACAAGGTGTACAACAGCGCCCTTGTGCCGGCCTCGTTTGACCGCGTTCACCGGCAACTGGCAGCCGTCTCGCCGTGGGTCGATCGCATCCTTGTCTACCAGTACCAGGGCATGATGAACAAGCCCGGCTCCGCTGCCTTTGCCGGCTCTCCGGCGTCTACGCGGCTCTATACCGATTACATGAACTGGCTCAAAAAACGAAACTAGGACGGAACAGCCTATCAAGCAATTCGAGCAGAGCGTTCGAAGAACGCTCTGCGCCCTATTCCCTATTCCCTGTTTCTTCACTCTTCCGCTTTCCAGACGTAAGCTCCCGGTTGCGTGAGCCCGATGTGCGCCAGCACCCGGTCGACAAACTGCCGCGCCATCTCCGTTGAATCGACGGGCCGGTTGTAGAACGCCGGAATGCACGGAAAAATCACCGCTCCGGCTTCAGCCGCCAGCGTCATATTCCGCAGATGAATGCGGTTGAACGGCGTCTCGCGCACACACAGCAGCAGCGGCCGCCGCTCTTTCAGCGTCACGTCCGCCGCGCGCGCAATCAGCGAGTTGGCCAGCCCATTGGCGATCGCCGCCAGCGTCCCCATCGAACACGGCAGGACGATCATGCCGCTCGACGGATGGCTGCCGCTGGCGATCGGCGCGCCAATGTCCGCATCCGAGAGCTGCACCGTCTTTACGGGCGTCGCGTCCAGCAGCTTTTCCAGCAGTCCACTGCGCCCGCTCAGCCCGAGTTCCTCGGCCAGCACGCGCAGCGAGTTCTCCGAGGCCACAAAATGGACGCGCCCCACGCGCTCGTCCGCCTCCAGCGCGCGCAGCAACTCGCGGCCAAAGACCGCGCCGGATGCGCCGGTAAGTGCGACAGTCAGGTTCATGGCTTCCATCTTTAGCTCCCAGCTGCTAGCTTCTAGCTACCTGCCCGCGCATTCATAACCACAAACAGCAGCCCACAACTTCCCATTCAAACAGGAACAAGCTAATAGCTAATAGCTAGAAGCTAGAAGCTGCACTTCACTCGCCCAGCACCCGCTTGAAGATCGCGTCCACATTCCCCAACTGCCGCATGTAATCGAACGTCCGCTCCAGCTTCTCCGGGCTCAGCAGCTTGGTAATCGCTGCATCCCGCGCCACTTCCTCGCGAAACACCAGGTCCTCTTTCCACGCGCGCATGGCGTGCGACTGCACCAGCCGGTAAGCGTCCTCGCGCATCATGCCGGCCTCGGCCAGGTCCAGCAGCAACTGCCCGCTGAAGATCAGCCCGCCCGTGCTTTCCAGGTTCTTCTTCATCCGCTCCGGATACACCAGCAGCCGGTCGATCAGGTCCGTGGTTTTGGCCAGCAGATAATCCACCAGAATGGTCGAGTCGGGAAAGATCACCCGCTCCACCGACGAGTGAGAAATGTCCCGCTCGTGCCACAGCGCAATGTCTTCAAACGCCGCCTGCGCATTGCCGCGCAAGACGCGCGCGAGGCCGCTGATCTGCTCGCTGGTAATGGGATTCTTCTTGTGCGGCATGGCCGAGGAGCCCTTCTGCTTTTCGCTGAAATACTCCTGCGCCTCGCGCACCTCGGTCCGCTGCAAATGGCGCACTTCGATGGCGATCTTATCCAGCGTGCTGCCGATGATCGCCAGCGTTGAAATGTACGCCGCGTGCCGGTCGCGCTGAATCACCTGCGTGGCCACCGGCGCCGGTTTCAGCCCCAGCCGCGCGCAGATGCGCTCTTCGTGTTCCGGCTTCAAATGCCCAAACGTCCCAACGGCGCCGGACAGCTTGCCCACGCGCATGTCCTCGGCCGCCGCGTTGAAGCGAACCAGGTTGCGCTCCATCTCCGCAAACCAGTTCAGCAGCTTGAGGCCGAAGGTCGTCGGCTCCGCATGAATTCCGTGCGTCCGCCCGATGGTCGGCGTGTGCTTGAACTCCACGGCCCGCCTCTTGAGCACCGCCAGCAGCGCTTCCAGCCCGGTGCGAATCAGTCCTGAAGCCTCCAGCACCTGCAGCGCCTGGGCCGTGTCCACCACGTCGTTCGAGGTCAGCCCGTAGTGCAGCCACCGCGACTCGGCATCCAATCCCCGCGCCTTCAGGCTCTCGGCCACGGTGGTGGTGAAGGCGATTACGTCGTGCTTCACCTCCGCCTCAATCTCCTGAATGCGCGCCACGGTAAAGCCGGCCTTGGTGGCGATGGCCTCGGCCGCGGCTGCCGGAATCACACCATCCTCGGCCAGCACGGTGCTTGCCGCCGACTCCACCTTCAGCCAGCAGCGGTATTTGCTCTCTTCGGTCCAGATGCGGCCCATCGCCGCGCGCGTATAGCGTTCAATCAACGGAGAACTCCTTCGTCAGGGCAGCATGTGCGCCCTGCATCCCCTTTGATTGTACGATTTGAAAGCCTTCAGGCGCGAGGAATCCCCAGCCGCCGATGCAGTTCCTCAATCAGCAGCCCGCGGCCCGGCGTGTACGGTTGAAACCACTCCCCGTCGATCACCAGTTGCGGAATCGCCCGCTTGCCCACATGGCGCATCACCTCGTCCGAGGCGGCAGGGTCGTCGTCCACATCGATCTCGCAATATTCGATGCCGTGCGCATCCAGAAACTGCTTGGCCATCCGGCAGTCCCGGCACCACGCGGTCGTATAAACCTGCACTTTCATGCGGATATTCTACTGCGCCCGCGCTGTTACCATCTATGATCATGACTGCCGCTGAGATCAAAGCTCTGCTCAATCTCGAACCGCATCCGATTGAAGGCGGCTTCTTCCGCCAGACCTACATCTGCGCCGATTCGCTCCAGCTCCCGCGCGGGCCGCGCTCTGCCGGAACCGCCATCTATTACCTGCTTGAGGCCGGCAGCTTCTCTGAGATGCACGTCCTCGACTCCGACGAGATCTTCCACTTCTATTACGGCGACCCGGTCGAGATGCTGCAACTCCATCCCGACGGGCGCTCCGAGGTCTTCACGCTCGGCCCAAATTTAGAGGCAGGCCAGCATGTGCAGCTCGTGGTTCCAGCCGGCGTGTGGCAGGGAACGCGCCTGCTCGGCAGCGGCAAGCTCGCCCTCCTCGGCTGCACCGTCATGCCCGGCTTCGACTACGCCGATTACCGCAGCGCAACCTATGCCGAGTTAGCCGCACAATGGCCGTTGGAAGCGGAACGAATCAGGAAACTGACGCGAAGCTAGGAGCTTCTCCGCTCGCGAAAGAAACTGCGGAGCAACTCCCCCGCCTCATCGCCCAGAATTCCCTGCTCCACCAGCATCTGGTGGTTTAACTGCTCGTGGTTCAGCACCGCCAGCACCGACCCCGCCGCGCCCGACTTGGGATCGGCCGCTGCAAACACCACCCGTTCCAGCCGCGCATGAATCATGGCGCCCGCGCACATCGCGCACGGTTCCAGCGTCACAAACAGAGTGCAGCCGTTCAGCCTGTAATTGCCCAACGCCGCGGCCGCCGCGCGCAGGGCCACAATCTCCGCATGCGCCGTTGGGTCCACATCGCGCAACACGCGGTTCTGCCCCCGCGCCACAATCTCTCCGTCGCGCACCACCACCGCGCCAATCGGCACCTCGCCGGCCTCGGCCGCCAGCCGCGCCTCGCCGAGAGCCTCCTGCATGGCTTCCAGGTCGGCAATCATGCCCGCACCGTCCCTGCGGAAAGATTCTTGTCCGTAGAGTGTGCTGCCGGCTGCTGCTGCGTCATGCAGTGCAGCGTCCCCAGCCCCCACACCAGGTCCACGCTGTGAATCCCGATCACCGCGCGGTCTGGAAACACCTCTGAAAGAATGTTCAACGCCACGCGGTCATTGGCATCGTGAAAAGTAGGAACCAGCACCAGTTCATTGGCGATATAAAAATTCGCATAACTCGCCGGAAGCCGCTGGCCGTGGAACGCCACCGGGCGCGGCATGGGCAGCTCAATCAGCGTGAACTGCTTGCCGTCGCGGGTGCGCGCAGCCTTCAGCCTTTCCAGATTTTCAGCCAGCGGCGCATGGTTCGCATCGCGCGCATCTGGCTCAACCGCGGTCACAATCGTCGCGGGCCCAACAAAGCGGCTGATGTCGTCCACGTGCCCATGCGTATCGTCTCCGGCAATTCCGCGTCCCAGCCAGACCATCTGGTCGATCCCCAGAAAATCGTGAAACGCCTGCTCCAGCTTTTCCCGTCCCAAGCCGGGATTGCGCTGCTGCACTTCGCTCAACAGGCACTCTTCGGTGGTCAGCAGAATCCCTTCGCCATTGGTGTCGATGGACCCGCCTTCGAGCACCAGCCGGCGCGCGCGGCCATTTTCAAGTTCAATCGAAGGCTTCCACTCCGGCACTCCCAGTAACTCCGCCGCGCGTTCCGGAACCTGTTCGTCCAACTGCCAATTGTCGTACTTGGCCCACGCGTTGAAGTCCCAGTTGGTCAGGCCTACGCGGCCCGCGGCATTGCGCACAAAGATCGGTCCCGAGTCGCGCAGCCAGCCCCGGTCCGTGGGCCACCGATGAAAGCTCACGCGCTCCAGGGTCGCTCCCGCGCGCTCCAGAACCTGCTGCGCGCGCCGCTCTGCCTTGGCGTCCTGCACCAGCAGATGCACCCGCTCCCGCGCCGCCAGCAGCCGCACAATCTCTGCATACACCCACGGAATCGTCTGAAACTTTCCCGGCCAATCTTCGGGATTATGGGGCCACGCCAGCCAGGTGGCTTCGTGGCGATCCCACTCGGCGGGCATGCGATAGCCCAGTGCGCGCGGCGTTGCGCCAGCCTCAGCAGATACCGTCATGGCTAGCTTGCGTCTCCGTCGCTTGTCCACGAGGTCACGGGATCGATAAACCGCTTGGTGATCGCTCCATACGCATCAATCCGCCGGTCGCGCAAAAACGGCCAGTTGCGGCGCGTCTCTTCAATCAGCCGCAGATCGATTTCGCCGATCAGAATCTCTTCCTTGTCGTGCGAGGCCTTCGCGATCACCCGCCCAAACGGATCGGCCAGAAAACTCCCGCCCCAGAACTCCAGCCCCGGCCCGGTAGCACGATTTCCCAAAACGTCCCCGGTCTCAACGCCCACGCGGTTCACCCCGGCCACATAGACGCCGTTTGCAATCGCATGAGCCCGCTGAATGGTCTGCCAGGCGTCATATTGCGCCGCGCCAAACTCTTCCTTCTCCGCTGGGTGCCAGCCAATCGCCGTCGGATAGAACAGCACCTCTGCGCCTTGCAGCGCGGTGAGACGCGCGCCTTCCGGGTACCACTGGTCCCAGCACACCAGCGTGCCCACGCGCCCAAAGGCCGTGTCCACGGCCTGAAAGCCCAGGTCCCCCGGCGTGAAGTAATACTTTTCGTAGTAGAGCGGATCGTCCGGTATGTGCATCTTGCGATAGACGCCGGCAATGCCGCCATCCTCGTTCAACGTGACAGCGGTGTTGTGATAAAGCCCCGGCGCGCGGCGTTCAAACAGCGAAGCGACGATCGCAACGCGTTCCTCGCGCGCCACCTCGGACAGCATCTCCGTCGTGGGTCCGGGAATCGGCTCGGCCAGGTCGAACAGCCGCAGATCTTCGCGCTGGCAAAAATACTGCGTGCGGAAAAGCTCCGGCAGGCACACAATGTTCGCGCCCTGCCGCGCCGCCTCGCGAATGTGCCCTACCGCCGCGGCAAAGTTGGCCGCCGGGTCCGCGCCCATGCGCATCTGCACCAGTCCCACAAGATATTTGCGTGTTTCCGTCATCGTCTGCCAGTCCACACTCCGCAACCGCACTGTTGCCATGCAGCAAGGCCAACCCCGCCGCGCGGGATTGGCCTCTCCACTCATCTCAGAACCGCTTTAGTCTTCCGGAAGAATCAGCACCGCGGCCGCAATTGTCGTGGTCCACAAGCCGCGCTTGTCGCCCACCGCAGACTGCGTAATGTTGCTGGTGCGCACAATCTTGTTGGAGATGCGGTAGATTTCCTTCTTCTCGTCCCAACTCGTATCCGGATCGAAATCCACGTCCAGCGTAGTAGCCAGCATCTCCGCGGCCAGTTCCTCGGCGTATTCGCCGGCCTGTTCCTCGGTCTCGCCAAAGCTGTGGTGCTCGCTCAGGTAGCCGTACGTGTTGCGGTCGGCGGGAATCGCCACCCCGATGCTGGAAACGATCAGCCGGTGCGGCTCGCGCGTGGAGTTCTCCGCGATCACGGAAAAAACCACTTCGCCGTGATTCAGGTAGGTTAGGCCCTCTTTGCGCGGAATCACCTTGCACCGCGGCGGAAAGATGGAAGAGACGCGTACCAGATTCTGCGAGGCGATCCCCGCATCCCGAAGGGCCAGCTCAAAGGAGGTCAAGCGCTCCTTGTGTTTGCCTACGCCCTTGGTGAAGAAAAGCTTCTTCGGGACCATGCTTTTTCCCAATTTCTATGTAGCCTCCGTGGGTTTTGAAATCGCGATTTTCGTCGAATGTTGCCAACTGAGTTTATCGCATCCAGCCGGGTCAAAACAGAACTTCCCGTGAATTCATCTTGACCTCACGCCGCAAGCGCACGTCCCCGATAGGCCGAATTCACGATTCCAGCAACGGGTTCACCCAGCGCAGCCCCGGAAACCGGGCAAAATCGCGGTCGTTCGTGTACAAGACACCGCCGTACTCAATCGTCAAGGCCGCCAGGGCCGCATCGCTGGTGAGCTTTCCACGCACATCGCCCGCCACGAGCATCTCCTTGAAGATCGCCCAGTAATATTCGCCAGGAGCCAGGGTTCGCACATGGGGCATTTCCACCCATTGGTCTACGATCGCGAGCACTTGCGCCATGGTAAAGCGCTCACCCATCAGACCTGGGTAGGTCAGGATGCGAAGGAAGGCCGAGAGGTTCTGCCACGGCAAACCGATGGGCTCATCGCCTGAGAAAACGTCCTCGAGCCAGGCCCGAGCTTTCCCGTGATCCTTGCAGGTTGTGTCGTAGGCATAGATCAAAAGATTGACATCGAGAACGATCATCGATGCATCGGGCCTTCCAGCGCCTCAATCAAGTCCTCGACCTTCTGGTAGCGCGTCCCCAATCCCGTGTTCATCGCGATTGGCGTCACTACAAATCTCTTCCTGGGCTGGGGATTGCGTTCGGCGGTCAGGCCCCGGCGGAGCAGATTGTTTACGGTCCCCTTGAAAGAGTCGCCGGAGCGCCGGACCTCCTCTTGGACAAGGCGGGCGATGTCGTCGTCAATCGTGAGAGTAGTTCGCACATCATGATGCTATTCAGTAAGACATCATGATGTCAAGTACGATGGATATCTTGAACCGGCTGGATTCCAGGTTCCCGGCCACATCGGCATTCCCCGCTTTGACGGCGACCAATTGAAAGACGGCAAAGACAAGCCGTAACCGCTCCCGCCCGACATTGCCACTCCTGATTTGCGGGTGGTAGCCTCTTCCTTGACGACCCACGGAAAAGGACCCCCAAAAGACCATGCAAACCACTTATAACGGGCTGGAACTCCCCAAAGACGGCCAGCCCATCCAATATGCCGACGGCAAGTTTGAAGTCCCCAACAATCCCATCATCCCTTTCATTGAAGGCGACGGCACCGGCCGCGACATATGGAAGGCCGCGCAGCGCGTCTTTGACGGCGCGGTAGCCAAGGCCTACGGCGGCAAGCGCGCCATCAAGTGGTTTGAAATCTTCGCCGGAGAAAAAGCCTTCCGCCAGTTCTCCACCTGGCTCCCGGACGACTCCGTGGCCGCCGCGCGCGACCTCCGCGTCTCCATCAAAGGGCCGCTCACCACGCCGGTCGGCGGCGGCATCCGCTCGCTCAACGTGGCTCTGCGCCAGCTTCTCGACCTCTACGCCTGCGTCCGCCCCGTCCGCTACTACCAGGGCGTGCCCAGCCCGGTAAAGCACCCCGAACAGGTCGACATCGTCATCTTCCGCGAGAACACTGAAGACGTCTACGCCGGTATCGAGTTCAAAGAGGGCTCGGCCGACGCCGCCCGCCTCATCTCATTCCTCAATGACGACCTGCTCAAGGGCGGTAAGAAAAAGGTCCGCTACGACTCCGGCGTCGGCATCAAGCCCATCTCCATCTTCGGCACCAAGCGCCTGGTTCGCTACGCCATTCGCCACGCGCTCGAGTCCGGCCGCAAGACCGTCACCTTGGTCCACAAGGGCAACATCCAGAAGTTCACTGAGGGCGCATTCCGCGAGTGGGGCTATGAAGTCGCCGTGCAGGAGTTCCGCGCCGAGACCGTCACCGAGCGCGAAAGCTGGATTCTCGGCAACGTCGACGCCCACCCCGGCATCTCCATTGAAGAGAACGCCGCGCTCATTGAGCCGGGCCTCGAATTCGGCAACCAGGCCTTCCGCGACTCCGTGTACGCTGAGATCAAATCGGTCCTCGACTCCATCGGCCAAAGCCACGGCAACGGCGCATGGAAGTCCAAAATCCTCATCAACGACCGCATCGCCGACTCCATCTTCCAGCAGATCATCATTCGCCCTTCCGACTACAGCATCCTGGCCACCACCAACCTCAACGGCGACTACATCTCCGACGCCGCTGCGGCCCAGGTCGGCGGTCTCGGCATCGCTCCCGGCGCCAACATCGGCGACGGCTTTGCCGTCTTTGAAGCCACTCACGGCACCGCGCCCAAATACGCTGACAAGGACATGATCAATCCCGGCTCGGTCATCTTGTCCGGCGTCATGATGCTCGACTTCATCGGCTGGAAAGAAGCAGCCAAACTCATCGAGGATTCGCTCGAGAAAACCATCCTGCAAAAATTCGTCACCTACGACTTCGAGCGCCAGACCGCCGGCGCAACCAAAGTCGGCACCGGCGAGTTCGCCACCCGCATCATCGGCAATATGTAGGCCAGTGGTCAGATGTCAGTGGTCAGTGATCAGTGATCACTAGCAAGGTAAGACTTGGAGCCAGGCGTGGAAAATCGTTCTGAAGTGCAGTCGTTTCGGGATTTGCAGGTGTGGCAGCGGTCCATGCAGTTGACGATCGCGGTTTATCGTCTGACCCAGCAGTTTCCGCGCGAGGAACTGTATGGCCTCACTAGCCAGCTCCGCCGCACAGCAGTTTCTGTCCCCAGCAATATCGCAGAAGGACAAGGACGGCTCGGCACTGCGGAATTCAAGCAATTTCTCGGCATTTCACGCGGTGCAAACTTCGAGTTGCAGACGCAACTGGAAATCGCGCGGATGATCGGAATTGGAGATGCAAAGTCAATTGAAGAGGCGGAGAGTCTCTCGCATGAAGTCGGCAGGATGCTCTACGCCCTGCTCCAATCTCTAAAGAAAACTGACCACTGATCACTGGCCACGGTTTTTTACTGACAACTGATCACTGACAACTGACAGCTAGGAGAGAAACATGAGAAAGAAAGTAAGCATTGTCGGCGCAGGCAACGTGGGCGCCACGGCCGCGCACTGGATTGCATCCAAGGAACTGGCCGATGTAGTCCTGATCGACGTGGTCGAAGGCGTTCCCCAGGGCAAGGCGCTCGACCTGCTTGAAGCCCTGCCCATCGAGAAGCGCGACGTCAGCGTCATCGGCTCCAACGACTACGCCGCCACCGCCAACTCCGACATCGTGGTCATCACCGCCGGCCTGCCCCGCAAGCCCGGCATGAGCCGCGACGACCTGCTCCACACCAACTTCAAAATCATGTCCGATGTGGTCGCAAAGGTGGTCGCGCAATCGCCCGAGTCCATCCTCATCATCGTCTCCAACCCGCTGGACGCCATGGCCCAGACCGTCTTTCGCCAGGCCGGTTTCAACCGCGAGCGCGTCATCGGCATGGCCGGCGTTCTTGACTCGGCGCGCTTCCGCACCTTCATCGCTGCCGAGCTGAATGTCAGCGTTGAAAACGTCACCGCCTTCGTCCTCGGCGGGCACGGCGACACCATGGTCCCGCTCCCGCGTTACTCCACCGTCGCCGGCATTCCCATCACCGAACTCATCGCCCCGGACCGCCTTGAAGCCATCGTTCAGCGCACCCGTGACGGCGGCGCCGAGATCGTCAAGCACCTCAAAACCGGCAGCGCCTACTACGCTCCCTCCGCCGCCGCGGTCGAGATGGTCGAAGCTATTCTCAAGGACAAAAAGAAGATTCTTCCCTGCGCCGCCTATCTCGAGGGCGAGTACGGCATCCAGGGCTTCTACATCGGCGTTCCCTGCAAGCTGGGCGCAGCCGGTCTCGAACAGATCATCGAGATCAAGCTCACTCCCGAGGAAGACGCCGCCCTCCAAAAGAGCGCCGCCGCCGTCAAGGAACTCTGCGCCGTCATCGGCGTTTAGATCCAGCTCAGTCGCAGAACCAAAATGTAAAGGCCCCGGATTGCGGCTAGAATCCGGGGCCATTCTCTTTCTCAGAGTAGTTTCTTGAATTTGCTATGATGTGGCCACTAGGCCGTTATGGGAATGATTTTGCTGCTTGGCACGGTCGTGGAGAAAGTTCCATGAAACATTGCGTCGTAATCTTCGCTTGCTTTTATTTGATCGCAGTTCAAGCCTTCGGCGCCGACGCCTGCGTGCAGATTCGTTACGGCCAGTGTTACAGCATTCATGCTCGGTACACCGTATACACCGGAGACGGGATGGAGGTCTTGTGGCCAGTCGGAACCCACCGGCTTCTGTGGGCTGCTCATGGCACTGATCACCTTGATACGATGCTGACTGGCCATCTCGATGATTCTGCTATTTTCGGAGACTTCGTCGTCTGCCCGCTCGACAAAGAGATTCCAGGGCACATGCGCCACGTCTGCATCCAAGAGATGAAGCATCTGCGCATCGTCAAGCGCTAACGGATGCTCTGCGGCCCGATTCGCGGCCAAACTCAATCCATCGACATGCTCAACTGGTGCCGCACATCGGCGCCGCGAATCCAGAAAATCACGTCGGTCGCAATGTTCGACGCGTGGTCCGCAATGCGCTCCAAATTCTTCGCCACCAGGATCCCGTGCATGGCCTGCTGCGTATACTGCGGCTTCTCCTCGATCATCCGCAGCAGGTCCGCGTGCGCCCGCCGGTTCATGCGATCGATCTCGTCGTCCATCTCCCGCACTGAGTCGGCCAGCCGCGCGTCGCCCTCCAGCAGCGCCTGCACCGCGCTGCGGATCATGCGTCCCGAAAATTCGCCCATCGCCGCAAAATCCACCGGCAGGTCCACCTCCGCCATGGGAAGAATCTCCTTCGTCCGGCGCGCAATCCCCATCGACTGGTCGCCAATCCGCTCCAGGTCGCCGTTGATCTTGATCACCGCCAGGATGAAGCGCAGGTCGATGGCCATGGGCTGCTCCTTGGCAAGCAGATCGTAGGCCATCTCGTCCAGATCCCGCTGCGCCGTATTGATGGCCGCCTCGGTCTGCTTCACATACTTGCAAAGCCCTTTGTCGCGCTGCAGATACGCGTCCACCCCGGCCTCGACGGCCTGCTGCGCCAGCGCAGCCATGGCCATGAGCTTGTCCTTGAGTTCGGCGAGTTGCAGTTGAAAGTGGATGCGCGGCACGACAGTATTCTCCCTGATCAACTATTGTGCATCATGCACTGTTACAGAACGACAAATATCGGGGCGCGCACCAGAATTGTCACACCCCACCGGTAAATCTCTGGATATGGTTTAGAGCAGAATCAAGCTAGCTATACCCAGCATTGGCGGGTTGGGTAGATACTATGTTTCTCTGGCGAAGTGACCGCGATAACGAGGATGGGACGAGCCTATTCGGACGATTTGCGGGTAAGGATTC
>Ga0302320_10002753_pt1 | contig 41072 bp, 38 predicted proteins | sample Bog_T0_3_FD_202130 | JGI IMG/M metagenome (GOLD analysis project Ga0302320, IMG submission 202130) | Peat permafrost microbial communities from Stordalen Mire near Abisko, Sweden - Bog_T0_3 | ecosystem: Environmental > Terrestrial > Soil > Wetlands > Peat | place: Sweden: Abisko, Stordalen Mire... | reverse complement strand
AATCTCTTTTGAAAACGCGCTTCCAATTCACGGGCCATTTCTTCCTCCTCTTGGCACACCCTATCTGGAGTCTCATAGTTTACTTGCAGGGGGGCTTTCCTTCTCATCGGTGAAATTGGTTTTGACGTTCAATTCGTTGCGGACTTGGCCGGCAATACGTTGAACCATTTTTCCGCCTCGGCTTTCGTGGCGAGTCCACGATAATTCTGGTGAAGAATTTGCGGGCTGGTCCCGGCCAGAGCGGATGTTTCAATTTCGCCGCGCAGGATGTAGCTGTAAGAAACGAAGCCATGCCGCACGCCGTTGCGCTTGGACCGGACGCTAACGGATTCCCGTAGCCGCGCCCATTCAGTGATGAAGCTGTTTAGCGGGCCATCCCAGATCGGGCCGGTCTTGTCCTTGAACGGTGCCAGCCATGCGAGCAGGGCAGGGCCAACTTCAAGCAACCGGCGTCTGCGTGTCTTGGCGTGTGCGCCGCTGATCTCGACATGGCCGGGCGTCCGCTGCAAATCCTCCCAGCGCAGCCGTAGGGCTTCCTGCAATCGCGCCCCGCCGAAAGCTTCAATTGCGGTTACCGCGCAAAGGGCGTCTCGGCTGGATTCGTTGCATGACTTATTCTCGTTGTCCTGTGTGGCGTCCAGAATCGTTTTCAATTCGGCGGCCGTGTAAAACGCGATTTTCCCTGATTGGAGAACTTCCATCCTCATTGCGTCGCAGTCGAGTAACTTGGCAAGCTGGTGTGGTTCAATGAAGTCCTGCCGACCGCACCAGCGCAACCACATGCCGATTGCCCCTCGCCGGTCATTGCGGGCTTTTTCGGAAAGTTCGCTGTATTTGGTCAGATGCTTTCCGATGAACTCCGGTTTGAGATCGGAAACGAGGTGGCCGGGAAAGGTCTCGCTGAACTTCGTCAACCATGCTTCGATATTGCGGGCATAAACAGGGGAAAATCTCGCCCGCTCACCCTGCTTTGGCTCCCTACCTTGTCGGGCCGCGACAAAATCGGTTACAGCCTCGGCAATCGTCTTTGATTTCACGACGCCAACCGTCCGGGCGCAAACCGTGACCGATTCAATCAGGGTGGAACCTTTCGGCAGCAACTTGACGGCGGCAAGGTAATCGGTGATGGCCTCGATGGGACTAATCCGCTGGCCGGTTTCCTGCCTGTGGGTGTCGAGCTTCCGTAGAATGTCGAGGGCGTCCTGGGCCTGCTTTGCCGTCAGGCTGGCAGACTTCTGGCCCTTGTGAAGCTCCTTGACCTTGGCCTCTGCCGCCGCTTTCGCTTCGCTGTAAGTCCCGAAAGTCAGCATCCGGCGTTGGCCATCCACCTTGAAGGCGATACGGTAGAATGCGAAGCCCTTCGCGGGCCGGTAGATTTTGGCCCGTTGGTCGTAATATTCGACTGTGACAGGGAAAGCCACACGTTTATCAGGATTTCTCGGCTTTCTTTGTGCAAATTCTGTGCAAGTGACCGCAGAATCCTTGATTTCCTCAATTAAATTGGCTCCAGAGGTAGGGCTCGAACCTACAACCACACGGTTAACAGCCGCGTGCTCTACCATTGAGCTACTCTGGAACACAAAGGGACAGAAAAACTACATTTCTCGGGTTCTCCCGTCAATTTGATTCGTCAAATTTTTTGGCAGGTAGGGCAGAAAAAGGTGCTCCGCGCCGCCTGTACCACCCGCCGGATCGATGTGCCGCATTTTGGACAGGGCGTGCCTGTCCGATCGTAAACCCGCAGCCGTTCCTCGTAATAATCTGGCGTGCCGGGCACACTCCCGAAGTAAAACAGCCCGTCCGATTTCCCCCCGTCAAGATTGATTGGCACAGTGCTCCCAAACTGGATCGCCTCGGCCAGGACCTCACGGACAGCGCCGTGCAGCCTTTTCACCTGAGCCAAAGTCAATCGGTTCGCCGCCTTTTTCGGGGAAATCCGGGCGCGAAATAGGGCCTCGCTGGCATAAATATTCCCCACCCCGGCCACCAGGGACTGGTCCAGCAATTTAACCTTGATCGGCTGGCGCGAGCGCTTGAGTTCACGCGCAAAGCGCTCCGGCGTGAAGTTAGCTGTCAAAGGTTCCGGTCCCAGCCCATTAATCGCCGACAAATCCAGGCTGAGCCGCCCGAAATACCGCGTGTCCTCGAAGATGAAATTCGTGCGGCCCAAATCCAGGACCACGGCGGCATGTTTTGGAATGGGCGCTTTCTTCAGCGCCAGAAACATCCGGCCCGTCATGCCGAGATGTCCCAGCAAGGTCAATCGATCTCCCCCGCCCTTTGGCTGGAGCTGGAACAGCAGATACTTGGCCCGCCGGGTCAACGCCTTGAATTTTGCCCCGGTCAACGCGAGACGAAAACTGCGCTCCAAAGTTGGCCGCAGGCTTTTCGCACGATTAACCTGAACCTTCCTGACCGTTTTCCCGGGGAGAGCCCGGCGAAGATGTCGCACCAGTACTTCAACTTCAGGCAATTCAGGCATAAATCACGTAAGGTTTTTGACGGCACCACCTAGCTGGTCACCAAAGTGCCGATCTTTTCACCCAGCACCACGCGCTTCAAATTGTGGGGCTTGAAAAAGTCAAACACGATGATCGGCATCTTGTTGTCCATGCAAAGCGAGAATGCTGTCGAATCCATCACTTTTAACTGCCTTTGAAGCGCATCCAGATAGGTAATCTTCTCAAACCGCACGGCTTTCGGATTCTTCTTGGGATCGCTGTCATATACCCCATCCACCTTGGTGGCTTTCAGGATGACTTCAGCCCCGATCTCGTTGGCGCGCAGTGCCGCGGCGGTGTCGGTCGAAAAATAGGGATTTCCCGTGCCGCCGCCAAAAATGACCACGCGGCCTTTTTCCAGGTGGCGCACGGCTCGTCGGCGGATGAACGGTTCGGCCACTTGTGACATCGCAATGGCGCTTTGCACACGGGTCGGTGCGCCCAGCTTTTCCAAGGCATCCTGCAAGGCCAGCGAATTGATGATTGTCGCCAACATCCCCATGTAATCGCCCGTGGCGCGCTCAATCCCGCGTTCGCTCCCGCTTAGGCCGCGAAAAATATTTCCCCCGCCGCTCACCACCACGACTTGTACACCCAACTCGCGAACTTCACAGATTTGCTCGGCCATGTGTTGCACAGCTTCGGGCGAAATCCCGGTGCCATTGGCATCACCCAGCGATTCGCCGCTTAACTTGAGGAGGATCCGGGAAAATTTGGGCTTTTTGGCTGAGGTCATAAAAAGTGGGGCGCGCAAGGCACCGCGAATTACTACCAGCCACGGGGCAAATCGTCAATTCAAAGCCGTCTCAGTGGACACCGATAACCCCTTGTGGCAGGGTTACCTTGAAGACGAAAGTCTGAATTGTGGGTTTATGTTGTTCCCAAACAAAAATGGCAGGCGTGGCGAGTTCCGCAGTCCCTTCGCCAGGCATGGCATCAGCTGACGGAAATGGGTTCCAAAAGGGTTCCATTATCGAAGGATCGCGCCTTGCCAATTGTTAATTAGTAACGCAGGATTATAATTTATGGATGAATTAGTTTCCTCGCCAGTGTCGCCGCGTACCAGCAATGCCCTGCTTCGGCAGGTCGTGGTGATTGCCACCATACTGAGTCTGGCCACAGCCTACGGTTGGATGGCCTCCTTTGACCGGCAGCCGGGCGGCGATATGGCTTCGCACTGGAGCTGGGCCACCGCAATTTGGGGTCTGGTCGGCGCGGCGAGCAGCATTTTCTTCTGGCGCAAGATCTGGCCGCCCAAGGATCGCCCGCCGTCCACTCGCGGCCAAATCATCGCCGGTTCCGTGGTTTTGCTGTTGCCGGGCCTATGGTGGCTGACTTCTCCCTTGTGGTCTTTATCACGCCAAACCTTCCGGGACGTCGGCACCGGGCTTGTCGCAGCCGCCATGGTGTTAACCTTCGGCGCCTGGATGGTCACCCGCCTCATCAAAGCTTTTGAGAGCAGCGATACCCAGGACCTGGCCGATGAAGAATCCAGGAATTCCCCGCAACCAGTCGCCGGCACCGCCGACAATCTAAAATCAGGCCGAAATTGACCGACCGGGAACGTCCCCTTGTCGCGATAACACGCGAAATTGCTTTTTCAGGCGATCTGAAAAATCTAAGATGCTCCCATGGTTCACATTGGGATTGGTTATGACGTTCATCAATTGGTGGAAGGCCGCAAATGTGTCCTCGGCGGCGTCGAGATACCTTACCCGAGAGGTTTGGACGGCCACTCAGACGCAGATGCCTTGATGCATGCCATTTGCGACGCCGTTCTGGGCGCAATTGGCGAGGAAGATATCGGCCATTTCTTTCCCAATACCGATCCCCGCTGGAAAAATATTCCAAGCCGCATTTTCCTCGAGGAAGCGGCCAAGCAGGTGGCCGCTCGCGAAGGCAGAATCGTGAATATCGACGCCACCGTGATCGCCCAGGCGCCAAAAATTTACCCGCACATCGCCGCCATGAAAAAAAATATCGCCACCGCCCTCGGCGTTTCAGAGCAGCAAGTCGGCGTCAAGGCGACGACGAATGAATTGATGGGGTTCATCGGCCGCGGCGAAGGCATCGCCGCCATGGCTGTAGCCAGTGTGGATTGTTAATCAAATTAATGCCCAAAGCTGAAATTAGTTGGAAACGAGTCACCGAAGATGGTGAAAAATTGCAGGTCTACGTTCAACGCGTAAAGCGTGAATGGCGTTTTTTTCACCGGAAGCGGCGATTCGAGAATTGGGAGCCGGTCTCGGAGCCCCCTCTGGAAGATTGGCTGGAATTACTTGATGCCGTTCAACGCCTTATCACCCGTCGGCGCTACCAGCCCGACGACGAAGTCCTTTTGCGCCGGCAGATTCGCGAACATTTCCCGGAAGCCGACGTGTAAAAGCCGTCCGGCTCCGCCAACTATGGCGCTTCAACAAGTAATGTAACTGCTTGGAGCGAAGCTACATTGAGCCGGTGGGGCGAGACTCCGTCGAGCCCTGAAGCAAATCAATAAACGTGAGCTATTTAGAACTCGAGGGATTCTCAGCTCACCTCCAAAAAAGCAGGTTCCAGCCACTGCAACACTAGCAAACCCGTTAAACTTCAATAATTCGATGGCTGCACTTTTCCTTGAAGCACTCCAAACCATTTTCTCAAAAGTTAAATCCCGTATTCCGCCAAATTCCGATTTGCGCTGGCAATTCGCGCCAAAGACCTTAATTTGCCCGTATGGGACGTCAGCCACTGATTTTAGTTTCGCCCAGCATTGAGAAGCGTGGGGTGGAATTTCACGACCTATCGAGCAGTCTATCAATTCGTTATGAAGCGGCCATCATCGCCGCCGGGGGCATTCCGGTGGTCGCACCCGCCACAACCGACCGTGCCATCCTGGCCGAAAGTCTGCGCCGGACCGACGGTGTCTTGCTGACCGGCGGTGACGATATCAATCCCCAGTTTTACGCCCATCTCTACCGGCCAAAACTGACACCCAAAATCCTCAAAACCGTTGAGCAGACCCCGGATGACGGGGCGCGGGACCTGCGCGAGCTGCTGTTGATCGAGGAAATCTTCCGGCAGCGCAAACCGGTGTTGGGAGTGTGCCGGGGGCATCAAATGTTGCATGTGGCCTTTGGGGGACGCCTGATTGTGGACATTAAGCGGCAATGTCCCGGTGCCCTGAATCACCAGCAATCTGACAAGCCTTTGCAAGTCGTGCACGAAGCAACGTTGACACCGGGCTCATTACTGTCCAAAATTTGTAAAACGCGTGTATTGGGCGTGAACAGCACGCACCATCAGGGAATCGCGGAGCCAATGAATCCGTTTGTGGCAACCGCGCGAAGTCGGGATGGAATCGTCGAAGCGATGGAATTGCAACGGGGCATTGATTTACCGTTCTTTTTGAGTGTGCAATTCCACCCTGAACGGTTGGTGCAGAGACATGCCCGGTATCGTGCGATTTTCAGAACGTTTGTCGCGGCATGCGCAAAAAATATTAAAATAAAAAATGAAAGGTAAAATTCTTATCGTTGACGACGAGCCACAGTTGCGTCAACTCCTCAAGACGATCCTCGAGCCCGATTACAACATTGCCGAAGCCGAAAACGGCGCAGCCTTGCAAAAGTGCCTTCTGGGAGACCCGGTCGACGTCGTCTTGCTCGACCTCAAATTGCCGGATGCGAACGGACTGGACCTGCTGCCGCAGATTAAAAAGGCCTGGCCGGATTCAGAAGTCATCGTCCTGACCGGTGAAGCCACTTTTGAGGCGGCCGTGCAAGCCACCAAACGCGGCGCCTACCATTTCATTAACAAACCGTTCGATCCCCAGGTTCTGGAGGTCACTCTCGAACGCGCGATTGAAAACCGCCAGCAGAAGGAGGAGAATAACTCTCTTCGCCGTGCGCTCTCAACCATGAGCGGGGGCTCAGCCCCGGTTTTCCAGAGCGCGTCGATCCAGACTGTGGTGCGCACCATTGAGCGCGTGGCCCCCAGCGATGTCACCCTCCTGATCACCGGTGAAAGCGGATCCGGCAAGGAAGTTATTGCGGATCTCATTCATAGTTTGAGTTCCCGCGCCAAGAACCGGATTATCAAAGTCAATTGCGCCGCCCTGCCCCGCGAACTCATCGAAAGCGAATTATTCGGCTCCAAAAAAGGCGCCTTCACCGGTTCTAACTCTGACCGCGATGGCCTGTTTCGTCAGGCTGAAGGGGGAACACTTTTCCTGGATGAAATCTCCGAGATGCCGATCGACACGCAGAGCAAATTGCTGCGCGTCTTGCAGGATCAGGAAGTCCGTCCCGTGGGGGGCACCACCAGCTATAAAACCAACTGCCGGATCATTGCCGCCACCAACCGCAAACCGGAAGAAGCCATCAAGGACGGCAAATTGCGCGAGGATTTGTTCTACCGCATCAGCGCCATCTCACTGTATCTGCCGCCCCTGCGCGAACGCCGCGATGACATCATCCCGCTGGCCAATTCGTTCCTGCGTCGCTATGCCGCCCAGGCCAACCGCACCCTCCGCGGCTTCACTCCTCAGGCGATCGAACGGCTGACCTCCTTCGAATGGCCGGGCAACGTCCGCCAGCTCCAAAACGAAATCCAGCGCGCCGTTCTCCTCTCCGAGGGACCGGAAGTCAACGTCACCGACCTCTCGATCAGCGATATCAAGTTCATCCCGACCGAGGGCCATGACACCGGCTTCACCCTGCTCGAAGGCGTCGAACGCAATGCCATCATCCAGATGTTGAAAGAAACCAACGGCAACAAACTGGAAACAGCCAAGCGCCTCGGCATCGGCCGCCAGACGCTTTACAACAAGATCAAAGCCTACGGCATCGAAACCTGATCCCTTGGAATTTCAGCCTTGCGCCTTAAACCCGCAGGCCCTCAATGGCGGCGCCCCAAAAAGCGCCGCCATTTTCATTTATCAGATCGTAGGAGACGCCGTGAATGCTGCCGCTCATCGGCACAGGACGAGGGTGGACAAATTCTATTGCCGATCTCGGCGCCATGATGAATTGTTCCGGGACCCCGCGAACGTCCGGTTTTTCTCTTAGGATGAATAGATAAGCGGGATCGACGGATGAGCCGGTAACGCCCCTAAAGCGTGGTAGCCGTTCCCCTTCTCCTCGGGTAGAAGGCGGGGATGCGGGCAAGCAACCCCTTTCGCCGATCCAGGCGCCAACTTAAATTTCCCGTTACTTATTCCAGCCTTCTTCTTCCATAATCTACATTTGTAAAGATCACCCTTGACATTCTCTACAATTGTAAATAATGTCGCTGCATGACCAAATTGTCCACGGAATTGACCGAATCAGAATGGTCCATCATCAAGGCGGTCTGGGAAACCGAGCCCTGCACCGCTCCCGCCATTCAGGAAAGACTTTTCAAAGCCACCGGCTGGCATTATTCCACCGTTCGAACCCTCATGGATCGGATGGTGGCCAAGGGCATGCTCAGCGCTAAAAAGGAGGGCAAACTCACAGTTTACAGTTCCACCATCACCCGCACTGAAGCCCAGCGCGGCGAGCTGTTTTATGCGCTCAAGCATGCCTTCAATGGGGCTCTCACGCCCATGGTCCAATGCCTCTTGGATAGCAAAGATTTGAAAGCCGGCGAACTCGAAGAACTGGAGGCAATGATCAAGGCACACAAAAAATCCGCCCGAAAATAATCAATTGAATGAACCTCATGAACAGCCTGATTAATCACCTGAACGATGGTGGCGCGCCATTTTTACGTATTGCCTGGTCGATGTTTTGGCAGTCCAGCTTGCTGATCGTTGTAATCTTTTTACTGGATAGGATCCTCGCCCGCAGAATCCGCGCCTCGGTCCGCCATGCGCTTTGGTTGCTCGTTTTGCTGAAATTGCTGTTGCCGCCGGCTTTTGCCTTGCCAACCGGCGTAATGTGGTGGCTGTCGCCCGCAAAGCCGGCCGCAATGCAGTCGGCGGCAAAAAATTATAACGTCACCCTGGGCGAAATCGTAGCGACGCCGGAACAGCGCGCGCCGTCCCTTGTAGCCACGCCTGAACCACCAGCGACCGCGCTTAGTCTCGCAGGTGGCATCCTTGCCGGAAGCGGCATGGTAAGTTTGACTTTGCTTTTGTTGTCCGGATTTCGCTGGTGGCAAGTAAGGAAGACAATCAGGAGTGCCTCCGAAATGCCTGGTCTTGCCGACGCACTGGAAAACGCTCAAAGACTGGCCGGCTTTCATTCCATGGTCCGGTTGAAAACCCTTGATGAAAGGGTGTCACCCGCGGTGTGCGGATTGTTTCGCCCCGTTATTTTGCTACCGCGTACGTTGGCGGAAACCCTGTCCGCCACCCGCCTCCGCACCATTTTGGTCCATGAAATCGTTCACCTGCGACGTCGGGATGTCTGGGTGAATTGCGCGCAGGCTCTGTTGCAGATCGTTTATTGGTGGAATCCCCTGCTTTGGTTCGCCAATGGCTGCATCCGCCAGGTTCGCGAGGAGGCGGTGGATGATGCCGTCATGCTCGCGTTGCGTGATGATTCGGCCGAATATGCACCGACTCTGGTGGAAGTCGCCCGGCTGTCCCTGCCCCGCCCATTATTCAACCTCGGACTGGTCGGAATCCTGGAAACCCGCAGCGCTCTGAGGCAGCGGATTGAACGGCTGGCGAATTTTCACCCGCCCCACCGCGCGGGGCTGACACTTTTTTCACTATGTGGCATTTTTGCCTTCAGTGCCGTGGCCTTGCCCATGGGCGAAGCACCCACTCCAGAGCAAAATCCCCTGGCCAATATCGCGTCTGAGGCCGGAGCGCCGCCGCCGCCCGTCAAGTTGGACGGCGAATCTACACTGTCTTCAAACAGTGCTCCTTCCCAGCGGAAAAGCGTCCTCATCGAAGCGCGCATTTTCCAGATGAACGATGGTGACCTCCGTAAATTCACCTCGGGGTTGGGGTCATATGAAAATTCCTCGTCGGGTAACGCGTTTTGGTTAGCCTCGCCCGGGCAATTTAATTCCCTGCTGGCAAATCTGGCCGCATCGGGTCGTCCCTTGATCCAACGTCCGCGCATCCAAACCTTCGACGGCATACCGGCCGAATTCTTTGTCAGCAATCAGACAAACAGCGTTGAATTCGATTGCACACCTTTTGTGGAGAACGCGTCGATCGACCTGATCTTGAAAGGCAGCGTCTTCATCGGCGCACCTGCGAATAATCTCACCAACCGTTTTATCGCAGTTAAAATGTTGAAAACCCACGGGGGAATGGTGCTTCGTATTAATGATCATAGCGGCCCTGCAAACAAAAACTTGGTCGCGCTTTTAAGCGCGGAAATAATCACGAACACCCCGCATGTCCAGCAGCGCCTACAGTCAATAATAAAACCAGCGCACCAGATTAACGGCCCTGCTCCTGCGGCAGACTCCACCAACCAACTCCTTGTCCGCACATTCCGGGTGGACCCACGCACCTTTGCTTCTAGTCTGAAGCAGGTCGGTGTAGATTTGGACGACAAAACCAACTCACCCGCCCGGATTGCGGCTGGCTTTCGCACATTTTTTGACAGCCTTGGGGTGGATATGAAGTCTCCTCCTGGCAAGTCCGTCTTTTACAAGAATACTACCGGCCTGCTGTTCGTGCGGGCCACCGAAAACGATTTGGATATTATTGAAAGAGCCATGATAATTCTGAACACCCTTCCGCCGCAAATCCACATCAAGGCGCGTTTTATTTACATACCCAGGGGATCCGCGTTGAGCTTTGAAAGCCTCAAGTTTTCGGCCGATGCCGACAATGGTAGTTTCACCGGCATCCTCTCGCCGACGAATACCAGTAACATCTTGCACACTTTGGAATTGCTAAGAGGCGCCGAAATGCTGGCCGAGCCGGAAGTCACCACCATCAGCGGACGGCAGACCCAGATGCGGGCCACCGAACTCATTTCCGTGGTGACCAATGTGGCTTATCAACCAAATATTACCAATGGATCTGGTTCGTTTATTCCTCAAGTCGAACAGGTCGAAGCCGGCCCGGTCTTGGATGTTGTTCCATATGTCTTGGCCGATGGCTTCACCATTAACCTGGCCATTACCCCTTCCTTGATCGAATTCTTGGGCTACGACACCCCTCCAAATGAACATCTTTCCAACAAAAACACCCGCGTCGAAGTGCCCGCCATTTTGCCGAGATTCAGCGTCCGGAAGGTGACCACCAACCTGAATCTGCAGGACGGCCAGACCGTTATCATCGGCGGAATGCCGGAAAATAATGACATCAATGGAACACCCCCCGGCTCCAGCGCAAAATCAGGCGGGGACGACCGGGGATTGCTGGTGATGATCACCGCTAACATCGTCGATGTAGACGGCAACCTGGTTCATCCCGACAATTAAACACCTGCTCCTTCCCGTAAATTCGCGTCTGGGAGGTGGTATGCCAAGCCGAGGTTCGACATACTTAGCGGTTAAGAGTCTTGCCTTAATTTAGCATGGCGGCACACCGCAAACACCCGTGAAGCGTGGCGGTGCTTCTCAAATGCCAGTCCGGCTTCGGACCTTTGTGCCTCGGAGTCTCTTAAGAAACAAGATTTGCAAACCATTAATATACAAAAAACTGTGCAATGCTGTTTTTTTCCTTAATCAGCGCCCCACGGGCGTCCTTGCTCTGTGGCAAAACCGGATTTACAACTTCCTCAACTCCGACCCCGCCAACTGAATCAACGGATTGATTGTCGCCGCATCAAATTGAAACCGGCACCCGGCCGCCGAAAACAACTCCGGCAGCGGCCGCGAACCGCCGAGGTTCAGTGCTTTCTTGTAAGCCGCCAGCGCGCCAGCCTTGTCCCGTCGTGAATTGGCCCACACCTGCAGCGCACCGAGCTGGGCAATGCCGTATTCAACGTAGTAAAACGCGTGGATGAAAATGTGCAGCTGGCGGTGCCACGAATAAGCCCGCGATTCCTCGTAGCCGCTCCATTCCACGTCCCCGCCAAACCGATCCATCAATTTTAAATAGGCCGCCTTGCGTTCGGCTCGCGTGTGGTTTGCGTGTGTGTAGATCCAGTGCTGAAACGCGTCCACCGTGGCCATCCACGGGAAAAACCCGATAATCCCCTCCAAATGGGTTTTGCGCGCACGGTTTGCCTGCGGCACCGGATAAAACTCCTCCAGGAATTCGTTGCCCAGCAATTCCATCGACATGGAGGCAACCTCGCAGAATTCTATCGGCGCATTGCGATACGGATACAAATCTTCACCGTGAGTGGCCTGCGCATGGAATGCGTGGCCCGCCTCGTGCAACAACGTCTCCACGTCGCGTTGCAATCCCACTGCGTTCATGAAAATGAACGGCACCCGCGCCTCGGAAAGCGTGGATTGGTACCCTCCCGGCGCCTTGCCTTTCCGGTTGTCCAGGTCCAGCAACTTCAAATCCTGCATCTGCCGAAAGCCAGCCGCCAGTTCCGGATCCAGCTGGTCAAAAATCTTTTGCGTGCGCGAAACCATTTCGCCCACTTCCCCGAAGGGTTTCAGGGGCGGCCTATTTTGCGGATCCACCGCCAGGTCCCACGGCCGCAGTTTGTCCAACTGCAACTGCCGTTTGCGCTCCTGCTGGATTTGCCGCACTGCGGGAACAATTTCCTTTTCGATGGCGTCATGGAACTGTTCGCAATCGCGCGGCGTATAATCAAATCGGCCCTTCAACCGGAAGGCATAGTCGCGGTAATTGTCGCAACCGGCGTTTTTGGCGATTTGCGTGCGCAGTTGGATCAACTGGTCAAAAATTTCCTCACACTTGTCGGCATCCTGCAACCGGCGTTTCGCCACCAACTCCCAAGCCTCCTGGCGCAGCGACCGGTCAGGTTCCTCTAGGTGTCGGCCCATCTGCACCAGCGTCTTTTCCTCACCACGAAAATTCACCGTCTGGGCGCCAATCAACTTCTGGTACTGCTGGCTCAGCTTGGCCTCCTCCGTTTCAAGCGCCACATTTTCCGGCCGGAACAGTTCCACATGATTCTTCACGTCCCGGTCAAAAACATGAAAGCGGCTGGCGGGCAGCTTGCCGCGTTGCGGGTGCGTCACATAAATCTTCTCCAGGGCAAACTGCCGCGGCTTGAGATGCGGCTCGATGTTTTCCAAAAAATCCAGGTAAGCCTTTTCTGCCTCCGGATTGTCCGTGTGACACGTCATGGCAATATAACGGCGAGAGGATTCCTCATCCAGTGCCGCGCTGAGCTCGCTCCAATCCAGCAGCCATTTTTCGAGTTCGGCAGCCGATCCCGCCCGCGCGGCGCGCGCTTCCAATTGGTCGAACAACGGCGCGATTTGCGGCCAATCACCCAGGTTCAATTCGGCGGGAACAAATGAACGCGGTTTAGCGGCGTCTAGTTTTCCAAACGGCAACAAGTTCATCCCCGAAGCTTAAAGGGGAACCCCCGAAGGTGAAAATGATTTTTATTGCCGCAACCGGGGTGTCGACCATCGCAACAACCGCAAGGCATTGCCAATGACGATCAAATCCGAGCAGCCCATCGCCGCGGCGCAGAACACCGGGCTGATGAAACCAAGGGCTGCCAGTGGCACGCCCAGGGCGTTGTAAAAAAAGGCCCAGAACAGGTTTTGCCGGATCGTGCGCAACGTCGCCCGCGCCAGCCCGAGACATTCTGGAACCGCCTCGATTTCCGATTTGAGCAATATAATGTCCGCCGCTTCGCGCGCAATATCACTGGCCCGGCAGACCGCAATTCCCAGGTCCGCCTGCGACAACGCGGGCGCATCGTTAATCCCATCGCCCACGAACGCCACCCGCTCCCCGCGCGCCTGCAGCCTTTTCACAAAATCCGCCTTCTCCGTCGGGCGCACCTGAGCGAAAACATTCTCCGGCGGAATGCCAATCTCCCGGGCCATCGCGAGCGCCGCTTGCTGGTTGTCGCCCGTCAGCAGAAAAGTTTTGAGTTTTTGTGACTGCAACTGCCCCACCACTTTCGCCGCACCGGGCTTGAGAAAATCACGCAGCGCGAAAATCCCGAGCAACCTGTTTGCCCGGGCCACGCCTACCACCGAAGCCCCCTCCGACTGCCACTTCTCGATCTGCGGCTCGTTTTCCGGGATGTTGATTTCGCAGGCGCGCAACCAGGCCAGCGAACCGAGCCGGAGAATTTGCCGCTGCCCGTTCTCAACCAAAACTTCAGCCTGGACTCCCGACCCGGCAATTTCCCGGCAGTTCTTCAATTCCAGGATTTCCGGCGGAAAGCACGCCAGAACCTTGCTGACCGGATGATTGGACTGGCGAGCCAGGGCGGACGCGATCTTTTGCGCCGATTCTTTTGCCGATTCGCTTTCCGTCGGCGTCCACGGTCCGGCTACCGCCAGCCCGCCAGAGGTCAACGTCCCCGTTTTGTCAAAGATCACCGCTGTGATTTGCCCGGCCTTCTCCAGCGCGATCCCGTCCCGGATCAAAATGCCCCGCCGCGCCGCCGCATTGGCACTGGCCATGATCGCGGCCGGCGTGGCCAGTCCCATTGCACAGGGACAAGCGACAATCAAAACCCCCGCCGCAATAATAAATCCCGCGGCCGCCCCCGCCGGCAAATGGCTATGCCAGAGGAATCGACCGAGAAATTCGTGCACTTGCAACATCGACTGCGGGGCCAGTCCCCATCCCAAGCCGGCAAGCAGCGCGATGGCCACCACCACCGGCACAAACACACCGCTGATGCGGTCGCCGAGACGCTGGATTTCCGCGCGACTGGTTTGCGCCCGCTGCACCGCGGCAATGATCTTCGCCAGCGCGGTGGTCTCCCCTGTGGCGGTCACCCGGACCACCATCCGGCCATTCAAATTCAACGTGCCGGCAAACACCGTGCTAGCGGATTTCTTTTCCGCCGGAAGGCTCTCCCCCGTGAGCATGGATTCATTCACCGACGAATTCCCTTCCATCACCGTTCCATCCACCGGCACGTGCTCCCCGGCCCGCAGGACAATCCGGTCGCCAATCTCCAGTTCCGCCACCGGCACTTCCTCCTCAACGGCTGGCGATACCTTGCTGGCTTGGGAAAAAGTCAGGGCGCGGAGATTAAACACAGCGCCTTCCTGCCTTTGTTTTTCCGCCTCGGGATTCCGGATCCTTCGAGCCATCGGCGGTGCCAGACTCAGCAGTGCGCGCAGCGTGCCACTCGCCTGGTCGCTCACCTGCGCCTCCAGCCAATGCCCAAGACTGATCAGCGAAATGATCGCCGCTGCCTCCATGAAATACAGGTGCCCTCCACGCCCCGACAACAATGCCCACGCGCTGTAACCAAACGCCGTCGTCGAACCAAGGGCCACCAGCGTGTCCATGTTCGAATAGCCCGCCTTTAACTGATTCCAAGCGCCCCGATAAAACGGCGCTCCGGCGAAGATTTGGACCATTCCCGCCAGCGCGAAGGCAAGCCATTGGAACCAAGGCTGCAGCATCAGGCCAAAGCCCCAGTCACCCGTCATTAAAAAAACAGTGACCGCGACGCCGAGGATCAGATTCCACTGCCAGCGGTCTGGTTTTGAATCTGCGTCTCCCCCTTCAGTCGGATCGAATTCCACCGCTTTGAAACCCGATTGCGCAATTGCCGCCAGCACCGCCGGAACATTCGTCTCGCGGCCCTTCCAGCGCACCGTGGCCGTCTTGTTGGCGAGCGAAACAGTCGCGCTGTCAACGCCGGTGGCGCTTTGAATGGCTTCGGTTACGGTGCGCGCGCAATTGTTGCAAGTCATGTCACTGACCCGTAGCTCGGTTGTGTTGGATGTAGCCATTTACCAACCCTCACTTTGCCACGCGTCGAACCCCTTTTAAACCTCATTTTAAGGATAGCCGCCGGTCAGAATCGCCAGATTGTCCATTTTTTATGATCGCCGCGTCCTTATGCGATGCAGTTTACAGCGCCGCATGTTACCAGAGCGGGCTAAAAATGCTGGCATGCTTTATGCCTGATACGGATCGAATGCTTTTGCATGAGGCGAGAGCAGCCGTAACAATAAATGAAACAATGGTTATGCTGTCCAGCTAACCAAAGCGGAGACCACTATCCGCATCGAACTGGCCAAGGATTTGGCCAATAATTAAGAATCTCGCGAGCACAAACCAAAATGGGACGGGGCGGACCAAAATTACAAGGGCCGCCCCTCCTTCTTTTTTAGGGGCTAGCCGGCGAGGGGCTGATCTCGATGCCGTTAATTTGGGGATTCTCGATATTGCTGGTGAATTTGATTAGAAAAACGCCATTGGTCACCGTTGCGTCCGTCGTGATCACCACCGCCTTTAGCGGTCCACCGGCCGTCTTATAGACGTCAAAATCCTTGAAATCCTTCCCCTGGACGTTAAAAGAAAACACTCGGTCCCCCGCTTCCGTGATGCCCTCATAAGTCTCGGCGAAATAAAGTTTCACCTGGTAATGACCGTTCGCCAGCTTGCAGGCGAATGAATCCATGCCGAAATGCTCCGTTTTGAAAATCACTGAATTAGCCACATTGGTGACTTCCACATCCGGACGCTCGATCACATCCCCCCCCACAAACCCCGCGTCCGGCACCCAGGTGTTTCCATCCGGATCTTTCACCGGGGCGGAAGCACCCGCATTGACGCGAATAACGCCATCGGGTCCTGCCTGCATGACCGCCGCATCCGGCTGCGCGGGAGCCGCTATTGCCGCCGGCGCCGGCACGGCCGAGGCTGACGCTGTAGTTGCGCTCTGAACCGCCGGCGGCGGCGTGGCTGACGTGCTCTGGCTAGAGGGAGTTTGGCAGCCCGTCACCCCCAAAAGGGCGAAGGCCAGCAACGACAGCGAAACATTTAATTTTTTCATATTTGTTTAGAGGTTTGGCGCTTTCGCGTGAGACCCGAATGGCAATGCTTGCCCACACACAAAAGCTGGAATTGAGAAAAATGTGCCAGCCCTCCACTCCAACTGCAATCCGACATTTGTCGTATTCTTCACCCTCTGCATAGGACACGACGCGAGCAGTGTCAAAACCTGATAATTAGCCCTTTGCGGTCAGAGCGTTTCGAAAACCGTTGCAGCCACATAGAACAACGACTGTCCTGATACGGAGTGCGGTGCGAGGCGAAGCCACACCACTTTCGGAGCGGACCAGACAAACGGGCCTCGGTAATGAACAATTCCAAATCGCCGACGCCGCCAAGCTCTGCCGCCACAGTTCTGAATTATCGCCATAACATTCAGCCTGATTTCGGCATCAGTCCAGAGTCACCGGAATCGCCAACCCACCTTAAGCGCGGCAGAAAGTCCCTTTTCAAACGAGGTTCACAGAATTTCCACGGCGCGGAAAAATCGGCTGGCCGGACTCGTCGTCGTCAATCCGTTTACCTAGAGCAGGCCGTTGGTCGGAATAACCGCGTTGGTGAGCAGAAGCCATTGGACATGTCCCCTGCGGCAAAAAACGGTTGTACGGTCCATGAAAAATCAGGGAGAAAGATTGCTGCACGAGTCCTTTTGCCCCGGCTGGGGAGCGTGCCGGGCTGATCAATGCCTTTGCCTCTGTCAGTTCCAGCTCAACGGTGTTGGTCGCGTCGCAGGCAATCCGGAATTTCGTTTGCACACAGGGCGAAAAAGTCTCCAGCATTAATTGATCAGGTGTCAGGAGGTTCATCTTGAAAAGCGTCTGCCGTTCTAACGTGGCTGCGATTATTCGACAACCCTAAGTCACCAGGCTGATTTTGTAAAGTCAAAGGCGGACCTTCCCCTTGCGACGGGGCGCATACTGACACTGCTCCTGTGAAAGAACTATCGCGTTGCCCCGTCGACGTACCGCAGGCCTCCGAGCCTGCCGTATCGCGGGTTTCCAAACCCGCATGCCATCCATCGCTCGAACGCGCCCCTGATTTCCGCGCGCCGCCGATTGGGATATCGGAGGTACCTTCGCTTCCGAACGCAATCAAAACCGAGGCAGGACGGGTGAGAAATACTTTCGCTTCAACAGCAGCCATCCCTTCGTTCATCCTTTTAAATTCCCCCATTCCACGAGGGAAGTGCCAGGGTGCACCCGCTTGCAACCGAAAGTTCGCCGCTCAATCCTCCAGTTGGCTACAACCAGATTTACTTTGCTGGCTTGATCCAAACCCATAAATTTACGTCCATGAAATCATTCGTGCGCCACCTACTGGTGCTGATCTTCCTGGCTGCTATCAGATCGGAGGCGCAACCCGCATCATCCGCCGCCACGAACGCGCCCGATTTGCTGCCCGCCTCAAGTCCCTATGGCGAAGCCCGGGTCTTCCGGAATATTGCTTACGTTGACCACCCGACCCCCCGCCAAAACTTCGATCTATATTTGCCAAAAGACCGGGGGAATCACCCCTCCAGACTCATCATCTGGATTCACGGCGGGGCTTGGATGTCGGGCATCAAGGAATGGGACAACGTGAAATATCTGGTCCAACACGGCTACGCAATCGCCACCCTGGATTACCGCATTACTCCGGAAAATACATTTCCCGCCCAGATCCAGGATTGCAATGCCGCCCTGAATTTCATTCTCGCGCACGCGGCGGATTATGGCATCAGCTCCCGGCAATTTGTCGTCGCCGGCGCCTCCGCCGGCGGACATCTCGCACTGCTGTTGGGTCTGGCGCGCCAGGAAAAAAGCTTCGGGGCGGATCCCGCCATCAAACCCCCGGCCATTCTTGATTTCTTCGGACCCACCGATTTGGACCGCGCGAAGGCAGACACGCCCCCCGACTTTCCGCAAAAATCGATTGATACGATTCGCGACGCTCTAACCAAATTGCTGGACGGCCCGCCTGAAAAAATGGCTGTCCAAGCCCGCTGGGCCAGCCCGATAAACTATGTCAGTCCGGCCAATCCACCGGTCCTGATTCTCCATGGCAGCAAAGACGACCTAGTCCCTCCCGTCCAAAGCCAGCGGTTAAAAACCGCCTTGACGCAAGCCGGCGTCAAAAACGAACTCATCTGGGTAAACGGCGCCCCGCACGATGGCCCCCTGTTTTCCACACCGGAAATCCAAACCAAAGTCCTTGCCTTCCTCGACGAAATCTTCGGCTCGATCAAATAAGGCAGGTCCCTGGAAGCCGCCCGCCCTTGTGCCTTCTCCTTTGTTTATTTAAAAATTCTGCATCAAGTTGACTGCTTGCGGCCTTGGAAGTTTGCTTCAATTCGCGGTTAAGAAGTTTGTTGCTTCGCCATCACCGCGCTCGCAATCGAATTCACATTCTGCAAAACCCCCCGCGCCACCTCGGGATCCGCAATCTTCAGTCCAAAATGCTTCTCCAGCGCCACAACCAATTGCAGCGCATCCACGGAATCCAAACCAATTCCGCCCGGGCCAAACAAAGGTTGTCCGTCCTCGATTTCCTCCGGGGTAATTTGCAGCATCAGGTCTTCCACCAGCATACGCTTGATCTGCGCTTTGAGTTCAGTTGGACCAGTCATGAGAGAATGTCACCGTGTTTCAATTTACTTCAATTAATTTTGCGCGCAAAGCCTGTGAACTTGCCCGCCTCGGCGCAAGCCAGAAATATCAATCAACCAGGCTCCGGCAGCCTGACAGCACCTGCCCACCTTAAACCCGATTCGAAAAGAAACGCGCCCCAATGGCCTGCTGGTTCGCGCCACTCACACTCACCAAGGCTGTCGGATGTTCTTTTTGGGTGACAGCATCGCATGCCGCGACGCATTGCCACGCCGCCGAGGCAACGAAAGCCTCGCCCAGCAAAGGCTTTAGCGCCACCCGCCTGCCCGGATGGTTGTGGAACAGTTCCGGCTGGTTCTCCCCCATGCACAGCAATTCGTCCGCCGAACCATCACCCAATTCTGCCGCCATCTTTTCCACCGCCTCGGCCCGGCTCTGTTTCTGCGTGAAAGAAAACGAATCAGTGATGGTTTTTAGTTCTGCGCTCGAGGCACGGTCTTTCCTAAGATAGAGCGCCCCGGCGCCGCCGGTGTAAATCGTGTCGCGACCGAACAACCGGACCGCGTCCGCCACGATCCAGTCCATCTCCTCCGCCCCGATCACCAGGCAGGCATCAGCCTGGTCAAATTCCAGCCAGTCCGCCGCCAGGGCGAGCCCTTGCAAAAACATGCCGTCGTCACCCACCATCGTGTAATTGACCGTGGCGGACTTCAAATACGCCGAAAGGTGGCTCGCGGGCGCGTTGAAAACGGTTTCGGGAAAAACCAGCGGACTCGCCGTCGCCGGTTCCTTCAAGACTTCCTCGTAAAACCGGCGCGAATAGGTCACCCCGCCCGCCATCATGCAAACGATCACCCCGATCCGCTGGTTGCCCTGCAAACTATCGGTGGCATCCTCCCCCAAAGCTTCGAGGGCCGCCGCAACAATATGATGCGTCATCACGCCCGCGCGGCGAAGTCGCGGATGCGCCAGAAAAGCCGGCCGCACCGGCGCTGATGGAACCGTCCGGACTCGCAAAGGTTTTTCCCAGCCCGGCCGCACCAGCGTTTGCACCGGCAGTGGCTTGCCTCGTTGCAGCGCCTGGCTCAATGCCGGCGCGCCCCAACCCGCGGGGGAAACCGCGCCATACCCGTGGATAAAAATCCGGTTCAAGCCCACCTCCGAAAGATGAGCGAGGCATTGGCGCCGCCAAAGCCGAAGGAATTGGAAATCACAGTATTGAGTTTGCGGTCCATCGGCTCGCGCACCACCGTAAAACGGCAGGCCGGATCCGCCGTTTGCAGCGCGGTTTCCGGCGGCAGCCATTGGCCGCGCAAGGCCATGAGGCAGACCACGGCCTCAACCGCCCCCGCCGCCCCCAGCAAATGTCCGATGCTCGCCTTCGTCGAACTCACCGGCAACGTGCTGGCCCTTTCACCCGCCCAGCGATTAATCGCCAGCGCCTCGGTCGCGTCATTGTGCGGCGTCGCTGTTCCGTGCGCATTCACATAATCGATGTCCGCCGGCGCCACCTCCGCGCTCGCACACGCTGCGTTCATCGCGGCATATGCAGCGTCGCCCTCCGGATGCGGCTGCGTCAAATGATGCACATCCGTCACCGCCCCATAGCCAATAATCTCGCCCATGATTTCTGCGCCGCGCTTTTTGGCCGAAGCCAGCGTTTCCACCGTCAGCACCGCCGCGCCCTCGCCCAGTGTCAGCCCATTGCGTGTCGCATCGAACGGCCGGCACGGCGTCGGCGCCAGCGCTTGCAGCGAATCAAAGCCCGCATACGTCAACTGACAGAGCGCATCGTAGCCGCCGGTCAAAACGCGTTCCGCCCGGCCATGCCGCACCATTTCCCACGCCCGCCCGATCGCATTCGCGCCCGAGGCGCAGGCATTGGAGATGATCGTGATTGGCCCGCTAAAACCAAATGCATCGCACACATCCAAGCCTTGTCGCTGCACCTGGTAACCCACCACCCGCGTCGCCTGGTCCTTGAAGTGATGCGCCGCCGAAATCGCCTGGTGCAGATAAGCCTCGCCCAAAGCCATTTCACCGCTCGTCGTCCCCAACACCACCGGCAGGTTTGCCTCCGCCATCCAACCCGATTGCGCCCACGCTCCCTGCGCCGCATGCAGCAGCATGCGCGCAGCCCGATTCAACCGCGCCTGGTTTTTTGAAGATAATTTTGTCCTCGCTAGCTCCGCCGGCAAATCCACCTCTGCGGCAATCTTCGTCCGCTGCCGCGAAACGTCAAACTGCGTCACGGGACGAAACGCCGCGCGACCGGCGCGAAAACCCGCCGCGTTCAGTTCCCAGCCAATCCCCAGTGCCGTCACAACTCCCACGCCCGTCACCACGACGCGGTGCGCGGGTCCGTGTGGAATTGGCAACGGAAAGAGCACGTGGATTCAGGCCGCAGCTGCGGCAGTCACACCAGGTTGACGGTCTGTTTTCTTGTCGGTCCGGCCGCGATAATAATCCGCCAGCCCGATCTCCGAGGGTTCAAATCCCTGCGTTGCCAGGACTTTGAGCACCCGCTCTTCAGTCATGATAAAGCGGTCGCGCTGGTAAATCACATAATCCTCCCGCAGATCGCCCGGCGTCAAATTCATCGTCACCAGGTTCGCTCCCGCCGCCAGACCGTGCCGATACCCGTCCGGTTCCATCAGGTTCAACGCGCTGACCGCGGGAATGACCCAGTCCGGCCGCATTAGCCGCAGGGCCGCGATCGAGTTCAACGTCCAGTTCGCCTCGGCCGCCGCTGCCGTCGCCAGCGGCGTTTCATCGCCGGGGATGAACGGACTCACGCTGCAGCCTTGCAATGGCAGTGAACGTGCCACCGCGAAATTCTGTTGCAAGTCGGTCAGCGTCTGGCCCGGCAGACCGGCAATGAAACCCGAACTCACGTTCCAACCGGATTCAGCCAGCATCCGAATGTGCTGTAGTCGTTCCTCAAGCGTGCCGGGAGCGGAAAATTCGCGGTAGCGCGCCGGATCTCCAATCTCGAATTTCATGATGTAGATGCTCGCGCCCGCCTCCCGCAACTCACGGTACAAGGCGGGCGTCAACGTGCCCAGACAGACGCTGATGCCCAGCGCCGTCTCCCGCCGCAGCATTCGGATGAGCGGCAATACCACTTCACGCACCGCCACCGGATCCTCGCCCGCCTGGATGTTGATGTCCGTCACACTGGCGGGCCGATGCCGCAACAGCAACTCGGCAATCTGCTCCGCGTTGGCGCGAAATCGATGCAATGACGCATTGTCCCGTCGCATGCCGCAATAGGTGCAATTCTCGCGGCAAAAGTTGGAAATCTCCACCACCGCCCGCACAAAAACTTTTTTGCCGAATTGTTTCCGCGTCGCCGCCGCGGCGCACTCGTGCAATCGCACCTGCGCTTCACCTTGCAAGGACAGATCCGGTTCGCCGGGAAAGTAATTACCGTCGCGTGTCATGGACATAATTCAGACCGTTTGCTCTGGCACCCCGACCCCGGGTCGCATCGACGCCAACGAAAGGGGGCTGGCCCTCCCGCAATTGAAATTTGCATGCACTGCCAAGGTAATTTAGAATTAGATAATGAAAATGAAACAAAAATTGTTACTGGCCGGCGCCTTGCTCCTTGCCGCGCCCTTCTCGACTTTCGCGGATGAACTCACGGCTTTGCAGTTAATCCACCGCGGCGATCAGTTCGTCGGCGTTCAGAGCAAGGACAAGGTCGTTCAGATCCGCTCCGAAAAATCCATTGCCAGCCTCACTCCGAATATCTGGTACATCGTTTACTACGATCCGGATGCGACCTTCAAGGCCGCCGAGGTCAAATTTGGCGGCGGCGAAGAGATGGAAGTAACCCATCCCTGGCGCATCCTCGAAATGGGCAGCGATGATCACCGCGTGCTCGACAGTTCCAAGCTCCGGGTGGATTCCGATCAGGCCATCCGGATCGCCAAATCCCAGCCCGTCCTGTCCAACCTCAAGCTCACCGCCACCCAGCTCTGGCTAGAGCACGGCGACAACGGCCCCCAATGGCGCGTCAAGCTTTGGGCCGCCCGCATCAATAACCACGACGGCGACGCGGATATCGGCATCGTAATCCTCTCGGCAAACGACGGCTCCCTTATCGACGTCGACCTCCATCCTAACAGCGTGGATTAAATCGCTGCACCTAAACGAACTATTGTATGGACTGGCGCCGCGAATGTGCAGCCGTGATTCCCTGCTTTAATGAAGCAGCGCAAATCCACCGCGTCGTGTCCGCCGTTCAAAACCATCTTCCCGCCGTCATCGTCCTCGACGACGGCTCCACGGATCGGACCGCCGAAAAAGCCCGGTTCGCCGGCGCGCAAATTGTCCGGTTGGATCGGAACTCAGGCAAAGGTTCGGCCTTGCGGGCCGGTTGGCGTCGCGCCCACGACCTCGGTTTTAAATGGGCTTTGATGCTCGATGGCGATGGCCAGCACGCGGCTGCCGATATCCCCAAATTCTTTGCCTGCGCCCGCTCCACCGGAGCCTCGCTGGTCGTGGGCAACCGGATGAACCAGCTTGAGGACATGCCGTTCATCCGCCGCTGGGCCAACCGCTGGATGTCCCGCCGCATCTCCCGGCTGACCGCCCACGAACTCCCCGACTCCCAATGCGGCTTCCGGTTGGCGAGGTTGGATCTGCTCCTTGAATTGCCCATCCAATCGAACCGGTTTGAGATTGAGTCCGAAATGTTGCTGGCGTTTTTTGCAGCCGGCCAAAAGGTGGAGTTCGTCCCCGTCCAGACGATTTACCAGTCGGGCGCGAGCAAAATCAATCCGCTGACCGACACCTTGCGCTGGTTGCGCTGGTCTCGTCTCAGCGCGCGCCCTTGCGGGCCTGCAGCACAATCCGCGTCCCGTAATACAGCCAGACTTTCGGGCTGGGAATTTCCGCCCGCGCCGCCAGTGCCCGCCATTCGCGACGGCGAAAGCCCCGCTTGATCGAGATCATCCCGTCCTCGCGCAACTTGGCACCGGTGCCCATCAGGCTCAAGGCCGGCCAGAGCAGGCTGTAAAACCCTGCGTTCCGGTGCAGGTCGCAAATGAACATGGCATCCCGAGTCACCCGCCACGCCTCGCGCCAGTGTTGCACCACTTCCGCATCGGTGAGATGATGCGTCATCTGGGACGCCACTACGAGGTCGAAGCTCCGCTCCGCAAACGGCAGCTCCAAGGCCGAGCCCGTGACAAAGCGGGCGTCATCCCCCGGCTCCGCGTGAACCGGATTGATGTCGAGGTTGGTAAAACGCCAATCCCAGCCGCGGCTTTCAGCCCATTCAGAAAGCACCCGGCCAAGCAGTCCCGTGCCGGCGCCCACGTCCAGGATGTCCAGGCTCGCGCAGCGTTGCTCACCCAGCCAGCCTGGCAGCCGGCTGACGAAGGGATGATCAAAGCGAAAAAGATGGTTGATGCGGTCAAGCTCGCGGAAGGCGGCAACTCGCTCCGCCTCCGGTCGTTCCGGGGCGTCAAAATATTCTGCTTGCGTGGAGCGTTCGCGAAAAAACATGCTCTCGAATAATTTAAAAATGCGCCATTATGCCTCAGACAAACTTTTTGGCCGGTCGGGACGCTGCGCGGCGGCGTCCGCGCACAGCGTAGCGCGCTTTCCCTGCCCCGATTTTTTGCGCCCGACTTAATCCCATAAAAATGCAAACAACTCAAGCCTCCGCCGCCAAATGGCCCGCCCTCGTGAAATTAATCGTCCGCAAGGCCGTAATCTTTGTGGTGGTGACCGTGCTCTTCGGCTGGTTTTACGCCTGGGCCACCCCGCGCGCCTACCCGGCCAATCAAGCCGCCGGCTTCGGCTACGGCTTCCTCCACGGCGCCCTCATGCCGCTCTCGCTCCCCAGCCTCGTCACCGGCCACGACGTCCGGATTTACGACGACAACAACCTCGGCCGCCTTTATAAGATCGGCTACATCTGCGGCGTCGATGTCTGCGGCCTCGTCTTCATCGGCCCGCTCTTCTGGCAACCACGCAAGGTCACATCCACCAGTTCTGGTAAATCTGAATGATGTTCAAATCCCCGCCCGCCCAATAACGATTGGCGGCCAGTGAAAACGTCTTCCGGCTGCAATCAAAATGCAACTCTGCCGGCGCATCCGGATTGTTGGGATCATACGCTGTGAATACCTTTTCGTTCCCGCCTTCCTTCGCCGCAAAGACAATCATCCCGTGATTGATCTTCAGCGCCGGAAACGTCACCAAATGGATGATCGGACAAATACTCTGCTCCAGGGACGTGATCAGCCGCGCCGCCGTGGCGAGCTGGTGTTTGCGGGAAATGGGAAAAATCATCCGCCAATGACTGCGTAGCACATACGACTGCCACGCGCCTCCACATTCTTCCTTGAGCAGTTTTTCCTTGGCCGTGCTAAACGCGTGGAGATCCGGATACCCTTCAATCACCACCTCATCCCCGGCCGCACAAGGCCGCCGCGCACTCCTTGCCAGCACCTTGCGAATCTGCCGCCGGTAATAATCATCCGTCGTCCCGGTGGCTTCGCTTGACCAGCGTGCGTTATATAAAAACTGCCGCGCCGCGCGCACCATGACGAAACAACGATGCGCATAATCCGGCTTGGGCACACGCGGACAAAACGCCATCCGCCCCGTTGCCGGGTCCGGCTCGTAATTCCAAATGAGCTCGTTCGCAAAGGCGAAACGGTCCTGGGCAAAGTCAAACCGGCGGGGGATTTTCACGATTTCCATGCAAAACAGCTTGGCAACAGATTAACGGTCGGCTACCAAACTAACAATGCTTTACGAACGGTGGCGCGGTATCTCCTCCAAACGACACGGGGACACGGCCTTGCGGGACATCGCATCTGGACGCCGCTGGACCTTTGGCGAACTCGCCGCTGCCGGCGCGGCCCGACCTCTTTCCGATAACCCGTTTGTCCTGCCCCGGGGCAACACGCCGGAATTCATCCTCGATGTCCTCGCCGCCTGGCGCGAAAGCCTGCCCCTTTGCCCCCTCGAACCCGGCCAGGCCGCGCCTGCCTTTGGTGCCTCCACCGCGCCGCTCGTCGGCTGCCGACATTTGAAATCCACCTCGGCCACCGGGGGCGCCCCCCGCTGGATTGCCTTCACCGCCGCCCAGCTCGCCGCCGATGCCGACAACCTCGTACCCACCATGGGGCTGCGACCCGACTGGCCGAACCTCGGCGTGATTTCCCTGGCCCACTCGTACGGCTTTTCCAATCTGGTCCTGCCCCTTTTGCTGCATGGCATTCCGCTTATCCTCGCCCCGGCCCCACTGCCAGAAATCGTCCGGCGCGCCGCCGCTGGCGGGGAACCCCTGACGATCGCCGCCGTCCCGGCCATGTGGCGTGCCTGGCATCAAGCCGCCGCCATTCCCCCAACCGTCAAGCTAGCCATCTCCGCCGGCGCCCCCTTGCCCCTCACTTTGGAACAATCCTTTTTCAACCGTGGCGGCCTGAAGATTCATAATTTCCTTGGCAGCTCCGAGTGCGGCGGCATCGCTTACGACGCCCAACCTGAACCGCGCACGGATGGCAGCTCCGCCGGCACGGCCGTGCGCAATGTGACTTTGAGCCTGAACGAACATGGTTGTCTCACGGTCAAGAGCTGGGCCGTGGCACAATCCTATTGGCCGGAACCATCGCCGACGCTAGGCCACGGAATTTTCCAGACGGCCGACCTTGCGGAAATCCGCAACGGCCACGTCTTTATCCAAGGCCGGCTTGGCGACCTCATCAATGTGGCCGGCCGGAAAATCTCGCCGGAAACCATCGAACGCCTCCTCATCACCCATCCGGGAATACGCGAATGCGTCGTCTTCGGTGCGCCCAGCCGGGAAGCCGAACGCACCGAGACCATCGTCGCCTTCGTCGTGAGTGATGCGCGGACGACCGAGCGCGACCTGAAACAATTCCTCCTCGAACGCCTGCCTGCCTGGCAAGTCCCCCGCCACTGGCAATTCGTGGACACCATCCCTGCCAGCGACCGCGGCAAAGTCTCCCGCGCTGAATGCCGCCGCCACTGGCTCGCCTCCCAATTGGGGGCCATAAAATTTAGCCTTTAGAATTAAAAATCATGAACATCCTGTAAATCATGTCAAAAATATTCGCGTCCATTCGCATCCATTCGCGGTCAAAGGGCCAACAGTTTTTAGCATTTAGCCTTCGTTTATTATCGTCTGCCCCTGTGGCCCTCCGCAAATGGTGGCCCTCTGCAAGGATCCCGTAGGAGACGACGTCACTGGGGCCGATCATCGGCAGTCTCTCACTGTTTTGGTTTCGGGAGAATCTTTACAGACCAAACGCAACTACCAACGACAATTTAAGTAAAATCCAAAACGTTGCGAGCGTTTCACCTTCTCCTTGGCCGGAACGATTCAGATGGCGTTTGGTGGTGTTGCGGATTGAAGCTGTGTTTTGTATGAAGAAACCAACTCAACCATCCACAGGCAACACTCACCAAACGGTGATTGAGATTAACACAGGCAAGTCAACTCAGTCCATCCGGACTGGGTTTACCGACCAACGGTTGACGGCCTATGGCGGCATGGCCATTTGGAGCGCGTTTTTGCGCAAACTGAAGGTTCGGGAGCAGCTCCAGTCTTTTCTGCCGCAGGCCCCGACTAGTCCGTACGCTTACGACCCAACGGATGTGGCATTAGGCTTGATGGGAGGCATTCTTTGCGTTGCTGACAAACTCTCGCGGGTGGCTTACTTGCGGCACGATCCAGCGATCGCCGAGGTGTTGGGGATTGAAGCCGTGGCCAGCCAATCGACCTTCAGTCGTTTTCTGAACGGCTTCGATGAACAGGCCAGTAATGCCCTCAACGGCTTGCACCAATGGGCAATGGGCCCGCTACCCAGCTTGCGCGAGAGCTTTACCTTGGATTTGGATTCGTGGTCGTTACTGCACCGGGATGGGCATCAGGAAGGAATCTGTTCGGGACATACCCCCATTGGCCTGAAACCCTGTCATCGACCGTTGATTGCCTGTTTGGCTGAACCAAAGTTGGTGGCGGGTTTCTGGCTGCGCAACGGCAATGCGCAATGCACCGACCAAGCGCCGGAGTTCGTCGGTCAATTGCTGGAGGATCTGCCGTCTCACATTCGCATTGGCTGCGTGCGTGCCGATGCAGGATTTTACCATGAAAAAGTGCTGTAAATGTTGGAGCAGCGTCACCTGAACTACGTGGTGGTCATGCGACTCTATCCCACGTGGTAAAAATATTGCCGGCATAGCGAGACGGCCTGGACGGCGACGGAGATAGCGGGTGTCGACGTGCAGGAGGTGGCATCGGCCGTGTTGGGGCGGCGGCATGTCATTATTCGCCAACGGCTGAATGACCGGCCAGAGGCCACGGGCAAAGAACTCTTGTCTGTGCCAGGCTACCGCTTTCAGGCCCTGATGACCAATCTGCCAGCCAGTCGGAGCGTGCTGGCCATCTGGCGGCGCTATAACGGGCTTGGTGATAGCGAAAATCGAATCAAGGAGTTAGGCAGCCAGTTTGGCGTTAAGGGATTTTGCTGCCAAAAGTTCTGGGCCACCCAGGCGGTGTGCCAGTTGGCGATCTGGGCCTACAACCTGTGCGTGTTGTTGCAACGGGAACTGGGATTGCTGGAAAAAGTGGAACTCCGGACTTTGCGGTGGCGTTTGTTTTGTCGCGCCGGGGTCTGGAGTCGCGCCCATGGCCAACCAACTCTCAAACTCGCCGTGCGCGGCCAGCCAGAGCGAAATTGGTGGCTCAAAATCATTGAAAAACTCAACAGCTGGCTGCCGCCGCGCAACTACTATGCAGTTGAATGGCCACGCGTTTGAGCGGCGTTTAATCCATGAAATACATCATTCAACTGAATCGTTCCGGTCGGGGAGAAGGCCGGGTTGAGGGCGAGCAACTCATCCCGCCGCCCCGGCGCCTTTGTAAGTTTCCCATCATTTGTTTATTACTGTCCGCCCCTGCGGCCCTCCGCAAGTGGTGGCCCTCCGCAAGGAGGTCAAAAAATCAGTTTTTAGCATTTAGAATTTAGCCTTCGTTTATTATTGTCTGCCCAGATGGCCCTCCGCAAATGCCAGTCCGGCATCGGACCTCTGTGCGCTCTGTGACTCTGTGGCCAATAAAGCAAGCGAAAATGAACCCAACCGCCATTGAAGGCCATCTGACCCTCGTCCTGATCCAGTGGATGATCATCATTGCCGCGGCCTGGCTCTTTGGCCGGCTCGCCAAAAAAATCCATCAGCCCCTCGCGGTCGGCGAAATCGCCGCCGGCATTTTGCTGGGACCATCCGCCTTGGGCGCTATCTGGCCGGCGAATTGGCCCGTGCTCTTTCCGCACGAAACCCAAACCTCCCTCCAACTGCTCGGCAAGCTCGGCCTCATCTTTCTGTTGTTCCAGGTCGGAATGGAATTTGACTTTGGCCATCTGCGCACCCGCTCGCGCACCATCACGATGGTGTCAGCCCTGGGCATCCTCACCCCCGCCCTGGGCGGACTCGCCATCGGCCCCTGGCTGCACCGCACCTTCGCGCCCGACACCCCGCGATTCGGCTTCCTCCTGTTCATTTGCATCACTTTAATGATTAGCGCCCTCCCAATCATGGGCCGGATATTGTTGGAAATGCGATTGGAGCGCACTGCCCTGGGCGCCGCCGCTGTCAGCACCGCCGCCATCGACGACGTCATCGGCTGGATCCTGCTCGGCGTTGCGACCGCACTCGTCACTGCTGATTTCAACGTATGGCATCTGTTCGCCCAAATCGCCGGCATCATTGCTTTCTTTCTGTTCCTGCAAAAAGTCATCGGCCCCGCCCTCCGCAAGCATTGGCAGCAGACATCGTCTGCACTCAACGGCAATGGCAGAGGTGACAACGGAAACATTAGTTCCCCGCCCGCACCTGCGGTAGGTAATGGAGTTTTTGAAAAGTCCGGTGCAATCACGCCGGCGCCTGCGCCAGCAGGCAACGGCCAGCCCGTGCCTGCGGCCGGCATGTCTAATGGCTTTCTCGCTGTTTTGTTGCTGTGCCTCTTTGCAAGTTGTCTGGCGACCCATTATCTGGGGATATTTGTCATCTTCGGCGCCTTCATGTTCGGCGTCTGTTTGCACCAGGAACCCGGCATCGTCAAAGCCTGGCGCGACCGTTTCTCCGGAGTCGTCCTGGTTGCCTTCGTCCCGATCTTTTTCACCAACACCGGCCTTAACACCCGGATCGGGTCGTTGCAAACACCCGAAGCCTGGCTCGCCTGCGGCGTTATTCTGATTGCGGCGGTAGTGGGCAAACTGGGCGGCTGTTATGTCGGCGCCCGCATTACCGGACAATCACCGCGCGAAGCCGGCTGCCTCGCCGCCCTGATGAACACCCGCGCCCTCATGGCTTTGATCGCCATCGACGTCGGCCTGGATCTCAGGCTGCTGACCCCCGCGCTGTTCACCATGCTCGTCATCATGGCCCTGGTGACCACCGCCATGACCGGACCCCTCCTCCGCTGGTGGCTCCCGCCCGACCTCCGCAAACTCGTCCCCGACTGACTGACTGCGTCAGGGCCACCGGGAAAACTTAATCGCTATTGAATATATGGTTTGACCCTCGCCGTCAGCCTCGCATCGCCCTCTCCTTTGTTGTGAGTAAGCATCGCGCAGAGCGGTTTGGATTATACCACCGGCTGGATTGTTGATTGCGCTTACAACAAATCCATGGTCGACAAAGGTAGTTAACCCTTGCCTCGGGGGAGAGAGATTGGGTGAGGGCGGGCGATGATACTTCCACCAACCCATTCAGTACTCTTGGCACAAAAAAACTGTATCCCATGTGTATGGGAGAAACTGTCACCCATGTCTTGAAAAACCTTTTAACGATGTGTTGAAAACTCAATAGTAGCACACTGTCCCCACCTTAGCGTCCATTCGCGTCCATTCGCGGTTGAAATTCTTCGCCCTTTTGAAAAACTGCTCTGACCGCCTCCAGATAACCATAACCATATTGTTGCATCGGCTCCAGACAGCTGCCCTCGGGCCACTCATTCCAGGCATTGATCGTAATGATTTTCGGCTCCGTCGGCGCGGCCAGCAACCGTCGCTTGATAATCTCCAGCGATTGTTTAAACGCCGCCGGCGTGTTTCCGGTGACCACCGAATTCACGACCGGCGCCGCCGGATGACTCCAATCTGCATCCGCCGCCGCACGCGGACTATTGTCCCAATTCACCATCGCGTTGGGGAAATAGGGGATGGAATAATCCGTTCGGGCATGCGCCCAAAACGACAAATATTTCCGGCGCCCCCAGAGATAATCGGATACCGGAAAAGTATCGTTGTTCAGGGCACCATGATGCACCCACGTGTAGCTCGTCAAGCTGTCCAGCGCGAGCTCGCGGCAAAGTTTGGGCCAGCCGGGCGGAGTTTTGCCGCCGGGCAGATTCGGCTCGCCCCAGACGATCGCATTGACATGCAGACCGAGGAAACCGGCGGCGCGGACCTTGGCCCGGAATCGATCGAGCGCGGCCCGGGCGCTTTCAATCGAGCCAAAGCTGTCCAGGAATTGGCTCATTTCGTAAATGGAGAAATACGGCTTGCCATCCACGAGCCAGTAGCTCGGATGTTTGAAATATTTGACAATGACCAGATCGCAGATTTTGTCCCAGGTCCCCGGCGTGACCTTGCCCGGGTACAACAGCTTCAGGTTATTATCAGCTGGATTATAACCCTGAATATCATACCAATCATGGTTTGCCCACATCAGGGCGAACTTCACCTTGGCATTGTTGGTCGCGTGCAAAAAACCTTGGTCCAGCGCATCATCGAGATAAGGCCCGTCGTTGTAATAATACCAATCAAAGATGAAGGCGTTTACCCCGTACTTGGCGGCCGCATCGATTTTCTGCGCCATGACCTCGGGCTTTGCCTCATTTTGGTAGCCCCAAACCGGTGGTTTGGGCTGGATATGACCGGGAAAACGCGGCTTGGCGGCCTTGATCTCGTCCCACTCCGTGAAGCCCGGATATTTGTTCTTATCCCAACGCGGATCCGGATGCGTCCCGGGATAATAATAAGCAGCGACCGTGATGGAAGGTTCGGCAACTGTAGACGCTGCGGCCACAGCCGCCGCGATGGAATCCGGATCCCGGACCGCCACCGAAACATTATCGAGTGCGGGTGTGGATAGGCTGGCTTGGAAAGCAATGGAGATCGCCGTGCCGGCGGGCACGCGCTTCGCCACCAGCGTTTGTCCGGTTCCATCGGTGAATTCACCGCTCGCGAGCGGATGCTGATCGCCATCCAAAATGGACGCCGTCAATACCGTCTCGCCATTGAAAATGTTTGAGACATCAAAGGTCAAAACGACATCCGCCGTTTTATCCAAGGTGCCGACCGCCTGACGCAGTTGGCCCAACTGGGATGGATTACAAATCGGCGGCGTCGCGCCTTCCTTGATATTGACCGCATACGTCCCAACCGAACCCGCCCATCCCTTAGGCAACCCGGAATACCAGCCATCGTTGCCCTGGGTCAGTCCGGCAAGATCGCTAAAGTCACCATTCACCACCGCCAGCTGCCCCTGCACCGTCGCCGCCAGCCCCAGCAAGATGAACAGACAAATGCAAATATTGGCAGGGATGGTGCGCCGCGCCGTCCGATCATCGCAACGCGATGACCCTACCCACTGATAGGCCACTTTTTCTGACAGGATTAACATGAGTTACAGGATTACAGCGAACGCCAAAACCTGGCAGTGACATTGCGCTGCCATGCCCAGCAGGCGTCCGGTCGTTCCGTGCTGAAGGCACACAAGGATATTAGCCAGCCACAAAGTGACTGGTTAAATTCGGAAAAAATGTCCGTCCTGAAGGGACGGCGGAACCAATCAATATTTAGCACAGGGACCCTCTGCAAAGAATTTAACATTTAGAATTCAGAATTTAGCACTGGTTCGCCCGGTCGACCTCCGCATGGCGATTTAAAATTTAGCATTATTTTGAGTCCCTCAGCATATACCCTAACCGGGACGGCGCACATCACCAAAACAGGTGAGAAGAAAAAATCCAACCAATTCACGTTAATTGGCGTCTGGGAGGTAGCATGCCAAGCCGAGGTTCGGCACACTTCGCGGTTAAGACTTTGGCCTTAATTTAGCATTCAGAATTTAGAATTTAGAATTGTGTTTAGTGGTGTCCCTCAGCAAGAAGCTACAGTGGTTCCACCCCTTTGGAACCTTCCGACACCTGATGCGTGCTGAGATCAACCACCACGGAATCCGCGGCGTGACCATACGCCGGGTCCGTGGAATTGAAAACAACCGCCAGCTTACTACTGTTAACTTTGATTTTTAAATAACCAAACGCATTGATGTAAGCCCGCAAGGTCGGATTGTTCTGCGCCAACTGTTGCGGCACCTTCACCGTCGGATCGCTGGCCGCTGAGGTCATGGCAAGGTTGTAACCACCGCAGCCGGCGATCACATACGGAATCTGTCTGCCATTAACGGTGCGCGTGTAACGGGCATAATCATGTTCATGACCGCAAATCACCAAGTCAGGCCAAAGACCGCCCGCGGTAAAGGCGCTGTCCAAATCGTTGCATAATCCCTGCACACTCGTATCCGAACCTTTATAAGAAGGGTGATGAAGGGCCAGGATGAAGGCCTTGGGTTGGCCGGCGGCCCGGGCTGCGGCCAGCCGCTTGACCTCCCGGATGAGGAAATTCTTCTGCTCTTGGCCCACGGCGGAGGCCGGCCCCACCGGATCGGGCGTGGAAATGACCCCGGGCCCTTTGTCCGACGTATTACTGTACAACCCCACGATACTGGCGAATGGCGCTTCCAAGGTAAAATACACACCAGGCTGGTTCATCGTGGTCCGATGCAAACTCGAGGCGTTTTCGGCATGTCCGACCACCGGCGCGCAAAAATTGGCGAGAAAAGCCGCCAGGGAAGTCTGGGTTTCCGCCCAGATCATGCCATCGTGATTGCCGGGAATGGCAAAGACCGGCGCATCATACAGGCAATAAGGTTCGTAGAATTGGGCATAATAACAATCGGGCTGCCCGAATTCGTAAACGACATCCCCGAGATGATAGAAAAAGGCAGGCTTTTCAGCGACGCTGGCGGCCTGCAGATCATTCACCATGGCACTCGCCACATCCGCCTCGGCCACCACCCGCGTTTCTTTATCCGCACCTGTATCGCCAACCGAATGAAAAACCAACTGCCCGCCCGCCGTGATTTGGTCTACGGCTTCCGTTCCCAGCACATCCGACAGATTCATAAAATCCGGCGCAGTGGGACTCCGAGGCGGAAGATTGCGCAAAGTCCCGTGCTGACTGTCGAACTGGTTGGCGGCGGTGTACTGATCCACTTCCCCGTCCGGCAACTGACCCGGCAGTAGCGGAACGAACCTGGGTTCAGCATATTGCCGGAGGACGGTGGCAGGGGCAGGGACAGCCGCAGCGCCGCGGCCAGTGGAAATCGAGCCGGACGGCGGCGTGACACCCTTTAAATGCGCTTTGGTGGCACCTTTTGCCGCGACTTTCAAATTCGCCTTTACTTTTTTCGGGGTTTTCATGGGTTAAATAAAATAAATTATTTGAGATCTCGCGCAAACGTCTTCGCTTTATTTACTCGTAGGACTTGGCGCGATTGATCGCAATTTCCAGCAACTTGGCCCGATGTTTCTCGGTTGACTTCATCAGAGTCGAATTAAGTTTACGTTTGAATTTTGTCTTTTCCTTGTATTTCGACATTTCAGAATCAACCCAGACCCGCAAACTTGTTCCCTGGGGTGCAGGACCAAGATTATTCAGCGTGGGCGGACCGGGATTCACCCATAAGATCTGCTGCCATTCATTGGTTTCCATGTTCACGAACGAGATGTACCCGCCGGGCAGCAGATTCCGGGGATATCCCACGGCACCCGTGAAACTGTATCTCGTGCCGGTCGTCGCGATGCTATCGTAAAAATGCGGGGTAATGAAATCAGACACCGCCACTCCTTGGATGGAGTAGGCATATTTATCGGCCTCGCATGGATCGCAAGCTTCGACGAGATAATTAAATTGTCCGGTCGTATCCTTGACCCCGTTGCCGGAAATGGCAATCGCGGTGGATGATTGGAGCCGGTTCCCGTAGGGATCCACCAGCATTTCTATCGTTTCATGACTGGCGTCGATGGTCCATTCGTCGCTTTTCGGGGTGGCAATTACCTTGGAATACGGTTGGTTATGCTCGTCCATATGCACACCGCCTTCGCCGGGCGGCAGACTGCCCACCAGTCGGACCGGCCAGACTCCGGCCGGTAACTTGCTTGCGTGAGGCAGATAAATCACGCTCGCCTGGACGTTCCAAAACTGGGGCAAATCTTGCATCACCTGAATGTTTAGGGCGGCCGCGACGGATTGAACCAAATCCGGATTCAATTTGCCGGTCGTATCAACTAATCCCACTTGAATATTCATAAGAATCCTTCTTTCTTGTTTTGTTTATTTGTGGTTGGACGTTTGGACAGCTGCGGTATTGCTTTGTGGCTCCTGATATCATCATGCAAGGGAACGTGAGCGTGTCCAGACCGGGTTTGTTACTTTTAGGTAACAAAGCAGATAAACATTTTGTTATTTTGCCCCACTCGGTGCGGAGGGCCACCACCTAAAACAGAGCTAAAGGCTGAAGGCTGGGTTCTAAATTTTAACCCGAACTGCTAATTCACGCGAAGCGGTCCGACTTCTTCGTGCTGAAAGCACAACAGGATATTAGCCAGCCACACCGTGGCTGGTTTTATCCTCCAATAGATTACCGTCTTGGGGGGGCGGCGGACCTCTTCACCTCCGTAGGATAGACCGTCCGCGCCTGTTTTGTCGAAAGCTGACCAATTAGCGAAATCAACGAATCGATGGTCGCCGATCCAATTGAGCTTTTTTGATTATCAAACACTTGCACAAAATCAGCTTGTGAGATAAAAGGAATGAATCCAACGAACCGATGGTCACTCACCCTTGTGAAAAATAAACCAACCCCAAAAAAGAATACACTCGTGATAGCAGCGTGCGTCGCTGTTTATTTCGGCGCATACTTCGTGCTGGTTCATCCGATCCTGGCCGGACCACCCGAAAGGCACGTTCGCATTGAGAGCTATATCAATCCTGTGACGCGCTGCGAGGCACTTGACGACAAGCGATTCGTGGTTTTCTTTTGGCCAGCACACCGGGTTGATGTTTTGATCAGACCGGGATTTTGGTCTCCAACATGACATGATGCCTAATAAGTCACCGGAACCAATTCCAACGGGTCGGGATGCTGCTGTTTTCCTGGAAGTCGGGATTCACGTCTGGCGGCCGTCCGCAATGGCTCGGCGGCGGCCCAGCTTATTCTCATGGGCAGACTTTCCAAGCTTTTGGTAATCTAACACAAACAAGATATAATGTATGAAACATATCCTCTGTTTATTGCTGCTCACTGTCCCGTGGACCATGTTTGCGGGCGACTCGGACTCGTCTGGCGACGCCAAATTAATCCAGGGGAAATGGAAACCGACGATAGCGATATTAGCTGGCCAGCCAATGGATGAGTCCGTAATGCAAATAATTAGTCTGAAGATGGAAAAAGGTAAATATGAAGTATTTGTTGGAAATGAACCTGACCGTGGCACCTATGTACTTGACCCCAACGCTCAACCCAAGGCCATGACCATCACCGGCGTCGAAGGCCCGAACCGAAGCAAGGTGTTTCCGGCAATTTATGAGCTGACCAACGATACACTTCGTATTTGCTACGATCTTTCGGGTGCGAAACGCCCCTCAGAATTTAGGAGCGTTGCCGGCACCAAGCTTTACTCGGTGACTTACAAACGCATGAAGCCGTAATCCCATGGGCTTACCTCCCAGCCAATCCCCTAAAGCAATGCCGACGGGCGGGGACATTGCTGTTTCCCTACAAGTCGGGATACAGCCTTGGTGGCTATCCACAGAGACTCGGCGATGGCCCAGCTTTTTTCGTTGGGTGTTTCCGTTTATCAACCGACAAAGTTATGGCTCTGATTAAATTCACCGACGACCCAATCGTTAAGCGGCTTCGCTGGGCCATGATGGCCGTGATGCTTTTTAGCCTGTTCAACACGCTTTTTGGTCAGCCAGAGAGTTTTTGGCATCACCCGGAAACGGCCATTCGCGGCGATGGATTATCCATCCAAAACAAAACCAATCACACTTTTGAGTTTTTCTTGGGCCATGGCTGGCAGGCTTATCTCCCCGCCTGCATAGTTTACTTTGCAATCGCATGTTTAATCGTTTCGATTGTTCCAAGAACGGTCGCAATGATTGCCATTTTCTCTTTTATTTTAGGTCATTATTTTGGTGCCTCCAACTGGCTGGCGGTGCGTTGGCATTTAGGCGTGGCCGGTCCATTAATTTACGGCATTGTGCTGGGTGCGGTCCTGGCTTTCACTGCCTTCCCGGAAGCTGAAAACATTGATCCAGCCATCGAACGATTGCGTTGGCTCGTGGTTATCATGATTTTCTCGGATTTGACCGCCACGCTGATTGGACAACCAGGCAGCTATTGGCACCATCCGGAAACAATGCATGAGGGCAATGCCGTAAGCCGATTGTTTTTGGGTTATGGCTGGTGGGCGTTTTTTCTTTATGACGTGGGTTACGCTTGGGGCGCATTCCTATTGGTTTCCAAACTTCCCAGGATGGCCGCGCTGATTTGCGCTTTTGCTTTCATCCTCGCTCATTTTAACGGCGTCTCCTGCTGGTTTTTCTACGTATGGAGAATGGGCATGGAGGCGCCGGTCATCTATGGCACCATCCTTGGCATTGTCATCGTTTTGCTGGCATTTTGCCGCAGCCGAACAGCGAACAAAACACCTATCAAGTCGCCCGAGCCAGCCGACAGCGGCACGTTAGGTCAATCGGAAACGCCCGTGACTAAACGCGTCACTGGTTGCCGGTGGCTCGGCATTTGTCGCTCGGCCTAACCTATGAACACTGATACACCTGTTGAACAGTGGGGATGTTTGCCGTTTGCTTCAATCGTCATCATCATGTCAGCGCTGTCGGAAAATTGAGTTTGGCGGCGTCTTCTAATTTAGCATTATTTACGCCGCTGCCATCAATATGAGTGTCACCGAAGACATTAAGCGGTTTGCGACCGAGGTTGCGACAGGTATTTTGCGAACCAACGCGACAAGGATTTTCAACACGAAATGCACCGCCTGTGGCAATCCCCAGACACAGAGCTTGAGTTGGCTGCATATCAAACGATTCATTTGTCCTTCATGCGGCGGCAAGTTAGACGATCAGCCATTGCGTCAACTAACGCTTGCTGCCATGCGAAAACTCCGCCGTAGCACCAAGCCACCAAAAAGGAATGCCGTCAAATTAGCCAAGGCAGCGACAGGCGTGAAGCTTGACCCCGCCGCGCGTTATCAGCTGGTTCTACAGTTTCGCGGTGATTCACTGCAAGATTTTGAAGCGATGGTTGCCTTGGAGGATGAATTGATTGTGCACCTGGGAGATTCGGCGGACGTTGACGGTCACGACATTGGTTCCGGCGAGTACAATATTTTCATATTTACTTCTGACCCAGCCGCCGCTTTTGGGCGGGCCAGGACAGTGTTGCAGCAGCGGCAATTGAACACCTTCACGGCAGCTTACCGCGAGGTCGAAGGTGACCGTTACAAGGTGCTCTGGCCTGAAGGTTCGCAGGAAGAGTTCAAAGTGACATGAGACATTCATCGTGCCCCGTTTTGACGTATTATTAAAAATAAAATGAGACCATTTTACGCAGCCATCCTTGGGTTCACCGCAGCGGTGACGGCTCAGGTGATCGCGGCACAGGAGATGGCTTTGACTCCCTTGGTGAATCCATTTATTGGAACGGATCCGAATCCCTTCAGCAAAGTGGACTATGCATTCGATACGGGAAATGTGTTTCCGGGAGCGGTTTGTCCGCGTGGAATGCTGGCCTGGAGTCCCGACACGACACATCAAAAGCGCATTGCCGGTGGCTATTGGTATCCCGACGGCGCCATCGAGGAATTCAGCCTGACCCACTTCAGCGGACGCGGTGTTCCCTGTTTGAAAGATGTTCCATTCATGCCGGTTACGGGGACAATCGACGGTTCGCCGGGAACCAACTGGGGCCATTATGCCGCCACCTTTTCACACACGAATGAATTCACCTGCGCAGGCTATTACCGGGTCACACTCGATAACGGAATCACCACTGTCTTGACGGCCACTCCGCGCACGGGTATGGCTCAATTTATGTTCCCGGTTGGATCGGCGGGAACGTTGCTCATTCGCGCGGACAGCTCCATTTCGATCAGCAACAACGAAGTCACTGGTTTTCACCATGGACACATCAGCGGGGAAGGTCGCGCGTACACGCTTTTTTTCGCCGCCCAGTTTGATCGGCCGTTTAAAAGTGCGGGCATTTGGGACGCGGACGCCGTTCGCGAAGAAACGTCGGCGGAGGGCAAATCATGCGGGGCAATTTTGTCTTTTGATACGGCAACCAATTCGCTGGTGCAGGTGCGCGTCGGGATTTCCTATGTCAGCGTCGAAAATGCCAGGGCAAATCTGGCGGCCGAAAATCCAACGTGGGATTTTGGCGCCGTCCGGCAGAAAGCGGATGCGGCCTGGAACACCGATTTGAATCGAATTCAAGTACGCGGCGGCACCGGCGAACAGCGGCAGACCTTCTACACGGCGTTTTACCACTGTTTCATGCATCCAAATGTGCTGGAGGATGACAATGGCGAATATCCCGGCATGGACGGACAGATTCATCGCGTTGGCACAGGTCGGCATCAATATCAAAATATTCCGGCCTGGGATCAATGGCGTTCCTACGCTCCGCTGATCGCCATGTTGTCGCCCAAAGAAAGCAGCGACATCGCGCAGTCGCTGGTGAATTACGCGGAACAGGACGCGAGCGTCCGGACCAATGGCGGTGGTCTGCCCCGCTGGCAGCAGGTTAACCGGAATTCCGGCGGCATGTGCGGCGATGGTGATGATGCGATCATCGCCGCGGCTTACGGGTTTGGCGCAACCCATTTTGACACCTTGGCCGCGTTGGCGGCGATGAACAAAGGTGCGTCGGATCCGGCCGCGACTTCCGACCGGGCCACTGTGCGCGAAAGTTTGAAGACCTACCTGGCTTTGGGTTATGTGCCGGATGAAGCCGCCGTTACCCTGGAGTATTGCAATAGCGATTTTGCCCTGGCGCAATTTGCGAAGGCCCTTGGCGATGGAGAGAAATATGCGATCTATCTGAAACGGGCCCAGAATTGGAAACATCTTTTTGACACTGACACCGGATACATCCGTCCACGGAAGGCCAACGGAACATTTGGAACGAAGTTTTCGCCCGGTTCAAACGAAGGCTTTGTCGAAGGTACGGCGGCGCAATATGTCTGGATGGTGAATTTCAACCTGCGCGGATTGATTGACAAAATGGGCGGCAATGACGAGGCCGTTGGGCGGCTGGACCGTTTTTTCCAGCAATTAAATACAAGTCCCTTTAGCGGCGAGACGGCCTACATGGGTAATGAGCCGTGTGAGGAAACACCGTGGATTTATGATTTTGCAGGCGCTCCGTGGCGCACCCAGGCAGTCGTGCGCCGGATTCAAAATGATTTGTTCACCAGTAAACCAAATGGATTGCCGGGCAACGATGACGCTGGTTCGTTGTCCTCGTGGTATGTTTTTTCTGCGCTCGGTCTTTATCCCGAAATCCCCGGTGTGGCCGGATTTGCGGTTGGCACTCCGTTGTTTTCAAAAACGACCATTTTTTTGGAAAATGGTAAGTCGATTCAAATCCTCGGAGAACAGTCATCACCCGATGTTTTTTATGTCCAGAACCTGAAGCTGAACGGACGCAGTTACGCGAGCCCCTGGATTAAATGGCAGGATTTGGCCAAAGGGGCCACCTTGGACTTTCATCTCGGGAGCCAACCCTCACCCTGGGGAAAAGATTCGAAACAAGCGCCGCCATCGTTTGATTCGATCGAACCTTAAACTTAAGGACACCAATGCAATTTGTATTTCCCACAACCCGCACCCGGCATTACCGCTTTCCGACCCATGCTAACGCCAAGCAGTGTATCTCTCAGGGAGCGGCGTGCAAGCGTTCAAAATGGGTGAGGTGTTGGGCCCGCTCTCTGAGGGATACACTGCCGTTGGACTGAACCGCTGACTCGGCGATCTTCTTATA
>Ga0302320_10002751_pt1 | contig 41127 bp, 30 predicted proteins | sample Bog_T0_3_FD_202130 | JGI IMG/M metagenome (GOLD analysis project Ga0302320, IMG submission 202130) | Peat permafrost microbial communities from Stordalen Mire near Abisko, Sweden - Bog_T0_3 | ecosystem: Environmental > Terrestrial > Soil > Wetlands > Peat | place: Sweden: Abisko, Stordalen Mire... | reverse complement strand
GGGCAAATAAAGGGCGAATGTCAGATCTCTCAAAACAGCTCGATGAACTTCGTCAGAGAATCTCGCGCATAGAGCATCGCGAACGGGAGCAGGAAGGGCAGGCAACTCCGGCTTCCGGTGTAGCGATGGCGGGCTCGTTGTTGTTCGCACGCCGCGCCGACCCGGCGAGCCGGAATCCGGCGCAGGGCAGGGAAGTTGCAACCGAGTTCGGCCAGCATTGGGAACTGGAGCGATCCTGGCCGGCCCATTACAATCACGGCCTGTCCGACGTGGGCGCTCTCAGCGAAATCCCGCCGGACATCTTCTCGGCGCTTGGCGGTGACGAATCGATCGACGCGCCGCCGGAACGTTGGGCGTTCCTGGACACTGAAACTACCGGTCTGGCGGGAGGCTCGGGGACGGTCGCCTTCCTGGTCGGCGTCGGTGTGATTTCGTCTGGCGGCTTCGAGCTGAAGCAGTATTTTCTGCGGGAGCCGGCCGAAGAGGCCTCCATGCTGGCAGCGCTGGCGAACGACCTCGCGCGGTTCGACGTTCTGGTCACGTATAACGGCAAGAGCTTCGACGTGCCGCTACTCGAAACGCGCTTCACCATGAACCGCCGAAAGGCGCCATTCACGCGTCTGAAGCACGTGGATCTGCTGTATGGGGCGCGGCGGCTATGGCGTCTCAAATTGGAAAGCTGCCGCTTGCAGGAGCTCGAAAAGCGGATTCTGGGTCACGAGCGTGTGGGCGACGTGGGCGGAGGGTTCATCCCGAATCTATACTTCGACTACCTGAGAAACGGGGACGCGGCTCCGCTGGAACCGGTCTTGTTCCACAACGCCATCGACATCCTCTCGCTGGCTTGCCTGACCGCAATCATTCCACAAGCCATCCGGCAGCCCGAAAGGCTGAAACACGGCGAAGAGCTCGCCGGGCTGGCGCGCTGGTTCCGCAACGAGGATCGCCTGGAAGAAGCTGCGTCGCTCATGCGGCTGGCGCTGAAGAAGCCGATGTGCGATGAGCTGGTGTGGGAGACGCTCTGGCAGCTTGCAGATATCGAACGCAAGCTCGGGCGGCACGATGCGGCTCTGGCCGGTTGGAGCGAACTCTCAACGGCCGCGAACCCATACCAGGCGCAGGCTTTGGAACGGCTCGCGATGCATTATGAGCGGCGGGAGAAAAACGCTGCACTGGCTCTGGAATTCACGCTCGCCGCGCTGGCGATTGCGCGCACTCCGGAACTTGAAAAACGTGAGGCGCGGCTGGCTGCACGCCTTTCCAGGCCAAGCTCAGGGCGATTGCTTTAACCGGCATGTCGAGGAGCGCTAGGGCCTGTCTGGCGAGCCGCTGCTAACTCAAGCGGGCCTGAAGGCGCAGTTTGGTTTAGGAGGGGACCGATGACAGCGAAAAAACACCTTCGATTGGTCTAATCGTTGGCCAGGATGCGCCGATATATTGAGTGCGAACTTCGAATTACAGGAGGCAAGCCATACTGACAATCGATGAACAGTCCATGGGCGATCACGATGCGAGGCTGGCGTGCTGCCCCGTCCCACCAAGGTGATTTGACCATTGCGTGTCCACACCAGCGGCTTTTGCCGCGCAGCGGACGGAGATGACAGCTAGTACTGACCGGCTCAAACCGAGCCCAGTTCAGCCCGAGGTCGTGGTCGCCCATCGTTTTGAAGTAAGCACCAAGTAGACTCTCTGCCCGGACGCGATGGGTAGGCCCAGCCCTCAGCGGGAACGACTCGCCGCGAACCGTCACAAACATCATCGCGGAAGCCATTTCCAGCGGTCTCTTCAGGCTGGATCGATACGACAGGAACGGGAATAGATCGAGACGAGAACCATCGCGACGGCTTCCGGACTGGCCAGAGAATTCAGCGTCTTGATTGTGATTTGGACACTTTCACAAGCGAATTGGGGTTGCTCGGAGGATTCATTCGGTGGCCGAAAACCACCACCTCGGTGCAACCAAGCCACCGGAAGGACGTCACATGGCCATAACTCATACAAATACATAGCCTTGCCGTTTGGCAGATGGGTTGCATCAAAGTGGTCGAGGCACGGAGGCCCAGACTATGAAGCGCCAGAATATCGTGCGGATGTGTCGCTCACTTTTGACGGCCGCCTTCATTATTGCGCAGGCTCTTATGCCTGCTGCGATTGCACTTGGGCAAACGGCGGATCAGGAGGAGGACGGCCCTGGTCGCGGCGTGGCGCGGATCAGTCTCCTCAACGGAGATGTCTCGGTCCGGCGCGGTGACTCGGGCGATTGGATAACGGCAGCGGTAAACGGGCCACTCCTGGCGGATGATCGCGTTTTATCCGGAGTAGGTGCTCGCGCCGAAGTCCAGCTCGATTATTACGACAGGATTCGTCTGGGCAGCGACACAGAGGTGCGGTTTCCGGGGTTGGAGTGGCGCAAGTATCTGGTGCAGGTGTCTCACGGAACGGTCATCTTCTCAGCGTTGCCGGGTACGGATGATCAAATCGAATTCTCGACGCCGGCGGCGTCCTTGCGGCCGCTCGCGGCCGGTGCTTACCGGATGACCGTGATGGAAGACGGTACCGCTGAGTTCACGGTCCGGCGAGGTGAAGCCGAGATCTATACGCCGCATGGCACCCGGCGGCTGACGCCCGGGAGCACCATGCGCGTGCATCTTTCGTCAGACAACGTTCCCGAGTTCCAGGTGTCCTACGAGGTGCCTCACGACGCATTCGACGAATTCAGCGAGCGGCGTGACCAGGACTTGCAGCGCGTCAAGTCCTATCAGTATGTCAGCCGGGATGTTTATGGGGCGGAAGATCTCGACAATTCGGGCGAATGGGTTGACGAGGCGCCGTACGGTTGGAGTTGGCGCCCGTACGTAGCCCCTGGCTGGGCTCCTTACCGGGAGGGCCGTTGGGATTGGGCTGACGACTCTTATGGCTGGACTTGGATCAGTTATGACCCCTGGGGCTGGGCGCCGTACCACTATGGCCGCTGGTTCTGTAGCGGAGGTTCCTGGTTCTGGTATCCCGGCGTGTTTGGGGGACGTCACTATTGGCGTCCAGGCCTGGTTGCCTTCTTCGGGTACGGCGGATTCGGCGTTGGGATTGGCTTTGGAGGCCTTGGATGGGTGCCATTGGCGCCGTTTGAAACCTTCCACCCATGGTATGGCCGTGGCGGCTACCGCGGGTTCAATCGCGGCATAATCAATAACGTCAACATCACCAACACTTACCGTAACGCCCGTGTCGGGAATGGGGTCAGCGGCGTCAACACGCGGGACTTCGGTCGCGGCGGGGCGGTGCGCGCGGTGCCGGTCGGCGCAGGCGAATTGACGCGCGCCAGTGTGATGCGCGGCGCCCTGCCGGTCAGCCCTAGCCGGGAGAACTTGCGGATGAGCGATCGTCCGGTGAGCGGCGCTCTCGCCGCGAGAGCCGCTCAATCGGGCAACGGCCGGTTTATCGCCTCGCGGTCTGTCCCACAGTCAACTCGCACTCCGTTTGAATCGCGTGCGGGTGGAATTCAGTCCTCAGCGAACTCCGGGAACGTGGCCGGACTCAACCGCGCCGGTACAGCTCAAAGCTCGGCGGCGCGTGGCGCAGGCCAGGGTGCAACGGGCAGCGTCGCGCGCTCTACGCCGCAGGGAGGCTGGACTCGCGTGGGCAACCAGGCCGGCACGAGCAGCGGGCGAAGTCCGGCGACCGCCGGTTCCGGGTCATCTCAGTCCTCCTCGAGCCCGGCTCGGGGCGGATGGGGTTCGTTCGGGACCCCGTCCGGCGCAAGGAACACATCTGGCGACAACGCTGCTTCAACTAGAAGCTCGGGACAGAGCTCCACGGCAAGTCAGCGCGGCGGTTGGACCTCCTTCGGTTCGCCGGAACGCGGCACGTCCAGCAATACTCAACCCAGCCGAGGCGCATGGAGTACCGGTGGCAGCACCGGTGGCGTGCGCGTCTATGGCCAAAGTGAGACCCCTGCCCGTGGCTCGACTGCTGGTTCAGGCGGATGGAGCACGGGCGGTAGCACGGGCGGCGGAAGCGGCTATGGCCGGTACGAATCTCCGTCGCGTGGCGGCTCGTCCCCCGGGTACTCGGCGCCCGCGCAAAGCTCAACGCCCCATTACTCCTCAGGTTCCTCCAGTGGTGGGGCTTCGCGTCAGAGCGCTCCAGCGCCCTCAAGGTCCAGTGGCGGTGGCGGCGGGTCTCACAGTGGCGGGGGCCACTCTTCGCACCGCTAAGCGGAATTATGACTGTTTTGCGGAGCGCCCCGATCATACATGAGTTCGCTAGCCTCAGGGACTTCGCATGGCGGATCCGATCGCAGGCGCGCTCGAAAGGGTTGGCCGTGTTGGCGAGAGCAGAGCCTTGCGTTGAGCGCGACCAACCCGGCGCCGATGGGTTGGATGCGAGGGCATGCGGCACACCCGCGATCAGCCTTCCGCGGGGGTGCCGGAGTGGCGAACGATGCTTGCGCAATCTTGTCCCCAGCTTGCGCATCAACGGGCTTGCGGAAATCGTGGATGCTCCGGATGATCACATGGAAAAGCGGATTTTCGCCCGGCGCCGCGGCATGGCCGCGACCATGTTGGGGCGCAAGTCCTTGAGGGCAGGAAACCGCCGCGGCGGCGGGATCTGGCCGCCTTCCACGCTGGTGATGGGTTCGGGGAATGGCCAACCCGCCATGTCCGCCAGGAATACGGCGATCTCAGTCCAACCCGCGATCAATCATCCCTTGGGTGTCGCAGACGCCAATCCTGCCAAGCGGGAAACGTGAGGCAGTTCGCGCACGTATAATGAATGATTCGGGCCTGTGTCCGGAATGAAATCTGATGCTGTCAAAACATACCCTTGGAATCGTACTGCCGGCCCTTTTTTGCGCCGGGAATTGCTTATCGGGCGCAGTCCTTCCTCCCGGCGGGCCAGGAAATTCGGATCAAAAAGCACAGGCCGAGCGTGCTTTTTCGGCGATTCCGGGGTGGTTCGAGCCTGCTTCGAGGGGCGAATTTGTTTCTCGCGGGCATGCGGGTGACGTTGCCCTGACGCCGAGCGGCATGAACCTGGCCGCCGGCTCGGGCAGTGGCGAACTCGGGCGTATTCTTCCCATTTCCTTGCGCGGCGCCAACCGGCTCCAATGGAACGGCGAAAAAAGGCTGCCTGGCAAGACGAGCTACTTCATCGGCGCCGATCGCTCGCAATGGCGTGGGGACGTGCCGCAGTTTGCCAGCGTTAAGGCCGCGGCGGTTTGGAAGGGCGTTGATCTGGTCGTTTATGGTCGTCAGAAGCGTCTCGAATACGATTTCGTTCTCGCTCCGGGAGCCGATACACGAAAGATTCGCATGCAGTTCGGCAAGGGCTGGCGTGCCAGTGTTCAGGATGGCGGCGATCTGGAGATCACCGATGGCGTGGCCACAATCCGGCAGGAAAAGCCGATCGCCTGGCAGGAGCGGGACGGCATGCGCGTTGAAGTCTCGTCGCGGTTCCGTCTGGCCGGAGACGGTTCGGTTGGATTTGAAGTGAGTGCCTACGATCCATCGAGTGCCCTTGTGATTGACCCCGTGCTCAACTTTTCCGGGTTCTTCGGCGGCGAAAACGTCGACCAGGTGAACGCCGTTGCGGTCGGCGCCGACGGCAGTTACTGGCTTACGGGAACGACGGGATCGACCATCCCAACCGTGACTGGGACAACCGCTTATCTGACTGCCAGAGCGGGCTTCCTCGACATTTTTCTGGCCCAGATCCGGCTGAATTCGGACGGAACGCCGGCCTTGACCTATTTCACCTATATCGGCGGTGCGAGCGACGATATTCCGGCCGGGATTGCGATTTCGCCCGGCGGCCTGATTGCGCTCACTGGCACCACCAGTTCTACTGCTTTCCCAACGACTACTTACGCATTCCAAACGACCATCGGCGGAGGCTCAGACGCCTTCGTGATTGAGTTCGATCCGTTGCAAGGTGGTACTGCGGCGATGCTGTTTTCCTCCTTCTTCGGCGGTACAGGCAGCGACCACGGCGCGGCCGTCGCTTTCGATCCGAGCGGGAACATCGTGGTGGTTGGTTCAACCGACAACAGCACCCTTCCGGTAGATGGGATCAACCCCAGCTATCAGAGCGTCAATGCGGGTGGAATCGACACTTTTATCCTGACTGTAGTACCGAGCGGCGCGAGCACGACGGACACGCTGCTGTACTCCTCGTTTTTGGGCGGCAACCTGACGGATATTCCCATTGCTGTTGCCGTCGACGCCAACGGACTGATCTATGTTGGTGGTTATACAACTTCGGCTACCTTCCCCTTGGCAGGCTCCTCGTACGGGACCTTCCTACAGGGGTTATCTGACGGATTCTTCGCGGTTCTGGATGAGACGCAGGATGCCCCGGACCAATTGGTTTACAGCACTTACCTGGGTGGGGGCAGTCTGGATGCCGTGACAGACTTCGTGTTGGACGGAAGCGGCGGCGTCTGGCTGACGGGCTATACTCTGTCGAGCGACTTTCCGGTCACTCAGAATGCGGCCCAGACCACATTTACCGGGTATGCCGATGCGTGGCTCTCTCATCTGGATCTGACACAGCCGGCCCCGAATTCGTTGACTTACTCCTCGCTGTTCAATGGGTCCTTGTCATCGTACGGCGATTTCACGATGACGATTCCCTATGCAATCGTTCTGGATTCGCAGGGCCGCCCCATGATCGGAGGCTATACGAACTGCCTGGATTTGCCTTCCATTTTGCCGCTTTCGATTTCCGGGACATCGTCCGTGTTGCCTGCCTTCCTGGCGACCTTCGATCCGACCTTGAGCGGCAACGCCGGGGTCGTGTTTTCAACGACATTCGGAGGTATTGGTCAGAACTCGGTCGTGAGTCTTGCAAAGGACGCCGCAGGCAAGATTCTGGTCGGCGGATTTACGACAGCGACCAGTTTCCCAGTGACGGATGGCAGTACGAAAGGCAACCCGGCGGGCGCCATGACGGGGTTCTATTTGCTGATCGCGCCGGACCCGAAACCGTGATCGGGCTGCACGCGGGAGCGAACACGAGCGTCTAACCTTAATAGCTCATGCGATTTTCGGCTCTTACTGCTCTCCCCCTGTGTTTGGCGTTTGCGCTTTTCGCTACGGCGGCGGACGTGGCCGTCCTCGACAATGGCATGCGATTTCAAGCCCAGCGCGTTGAGCGGGACGGCGATCGCGTCGTCCTCCACACGTCAGACGGCGGCCGGATAGAGATCGCCGCCGCGCGGCTGGCGTCCATTGAACACATCGAAGACCCGCCAGCAGAGGTCAAATCTCCTCCACCCGCAGTCCCGCAGGTTGCAGAGAAGTCGGTGCACGAACTTGTGACCGAAGCGGCTCTCCGCTATGGTCTCCCGCCCGAACTCGTCCACGGCGTGGCGCAGGCTGAGTCGGCCTATCGTGCCTCGGCTGTCTCTCCCAAGGGCGCGATGGGCATCATGCAATTGATGCCGGAGACCGCCCGAAAACTCGACGCGGACCCAATGAATCCAGTCCAGAACATCGATGCGGGTACGCGCTTGCTGCGCGAGCTTCTCCTGCGCTACGAGGGCGCGGACAATGGCGTCCGCCGCGCCCTGGCGGCTTACAACGCCGGAGAAGGCGCGGTGGAGAGGTATGGCGGTGTCCCTCCCTACCGGGAGACCCAAGGCTATGTGGAGAAGGTGATCGGACTCTACTGGAAGAACATGCGAGAGTCTTCACTGAAGCCCGTTGCGGGGGCGTCGAGCACGGACCAAGCGGTTTCCGGAACCGTTATCGGATCAGGCTCCGGGTCGAATTAGCACCTTCAGCGCGCCCTTTTCCTGTGCTCTGGCGAAGGCCTCGGGCGCCTGTTCCAGCGCGTACTGCGCAGTTATCATCTCATCCAGCCGCAATCGTTTCGAACTTAAAAGGCGAAGCGCCGGTTCGAACCGGCCACAACGCGAACCGACGAGCGTAATCTCGTTCACGACCGCTTGAGCAGTATTCAGCAATACGGGTTCGTGAACAGTCGTTTTCATGATGACCGTACCGCGAGGACGAGTCATCGAGATGGCCGAGCCCAGGCCGTCCGCCGTGCCGGTCGCCTCCACCGTGAAATCGAAGCGTGACGGGGGCAGTTTGCCACTGGCCGTGGTTTCACAACCGGCGCGTGCGGCGATGCGTAGCTTTTCCGGATGGTGGCCGTACAGACGCACACGCGCTCCGTGGCACGCCAGGACCTGTGCCACCAGCAACCCAAGTTTTCCGTCCCCCAGCACGGCGACATCCGAGCCCTTACCGATCCTGGTCTGGTCGAGGATCTCGCACGCCGCGGCGATCGGCTCCGTGAAGACGGCGTGTTCGTCGGGGACCTGACGGGGAACTTCGTGCAAGTTGGATTCAGGGAGAGTGAGGAATTCGGCGAATGCACCAGGGTGCCGGACGATGCCTAGCACGGTTCGCGCCGGGCAGTGGCGGCCGAGACCGCGAGCACACCATTCGCACGCGCCGCAGGATAGATTGATCTCCCCAACGACGCGTTTGCCCAACCATGCGGAGTTGGCTGGCCCCACGACTTCGCCGACGAATTCGTGACCGGGACGGCCGCGAAAACCATAGTAGCCGCGCAGGAGTTCAATATCCGTGTTGCAGATTCCACCGGTTCGCAGGCGGATCAAAGCCGACCCCGGTTTCGGTCTTGGCACAGCGGCGCGGCGGAGTGAGACCGCGCCGTTTTCGATGTGGACGGAAATCATATGCTCCTCGGCCCCGCCGGACGCCGAGTGTCGCGCGGGTCTCTTGATAGAATGACAGTTTCGTGCAAGCACAACTCAAATGCATCCGGGGCGCCTGCGGCGCGACCTACTCCATCGACGACGTTCTGTACACCTGCCCACGCTGCGGCGGCCTGCTGGAGGCCAGCTATCCCGGGTTGAAGCTTGACCCCATTGGTGTGAAGCGGCTCTGGCGGGAACGCCGGATGTCCAACCTCCCACTAGATCAGTCCGGCGTGTGGCGTTATCGGGAGCTGCTCCCGTTTCTTGATTTCGAAACGGATTCCGTGGCCACCCTGCGCGAGGGCAACACGCCGCTGCTGCCGGCGCCGAAGGCCGCCCGCTACGCCGGGATGGACGCACTGGTCTTCAAACACCAGGGCTATAATCCGACGGGATCGTTTAAGGACAACGGTATGACCTGCGGCGCCAGCCAGGGGCGGCGCCTCGGAATGAGCCGCGCGGCCTGCGTCTCCACGGGCAATACATCCGCGTCAATGGCCGCCTACGCCGCCGTCGCCGGCATGACGCCGATCATCTTCCTGCCGTACGGCAATATCAGTTTTGGCAAACTGGCGCAGGCCCTGGAATATGGCGCACTGACTTTGCAGGTCGAAGCGAATTTTGACCAGATTCTGGCGCTGGTGCGCGTTCTGGCTGAACGAACCGGCATCTACCTGCTGAACTCCATGAATCCGTTCCGGCTCGAAGGACAAAAGACCATCATGGTGGAGATGCTCGATCAGCGCGACTGGCGCGTGCCGGACTGGGTGATCGTCCCGGGCGGGAATTTAGGCAACGTCTCGGCTTTCGGCAAGGGGCTGCGCGAACTGCTTGCTTTGGGTTTCATCGACCGGTTGCCGAAATTGGCGGTGGTCCAGGCGGACGGGTCCGCCCCTCTTCACGACTATTTCCACTCCGCCGGGCGCGGCGAATTCCGCCCCGTGGTCAATCCCGAGACCCTGGCCACCGCCATCCGGATTGGCGATCCCGTCTCCTGGCCTAAGGCGCTTTTTGAGATTGAGAACTCTGGTGGCACCGTTGAGCGAGTTACGGAGCAGGAGATCGCCGACGCTAAGGCCGTCATTGGACGTTGCGGAATCGGCTGTGAGCCGGCTTCCGCCGCGACCCTCGCGGGACTCAGGAAACTGCTAGCCGCGGGCATCGTCAAGCCCGGAGAGGATGTGGTCGCGGTGCTGACCGGGCACGTTTTGAAGGACCCCGACTACGTCTATCGCTACCACACCAATCAGCTCAAGACGCCGTCGGGCGTCGCGATCCAGTCGAACTTCGGCAATGCGCCGCAGGTGGTTCCGAACGACCCCGACCGCATCGCCGCTGTCCTCGAGGAGTCTCTCAGTGGCCGGCCATAGCGGGCTCTCCTTCCGGGGCTCGGAGGCTCTCAGCCCGTCGCGTGAACTTCCGCCGGGCTGATTCAACTCCTACGACCGCCAGCGCATCAGCGAAAGGGGTGAGAATCACGAGGCACGCGAAGAGCCGCTTCCTAAGCGGCCAGGCACGGTGAGTTGACGGGTTTGCCAAGTTGGAGCGCCTTCGCTCCTATTAATCGGCAGCCTGGCGTTGAGCAATAGAGGCCTTGAGAAAATTTTCTTATGGTTCTCAGGCAGGCTTCACGTCCGGCTGCGTCGCGCCGCGTTTGCGCAACCGGGACCAAAACCACCAGTCCCGCTGTTCAGCCGGCAGATCGGAATCACGCGCCTGGGCGACCGCGCAGACGAAGGTATCTTCAACACAAGGGTCCTGCCGAACGCCAGTGAGAGCGGAGAGCCGATCGTAGAGGTCGCGCCCGTCGCTGGAGGCGAGTTGCTCGACGGTGAAGATGCCCAACTGGCGTAAGTCCGCGGCAATGGACGGTCCAACGCCACGAAGGTCGGTGAGACGGCGTGAGTCTGCCATAGTGGTAACCAGTTTAGACGACTCTGCCGCGAAGCAAAACAGCGAAGCGATTCCCACAGGGATAGTACGGCCTGGCTTGATTCCGGGACCGCTATCGAGGAGACTGGAGGACACGATGATGAGAACCTCTGGCTACATCCTCAGCCTCTTGATGCTGTGCGGAGTCGCTTCAGAAAACGTTGCCTTGGCGGGCTCTTCCACTCTAGCGACCGGGATTCGTCCCTCTGCCTCCATTACGAAAGTCGCCCATCGCAATAAGGTAGCAAAGCGCCGGAAGCCTTCCCGGCCGAAGCACCGCAAGAGCAACCACCCTACGGCCAGCAAACATCGGCAGTAGGGAGTTACCCGATTCCTGGGCGGAGTAGCGGCTTAAGGCGAAATGCCGGCAACGTCCTCCGTTTCCCGGTTCCCGCCTTTTCCGTTGCCCAAATCGCGGCAACAGATTCCTTAAGACCGAAGTCGGCCTCACGAGTTTACAGGTGCGCGTTCGCGCTGCAAACCTCGTGCGACGCACGCCACGCCGGCACAGGCTCTCCGACGGACACCAGCTCGCTCGGATGGCACTTCTGGGTTGGCTCTCAGATGAGGCGCCGTCGATCCAGATTAAAGTAAGCTATTCCGGTCGTAACGCGGTCAGATCCCGATTTGAATCAAATTCGACTTCAAGTTGCAGGTGATGGCGAAGTAATCACCGATAGCAGACTCGGAGACCGAGTTGAGCTGCCCGATGGCTTTTAGGTCGGCTTGGCGGTTCCGGAGGAGGAGGAGGAAGTGAGAAACCGCCAAGCCTTCTGTGGCAGGTCACTGCTACGGCCTGTTTGATTGCAGGGTACAGGATATGAGAGTCCTATTTCAAGTCTAAACAAACGAAAAGGTATATTTTATTGCGCGCGGTAATCGCAGCGGGCAATCCGGAGTGTCGGACAGGGGATGACGCCAAGGGAAAAAGCGAGCGAACAGGGTGTGAACCCTCCTCCAGCCAGGAACATACTTCCACCAGCTCACACCCCAATGGAGCCGAGTTAACCACGAGTGTTGGAGCGCAGGAATAGTGCTTTGGTCCTGTGCGGTACCAAGCAGCCCGCGACGCCATGGAGCAACGAGCACAACAAACCCAAGGCATTCAACGATCAAGCCTGAGAATCAATAAGATACCGGGTCCGAGACGGGAACGCTGGCGCCGTCGCGGACCCGGCATTCCGGGATTAGGATGCAACCAACCCGCTCAGCGGGCCAGCTTCCGGCGAAGAAGGCCACCAAACAGCAGCATGCCAGAACCTATCAAGGCGAGGCTCCCCGGTTCGGGCACCACCTCCCCCGACAACTCCACTCGCAGACCAGCAGGATTCCCTTGGGTTCCGGAAGAGTTGTAGACGAAGAAATCGAGGGTGTTCACGCCGCTATTAAACAAATTCGCTCCCGAAATCGTGGAATAGCCGGACCAGGCCTGCATACCGGCGCCGCTCGCAAATCCGACGGGCGTGCCGTTAATCTCGACGGCAGTCAGTTCATTATCATCCGTGTACCGGAAGAAGATGGACGTTGCCGCAGGGTTGTACCCGGCCAGATCGAACGTGGTTTGGAAGTCAAACGTCGTGTCCTCGGCGTCCGATCCAAAGTCTGGATAGCCTGGACTGGGCGAGATCCACGCTGAGGGATCGCCTGCGCTGACAGCGAGCCAATACTGCGCGGGAAATTGGCCGCCGCTCAGATCGGTAACGTAAGCGGTCCCGCCGTCAACGGTCCAGTGCTCATCGGCCAGGCCGAATGCGCTAGTGCCTTGAGCCCCGGTGTTGTTTAGTAAGTAGCTAATGTCCACAGGCGCGGAACCGGCTGCAGCTACGGCGGCTGCGAGGAAAAGCAGAATCCCGGCTTGGACAAGTCTCTTAAGGATCATCAAACTCTCCTTATTTCTTCAGTCAGGCCACCCATCAAGGTAGCTTGCAATAGAGAGAATCATACCCCATGCTCCTGTCCAGCAGCCGTAACTAGTACTTAAATCAGTACCTTTTCTCACCCCCGGTTGCGTCTGCGGCCATCCTGGCGCGAAGGTGAGCGGCCCCAATGCTCAGAGGCAAGGAACGATGGGGAACCGGGCAAGGGGGGAACCTGCGCAATCATGCAATGCCCAGCATGGGCAGCCGGCGAACGACTTGTTTCAGATTACGCGAGCGCGCAGATGGTGCGGACGGGGAGACTTGAACTCCCAAGGGTTTCCCCGCCAGATCCTAAGTCTGGTGCGTCTGCCAATTTCGCCACGTCCGCACGGGGCGTCTTTGAGTTTAACAGGGCGAGAGGCGCGGTTTCTAGTCGGCTCCGGCGGCCATCGATAGGGCGCTCTGTCGCACCTCGACCACGAGGCGGGGGCAGGTTTCGCCACAGGCGCAGCGGTCATGGATTTCGTCGCCGCGCCAACCGGCGGCCCGCACGCGGTCTTCCGTCAACGCCGGATCGCCGATGGCGTCCAGAGCGAGATGCCAGCCTTCTCTGGCGTCGCATTCCCATCCGAGCAGCGTTTCATCCGCGCCTCGGATTTGCTCGTAAACGGGCAGGCCATACAGCGTCCAGAGACGATCGTGCTGCTCGTCGCTGAGCGGCCCCTCGCGTAAGGAGGAGAGCACCACCAATGGGAACATCAGGTCCAGGAGTGGCACGAACTGCCGTCGCCGCAACTCGCCAATTGCGAAGAGTTCCGTGCGATGACCGGCAAGGGCTTGGGGCCGCCAGGCTTCGAGGTCCCGTGTTTGCCAATGAAGATAGGAGCGCACACGCCGCTCCGCGCGCAGTTGAGCGCCAACTACGGCGATCCTCTCTGTTTCGGGCAGCGGGTAGTTGAGCGCCGGATAGACGGCGGAGACCTCTCGCCCGCCGAGTAGGCCACTCCAGATGGAACTGTTGAGCATCATGCTTCGTCCGATAACCCTAGTGTGGGCGCCGCGTGACTTCTCTCTAGGGAACCAGCAGATTCCGGATGAAAATCCATTCAGGTTTCCTACGAAAATAGCGGTGGTGTGCTGCTCTGGGGCACTCTCTTTCACCGGCGTGTCCACCGGAAACGCTTCGCGCGCAGCGGGATGCTACCGCTCCCGGAGGGTTACGACGTCTGAGATCCTGCCGAAGGGCGCGCACAATTCCGTGCCATCCGCACAAGCAAGCGGTTCTGACGCAGCATTTGGAGGCGAATCTCTGCGAGTAAGGGTCGCGGAAAGCGTGATCCGGCTTGCATCGCCAAGGGTTTAGGGTTGTCTCCCACGGTGAAATGGGTGCAGAATAGAATTTTATTAAACAAAGCCCCGACTATTTGTATGATGCCCTCTAAAATACTGCGCGCATGGCTTGTGGCGGTTCTCGTTCTTCCCGCCGTTCTCCTGGGCGCCCCATCTGTCATCGTCAAGGATATGGCCACCGGAAACGTGCTCCTGTCCGAGGAGCCGGATGCCCGGCACTATCCGGCTTCGTTGACCAAGGTGATGACGCTGTACCTGCTCTTCGATGCCCTTGATGCAGGCAAGGTCACGCTCGACCAGAAGTTCAGTGTGTCGGCGGAAGCCTCCGCGCAGCCTCCGACGAAAGTCGGTCTCCGTCCCGGTTCCCACATCACCGTCGAGGACTGCATCGGCGCCCTCATTCTCCGCTCGGCGAACGATGTCGCTGTCGTTGTCGCCGAAGGCCTGGCGGGGAGCGAATCCGCCTTTGCTGCGAAAATGACCGCTAAGGCCAAGCAACTCGGTATGTACCAGACGGTATTCCGAAACGCCTCCGGCTTGCCCGACGACGAGCAGTACACCACGGCCAACGACCTGATGATCCTGACCGACACGCTGATCACCCGGTTCCCGGAACGTTACCACTACTTTGGCATGACTTCCTGCAAAGTGGCGGGCCAGATGCTGACCACGCACAATGGCTTCCTGGGCCTTTACAAAGGCGCCGATGGTTTGAAGACCGGCTATACGCGCGATGCGGGATACAACCTGATCGCCTCGGTCGAACGGAAGGGACATCGATTGGTCGGTATCGAGCTGGGCGCCGATAGCCGGCCCGCTCGTGACGCGCGCATGGTGAAGCTGATGGACAATGCTTTTGGCGAGCTCGGCATTCCCCGCGAGGTTGACAAGGTGGATCGCGTTCCCCATACCGCGCGCGGGAAGCATTTGCGCGTGCTCGCCGCGGCAGATAGCGACAGGGAAGAGCGTTCCTACCTGCGCAGGGGGAACGGCCGCGGCCGCTCGCACGAACTGGAGCAGGCGTCGACCAGGTCGCACTCGCACAAAGGGAAGCACGGGAAGACGCGCGCGAGACGCCGCCGCTAGAGCGGCTTCACGTCTTCTGTAATCCGTTTATCCTGCCCCCGGAGTGCCGCAATCACTCCCCCAATTCACCGCTCCCTTACGGTCGCGGCTCCGTTCCGGGTCGGTCTGTGCGCTCCGCAAGACGACAATAGCAGGGGACTCGAGCGAGCCAGCCTGCCATCGTCAGACTCCAAATTGAGCTTGATCCGGGATGGCGTTCCACTGGTATCGAAGCCCCTGCAATTCAGGACTGTTTGCCTGATGTCACTGCGCCCCAAAATCATCGCGCGCAGTTGCGATCCAAAGGCCAAAAGAGCAACGGAGTTGCTCTTTTTCAGGCCTAAGCAGCTGATTCTAAAGGAACGAAAGCAGAGAAAACGGCCACTCGATGCTCTTTTGCCCTCACGGAGGCCCGGGATGCATTGTCAGAGATCAAACAGGAGCCTGGAGCCCGCGACTCGCATTTGATACCGTTTGACCTCAAGTTGGTATGAGACGGAGAACTACTTCGTCTTGCGGGCGATGGCTTTCTTCGCCGCCGCGACGATGTGCGCGCTCGTCAGGCCGTACTTGATGGGGACGCCTTCGGGCGTGCCTGATTCGGCATAGGTTTCCAGACCGATGAACTCCATCGGGACCGGTGCGTGCCTGGCGATTGCTTGCGCCACGCGGACGCCGAGACCGCAGTCAACCAGATGTTCCTCGGCGACAACCAGCGCGCCGGTTTCGCGAGCGGCCTGGGCGAGGGCCTCTTCGTCGAGTGGCTTGATCGTGTGCAGATCCAGGACGCGCGCCGAGATGCCTTCGCTGTCCAGTGCCTCGGCCGCGCGGATGGATTCCGCCACCATCATCCCGTGTGCCACCAGGGTCACGTCCGTGCCGGGCAGCAACTGATTGGCTTTACCGATTTCGATCTTGGCGTCGGCGGAATAGATCACGGGAACCTTGGCGCGTCCGGTGCGGATGAACACGCCGCCGAAGTGCGCCGCGGCCCATTTCACTGCGGCCTTCGTGGCCACCTCATCGGCGGGACTGATCACCGTGAAGCCAGGCAGGGCGCCGGCCAGAGCCAGGTCCTCGATGGACATCTGCGAGGGACCATCCTCGCCGATCGAGATGCCGCTGTGCGTGCCGACGACTTTCACATTCGCGCCGGGATAGGCGACGTCCGTGCGCAACTGCTCGAAGCCCTTGTTCATGACGAAGCAGGAGAACGACGAGACGAACGGGATCTTGCCCGCCATCGCCAGGCCCGCGCCGACGGCGACCATATTCGCTTCGGCGATGCCGCACTCGAAGAAGCGAGCGGGGAACTCCTTGGCAAAGTAAGTCATCATCGTCGACTTGGACAGATCGGCGTCGCAGCCTACGATATTCGGGTTCTCTCTTGCAACCTCGGCCAGAGCGCGTCCGAACGCTTCACGCGTGGCGGCGCCGAGTTTCAATTCGTATTTCGTGGCGACACTCATCTTAGACAAGCTCCTTCAGTGCGAGTTCGACTTCCTGCGGCGAGGGGGCGACACCGTGCCATTTAGGGTTGTTTTCCATGAAACTGACGCCCTTGCCCTTGATCGTGTTCGCGACGATGCAGGTGGGCTTGCCCTTCGTTGCGGCGGCTTCCACGAAAGCGGCCTTCACCTGCAGCAGGTCGTGGCCGTCAATCACTATGGTGTGCCAGCCGAAGGCGCGCCACTTATCGGCCAGCGGCGCAACGTCCAGGATGTCTTTGACGAAGCCGTCGAGCTGAATCTTGTTGTAGTCGACGATGGCGCAGACGTTATCCACCTTGTGGTACCCGCCGTACATCGCCGCTTCCCAGATCTGGCCTTCCTGGCTCTCGCCGTCGCCCAACATTACATAAGCGCGCGAATCCAGTCCGTCCAGCTTAAAAGCGGAGCCCATGCCGAGCGCGAGGGAAAGTCCCTGGCCCAGCGATCCGGTGGAAGCCTCAAGCGATGGCAGAAAACGCACATCCGGGTGGCCCTGGTAGATCGAGCCCATCTTGCGCAGTGTCTTGAGCTCATCCACGGGGCAGTAGCCGCACTCCGCCATGACCGCATAAAGGACTGGAGCGGCATGGCCCTTGCTGAGGATGAAGCGGTCACGCGCCGGCCACTTCGGGTTGGCGGGATCGTGACGCATCACATCCCAATAGAGGGTAACCAGAATCTCGACGGCCGACAGGGAGCCGCCCGGATGGCCACTCTTCGCCTCGCCGATCATTTCGATGATATGCCGCCGGATCTTCTTCGCGATTTCCGCTAATTCTTGCGGATTACTCGTTTTTTGCATGAAATCTACCTTTAAATGGGATTGCCGTAGCGCCAGCCGGAGCGGCTAACCGAGGAGCCTCGCGGCGGCCTGAGAAAAATAAGTGAGAATGAAGTCGGCGCCCGCGCGCCGGATACAGGTCAGCGATTCGAGGATTGCCCGGTCGAGATCGATCCAGCCATTGCGCGCCGCCGCCATGATCATGCTGAACTCGCCCGACACCTGGTAAGCCGCGAGCGGCTCGTCGAAGCTGTCGCGCGCCATCCGGATAATGTCCAGGTAGGGCATCGCGGGTTTCACCATAATCATGTCCGCGCCCTCTTCCAGGTCGAGCGCGATTTCGCGCATCGCTTCCCGAGCGTTGGGCGGATCCATCTGATAGCCGCGGCGATCGCCGAACTGCGGCGCCGATTCGGCGGCATCGCGGAACGGCCCGTAGAAGCAACTCGCGTACTTGGCGGCGTAGCTGAGGATGGGCGTCTTCTCGAAGCCGGCTTCATCCAGGGCGTCGCGGATCGCGCCTACGCGTCCGTCCATCATGTCGGAAGGAGCGACGACATCGGCTCCCGCGCGGGCATGGGAAACCGCGGATTTCGCCAGCCATTCGAGCGTAGCGTCGTTGTCTACGTCGCCATCGACAATCTTCCCGCAGTGGCCGTGGCTTGTATATTCGCAATTGCAGACGTCGGTCATCACCAGCAATTTGGGCACGGCACGCTTGATTGCGCGGATGGACTGTTGCACGATGCCGTTGTCATCGTACGCGCCGGATGCGCATTCGTCCTTGTGTGTCGGGATGCCAAAGAGAATCACGCCGCCGACTCCCAGGGCCTGCGTCTTCTCACATTCTTTTACAAGCTCATCCACGGAGAGCTGGTAGTTGCCAGGCATCGAACCGATTTCCCGGCGAATGCCGTCTCCCTCCACCGCGAACAGCGGAAGGATGAACTGCGCCGGATCCAGGCGCGTTTCGCGCACCAGCCGGCGCATGGACTCGGTCGCGCGCAGCCGCCTCATGCGTTGGATGGGGAAAGACATAAGATCATTCTATCTCCAGCCCTTGCTGGCCTCCGATTACTTCGCTTCGGGAATTTCCACGGCGCACAGGCTGATCGCCGCAGGCGAGTCCCGCAGTGGCTCTCGACTTGATGTTTCCGGTTCGCCCCGCGTCGCATGCTAGGCAAGCAAAGTGGAACCACTGGGACCATAGTACGATTGACGCAAATCGGACTATCCCATATACTTTACCCCAAGTGAGTTCCCGTACCGGGGACGGGACGGTTGTTTTTTGGGGCTGGAGTTCTGGGCTCAATCCCGTCAAAGTCGCACAGGGACATGGGCTGGTGCGATAGCTGGGCGTTGTTTTTAACAAATCGCTAGCGCGAAGCGTGTGCCCGTATGGCCGCGCCGCGTATTGACAAACGGGCCTAAGGTATTCACTTCTCTGCGTTGGAGGGGAGACTCTTGTAGGTTCGGCGGATTGAATGTCTTGAGGAGGAGTCTTGGCATTCTACGTGGCTGCTTGCCGGATCAGCGGTAGGCTGCGGCAGTTCGCTGCGGCCGTTTCGCTGAACGGCCTCTATCCGAAGCGCTCTCGCGGAGACTTGCGCTTGGGCTGGCATTCGCAGCTCCGAAGCGGTTTAGAGTTGACCCCACGTCCTCACGCGCCGCTCTGGAACAGGTGTGTGCAGCGGCGTGGACGCAGTTTTTCCGGAGGTGGTCCGGTCCCTTGTACAGATTGCGGCATCGATCGCGGGAGCGGCCGGCCATGAAGACAATTTCCGCATTGTTCTACGTGGCCGTACCGAAAGTGCTGGCAGGCGGCGGGCAATTCCTACTCAATCTCTTCCTGCTCCGTTACTTCGGCCCGGTCCAGTTCGGGGCGGTCTCCGTCTGTCTCACGGCAATCCTGTTTTGCGATGCCTTCCTGGGCTCGGCTATAGACATGGGCATCTTGCGCCTTTGCCCGTCTTACGCCGCGCAGGGGCGGCCTCTCCGCTCTCTTCAGATTCAACAGGCGGGATTGGTGCTGAAGCCGGTGCTGATCGGGCTGTTACTGGTTCCGGTCGCGGCGGGTGGCGGGGCTCTGAGCCAGTTGCTGTTCCAGCGCCGCGACCAGGCGGACCTGGTGGTGCTGACGATGCTGGCCCTGCTGGGCATCCTGCTGTTGCGCTCGGTCCAGACGTCTTTTCAGGTCGAACACCGCTTCAACTGGTACGGCGGCGCGGATCTGGCGCACAATACGCTGCGCTACGGATTCGTAGCCTTCGCGCTGGTTGCCGGTTTCGCGACGCCGGCGCGATTGCTGGCGACCTACGCGATAGCGCCGCTTGTTGTCTGTTTCTGCCTGTTGGCGTTTGCTGCCCGCGATCTGCTGCGGACTCGGATCAGCATGAGCGCCGCCAAGGAACTCTGCCGGGTACTGCTTTGGTTCGTTCCCACCGCATTGGTAGGTGGTCTGACGACGCGCATGGATGTGTTCTTCGTTTCGAGCCTCGCCGGCGTGGCCGAGGCAGGAATCTTCACAGCGGCGCAGGCCGTAGTGATGCCCGCTCAACTACTCGGCGCCTATCTCGCCGTGGTCTTCGGCCCGCGCATCATGCCGCAATTTGAGGACGGGTCGCTTGGCGCCTTTTACCGGCGCTTTCAAGGCGGGCTCCTGCTGCTCTCGATCGCCTGCTACGTGGTGGCTGTTGCCTGCATCGCCTGGGTCGCTCCCATTCTGTTCCCGCCCGCATTTCAGCGCTCCGCCGCGGTGTTAGCAATTTTATTGCCAGCAGCTTTAGCCGCATTAATTAATTTCCCTTTGACCATTTCTCTGTTACTCTTTTTAAAACCCAAGTTGGTGCTTGCCATAGATGCAGTGGCAGTCCCAATCCTCTGCGTGGCTTATTCATGGACGATTCCGCGCTATGGTGCCGCTGGCGCCGCCACGGTTACCACGTCGTATGCGCTGGTCAAAACCGTCGTCCTTCAGGTAACCGCCTGGCGGCTTCTCAGGACCCCGAAGGTCGAAGCCGGAATCAACCCCAGAGGACTCGCGTTGTCGGAGGAGTATTGATGACGACTCGTGCCGTGAGTATTTGTTGCGGAATTGTCTTCCTCTTTGCAGCCACGCTGGCGGCGCAGACGCCCGCCGCGACGGAGGCGTATCGGCTCGAACCCGGCGATACGATCGAAGCCCGCTTCTTTTTCAACCCCGAACTGAACGACACCGTTCAGATCCGGCCGGACGGCCGCATTTCGATGCAGCTTGTGGGCGAACTCGAGCTTGGGGGAAAGACCATCGCCGAGGCCGTGCGGATCGTGCAGGACGCATACGCCCGTGAGTTGCAGACTCCTCGCGTCACGCTTCAGGTGCGAAGCTTTGCAGGCCGGAAGGTCTACGTTACGGGCGAAGTGAACCGGCCCGGCGTCGTGAGTTTGCCAGGCGAGATGTCGGTTATGGGCGCGATCGCCGACGCGGGCGGCGTGCGTCTGACTGGCAATCGCAAGCAAGTGGTTCTGGTCCGCAAAGGCCCCGATGGCTTGCCGGTCATGAAGCCGCTCACGCTGCTTGCCAAGGGCAAGCTGGCGCCCGACGCCTACCTGCAGTTGCGCGCTTACGACATCCTCCTCGTTCCCGAGACTCGAATCACGCGCATGGACCGCTGGGTGGAGCAGTACATCAAAGGGCTGAACCCTGTGAATCTCTCGGCCGGGTTCACGTATCTGATCAACAAGTCTTCGACTGGAGGGTTGCCATTTTAATGCCCTTAGAGCAGCGCTTCGAGCAACATTCCCTGAGCTGGGCGGACCTCTTCGCTCTGTTGAAGAAGTACCGCTGGGTGATCCTCACGGTGTTCGTTGCAGTCACCCTCGGCGCCTGGGCTACGTTGCAGGTCTTCTTTACCGACGAATACGAGACCAAGGCGAATATCCTTGTCAAGATCGGCCGGGAGAACGCCGAGATCCCGCCCTCTATTCAAAACGGGAGCGTGATGACCACGGGCGTTCGGCTGCAGGACATCAACTCTGAAGTGCAGTTGCTTTCGTCGCGGGCTCAGGTGGAGGCAGTCGTGGACCAGTTCGGTCCTGCGGCTTTCAAGTCTGTCCTCAAGCAACCCGAGAGCATCTGGGGCTATCCGAAGTACTACCTCAAGATGACCGCCCGTTTCGTCAAGAGCCAGTACAAGGAATTCCTCATCGCCGTGAACATCAAGAAGCGCTTGACGCTCCGCGAAGAGGCAATTCTCGTTCTCGAAAACGGTATCAAGGTTGAACCGATTAAAGAGTCCGACGTCCTGACGCTCAGGCTTCGCCTTCCCAGCGCCGCGCTGGCCGTGGGCTGCGCGAACTCGCTGCTGCAGCATTATCTGGCCGATCGCTCGAACATCCGCCGCACGGCGGCAGGCTCCGCGTTCTTCGATGCCGAGCTCAAACAGGATGAGGCGAAACTTGGGCAGCTAGGCGGGAATCGCGACAGAGTCCGCAACCGGTACGGCCTTAGCTCGGCTGCGGAGCAGCGTACGAACCTGCTCAAGGAATACGCCGCCATTCGAGAGCGGATTGACAATGCCGACGCGTCCATCCGCCGTCTGGAGCGCCAACGCGAAGCCGTTGCCGTCGCGGCGGCCAAGGGCGACGACCTACTGAAAAAGGAACAGATCACGGCGCAGAATCCTTCGATCCAGTCAATTAAGGAACGGCTGACATCCCTCGAACTCGAGCGCGTCAAGCTCTCGGGCCGCTACGGTCCCGACTCGGAAGTGATGGCGAAGTCTGATAAGGAAATCGAGGCGCTAAGGCAATTGCTATCGAAGGAGGCGCCGACCATTCTTTCCACGGTGACATCGGAAGCCAATCCACTGAAGCGCGAGATGGTGAAAGACCTTGAGAACCACGACGTGCAACTGGCCGGTCTCCGCAGCGAGCGGGCACAGCTTGAGATTCCTTTGCATCGGATCGATGCCGAGCTGGCTCAACTGAACGTCGGCGGCGATGCTTTTGAAAACGCGGAGCGCGAGTATCGCCTGACGGAGCAGTCCTACATGCTGCACGTCCGGAAGATGCAAGAGGCGAAACTCAACGACGAGTTGGACGAGCGCAGAGTTGCGAATGTCTCCATCATTGCGCCGCCGGACCAGCCTATCGAGCCGGTGTATCCGCCGAAGCCGTTCGTGATGGGGATCGCGCTGCCCGTCGGTTTGTTGCTCGGCATCGCGGTCTCGGCCCTGCTCGAAAGCATGGAAGACCGGATTCTGAGTTCTAAAGACCTCGAATCCATCGAAGGGCTCGAGTTTATGGGGACATTCGATCTGCCGGTCGAGGCCGCTGGCGTTTATGAGGGAGCGGAGAAGTAGACAGGTATGCCAGCCAGCCTCATTCCAGGGCAGTTTCGATCGACGGTCTCCAAGCAGTGGGGACGCGCGGCGTTGTGTCTCGGGGTCGGACTGGGCGGCGGCGGCGGTCTGGCCGTGCTCTCTTCACAAGCGTCCCCCTGGATTGGCGTGGGCGGGATCGTTGGCCTGGTGGCGTGCGTTGCGCTGTTCCTTTGGCCATCCTTCGCGTTTCTGCTGGTCGGGATGTCGTTGCCCATCGAGCGCCTCGGCCGCCTCACCGAGGACTCTCAGACGCTCACGTTGTCGATGAGTCGCGTGGTCGGTTTGCTGGCTTTGGCGGCGTTAATGGTCCACATGCTCGCGCGCCGCTGGAAGGTGGTGGTCACGCCAGCGCTGTTCTTCTACGCGGGCTACACAATCATGGCGGCGTTTACCATCGTCTGGGCGCACTACCCGGACGACACCATCCGCGACGTGCAGCGCATTCTCGGCAACCTGCTCTTCTACTTCTACGTGATCAATGCGCTGCGGGAGTATTCGCTGGCTAAGGCCGTATTGACCGTCTGGCTTGCGGCCTCGGTGGGATGCGCGCTATACGGCATGTACGACTATCACTTCGGCGTCGACGACAAAGTGGAAGAGAACCAGATGGGGCTCGTGAGCGGCCGGGACCAATCCGTCGTGAACGACGATTCGGAGACAAGCGCCCTCGGTGTCAAAGTCCGCCGTGTTTTCGGCACCACCTCGCACCCGACGCTCTACGGGCTGAACCTGTGCATGACGCTGCCGTTTTTTGCGTTCTTCCTGCGCCAGGAGCGGAAAGCGATCTTCAAGCTTTTCTATTTCGCCGGGCTCATCATCGCCTTCTACGGCATCTTCCTGAGCAACACCAGGGCGGTGATGTTACTCGCGGCAGGTTCGATCATTGCGATCGTTCTGACCGGCCTCTGGAAGCTGACGCCCGTCACGATCCTTGGGGCGCTGACATTGGCGGTCTGCGTGCTCCCGCTGATCCCGCGCGACGTCTACATGCGATCTCTCTCACTGGACATGTATACGACCGAAGGCTCCGGTTCGTTCAGGGTTCGTTTCAAGTTCTGGGACAAGAGCTTCGAACTGATTAAGCAGAACTGGTTGACCGGAATCGGCGTCGGCGATCAGACCACCATCGTGAACATGGTCACAGACGAAGTGGCTGGCCGCATCACGCCGCAAGGCGTAAAAGCGTCGGCTCACAACGAGTTCATCTGGAGCTTGGCGGAAGTCGGCATCTTCGGCTGGCTCCTGCACTGGAGCTTTGTGTATTGGGTCGTGCGCGCCGCACATCGTGCGGGCGCCCACTACAAACGGATTGCGCGCGATTGCGAGCAATACTGGCTCTGCATCGCCATTCAGATCATGCTCGTCGGCGTGATTCTGTTCGGCGTTCAAACCGAAGTGTTCCATCTGCCCTTGAAGGGCTGGTGGCTGTGCGCCGGTATGGCGTCGTTCCTGTACGCCACCACGAAGCAGCGTTCGCTTGAGGTCGCAAACGGAGTCGTGTCCCCGAGTGCCTACGCGGAGGCGCTATGAGCGAGCGCAAAGACATAGCAATCATTCTGGTCGGCATGAACACGTGCAGGTTCGTGAAGGACTGCCTCGATTCCATTGCGCAAACCGGGTGGCAAGGCTATACGCACGAGATCCTCTATGTGGACAACGCTTCCAAAGACGACTCGGTCGAGATGTTGAGGCACGACTTTCCACATGTGCGAGTGATCGCGAACGCGTGCAACGTCGGCTTCACGAAGGCGGCCAACCAGGCCGCGCGGGCGGCTAACAGCCGCTACCATCTGCAGATCAACAACGACACCCTCGTGTACCCGGACTCGATTCCGCAACTCGCACGTTTCCTGGACGAACATCCGCAAGTGGGAGTGGTGGGCGGGAGAATCTTGAACCCGGATCTATCCGACCAGTGGTCGGCCCGCCGGTTCCCTTCAGCGAAGAACGTGATCTTCAACCGCCGGGCAGCGCTGAAGGGCTGGTTCCGGCATTCCAAGGCTGTACGCGACTACTTGTACCTCGATCAGATCCAGGGCGATGAGCCCTTCCAAGTGGATTGGGTGCCGACTGTCTATTCGCTGATCCGCGAAGACGTTTTCGATGCGGTTCACGGAATGCCCGAGGATCTTTACTACTGGGCGGAAGGCATCTTCTGTCTACGAGTGCAGCGCGCTGGCTACCAGGTGTACACGCTGCCTGCTTCGAAGATCATCCACTTCGAGGGACATGGCGGCGGACCGCGGCCGCACAAAGTGCGCAAGTGGCACATCGTGGATTTTCATCGCGGCGCCTATCTGTTGTTTTTAGAGCAGTATCACCCGTCGCGCTTGAGCCCGGTGCGGTTTGCGGTGGCGCTGCTGTTAGGGACCCGGGCGCTGCTTCTGCTGGCGGCTAACGAATTGCAAACGATTCGAGGCACGGCTTGACAATGAACCAACCTTACTGTGGAGCCATTCTTGCGGCGGGCCGGGGCAGCAGGATGCAGCCGTTCAGCGATCGTCATCCGAAGCCTTTGCTGCCCGTGTGCAATCGCCCGATGATCGTGCACCAGATCGAAATCATGCGCGGCATGGGTATCCGGCGCATCGTGGTTCTGGTTGGGCACAAGGGCTTTGAGATCTCCAAGGTGCTCGGCGATGGCTCGTCGCTCGGCGTTGAATTGCGTTACGTCGAGCAGACCACAATGCTCGGCATCGCTCATGCAGTCGGACGATTGGAGCCCGAAATCGACGCGCCGTTTCTGCTTTTCCTGGGCGACATCTATTTTGTGCCGACCGGGTTTGAGCGCATGTTCGAGCTCTTCGAGGAACAGGGCGGCGGCGGCGTGCTCGCCACGAAAGAGGAGGAAGATAGCGAAGCGATTCGCCGCAATTTTTCCATGCATGTCTCGCCCGAAGGCTTCGTCACTCGTGTGATCGAAAAGCCGCGTCACACCACGAACCGGCTGAAGGGCGTTGGCATCTACCTCTTCGATCTTTCAATTTTCGATGCCATTCGCCGCACGCCGCGCACAGCGCTGCGCGACGAATATGAGCTGACCGACGCCATTCAGGTGATGATCGACGACGGCAATCGCGTCCGCCCTGCGAACGTCATCGAACAGGACATCAACCTCACCAATCCCGGCGATCTGCTGCGGTGCAACCTGCTCCACGCTCAGCGCATGGGCCACGACGTCGTGATGGGATCCGGGACGCGGATTCATCCGGAAGCGACGATCCGCAACTGCGTCATCGGCTCGAACGTGGTCGTCGAAAAGCCGATTTCCATTGAGAACTCCGTGATATTCGACAACACGCGCGTAGACGCGAGCGCCAGCTTCGACCGCGTGATTCTCACGCCGGACGGGTTGGTGGACTGCCAGTACTTTATCGACGAATCGAAATTGGCCGGAACACTCCGGAGAGAGGTGATTGCGAAGTGATGGCGGCAATTCCAGCAGTCTTCAGCGAAGATAATCGCAGGCAGCGGATCGATGAGGCGTTGCGCTCAATCCCGCGCGGAGCGGAGAAAGTCCCGCTCCATGCCAGGCTGATCGAAATCACCGTGGCGCTGATCGCATTAGTTCTGACCGCGCCGCTGCAACTCCTGATGGCGGTCCTCATTCGGCGAGGCACGCCCGGGCCGGCGTTGTTCTGGCAGGACCGCGTAGGCCAGAACGGACGGCTCTTCAAGTTCGTGAAGTTTCGCACGCTATATGCCGACGCAAAGCAACGCTGGCCGGAGTTGTACGCCTACGACTACACGCAGGAGGACCTCGACAACCTGAAATACAAGCACGCCAACGACCCGCGCGTCACGCCGCAGGGCCGCTGGATGCGCTTCAGCAGTCTGGATGAGCTGCCGAATTTCTGGAATCTTCTGACGGGCGAAGCCGCACTAGTCGGACCGCGGCCTGAGATCCCGGAAATGTTGCCGTACTACGCCAAATCGGATCTGAAGAAATTCAGCGTGCGGCCAGGGATCACAGGCCTTGCGCAGATCTCGGGCCGCGGCCGGCTCTCCTTCCTGGAGGTAGTGGCCTACGACGTGGAGTACGTCGAGAAACGTTGTTTCACCCTGGACGTGAAGATCGTCGTCCTCACGGTGTGGAAGATCTTCACCCGCGACGGCGCGTTTTGAGGCCGATTGTGAGCATGTCGAGGAGGGTATTGGACCTGTGAGCCAAAATCTGATGTCGATCAAGAACCCCGTGCCGATTTCCGGTGTTTACTCCACGAGACCGGTGAATGCCGCAGTCCACGAGGACGCCCTGCGAACGGCAACGCATCTGCGCGTTGCGCTCTCAGCGCCCGATCGAGCCTTGGCGATCACGGGTCTTGAGGATGTCGATGGCGCTTCCATTCTGGCTCGCGAAGTGGCGCGAGCGTTGGCGCTGGTGGGACAGGAACCGGTTGTGCTGGTTGGATCGCGCGAGTTGACGGAGACCGGCGAACTCTCGGGGTTGGCCGACGTCCTCATGGGTCATGCGGAACTCGATTCCGTCCTTCCTGAGCCGGACTCCGATGGGTTGGTGTCTTTGCCTCCGGGGCGGCTGTCCGTGAACGCTTCGGCGCTCTTTTCATCGCTGGAGTGCACCCGGCTGTTCGCGACGTTGAAGGCCCGCTTCCGTTACGTTGTCGTCGACGCCGGACCCTTGCGTTCTCCGGAGTCGCTATTGCTGATGACCCACTGCGACGCCATCGCCGTCGCGCTCGCAACGGGACTGCGGCGCAGAGCCGATGCCTTGGAAGCGCAGAGCGAAGTCGCTCGTCTGCACAAACGTCTAATGGGCGTCATCCTGACGAGGCGAAAGTAATGGCGGTAATGGGAGCACAAAAACGAGCATTTTCCTCTGCGGCCATCTCCGCATCCCGCGGAGTTGCGCCGGCGCGCAAGATCCGTGTGCTCCACCTGATCCATTCCGTTACGCACGGCGGTATCGAGAGTGAGTTGATTAATTGGGCGCTGAACTTTGATCAGGATCAATTTGAAGTCCACGTCGCTTGCTTCGCCTTTGACCGCAATCGCGAGGAGGCATTTCTACGGGCCGCGAAACTGGCGGGCATTCCGGTGCTCCTCGTGCCTTGGTCCAAGTACAAGCCGTTTGTGAGAGCGGCTCGAGCCGTGGCGAAAATCGTGCGTGAGTTGGGCATCGATGTCATCCACACGCATGGCTATTACGGAGACGCGCTGGGTGCGTTCACCAAACTCTTCGTGCGGGTGAAGGTCGTTTCCACAGTCTTCGTCTGGGGCAAGTATGAGTTCCATCGGCAGTTGATGCAGATCATGGACTGGATCGCGTTGCACTTCGTCGATAAGGTGACAGCGCATTGCGACCACACACGGGACTGGACCGTACGACTGGGCTTCAGCGCCAGGAAAGTCAGCACGCTCATCGCCGGCTTCCCGGCAGGAAACAGGCCGGAGATCACGGCCGCTCAACGGTTGGAAATGCGGCGTGCCGCAGGTGTCAAGGACGACGAGATCCTGATGGTGAATGTCGCCCGCATCCATCCTGAAAAGGCGCACGATCAACTCATCAGGAGCTTCAAGCTGGTTCATGACCGTTACCCGAACACGAAACTCTGGATCAGCGGTACCGGATGGGATTGGCTCGAAAACCAGTACAAGGAACTGCGTACCCAACTGGGTCTGGAAGCCGCGGTTGAGTTCGTTGGCTTTCGCCAGAACCTCTGGCCCATGCTGGGCTCGGCCGACATGATGGTGCACTCTTCGCATGTCGAAGGCGTGGCCATCGCTATCCTTTACGGCATGGCTGCCAGCCTGCCGATCGTGGCCTCCGACGTGGGCAGCTTGTACGAAGTATTGCACCAGGGCGAAACGGGGCTGCGCGTTCCGGAAAATGACATCCAGGGTTTTGCCAACGCCATCGTCAGCCTGATTGAGAGGCCCGAACTTGCTGGCGAATTGGGCGCGAGGGCGCGTCGCTTTGTGGAAACGGACTACTCCATCGAGACGGCCGTTCGCCGCGTGGAGAACACTTACCGGGAAGTGCTCGGCTTGGAGGCGGCCGCAACATGAAGTTCGGCATCTTCCTCGGCAATGCGGGACGGAACTCGGGTGGGCCTGAGATTTACGAGTCGGAGCTGGTGCGCTCGCTCGCCCGCATCGACAAAGAAAACGAGTACGAGATCTTCTGCCTGGATCGCCGCGCGCCTTCGGTCGTGGGCGTGGAACAGGAAAACTTCCGGTATCACGTGTTGTGGCCTGCGGTGAGGCCGGTCAGCATGACCGTGAGCCTCGCACTTGCGGCCAGCAGATACAAAACACAGTCGCTGCATGCTACGTTCATGCCTCCGGTGTTTTCGCCGCGGCCCCTGATCTTGACGTTGGTCTGTTTCAGCATGTTCTCGCGCCCGGAGTACTATCCGCCCGCCATCCGCCTGCGCGTGCAGGCGCTGACGCGATTGGGTCTCCGCACGGCGCGCTATTTCCTCTGTGTATCAAACAATGTAAGAGAGTTGTTTGCCGATAAATTCAAGATTGCGGAAAAGAGATTATTATTGTCATATATGGCCGCGAGTCATATTTTCCGCCCGCTTCCGGAAGCAGAGACTCGTGCGGAACTGGCGGAGCGATTCGCAATCAAGGATCCATATTTTCTGTTCAGCGGACGATGGGAACACAGGAAAAATATCGTAGGGACGATACAGGCGTTCGCCCTCTTTAAGAAGAAGACTCGTCTACCGCACAAACTAGTGTTGACCGGAAGCCGGACATGGGCGGCGGAAGAGGCTGACCGTGCGATTCATGCGTCCGGGATGGAGCGCGAGATTATCGACCTGGGCAAGTCCCCTTACGACAGTCTGCCGCTGCTTTATGGCGCCGCGGAGGCGCTTGTCTACGCGTCGTTTTGGGAAGGCTTTGGCATGCCGCTGGCCGAGTCGATGGCCTGTGGGACGCCGGTGATTACTTCTAGTATCTCTTCGATGCCCGAAGTGGCCGGAGACGCGGGCCTGTACGTTGACCCGCATTCGACGGAAGAGATCGCCGAGGCGATGAGGCAGATTGCCGAATCTCCTGCGTTGCGCGCGAGGTTGAGCGCCGCGGCGCTCGAAAGAGCCAAGCGTTTCACCTGGGAAGAGACGGCTCGGCGGACATTGCAGACTTACCAGTTGCTGGCAAGTGAGAACTGAGCATGGCGGGAGGGGCTATGGAAGACGTCAAAGTCCTGATTTTATGCGGGGGTAAGGGCACCCGGGCCTATCCTTTCACGGAGCATTTCCCCAAGGTGATGATGCCGGTGAACGGCTCGCCGATCCTGATGCACCTGATGCGCATCTACGCCTCGCAGGGCTTCAGGAATTTCGTTCTGGCCGCGGGGCACCGCAAGGAGATGCTCTACGACTACTTCTCGCACCGGGCTCTGGATTGGAACATTGAAATTGTCGACACGGGGGACGATGCCGACACGGGCGACCGCGTACTGCGCTGCGCGCCGTACCTGGGCGAGACGTTCTTTGCGACCTACGGGGATGGGCTGGGAGACGTCGATCTGGCATCCCTGCTGGAGTTCCACCGCGGGCACGGCGGACTCGCCACGCTGACGACAGTGCCTTTGCGCTCGCAGTATGGCCTTGTCCGCTTTGGCGCCGACGGACAGGTGGTTGCTTTCCAGGAAAAGCCCGTGATCCATGATAGCTGGATCAATGCCGGCTTTTTCACTATGGAAAAAACTGCGTTTGATAACTGGAATGGGCACAACCTTGAGAGCGATGTATTGCCAGAAATCGCTCGTCACGAAAAGCTGTTTGCTTACAAACACGATGGTTTCTGGAAGTCAATGGACACTAGCAAGGATCAGCAGGAACTCGAAAAACTGTACAACGCAGGGGATGCACCTTGGATGCGGATGAAGAATGTAATCGCGGCGGCCGGGTGATCAGAGGAGGTGTGGATTGAGGACAGATTTCTGGCGTAACCGGTCGGTGCTTGTCACCGGAGCCACCGGTTTACTTGGAGGCTACGTAGTCACCGAGCTTGTCGAACTCGGGGCGAACGTGGTTGCACTGATTCGCGACGGCGTGCCCGGAAGCAGATTGCAACGCTCCGGGTTGGCCGGCCGGATCAACACGGTTCATGGGTCGGTGAACGACATGGGTCTGCTGCGGAGGACGATGGCGGAATATTCCGTCCAGACCGTTTTCCATTTAGCCGCGCAGACGTTGGTTGGCATTGCAAAGCAGGATCCGATCGGGACGCTGGAAGCGAATGTCCAGGGGAGTTGGGTCATCCTGGAAGCCGCCCGCCAGACCAAAGTCAGCCAGGTGCTGGTCGCCTCGTCGGACAAAGCGTACGGCGATACGCTGGACCTGCCTTACCGCGAGACCATGCCGCTGGCCGGGCGCTACCCCTATGACGTCTCCAAGAGTTGCGTCGATTTGATTTCGACCATGTACGCTGTGACCTATGGCCTTCCAGTCGGCATTGTGCGCTGTGCCAATTTGTTTGGCGGCGGCGACCTGAATTTCAATCGCGTCATTCCCGGCGCAATCAAGGCGGCCATTCTGGGCGAGCCGTTTGAGATCCGGAGTGATGGCAAGTTCGTGCGCGATTTCCTCTATGCCGAGGATGCGACCGACGCGTATCTGACAGTTGCCGAAAACCTGGCGGTGAATCCTGCCCTGTACGGAGAAGCCTTCAACTTCAGCCTCGAAGTGAGACTCACCGTTTTGGACATGGTGGATCTGATCAAGAAGCTGAGCGGACGTCCGGAGTTGGAGGTGCTGGTCCGGAACATCGCCACCAACGAAGTACGGGAGCAGTATGCGTCCTCCGAGAAGGCACGCAGCTTGCTCAAGTGGAAGCCACGTTGCGGTTTGGAAGAAGGTCTTCGCAGGACGATCCGGTGGTATCAGGAGTACTTCGCCGCGCAGGAGCAGATTGCCGCGGTACAGCGTTAACTCGTGCATGGGGCTAAGGAGGGACAATGCCCGCTAGAGTCTATTTGGCTGATTTGAGATACAACTATTCCGGCGTGCTGGCGAACGACTGCATGCCTTTGGGCGTTGCGTACTTGAAGGCGGTGATGGATCGGGACGAGCCTGAGATCGAGTCGCGGTTGTTCGCTTACTCGGACCGCCTGCGAAATGCCATCGTCAACGCTCCGCCCGACGTGCTCATGCTCAGCAACTACGTCTGGAACGAGGAACTGAGCTTCTACTTTGCGCGCCTGGCAAAGCAGATCAACCCCCACACCCTTGTTGTCATGGGCGGGCCCAACATCACGTTGGACGCCGGACGACAGGTGGAATACGTTCGCGCGCGGCCCGAGATCGACCTGTACGTGTTGGGAGAGGCCGATTTTCTGGCGCGCGACATTGTCCGGGAATATCTCGACTCAGGCAAATCGATTGCAAAGCTGGGCGACAAAGAGATTCCGTCGAGTATCTACCGGCGCTCTGACGGAAGCGTCTATCGGAACGAATTGAGGCCGCGGCACAAAGAGGTGGAAGAGATTCCGTCCCCATGGCTCAACGGCATCCAGGACGAGTTCTTCGACGGCAAGCTGGCGCCGATGATCGAGACCAATCGAGGCTGCCCGTTCCAGTGCACGTTCTGCTGCCAGGGCACGAACTTCTACACCAAGGTGCATAACTTCGACATCGCGCGGATGAAAGAGGAGATCCACTACATCGCCCGCAAGGTCAAGGAACTGTCGCCCAGCATGGGCACGCTACGGATTGCGGATTCAAACTACGGCATGTTTGAACGGGATGTGGAGATCTCGGCCTACATCGGCCAGATGCAGCGCGAGTACCGCTGGCCCACCTTCATCGACGCCACCACGGGCAAGAACCGTCCGGACCGCATTATCCGCTCGGTTGAGGAAGTAAGCGGAGCGCTCGTCCTTTACCAGGCGGTGCAGTCTTTGGACGAAGACGTGCTACGCAACATCAAGCGCCAGACCATCAAGCTGGAGGCTTACGAACAACTCCAGGTGCACATGCGGGGACGCGGCTTGCGCTCTGTCTCCGATCTCATTCTCGGTCTGCCCGGCGAGTCGCTGCAGACGCACATGAAGGCGTTGCGGAAGCTGCTCGATACCAACATCAACCAGCTCCATAATTTCCAGGCCATGATGCTGAAGGGCGCGGAGATGGAGACGACGCAGTGCCGCGAAGCCTTCAAATTCAACACCCGCTTCCGCGTGCTGCCGAAGAACTTCGGCGTCTATGACGGCGAGAAGGTCATCGACGTCGAAGAGATCGTCGTGGGTTCCGACACGCTGCCGTTCGAGGACTACATCACGGCCCGCAAGTACCATCTGACCAGCAGCGTCTTTTGGAACGACTCGTGGTTTGACGCGCCGGTGAACTTCGTCCGCGCCTTCGGTGTCAAAGCCTCGGAATGGTGGGAAGCCATGCTGCCGGCCATGGAAAACGGCTCTGAAAACGTGCGGCAGTTCCTGGACGATTTCGTTGGCGAGACGCGCAATGAACTCTTCCCGGCGCGCGAGAGCTGCATAGAGTTCTACAGTCACGACGAGAACTTCAACAAGCTGAAGAATGGCGAAATCGGCGACAACTTGATGTACAAATATCGGGCGATCGCAAGCTTCCATATCTGGCCCGAGATCTGCGCCGCCGCGATGCGCGCCACGCGCCAGATTGTGGTGGATCGAGGGATCGACGTTCTCATTCCGGATTTCGACCAATTCTGGAGCGACTTCAGCAAGTACGTCGAGTTCAAGCACGCTGACGGCAGAACCCGCGACGAACTGCTGCAATCAAAGAGCGCCGAACTGCTCTACGACATCGGGACCTGGCTGCTCCGGGAAGACTACAAGAACGTCTCGGAGTATCGGCTGCCAGAACCAATGATGTTCGAATTCCGGCTTAACCATGAGAGCGCACAGGAACTCGATGCCGCTCTCAAAGTGTGGACCATCGAGTTGAAAGGGCTGACAAAAATGGTGACGCGTATCAACGTTGCCTGGCAGATCCGCGAGTGTGTCCCGGCCTCGCAGGCTCAGGTCGCGGCTGCCTGATTAGAGCGAAGGTTGATGAAGTCGATTTCAATATCTCAGGATGGCGTCCTGGTCTCGGGCTCTTCGGGATTCATCGGCGCCCATCTCTGCCGCGAGTTGGAGACCCGCTCCGCTGGGACCCCGATGCGCCTGGAACCGGCGGATATGTTGGACCGGCAGGCGCTGGAACGAATAGCTGTGGGGGCCGATGTCTCCGTGGCTATCCACTTGGCCGCATCCGGGCGCGTGGTTGCTCCAAGCTCGATCTGCCCGGATATGTTTGCGACCGCAATCGTGGGAACGCTCAATGTGGTGCAGTCATTTGCCCCCCGGGTTGTCGTCGTCGCTTCCACGTGCGCTGTTTATGGAAACACCGATGCGATGGGAGCCCGGCCGGAAGTCGTGCCTCCGCGCCCGGTTGGTCTCTACGGGCTTGCCAAGCAGTCGGCGGAGATGATCGCGGCCCAGTGGGCGCGAGAGACGGGAGCATCGAATGTCGTGTTGCGGATCGGCAATGTCATTGGCCCTGGCTGCGGTGGACTGATCCCATATCTTGTGCGGCAAGCGGTTGCGCACCAAGACGGCAAAGTCCACGCCCAGTTGCGTGGTGGAGGGCGAATCACACGGGACTATGTTCCCGTTTCGCACGTGGCGCGAGTCATGGCGGAAGCGGCATTCCATGCGTGGCCGTCCAAGGAGACGCGCATTTTCAACGTTGGAACGTGCCGCGGTACCGCTAACAGCGAAGTGGCCGCGATTGTTCAACGCATTGTCGCGGAGCACGGATATCGTCTGATCATCGACTATACGGATGATCCCGCGCCCGGAGAGGCATGGCGGTCGGTTCTCGACTCCAGCGCAACCACGGAGGCCTTCGGTATTGAACCTCCTCGTGAAGACGAGGTGATTGAGTGTATCTCCGCCGCCGTTCGCTCACACCTCCGCCAACATGCCATAGCGGCTCAGGCCGCCGGTCTGCATCACTAACCGGAAAGGAGGATTTACGTCAAGAAAGCCGCTGTTACTTTTTCGCGTCTCGGTGGAAGAGGACGCCGTGCTCGCCGCGGCAGAAGTTCTCCGGTCCGGCTGGATTGGCGAGGGAGAGCGCGTAAAGGAATTTGAATCACTGATCGGGGGACTGATCGGTCAGCAACAGGTCCTCGCCGTGAACAGTTGCACTTCGGCTTTGGTACTGGCCCTGCGACTGGCGGGAGCCGGCCCCGGCACGGAGGTCGTCTCTACCCCGATGACCTGCACCGCCACGAGCCACGCCATCCTGCAGAGCGGCGCTCGCATCGTGTGGGCGGATATCGATCCGGTCACCGGCAACATCAATCCCGCTTCGGTCCGCTCGAAAGTCTCGGAGCGTACGAAGGCGATCATGGCCGTCCATTGGGGCGGAGTGCCCTGTGACCTGGATGCGCTGAACGCAATCGCGAAGGACCGCGCCATAGCTGTTATCGAAGATGCCGCGCATGCTTTCGGCTCGGAGTACTGGGGCCGCTTGATCGGTTGCCATTCCGATTACGTGTGCTTCTCTTTCCAAGCCATCAAGATGATCACCACCGGTGATGGCGGTGCGCTCCTCTGCCGCTCTCAGGCTGACTACCAGCGTGGCAAACTCTTGCGCTGGTTTGGAATCCCACGCGGTGTTGACGTCGGAGGTTATGACATCACGGAGTTCGGCTACAAATTCCACATGAACGACATCGCGGCGGCGCTCGGAGTCGCGGGCATAGGGCATTTCAAGAATTACCTTTCGCTCCGGCGCCTCAACGGGCTGCTGTATGAGCGGCTGTTGCGGGGCGTTCCGGGAATCAGCGTCTACCAGGAGCAACCGCACGAACGGTCTGCCTTCTGGATGGCCTCTGTGCTGGTGGAACGCCGCGACGACTTTGTAAGGAAACTCGCAGCGGCTGGAATCGTGGCCTCCCCTGTCCACTTGCGCAACGACGCGTTTACCGTGTTTTCTCAGTTCAACGCTGGTCCGTTACCAGGTGTGGACTCCTTTGACGCGAGGCACGTGAGCCTTCCCGTCGGACCCTGGATTACTGAAGAGGATGTGCACTATATTGCGGACACAATCCGGCAGGGCTGGTAGTCGCGCATGTGGCCCTTTGCTCTGCGGCCTTGCGCGGAGGAGGGGGCGCGCTCGCTGGATCCCTCCCCCGCGTCGGTTGACGATCCGCTTACTACCTGGCGAGCTCGGATTGAAATACGGACCAGCTTTTCTTCGGCCGTCCGTTGCCGTCGAACAAGCCGAGCGTCTGCAGGAACATCCGGAACGACTCATGCCCGGTGATGCCATAGTAGAACGCGAGATCGCGCGCGAACTTGTCGCGCAGATCGGCCATCAGGAAAACATTGCCCGCGGCAAACGTCTGCGGGTCCCTGCGCATCTCGGAAAACACCGTGCGAAAGAACTGGGCCTGCAGATCCTCGTTGCTTTTGTTCGCCGCACCGGTGGGGTAGCCGATCTCCTGCAGAACCACCTGACGCCCGTTCGCCGCGGCCTTCATGCGAGGCAGGTCGCGCAGCGGAGCGCCCGGGTCCTGCACCGTGAAGTCGCCGTTCATCGGGTAGTAAGTCAGCATCAGAAACTCGAACCGGCCGTTAAGCGCCTGCAACGGACCATTGAGTTTGTCGATGCCTCCGAACTGAACCGAGGATGCCACTTTGATTCCGGGGACGGCCGCGTGCAGGCGCGCCGCGACAAGATCGTAGAGGCGAACGAAATCCCCGACCTCATTGGGATGCCGGTCGAAGTAGCCGTCGATCTCGTTGCCGAACACAAACCACTGAACGCGATCCCGCAGCGCGGGCGCCAGTTCGTCGATCAGGCGCAGCGCACGCTTCTGCATTTCGGCATCCATCCATCCACTGTGCATGAGGTCTTGCGGGACAGCTTTGTGCACGGTGTCGATCAGCCGCAAGGTATACGACATCTTTGCCCGATTGCTTTGCGCGAGGTGCGATTGAAGTTCGATGGAGTCCAGCTTGTACTTGCCCTTGCTGGGTTCGAGTTCGGTCCATTTTCCAGCGCCGGAGATGTAGGTCACGCCCGTTTGGACGGTTTGGTCGAAGCGCTTCATCAGATTCTCTGGCCGGTCCTCTTCGTTGGCAAAGGTCGTCACGGTCACGCCCAGCAGGGGCTTCTGCGTGTACGGTTCCCTGGATCGCACGGGGCGGTCGGGAACCGCGCGGGTGAATCCGCCTCCGCCGCTTCGCGTTGCTGTCGTTGTCGTCGCGGTTGCTTCAGCGGCCGACGCCTGAGCGCTCAATCTCGATGCGCCCTCATCCAGCACAAAGGCGTTTGGGCCTTCGCCGAACTGCACGAAACCAACGCCTGCGCTGAAGGTGTAAAAGAATTTCGAACCACCCGCCTCTTGCCGGATAGTGACGCAATCCGGATAACTCCTGCCGGCGCCGCGCACGGTCGTCCCGCGTGCGGCGACCGCAAGTTTGCCAGCTTGATTCGACCACGATTTGCCCTGTTTCGAAACAAAGTCGAAGAAGACTGTATCGGCGGGCAGCGGCATCGTCTGGCCATTCGCGCCGTACCCGGTGAGCGCAACAATTCCGTCGCGCGGCGTCAGTTTCCAATCCGCGGAATTCCACGGACTCGTAAAGCGCAGATGGTATTCGCCGTTTTCCTCGCCCACGACTTCAAGTTCAATAGGACGATTCTGCTTGGGGTTTTTGAGTACCCACTTTTTTCCCTGGGCCAGTGGAAAGTAGTCTCTGGCGCCGTCCTCCGCGCTCAAGACGGGCATCGCGAGCGCGGTCACGATAACGGTAAGGGGCAGCGCAGCCGTGAGGCGTGCGCATCTTCTCCGAAGGGTTGCTGAGACTGGGATGCCGATCATGTCTCCTCCAATTTCAGTTGTGGCTTGCATCCACGAACGCGGACGAAATTGCACTGGCGTTTCTATTTCGCAGACGCCTGAGCGCGCTCGCTCTTCGCGGTTGAGTCAGCTTAGATCGATGGTAAACCAGCGCGCGCTTTTGTTTGTTCTCTTTTTGCTCTTCATTCTGACCTCGCCGCTGTTCGCCGGTCTGAGTCTGAACAACAACACCCTGGTTATTTCGACGAGTGCGCTGAGTGTCACGTTCCAGGCGCAGACGGTTTCTTCCATCAAGAACCTTCTGACGGGCGAGGAGTATATTCAGACGCCTTCGAGTTTCATTCTCGGCGTAGCGCAGCAGGCAACCGGCATCGTGGAACCTGCCTATGAACCCTGGCGCATTGCGACGACGGGAGACGGGTCGCAGACGGCGATTCTGGAGTGCAGCGACGGGACTCGCACCGCGAGCTTGACCATGTCCGTGGATGGGGACGACATCGTACTGACCATCCACGGCGAATCGCTGACGCCCGGACTCGTCAGCTACACGTTCGGATTCCAGGGCATCCAACTGAACCAATCGAAGCTCATCGTGCCTTCAGAAGCCGGGATGTACTACAGTCTCGACACGCCGGTCGCGGACGTCGGCGACGATTACCCCGTCCACTGGGAGTCGCAGATGGTGGTCTACCAGGGCCCTGGCGGCGGCTTCTCACTGCAAGGCTTGGACCAGAACTGGGCCTTCAAAGGCATACGCGGATCCCGCACCTCGGGCACTCTCGTGCTGGGGGTCGAGGTCTTTGCTCAAGGACCCTTTTCAACGGCGACCGCCCTTCCGGACACAAGCTGGCGGGTGCATGCCTATCAGGGCGACTGGCGTCAACCTGCGCAGCAGTATCGTGACTGGATCCGCGGCCTGCAGCCTCACGTCCCCGCCACGGGCGATCTGGCTTGGGTCAAGAATATAGCCGCGGTCGTCACCGTGCAGAGCCTCGACCCGACCCTTCTGCCGGCGTTGTCGGCGACCCTCGATCCGACGAAGACACTCCTTCTGCTGGTGAGCTGGCGGCAGCAGGCGTTCGACATTTACTACCCGGACTATACGCCCAGTCCGGACGCCGCGGCGTTCATTACCCAGGCTCACCAACTCGGCTACCACGTAATGCTGCACACCAATTTGCTCGGCGTGTCGACCAACCACCCCGCCTTTGCCAGCATGCAGCAATTCCAGTTGAAGGATGCGGATACTCTGCACCCGCAAGGCTGGTTGTGGGACGACCTTCCAGATGGCGACATCCACCGATTCGCCTACATCTCGCCTTGCTCCTCCGCCTACCGGAAGCTGTTTATCGACCAGCTCCGGGTCTCCGTCGCCGCGCTCAAGCCCGATGCGCTTCACCTCGACGCTGGGGGGGCCATCATCAATGACGGCAACGGACTCATCGAAGGCATGAACACAACCCAGGGCATCATTCAAATGCACAAGGACCTCCTGGCGGCATTCCCGGCTGTCGCGCTGGCCTCGGAAAGCACCAACGAAGCAATTGCTCCCTTCACCTTCTTTGCCCAGCGCTGGAATGAACCCACGCTGCCTCACCCCATCGCTACCTACCTGTTCGGGGACCAGGTGCTGTTCTATGGCTTTCTGGACCAGCCCACTCCCGATGAGACGAACTACACTGTATTCCTCGCGCGCTACGAAGGACAGGGGATCATGCCAACCGCGGCCGTCTCCACAGTCGCCGATTTGGGCCCCGATCTGGTTCGCATGAATCAACTGCTTCATCAGATGCGGCTCTGGCAGGATCGTGGCTACCAGCCCGATTGGGGCAACGACTGGCAAGGCCGAATCTTTCAGTACCGCAGTGCCGACGGCTCATCGGTAGCGACCGTTGAGAGCGATGCCCAAACCATCTCGCTGAAGATCGACGGGAATGTCTTCTACCACCGCGCTCACGACGTCAGCCAGATCACGACCCCGAGCTACATTCTGAACTGGCCTGCCTTTGATGCGAACAATCTTTATGGCCTCGACTCCACTCGTCAATACTGGCTGGACGATAACGTCGCGCGCCCCAGCGACCAGTCGCACCTGACCGGCGCGCCCGTCAACTACCAGATTGGTTCCGGCTCGATGCTCTGTCCTGAATTCAGCTACTTCGAGCTGTTCTCCGTCCCGACGGTGTGGTTCGACTTTGCCGCCGATTTCGACGCCGCGCTGAAAGGCACAAGCTGGCTTTCCAACGGAGTGCCGGTTGACCGTGGCGTCGTCATGGGTGCCCAAGCGTACGTGAGCCCTATCACAGTCGGCGCGGTGCGTACAGACGCGGCGCTGATTATGACGTCCCCGACCAAGTATCCCGATGGAGATGTCTTCACGGAGTACGCTGTGACGGTCCCCGCTGATAGCAGATCCACGCTCAGCTTTCAGGTCGGCCTGGACGACAATTCGAAGAATGTGTACGGCGCCATCTGTGTTGTAAAGATCAACGGCGTGCTTGCGTGGGGAAGCAAGACGGTTCCGATCAAGTTCGGTGTTTGGACGCCCGGCACGATTGATTTGACTCCTTACGCCGGCACTCAGATCCAGTTGCGCTTCATCGTGTACCCGCTGGTCCCGGCTTTGGCGGCGGTCACCTGGGTAGGCTGGTCGAACATCGCGCTGGCGGCGGACCTGTCCGTGCCTGCCGCCTCGCTGCCGATCGCCGCGGCGGCGGCGCCCGCGGACGTCACTTCCGGTTCGACCCTGCAAGCGGCCGGGCCTGCGGCGTGGACGGTCCAGACCGCCCTGCCCGGCAGCTTCGTCGTCTTCAGCCAGGCGCCGCCCCAACCGGCCTTGGGATCGAGTCTCATAGACCTTCCGTTCCGCGTGTGGAAAGCGACCTTTCAAATTGTCTCCGACGTTCGCGCCTCACAGCCCGATCTCGCAAGTCAATCCTCCTACGACGGAAGCGGAAGCATCGTCGCCGTTGCTTCCAATGGCGTGAAGATCGACAGGACCATCCAAGCCCGGCCGCCGGCTGACGGTGTCACCAGGTTGACTTGGGCTCTGCAAGTGCCGGCGGGCGCTTCCAGTCTTGCCGTCACATATGGACTGGCCGACGCGCCGCCTCCATTTCCACCGCAGGTCGACTATTCCGGCGTGAGGTTCTCCGTGGCGATCAACGGCGCTGAGGTGTGGGGACAGTCTGTCCTCCTGAGTGGATGGCTCAACCAAAGCATCGACCTCAGTCCTTACCAAGGGCGGAAGATCCTGCTCGAATTGACTGTCGACTCGGAGGGGACTGCGGTCTTCGACTGGGGCCACTGGGCCGACTTGTCGTTCCACTAAGGCGCTTCTTGCCAATCGGGATGAGACTGACCCGGCTCGACGGCTCTCTTCAGACGCTCGTTCGGGCGCCCTTGGCTCGTGTAGAATGCTGCCTTGGGCAGACGCTTGCGGTCTTGCCCAAGCAGGAGGCTTTCCATGCAGAACAACGTCACTCGCCGCGGGTTCGTCTGCGGCGCCGCCGGGCTTTCGGCTGCGCTCGCCCTCCACGGGCGCATACTCGGCGCGAACGATCGCGTGAACACGGCCATCGTCGGTCTCGGCGGCCGGGGCAACTGGCTGCTCGCGAAGGTCCAGCAGAGGATTGCGGAGAAGAACGACGCGCAGGTCGTTGCCTTGTGCGAGGTCTACCAGGCTCGCCTGTCAGCCGCCGCGAAGAAGGTGCCGGGCGCAAAGACGTACACACTC